>Ga0315290_10002627_pt1 | contig 12702 bp, 8 predicted proteins | sample YL17G12_0_MG_FD_203627 | JGI IMG/M metagenome (GOLD analysis project Ga0315290, IMG submission 203627) | Sediment microbial communities from Yellowstone Lake, YNP, Wyoming, USA - YL17G12_0 | ecosystem: Environmental > Aquatic > Freshwater > Lake > Sediment | place: USA: Wyoming | collected...
CTACGAATCGATGCATGTGGGCAACGAGCCACGTGAGGATCGCGTTACCAACGTGACCGCTGCCTACCGGGAGGCCGGCTTCGAACGAATCGACGTGCCCGCCGTTCCACAGGATCACCTGGCCGTCGAGTTGCGCTTCATGGCCCTGCTTGCGGCCAATGAGAGCGCTGCTTGGGACGCTTCCGCGGTGGATCAGGCGCGGGCGTTACTGGAGCGTGAACAGGCGTTTCTCGATGGCCACTTGCTGTTTTGGGTGCCAACCTACTGCGAACGCATGGCCATCGAAACCCCCGTGCCATTCTTCGGCGCACTAGCGCGAATGACGACGGCCGTCTTGACCCTGGACCGGCAGAACGTCGAAGCCGCATTGCGTGCCACGGCAAGCGTATAAAGTGTCGCGACCGCGCCCGATTTGCGGCGCCTTCTTGCGTGACTTTTGACGTGACCCGCCTTTCCCCCGATACGACGACGTTTGCGGCGGCACGTGCGTGCGCTGCCGAAGCCGCGAAACGCGTCCGCGTTGTGCCCCCCGAGACGGTAACGTTTACGTCGCGCGGCACCGTTCTAGTGACCGGTAAGGCCGACCGCGCGCTGGGTGCGCTTGGTCGACTCTCGGCGCCGCTGCGCGTCGTCGCTTTCGTACCGGGTGCACCGGATGATGCGGCCGTCGGACCCAACGTGCGGGTAGTGGCGGCACCAATTACTTCGTTGTCCGGTCACCTTGGGTACTTTTCGGCGACCTCGGTTCCCGTCAACGGTGAGCGGGTCGACGCCGGCCGCTTCGGGTGGAACGAGGACCGCCGCTTCGACCTCGTTCTCGACCTGAACGAGCCGCCGTTGCTTGCGCACGAAGTGCGGCCACTCGGTTATTACGCGCCGCGCGATGATGCGGAACTGCGCGTTGCCCTTGAAAGCATCCGCGCTCAACCTGGCGCTTCGCACAAGCCGCGCTACTTTGGCTATGAGCCCGAGCGATGCACACATGGCGCGGCGAGTGTGACCGGCTGCACCCGATGCCTCGATGCCTGTCCAGCCGGCGCCATCGTAAGCGCCGGCGCCAAAGTGAAATTCGATCCATTTCTCTGTCAAGGCTGCGGGACCTGCACGGCAGTCTGTCCCGACGGAGCGGTGCGCTACGCGTATCCGCCAGCAGCAACGACACTGGAGACCGTTCGGGTCATGCTTGAGGCCTGGCGCGCGACCGGTGCCGCGACGCCGCGGCTTGTCGTGGTCTCGGCGGAAGGCGACCCTTCCGGTGCTGCGCAATTCCTGCTGGACATGCCCGACGTGTTGCCGCATTCGGTTCATGCCTTGGCCTCCTTCGGGATCGAGGCATGGTTCGCAACCTTGGCTTGGGGTGCCCCCCAGGTCGTGCTCGTCGCTGGTGCACATACACCCCAAGCGTCGCTGCGTGCGCTGCGTGATGAAATCGCCGTGGCCCATGCCGTTCTTAGCGCACTTGGCGAGCCGCCTAGCCGCATCGTTTTGATCGTGGGAGTGCATGTGCTCCCGCCAGCCCCGACTGCTTCCATCGGCACCGTCGCGGGCCCGCTGACGGCGGAAAGCAAGCGGTCGACGCTATATGCCGCGCTCGATCACCTTGCCCAGAGCAAGACCCCATCGAATGTACCCGTGAGGCTGCCGGAGCGATCTTCAATCGGCGCTGTGGTTGTGAGCAAGGAACGGTGCACCCTTTGCTTTGCGTGCGTGAACCTGTGTCCCACCTATGCGCTGTCGAACGGGAGCGACGCGCTGCCCGAGCTGCGGTTTACCGAGTCCCGCTGCGTCCAATGTGGGCTGTGCGAGCGTGGGTGTCCTGAGCACGCCATACAGCTGATTCCGCAGATCACTCTCTCCCGCGCCGTGCGCGAGGAATCGAGAGTGCTTTTTACCGATGAGCCCTTCAAGTGCATCGGATGTGGCACTCCCTTTATCAGTCGCCGGACGCTGATGCGCAGCATGGAATTAGTAAAGGAACATCCGCTGATCCAGCAGGAGGGAATCGAGCGGCTGAAACTCTGTATGCCGTGTCGGGCAGATGCCACGATGCGTGACGCCATGCCCGACCAGCGTTAAGACGGTCCCCCGTGTCGGCGTCTGAGCGCGAAGCTCGCGCCGACCAAGAGCGCCAACGACACCAGCACGCCGGCGACGTTCTGGAGGAAACGCGCAGCGGCTTCCAGGTCGGCGCCATCGATGTAGCCGAGGCCAAGATAGGCGGAGGTCCAGAGGATGCGACCAACGACGGCGAGCGCCAGGAATCCGACCAGACGATAGCGGCTCGCTCCAGCCAGCAGGTTGACTACCGAACTCAAGCCCGAGACGAGCGTCCTGCTGAGCAGAATGGTCAGCACGCCGTAGCGCTCGAAGAGCCCTGACACCCGCGATCGTCGCGCCGGCGTGTAGCCAATCCAGGGTCCCCAACGTTCAAGGAATTGCGCGCTGACCAGCTGCCCCACACCATAGCCCACCACGTCCCCGGCAACCGACGCCGTGACGGCAACGGTGCTCGCCCAGAACCAGTTCAGCTGCCCGTGAGATGCCAATGATCCGGCGACAGCGGCTAACAATCCGCCCGGAAGCGGCACGCCAATTGCCGCCAGTAGCAAGGTAAGCCCCAGCACCGGATAACCATAGACCAGCAAGGCCGCAAGAAACCGATCGCCGAGCGCGCTGAGCCAGCCCATGCTCCTGCTTTCCTGCTCCGCGGCGGGCGCAGGCATGACCTCGGCGATCGCCTGCTGTACGCGCTGAACGTATTGCAGCGGCGCAACGCCTTTCGCCTCGGCGAGCGCTTTCAAGGTCGTGTTCGGATCGATTTCCGGTGCCAGTCCCAGGCGCTCTATCAACGCCTTTTCCGGGGCGCGATAGGTGGTGGCGACATATCGCAGCGTCATCCACGCACGGACATTGCTCGCACCGGGTACGCCCACGGCATAAGCCGAGCGCATCAACTGGAAGGACCAGAAGGTTCGCACTCCGAACAGCGCGGTCGCAAGCACGGTCAATACGCAGAGCACGACAAGCGCACGGCGCGTCCAGAGGGGGCGCCGCGAAGCCAGCGAGGGTGATTGATCCATCGATACTTTTGCTCCGTGCCCTTGCAATCAACGTGCCCGAGTGTTCGCCCGAGAAGTGACGCTCAGGGCAGCTTCGGTGGCTTCTGTTCCGGGAACTGTCCGGTCAGCGTGCCCAGGAAGGCTACGATCGACTGCACCTGACCCTGGCTCAAATCGACGTTGCTGCCGCCCTTGGCGCACACCCGCACCGCCTCGGCGAGCGTGGGTACGCGACCGTTGTGGAAGTACGGGGCAGTCTCCGCCACGTTGCGCAGCGTGGGCACTCGATATACATGGCGGTCGGTCTCCTGCTTCGTCGTATTGAAGCGGCCACCGTCGTCGAGCAGCTTGTATTGCGTGATCAACGCATTGTCGGGAAAGCGAGGGAACTTCTGGTAGAAGCCGGCGCCTCGCGCCAGCGGCGGCGGACCGGCGAAGTCGGGTCCCATGTGGCATTGCACGCAGCCCGACTGGCGAAACGTCCGGAAGCCGTCGAACTCGGCCTGGGTCAGCGCGTTCTTGTCGAGAAAGCGGAAATTGTCGAACTTCGAGCCCGTGCTGACGAGCGTCCGTTCGTAGGTGGCGATGGCCTTCGCGATGTTGTCGATGGTCACCGAGTTCTTGCCGAACACCTTGTCGAACTGGACCACGTAGCCGGGAACGGCTTTCACGCGCGCCACCACGGCATCGAAGCTGGGCATGGCCATTTCCACGGGATTCACCAGTGGCCCTTTGGCCTGCTCTTCCAGGCTCGGTGCGCGTCCATCCCAGAATTGCGCGCTGTGGAACGCGGCATTCCATACCGTCGGCGAGTTGCGCGTTCCCTGGGCACCTCCGACCCCGGTCGAAACCGGCTTGTTGTCGGCGCCTGCCGCCGCAAGGTTGTGGCAGGAGTTGCAGCTTACGGTGCCGTCTTTGGAAAGCCGGCCGTCGAAGTAAAGCTGCTTGCCCAGCGCGACCTTTTCCGGCGTGATCGGATTGTCCGCCGGCACCTGTACGCTGCTCATGCCTGCACCCATGCCGCCCATGCCGCCCATGCCACTGCCCATGCCACCGCCCATGCCACCGCCCATGCCACCGCCCATGCCACCGCCCATGCCGCGCTGGGCCATGAGCGTGCCGGAAAGTGCGACAAGCGAGCCAAATGCAGCAGCAGCCATCAATCGGTTAGTCTTCATTTGATCCTCTAACAGGCGAGTAGTCGTCAATCAAGACAAGGAGCGCTCCTACTTCTTGGCTCGGTGGTATTCATTGGGGAAAGGTCATACGGACAGCGCTATCGTTCGAATTCTGGTAGATCCGATTCGCAACCTCCCAACTTGTAAGAACGAGGCTGAAGGTGCGCGGATGACTCCGGTAATGGCTACTTACAAATCCGGCACCTCATTACCGGGCAATTCGGCAGGGCGGCGCACGGTAACCGCCCACGCATTCGCAATTCTGCGTTACAGGAGCGGGCCGCTACGGGAAGTACGACCTGGTGAGGCGCCAACGCATGATGGCCGTGAAAGAGATGTGAAAGGGCGATTGGGCTGAATGCGGCAGGAGGCTGTTCATCGGTTACTCAAGTGAGAAAGGAATTGCCACCAATGACTTCGGTTGTTCGATCCAGGAACCCCGCTCTCTACGGAGGCTGGCCGCACGATGCTGAGTATCCACAGCGGCGGAGTGGGCGTGGTACTGCGGCTGCCATTGCAGGACGCCGTGGGAGGTTCCCTTCAAACGGGCACGAAAAGTTTCTGCGTCTGCGGCTTCCATCTTGCTCACCCTCATGGTGTTTGGCATGTCGTCAGCCTTCTGCGATGAGTTCTGATCGTGCTCGGGCAATGCTTGCCGCGGCAGAGAGTATTTGGCCCTTCGACGCCGCCAGAATTTCACCTTCGGCAAGGGGCCGCCAATGCTCGTCCGTGAGCGGAACGCTGGCGATGAGGACGACCTCCTGGAAGTCGTCTGCGATGGAAATCCCGCTGGCGCCGCTAGGGTCGCGCGCTTGCCGACACCGCCGCGACAGCACGAACAGACCGGGGGGTTCGATTGTGCCCGTGGCCGGTTGTAATCGCCGGTGTCCATGCGCGAACAGGGTGTCGCCATCCGCATAGAGGAAGTTGGCAGGTCCGAGCTGGCGCAGATCAGCAGCAAATTGCGTCACGACCGCAAGACGCGCCGCGAGAGGCGGCACCGATGAAGACGAAACCCAGAGGCTACGAATACGCTCAAGCAGCGCGCAGAAGGCGTGTTCGGAATCCGTCGTGCCGATTGGACGGTAACGGTCGAACGCAAGAGTCTTGTGTTGCTCGATACCGGGTAGATCCCCGTTGTGCGCGAACACATGCATGCGGCCTGTCAATTCGCGCAGGAACGGTTGAGTATTTGAAAGCGCGATACCTCCGCGTGTTGCATGCCGAATATGACCAATGGCCAGCGTGGTGCATGGCCCCTGTGCTTCGAGGAACTGGGCAAGTCGGCTGTCGCCCGCAGGCGTCGGTTCCCGAAAGAGCGCCACATCGTTGCCTTCATAAAACGCAACACCCCAGCCGTCGCGATTCCTGCTGGCGCTGCCGCCACGAGCGGCCAGCGTCTTCAGCGAGATGGTCAGCCGGGTCGAGTGCCGGCTGGACATTGCCAGGAGTTCGCACATCGTATTAGCGTCCAGTCGCTGTTAAGGGCGGTTGGCGGCGCAGATCGCGCGCCCATCGCGGTGCAGTCGCGCGGATCACAGGGCGATGCCTGGAACTCATGCTTTCGTCTTCCACCGCAGCAACCTGGAAATCACCAGCGCCGTGGCAAGTGTCACGCCAACGGTCCAGCCAAGCACGGCAGCCAGGTTGTCCGCGTAGTACCAGGTGGCGATGCTCGCGGCGACAAAGCCGGTTTCGATGGCGCCGAACGACGTGGTCAACCAGAATCCGAGTCGGTTGACCGCCTGCTGATTGCGCGTCGTGATCTCGAAGGTCAAGGCTTCCAGCCGGTCCGCGACGGACTCGAAGAGATCGTCGATGCCGAACAGCGTCTCGCCCCGCGCAGTCGCCTCCGCGGTGTAGCCATGCGTCTTGGCCAGCGTGCCGTAATACTCTTCAAGACCATCGAAGATGTCGCGCCTGAGCTGGACCAGATCATCGACGGTGCCGTACACGCCTTTGGTGAAACGGTCGAGGAAAGAGCGCAACACCGCCCGCTCGAGACAGAGCAGTTCGAGCGTGACCAGCAGCGGCAGCGTGGTTCGCGGGAGCATCGATTCTTCGGCATCCGTTGACTCGGCATGCACGTCTATGGCGCCATTGCGTGCAAGCAGCGAAAGGCCATTTTCGCGGCGACAGAAATCTCCGGCCAGTTCGCTGTTCACAAAACTGACTTTGAAACGCTCGTCCGAAGCATCGCGATGCAACAATTTGACTAGGTCATAGGCATGTAGGGCGACCAGCTCTTCGAGGGTGCCATCGCGAAATCGAAGCACTGCCAGCGGAAGGACCATCTCCGGAGCGTTTGACTGGCCGTTCGTGGCCGGAGCGAGTGCATCCCAGATGATGCGGGCCAGGCTGTTCTCGGATTCCGGGTTAAGCCAGCCTATCCATCGCGCTACATCCATCGGCTGCGATGGCGCTGCAAGCCAGACTTCCCACACGGCGGCGCCCGACTTGTGAACGACGAGGTGAATGTCCGCGAAGGCTGGTTCGCCGTCGCCGCCGGGGAGCGTCAGACGGCCAATCATAGTTCGTTGCAGGCGCCTGGCCTGCAGATAGGGCTCGCCGAGCAGGCGCTGCTGCAGTGACTCAAGCCGACTGCGATAGGACTGCGCTATTTCATCCGGTATCCGGTGCAGCCCGGAAGGTACCTTGGCACGCCCCGCCGCGGCATCGGGCGTGATGGCGAACAGCAGCACGAAGGCGGGCCATACCTTCGCCGAAGGGGCGAGCGGGACGGTGGATGCCGCTGGCGACGAAGGAGCTGAGTTCATTGCAATAGGATGTCTGCGGCGCTACGAGCGCCGATGCTCCCGGCGTTTCATGCTGGATGAATGGGCGCCCGTGACGCGTTGTCGTTGGAAAGCGGGACGCCTGCATCCCTGTTCGCCATCAGATAAAGGCACGGCATCAGGAATAGGGACACGACGTTTTCCATCATCAAGCCGCCGATTGCTGCAATCGCCATCGGTTGCAGCATTTCTCCGCCCGGTTCCAACGCCAGCGCAAGAGGAACCAGCCCGATCATGATGGCGGTCGTTACCATAATGCGCGGGCGCAGCCTAAGTTTGGCCGCCTTGAGCATTGCGTCATGCACCGACAAGTGTTCCGTTTCCTGCAACACCCGGGCGTAGGTGAACAACAGCACCCCGGCGTTCACCACTGCGGCGATCACCACCAGTACACCGATGATGACCGGCGACCCCAGCGGCTTGCCGGTGGCCAGCAACAGCGCCCCCGCGCCTGCGAGGCAGAACGGTACGCTGCCCAGGATGAGCGCCGGCAGCTTGAGGCTGTTGAATTGGACGGCGAGGACGATGAAGGAAAAGAACGCGGCGAAGCCGAGGATCATCAGCGCGGATTGCGTCATGTCGCTCATCATCTGCGCCTGGCCGCCGTAGGCGCGTTCATAGCCTGGCGGCAGCGGTTCCTGGTCGATGGCCGTCCGCAGCTCGGCCAGGGCTTCGCCCACGCTCACGCCGGCCGCGTCGCCGCGCACAATCACCATTTTGACCTGATCCTCGCGCACGATTTCCACCGGGCCGGTTGCGGGCTGCACCTGCGCCAGGTCGATGAGGCGCACGAAGCCGCCTTGAGCGGCGGCGATGCGCAAATTGCCGAGATCGCTGCGATTGGCGATGCGGCCTTCCGGAATCATCACGCGGATGTCGTAGTCCCGTCCCTCCTCGCGCAAGCGGGTTGCGACCGTGCCCGATACCAGGGTGCGCAGCGTATCGGCCACGTCCATGACCGAAACACCCATTTCGGCCGCCCGCGCACGATCTATCTTCACCTGATATTCCGGCTTGGACAGGTCCATGGCGATATAGACGTTGGTGAAGTGTTTCAGTCCGGTCATGGTCTGCGCGGTCTGCCGTGCCGCGGCGAACAGCGGTTCCAGGTCTGCGCCCTTGATCTTGACCTCGATGTCGGCATCGCCCAGCTTGCGCATGCCCTTGACCTTCATCTGCGAGACCGTGACCTTGCCGCCAGGGGCCGGCACCTTAGCGACAACGGCCCGCAATTCCCGGATGTAATCCTGCGTGCTGATCGTCCGTTTGCCTGGCGGAACCAGTTGGAGGTTGAGCTCGCCTTCGTTGGCGATTTCATAGGTGATGGTCCCGACCGGCTTGCCGCCGGCCATCGCGTAGAGGCTTTCGATGCGCTTGTCCCCGCCGATGCGCTGCTCGAGATCCTGCAAAACCCGGTCGGTTTCTGCCAATGACGCGCCGGTGGGCAGTTTCACCTTGACCATGACGCGACCGTCATCCATCTGCGGCAGAAATTCGCTGCCCAGGCGGCTCGCGAAATAGCCGCCCGCCACGGCGACGAGGAGGAAGCTGGCCAGCACCCAGCGGCGCCGATCCAAAAGGCGCTCCAGAAGCCTCCCGTAGCCGCGAGTGATCCGCTCGAACAGTGCTTCGAAACGGCCTGGACTGCTTGCCACGCGCACGCTGCCCAGCAGTACCGCGGTCAGCATCGGCGTCAATGTGAAGGCCGCGACAAGGCTGACGAGCACGATGCCGGCGACGACCAGGATGAGTTCGCGAAACAGCAGGCTCACCAGTCCGGGCACCATCAGAAAGGGGACGAACAGCGCGAGGAAGGCAAGGGTCGACGCCACGACGGCGGGCCCGATGTCGGCAGTGGCCGTCGCCACCAGTTTGTTGATCGGCTGTTCAGGGAACTCGTCACGCCGGCGGGAGATCGCCTCGATGACCAGGATCGAGTTGTCCACCAGCACGCCGATGGCAATTACCAGGCCGCCAAGGGAGAAAATGTTCAGCGAAAACCCGGCCAACTGCATGAGGCCGAAGTTCACGACGAGGATCAACGGCAGCGCCACGGCGATGACCACCACTTGCCGCCAGGAGCCGAGAAAGAGCCAGACGATGAGAATTACAAGGATCGCCGCCTCCACCGCCGCGCTCTGCACGCCTTTGAGCGCGTCAATGACATACGTTGCCTGATTTTCAAGCAGGCCGATCTCGACGCCTTCCGGAAGACTGGATTTGATTTCGGCAATGCGCCTCTCGACAGCACGCGCCACTTCAACCGTGTTGGCGTCCGCCTGCTTGAGCACACTCACTTTTACTGCGGGTTGCTGGCCGACGCGGGAGATGATGCGGGCCTCCCTGTGCGCGTTCGCCACGTCGGCCACGTCGCGCAGCATGACCTTGGTGGCGCCGTCGCGCAGCAATACGGTGTTGCGAATCTCGTCGACCGACGTGTACTCGCCCATCGTGCGGACGATGATTTCTCGCGGACCAACGGTCAGCCGGCCACCGAACTGCTCCAGGTTCTCGTCGCGCAATCGCTTCGAGACACCGGCAACGGTAAGGCCATATTTTTCGAGTGCATCGGGTTTCAGGTGAATGCGGATTTCGCGTTGAAGGCCACCGACGATGTCGGTGCCGGCCACACCGGGAACAGCCAGCACCTGGTCCTGCAGCCAGTTGTCCGCCCAGGTGCGCAGTTGCACCAGGTCCCAGCGATCGGAACGCACGGTCAACTGCACGATCGCGTTCTGCGCTGGATCAGCCTTGAAGATCACCGGTGGGTCGATGTCGCGTGGCAGCTTTCGCGCGACGCGCGCCATCGCGCCTGTGGCGTCCTGGTACGCGATATTAATGTCCGCGCCATATCGGAAGTTTGCAGTGAGGCTGTACATGCCTTCGATCGACGACGACTCCAGGTAATCCAGCCCGTCGACCGTCATCATCTGGCGCTCGATCGGGTCAGCCAGGCTGCGCTCGATCTCTTCGGGCGTCGCGCCGCTCCAGAAAATGTTGATCTTGACCATTGGATAGGTCATGTCCGGCAGGAAATTGACCGGCAGGCGCCACAGGCCGTATAGCCCCAACACTGCGAGCGCGAGGACGATAGCGCTGGTGGCGAGCCGCTGTCGCACCGAATAGTCGGTGATCTTCATTGCGGGAGGGCGCTCTTCACGATGGCGGGGTCCGTGGCAGGTTTGGCCGTGGGATCGCCGGGCGTTGTTGGGTTGGCCGCGGTAGCAGGACTCTTGCTACCCGCTCCCGGCAGTTGCACCGGCGCGCCCTCCTTGAGGCTTTCCTGGCCGGCGACAATGAGCTTGTCGCCTTCGCCAAGGCCGGTGACGATGTGGACGCGGCCGTCCACCTCGATGCCGGTCTCCACTTTGCGCCGCACGGCTTTGCCGTCCTGCGCGATGTACACGCCCGAACCGCCCCCTGCCAATGCGACCAGGCTGTGGGCCGGAACCGTGATCGCACCGGCGATGGTCTGACGGGTCAGGTAGGCACGCGCGAACATCCCGGGCAGGAGGCTTGGTGCATTCACAAGGACAACTTCGATGATGCGCGTGCGGGTGCGGCTATCCAGATAGGGATACAGCCGTGTCACGCTGCCGGAAAAGCGTTGGCCGGGGTAAGCGTCGAGCTCCACCGCTGCCGTTGTGCCCAGGGCTACGCCCGCCACGTCCTGTTCCGGCAGGGAGAGGCGGACGAGCAGGCTCTTCGGGTCATAAATCTCAGCCAGCGGCGCGCGCGGGGCGACGACATCGCCCTCGCGGACCTTCATTCTCGACACGATCCCCGCCCATGGCGCGGCGACGACATAATCTCGCGTGGACTCCTGCCCTTTGACGAGTTGCGCCCGCAGGCGCGCCGCATTGGCTGCCGCGATATCGAGTTGCTCGCCGGCCAGCGCCCCGCTTTCGACCAGGCGACGCGTGCGATCGAGATTGTCCTCTTCCTTGCGCAGGTCTTCGCGCAGCGACGTGACCAGGGCGGCGGCGCCTTCGGTGCGCCCGAGCGTAACCAGTACCTGACCGCGCATCACCATGTCACCTTCGCGCACGCGCACGGCGAGCACGGGACCTTCGGCAGCCGAGGCGAGCTGCGCGATGCGCGCAGCCTCGACCGCCCCGGTGAGCGCGATGGTCACGACCAATGGCCCCTTCTTGAGAGTCTCCACGCGAACGGGTGCCGACTTCTCGGCGCTCTTGTCTTTGGTAGATGGGACCGGCGTTGCTTCCTTGCCGCAGCCGCTCGCAGCCAGAAGCAGGACCAGTCCGAGTGCCAGCAGCGCGGGTGTTCGGCGCCCGATCCGGTTGGCGGAATGCGGGAACATCTTCATCGCAGGTTTTCTCCGGTTGCCCATGTCAGTTGGGCGGCGGAGGCATTCGCGTCGGCCAATGTCCGAATCCGCGTGGTTTCCGCATCCAAAAGCGCCGACTGGGCATCGAGCACGTCCAGTTCAGTCCCGCGCCCGAGCGCGTATTTCTCCTGCTCGATGCGAAGGCTCTCGGTGGCCAGCGAAATGACTTTATCCGTGCTGGCGAGGCGCTCGAGTGCCGACGCCAGATTGGCGTGGGCGGTGTCGACCTCCAGACGAATTTGCATCCGTAGCTTGTCGAGGCGTTGGCGCTGGGCCTCGAGCTTGGCCGTTTCCTCATCCACCCGGCCTGTCGTGCGACCACCGTCATACAGGGGAATTTCCAGCGTGATACCGATGCGGGACACGGTATCGCTGGCCGGCTGGCCGCTGGGCTGCTGGGTCGGTTGGACCATGCTCCGATTGCCGACCGCGGCAACCAGATTGATCGTGGGCCGATTTCCTGCACGCGCGGCTTCGACCCGAGCTTTCTGCGCATCGAACTCAGCGCGCGCCCCGATCATGTCGGGCCTATGCTCCAGCGCCGACACTCCCAGCGTCGCCGTTGTTCGGTATTCGCTTGCGGGCCGGCTCAGTGTCCCGGCCAGGGCAAAGTCGGCACTCGCCTCCCCGGCCCCCATCAGATTGAGGAGCGCACGCTGCTGTACGGCAAGTGTGTTGCGCTCGCGCAGCGACCGCTGGCGGAGATCCGCGAGCTTGACCTCGCTGCGCAACGCATCCACGCGAGCCGCCTTGCGCGCGGCGATAAGTGTGTTTACCTGTTCGAGATGGGACGCAAGGGCTGCGGCGGACACGTCGAGCGACTCGATCAGCCGCATCTGGGCCAATTGACCGAAATAGAGACTGGAGACGTTGTAGACCAGATCACCTTTGGAGCGTGCGAGACGCTGCCCGGCCGAGGCTTCGAGGAGTTCTGCCGCCCGCATTTCGGCCACGAGCCGCCCCCCGGCGTATAGCGGCAAACGCAGGACCAGATCCGTGGCAAGAATGTTGTTTCCGAATACTCCGAGCTCGCCGTTGAATCGCGCCGCGATGAGGCGCAGATCGGGCTGGTTGAGAGCGTAGCCACCCTCGATGGAAATGCGTGGCAAATCGGCACCGTGGGCTTGCGTGGTGCGTGCGGATGCAGCCTGGGTGTCGAACGCAGTGGCGGACACCTCCGGGTTGTGGGTAAGCGCATAGGCAATCAGCGCTGGCAGATCGTGGCGGCCGCGGGCCGACGAAAGGCCGCCGGAACGCTCGACTTCGGCGATTTGTGAATCGCTGTTCTCGGTGGCTGCCTGTGTGCCGTGCGGCAGCGCCGC
>Ga0315290_10002632_pt1 | contig 12691 bp, 15 predicted proteins | sample YL17G12_0_MG_FD_203627 | JGI IMG/M metagenome (GOLD analysis project Ga0315290, IMG submission 203627) | Sediment microbial communities from Yellowstone Lake, YNP, Wyoming, USA - YL17G12_0 | ecosystem: Environmental > Aquatic > Freshwater > Lake > Sediment | place: USA: Wyoming | collected...
GTGACTGGCCTCAACCTCAGAACCACACCCACCGACCTCGCAGGCTATCGTTCAATGGAACCCACGCTATAAGAACCGGATGATTGCACCTTTGTGGATGCCTTCGCAAATCAGGCGCTGCGCGGACACCACCCGATCGCCACCCCACCAACCTAATATAGAACGGTCAGCCAATACGCAGGACGTGAAAGCGAAGCTGGTCAGGATAGCGGACGAGGTCATGGACGCCTACAGGCTCCTCCCCAAGGACTTCGGCGGACACATCGAGGTCGGCAGGGGCGCTAGCGGCTCGGCCACCTCCAAGATAGACCGGTGGGCCGAGGATATCGTCCTCGGGCTGGTCGAGAAGGAGAGGCTCGACGTCAACGTCCTGAGCGAGGAGCGGGGGTTCATCGACCGCGGGTTCAAGAAGGTCCTCGTGCTCGATCCCATCGACGGCACCCTGAACTGCACCCGGGCCATACCGTTCTTCTCCATATCGATGGCCGTGTGCACCAAGACCATGGCCGACTGCGACTTCGCGCACATCAAGAACCTCTACACCGGCGACACCTACACCGCGGCCAGGGGTCGGGGGGCGGAGCTGAACGGCCACAGGATCGCGATATCCAGGTACGACAGGGACGACGCGGTCTTCCTCATGTTCGACGGGCGCGACGTGGCCCCGGATTCGGAGAGGGTCAAGCAGCTGGCCAAGAGGGTGCGGACCATGGGCTGCGCGTCCCTCGAGATGAGCCTCGTCGCCCAGGGTTCGGCCCAGGCGCACTACATGAACTGCACCAATTTCAAGAGGATGATACGCGTTGTGGATATCGCCGCGAGCGCGCTCGTGCTGCGCGAGGCGGGCGGTGAGGCCGTGGACCTGGCCACCGGCGAGAAGCTGGACATGGACCTCACGCTCGACGACCGGAGGAACTTCCTCGCGTACGGAGACCCGCGGATCAAGGAGTTGGTCCTACGAGGATAGGCATCGCAGGCACGCCGGAGCTGAAGAACTTCAAGCCCGTAGCGAAGAATGTCATAGACACGCTCAAGTTGAAGGGCGCGGACTATGTGCTGGAGCAGGGCATCGCCAAGGAGCTCGGGGGCGAGGGCGTCCCCCTGGCGAAGATGAAGGTCGACGTCGTCATCACCGTCGGCGGGGACGGGACCATCCTCAGGACCCTGCAGGGCACGGACCTGCCGATACTCGGCGTGAACGCCGGGGTCCTGGGCTTCCTGACCGAGGTGCAACCGGACGAGGTCGCCACCGCCATCACGCGCCTGCTCGGGAAGAAGTACTCGATCGATACGCGGCTGAAGCTCAAGACCGTCGTGGACGGGAAGCGGCTCGAGGACGCGACGAACGAGACGGTCATACACACCTCACAGATCGCGAAGCTCAGGCACTTCGCGATGTCCATAGACGGCACGCCCGCGACGGAGATGCGCGCGGACGGGATCATAGTCGCGACGCCTACGGGGTCGACGTGCTACGCCATGAGCGTCGGTTCGTCCATCATCGACCCGCGCGTGGAGGCGCTCGTGTTCGCGCCCATCGCGCCCTTCAGGCTCTCCGCGCGGCCGCTCGTGGTACCCTCGAACAGCATAATATCCGTGCGGATCAAGGACCCGAGGCCGTGCTCGCTCGTGGTCGACGGGCAGCTCGAGAGGCAGCTGACGGGGGACGAGGAGATCGTCTTCACCGCGTCCGAGAAGAAGGCCAGGTTCGTCACGTTCAACAAGGACGACTTCTACATCAACCTCGAGCACAAGCTGATGGCATGGTCGCCGTACTCGGTCCAGAGGCAGTGAGGGAAGGGACATGACCGCCAGGGCCGCACCCGCAGTCAGGATAGACTATCCGAAGCACTGGTTCATGATCGGCTCGGCGATGCTCGTCTTCGTCATCACCTACGCCACATACAGCTACAGCGTGGCGCTGGAGGACTTCGCCAGGTACTTCTGGCTCGGCGCTGGGGCCGCCGCCGGGGCCGTGCTCCTGCTGTTCTTCGGGCCGCCCCTGTTCACGCACCACCTGCTCGGGGAGAAGGGCATGAGGGTCAGGATGGGGCTCCTGATCAACGCGACCGTGCCCTACGAGTCCGTCACGGAGGTCAGGGAGACCTCGGTCAAGCGCGCGGCGCTCAGCGTCGGCCTCGGGGTGAAGTACTCGAGCATCCTGGCGACCGTCTTCGTGGTCTCCTCGTTCGGGGACTTCGTGTCCGTCAAGCTCGACAAGCCGCGCAGGCTGGGCGGCCTGCTGGGGCCCGAGGTCTCGCAGATCGTCCTGAGCGTGAGCGACAAGGCGCTGCTGATGACCACGCTCGAGGAGAGGCTCCTCGGGAAGACGGAGGGGTGAACCGTGCCGCTTTTCGACTTCTCGAAGGACGACAGGGCGAACGTGAAGTCCATCAAGAAACGCACCCTGAAGATGATCGTCGAGGCCTCGAAGTCCAGCTACCCGAACGAGTTCGGGGCGGTGCTGAGGGCGGAGAAGGGCGTGATCAAGGAGCTGATGCTGGTCCCGGGCACGGAGTCCGGGGCCCACTCCGCCCTGTTCCACATGCACATGCTGCCGCTCGACTACACGATCGTCGGGACCGTGCACTCGCATCCGTCCGGCGTGATCAGGCCTTCCGATGCGGACCTGGACCTCTTCCGCAGGTTCGGCTGGGTGCACATCATCGTGGGCGCCCCGTACAACATGGCCAGCTGGAGGGCGTTCGACGCGTTCGGCAGGCCCAGGCCGCTCGATGTCGTGTGAGCGGACAGGGCGGTCCACTCACCAATTAATATCGTGACATCCATTCTGAGACGGTCCATGGGGACGCGCAGGAGGGCTCGGGTTTGTCGAAGAGGAAGTTGGTCATAGTGGCGGCGGTCGTCGTGGTCGCGGTGGTGCTTCTGATCGCGGCCATGGCCGGACAGAAGGACGATGGAGTGACGGTGCCTCCGAGGAGCGAGACGATACCCGCGGACGCCGTCAAGATGACGCCCGCGACCGACGGCTTCGCGCCGGTCCTGCAATCGACCGAGTGGCAGGACCCCGTGCCGATGCCCGGGCCGGTCAACACCGCCGGGGCCGAGGACTCACCGTTCATCACGCCGGACGGCGAGAGGTTCTTCTTCTTCTTCACGCCCGATGTCCGGGTGCCCGTCCAGGAGCAACTCCTGGACGAGGTCACTGGCATCTGGTGGTGTCAGAACGTAGGAGGCTCGTGGACCGAGCCCGAGCGCATACTGCTTAACGACGACCTCTCGCTCGAAGGTGCGGAGTTCGTGCAGGACGACACCCTGTGGTTCGCATCGGTCAGGGCGGGGAACTACGGCGAGATCGACATCTACACGGCTGAGTACGTGGACGGCGAGTGGGGGGACGTCGAGAACGCTGGCGAGCAGCTGAACGTGGACTACGACATAGGCGAGTTCCACATCACGGCCGACGGACAGACCATGTACTTCCACACGGGCAAGTGGTCCGTCGGAGGGGACATGGACCTGTGGACGACCGAGAGGACCGCCATCGGATGGGGCCAGCCAGCCGAGGTGCCCGGAGTGAACACCGCGTCCAACGAAGGCTATCCGTTCATCACCGAGGACGGCAGTGAGCTGTGGTACACCGGCGACAGCGGGCTCGGATACACCGGGCCTGCGCTCTACAGATGCCTCTGGGACGGCGACGCCTGGGGTCCCGCCGAGGAGATGGTCTCGAACTTCGCGGGCGAGTGCACCATGGACGAAGCCGGGAACCTGTACTTCGTGCACCACTACTTCGCCGAGGACATGACGATGATCGAGGCGGACATCTATGTGGCCTACAGGAACGCAGACGCATCGGCCGCTTCGGACAGCACCGCAGACATCCTGGCATTCCAAGAGGCGGGGGCGTGCTCCGAGCCGATCGCGGCCGTCCGGGAACCGGACGGGGCGGATGTGAGCCAGCGGGCACTTTCGTCCACCCCCGGCCGAGCTGTTCTTTAGGTGTGATGCGATGTCATCCCTGAGAGACGCTCACAGGAGCAGGATGCCGATGCGGAGAGAGGATGTGAGGACGGAGAGGGACATCAGGGAGTATCTTACGGGATGGTCCGAGTTCGAGAAGGATGTCTATGTGGCCGCCTCCAAGATACCCGAGGGGAAGGTGACAACCTACGGCAGGCTCGCGAAGGCCGCCGGGAGGCCAGGGGCCGCGAGGGCCGTCGCGAACGCCATGCACGACAACCCGCTCTATCCGCTCGTGCCGTGCCACAGGGTCGTCAAGGCCGACGGCGGGTTTGGCGGCGACCCGAAACGAGCGGGTGGGAGACGGAAGTACGTGGTCGACGAGGGCGTCCCCGTGAAGGACGGCAAGGTCGTCATGACCGACGACGTTTTGTACTGACGCAGGCACGGGTCGTCCCAGGGAAAAGTCATTGAGGCGGGTCGACGATCCGGACAGTCGTAGGAGGAGCGGGACATGACACGGGTATTGATCGTCTACGACTCGAGGACCGGGAACACGGAGAAGATGGCCCTGGCGGTGGCCGAGGGCGCGAAGAAGGTGAAGGGGGCAGAGGTCGCCGTCATGAGCGTCGACAAGGCGAAGAACAAGGACCTCCTGGAGGCCGACGCCATCATCCTGGGCTCGCCCACGTACTACGGGGACATGAGCGGCAAGATGAAGGAGTTCGTCGACCAGTCGGTCAAGGTCCACGGGAAGCTGAAGGGGAAGGTCGGAGGGGCCTTCACGAGCTCCGGAGGGACCGCATGCGGCGCGGAGACCACGGTCCTGTCCATGCTGAAGGTATTCCTGGTGCACGGCATGGTCGTCCAGGGGAGGCACGACGACAAGCACTACGGTGCGACCGCCGTCGAGGCGCCGGACAAGGAGGAGCTGGGGCACTGCAGGGAGCTGGGACAGCGCGTCGCGGCCCTCGCAGCGGCTCTCGCCAGATGACCTGCGCCTGCAGGCCTCCGGCTGGATGCACCACTGCCTTCGGACTTCTGTCAGGCCGCGCTCAGAGCGCGTTGTAGTCCACCAGGAACTCGCCCCACCCGGTCTCGGCCGGGAACCAGAGCGTGGTCGTGTAGAACTCCTCGTAGGTGTCCCACCCGCTCGCGGAGCCCCACCAGATCGACAGGCCCTGGCAGTCGCGCGTGACCGCGCCCGTCGACAGGGACCTCACTGACAATTCGAAAGCGTCTATCACCGCGAGCGTGGAATCAGCGAGCGCGGTCCTCTCGGCGCTCACCGGGTAGCTCCCGAGCTCCTCGTAGAGCAGCTGGGCGAACTCCAGGAAGTCTATCTGGTACTGCGAGGCCGACATCTGGTACGCATGCTTAGCGGCCCTGTTGTACGCCTTGCTGAACGTGTCCAGGCCCGCGCCCATGTCGGAGACCCAGTCCTCGAACGGGACGATGGCCGCCCTGTAGGCCGCCAGGTCTATCGCTGCCAGCTCGACCTTCTGCGACGGCCCGAAGAACGCCTCCCAGCCCATGACCATGTCGTCCGCCAGCTGCGCCGGGGTCCTGGACGGATCCGCCACGACCGGCTCGAACATGAGGTCGTACGGCAGGCCGAACCCGGGCACGAGCTCCTCGGACGCCACCACGAAGTCCACCAGCCCCGCCCGGTCGATCTCGTACATGCGCTCCACGCTGGCCATCAGGCAGGCGTCGAACCCGAGCACGTCTATGTGGACGTTGGCATCGGTCAGCGCGTGCACGAACTGCGGGCCGTACATCCGCTCCTCGTCGATGTTGAACACGGTCCACGCGGTCCCGTGGTCCCACATGACGACCGCGAGGTGGTCCGACGGGTAGGTGCAGTCGGCCCACACGAGGAAGTCCGTGACGGTCGTGACGTTCCCGAACGCGAGCTCCTCCTCGTGGTAGACCGTGGTCGTGTCGACGCCCGAGAACTCGATGACCTCGTAGCCGTCGACGCTGGCCCTGTCGACCCACGCGACGATGTTGACGTCAGGGTTGTCCTCGAGGTTCAGCAGGAAAGGCAGGCTGAAGTCGTCCCAGCAGGCCTCCAGGTTGTTGTCAGCGTTGATGTACAATGCTATCGTCCAATCGGCGACGGCCGTGTCGGCCTCGTCCGCCGCGGACGCCCGCATGCCGGCCCCGCCCGGGCCTGCGAGCACGATCGCGATCGCAGCTACCACTAACCCTCTCACAAGTAATGCTCTAGCCAATCCCCGCAAATGCGCTACCCCCCTCTAAGGCTGTCAACCGAATCGACTGGATGCTATAAATATGATTCTCGGCGCCCCGGACAAGCACGAGGGCGCGGGTTGCCGCGGATACCTTCATGACCCCCGGCAGGAATGCTCCATGGAGGCGGTGGCGACATTATGGACTCGGGAGCCGACAGTATCATCGCGATGAAGGATGCCCAGACGAAGGCCATGATAGCCAACCTGGAGACCAAGAGAGTGGCGGACGGCAGGCTGCGCGACATAAAGACAGGGGCGGAGAACGCCGGGATACGCACGAGGATGAGGAACGAGCTGCTCTTCGGGATCGGTCTGCTCATGGCCATCGCGTTGCTGACCTTCGTGTTCTTCTTCATCGTGCTGTGAGCCGCCGCACACTGAGGAAATGGACCGTCATGGCGTCCATCAAGAGCGTGCCGCTGAAGGATAGGAACTGGCAGGAAGGATCCGCTGAGGACCCGGGACGATAGGGGCCCTGTCAGGTGCTCGACCCTATAGCTTCTCCACGCGCCCTTCACGGACGACCTTCTTCATGACCCCGTCGAGCACCTCGGCGAGTCTCTTAGCGGCCACATGAGGCATGTACACCCTCGTGCCACTGACGATGAACTTGCCGTCCCGCTTCACGCCGGGCATCTCGAGGAAGTCGATGTACGCATCCCTCGCGGAGACCTGGACATAGGCCATGTTCGAATACCGGACAGTGGATATGTCCACGACCATGTCCTTGGCGTCGAACCGGTAGATCTCTTTGAGGTCGATGTCCATCTTCACCGCATCGCCCGGCACGCCCTTTGACTTCTTCCTGACGCCCATGATCACGCCTCCCTTGAACTCACGCAGCCCTGGCCGCCGTAGTCGGCCACGACCAGCCCCGAGATGACGGGATAGTCGACGAACGTCGCATGGTCCTCGACGGTGATGACATCCACACGTGGCAGCGCCCTGTCGCAGTAGTGCCTCACGGCATCGTCCATCGCACGGGTCCCGTCCCTCCCGTCCATCGAGGCGTAGGCAAGGAATGTGAGGGCGGTCAGCTTCCTGGAGTCCGGGTCCGCCCTGTAGACCGGGCGCCTCCTGACGCGCGACACATTCCTCACGATCCCGTGCTCCACGAGCCGCTCGATGCCCTTCCTGACGCTGGGGTCCGAGAGACCCGTCAGCTCGACCAGGTCGCCCTGCGTGTAGTCCGTGTACGGATCCGCGACGATCTCCTCGAGCACGCGCAGCTCGGCCGTGTCCCCGAGGAGGCCTCCGAACGGCTTCTCGACGCTCTCGCGCACGCGGTCGGGCAGCAACACCTCGGCATCCTTACTAGCTTGCATCACTACACCTCGTCCCTGGCACCTCATGGAGGAATCAGATATTAATTTCTGCTTATCTTAACTTTTCTTTTGTTCTCAAAGTCTGGGCATGGTGCGGCACCTCGATGTCATAGTGCCTGGCCCAGGCATCGGCCCAATCCGAATCAACCAGCCAGATGTACGCCTCGCCCCTGCTCCTCGCCCTGCGTACCCTGTCCGACCCCCACTCCACCGCAGCCGTATCCAGGTCCAGACCGATCTTCCGCAGCTTTCTCATGCACGTATCCAGGCTTCTGGCGCTACCGTGCCGTTTCAGCCATCCGAGGAAGCGTGTGCCGTCGTACCCAGGGTCCGGCCGTTCTGGAAGATTGTCCTGCACCTACCCACCGGAGGGATGACCGCACACGGGTCGATGAGCATTCCCCGAGGGGGTCGGTGAAAGTGCGCGACTTCGTTGCAGGGGCGGTGTTCCAGAGGGTCGAGAGAGGGGTCGGCTCGTACTACGGCGTGATCACGGACCTTGTCGTGAACGGTGTCGTTGGGACCGCCCGAAAAATGGTGCAGCCCCCGGACGGAGTGTTTGATGGGGCACCATTCCGGAGCCCGCTATACCGCCGGGACTTACCTGCAGATCGTCATTGAAGCCCACGCAATATAAACCCATCGTCCAGATGTAGCGTATGGTCTGTACGCCCGTGCCGGCGTCGCCCGGCTCAGAGTATCCGGCTCCTCGGGGCGATGACGCCCCTGGCGATGGCCCCCATGCCTATGAACGAGCCCTCGCCTATGACCGTGCCCACATCGATCGTGGCGTTGATGCCCGTCTTGACATCGTCCCCCATGATCACCCCGAGCTTCCTCCTGCCGGACCCGGTCCTGACGCCGTCGACGACGACCATGACCTCTCGCTCGTCGAGCCTGAGGTTCGCGACCTTGGTCCCCGCGCCCAGGTTGCACCGCTCGCCTATGACGCTGTCCCCGACATAGCTCAGGTGGGGCACCTTGCTGTGGTCCATGAGGATGGAGTTCTTGAGCTCGACCGCGTTCCCGACCTTGCAGTGGTTCCCGACGGACGTGCTCGGGCGGAGGTAGGCGTTCGGGCCGACCTCGCACTCCTCGCCTATGATGACCGGGCCCTCGATGTAGGACCCCGCCTTGACATGCGTGCCCTTGCCCACCTGCAGGGGCCCGACGACCGTGGCCCTCTCGGAGACCTCGCCCTCGATCCTCGTCCCGATGTCCTTCATCAGTATCCTGTTCGCCTCGAGCAGGTCCCACGGGCGCGCGACGTCTATCCACTCGCCCGTGAGCCTGTGCGTGTACAGGTGGCTCTTGGCCATGAGTATCTTGAACGAGTCGGTGACCTCGTACTCCCCGCGGACGGACCGCTTGGTCTCCGCGATGGCGTCGAACACCTCCGGTCCGAGGACGTACGCGCCCGCGTTGACCAGGTTCCCCTCGGGCACCTCCGGCTTCTCGACTATGTCCGTCACGACGCCGTCCTCGACCTTGATGACCCCGTACCGTCTCGGGTCCTCGACCGAGGTCAGGGCCATGACGCTCCCCTTGACCTTGTGGTGGTGTGCGACGAGGCCTTTGACGCTCTCCTTGGTCAGGACGACATCGCCGTACATGCACAGGAACGGGGAGTCGACCTTGTCCCTGATCATGCCTATGGCATGGGCCGTGCCCAGGCGCTCCTTCTGCTCGACATACTCGATCCTGACGCCGAACGCCTTCCCGTCCCCGAAGTGCTCCCTTACCCTGGGGGCCTTCCAGCCTACGAGGAGTATGATGTCCCTGATGCCGGCCTCCTTGAGCGACTCGATGTTGTGCTCGAGGAACGGCCTGCCCGCGACGGGCAGGAGGGGCTTCGGGATGTTCGAGGTCAGAGGGCGCATCCTGACGCCCTCGCCGGCCGCGAGTATGTAGCCCTTCATGGCCCGACGCACCCCTTGACCACCCCGGTCAGCTTCGCCATGATCGCCTCGGCCCTCTCCTTCTTCCTGGCCTCGGCCATGATGCGTACCTTGGGCTCCGTCCCCGACACCCGGACCAGGCCCCAGCCGTCCGAGCACTGCACCCTGAACCCGTCGACCGTATCGAGCTTCCTGCACTCGACCGAGCGCATGGTCCTCGCGAGCTTCTTCAGGACCGCGTCCCTGCGCTTGGCCTCGAACGGGACCGACGACCTCAGGGTCGGATAGACGGGTATGGGCTTCCTGAGCTGCGACAGGGTCTTCTTCTTCGACGCGAGCTCCACGAGCCGCGCGGCGGCCAGTATGCCGTCCGGGCAGTAGGTCTGGTCCGGGAATATCCAGGTGCCCGAGGGCTCCCCGCCGAACTCGGCCTTCGATGTCTTGACGGCCTCGCTCACGAACGCGTCCCCGACACGGGTCCTGATGACCTTCGCCCGGATGTAGTCGTCCACGGCCATCGACGTGTCGACGGTCGCGACTATCCTCTTCTTCGCATAGTTCTTCGCGAACAGCGCCAGGAGCTGGTCCCCGCCCAGGAAGACGCCCTTGTCGTCGACCGCGACCATGCGGTCGGCGTCGCCGTCGTGGGCGATGCCCAGGGCGGCCTTCATCGAGACGACCGCGCGCTTCAGGTCGGTGAGGTTCTCCTCGACGGGTTCGGGGGGCCGTCCCGGGAAGTGCCCGTCTGGGTTCGAGTTGATCGTGATGACCTTGCAACCCATGCGCTGCAGGACGATGGGCGTGATCGTGGACGCGGGCCCGTTGGCGCAGTCGACGACGACCCTCAGCCTGGACTCGCCCACGCCCGCCAGTATGCGCTCCGCGTGGCGCTCGACCGCGTCCGGCAGGACCTGGGACCTGCCCACGCGGTCCCAGCGCTGGAGCTTGAACCTGTGGGACGATATGGCCCTCTCGATGGCCTTCGCCTGGTCCGTGCTGACGCCCATGCCGTCCGGGTTCCAGAACTTGACCCCGGCGTACTCCGGCGGGTTGTGGCTCGCGGTGATCATGACGCCGCAGCACATCTCCCTGGCGGCCTCGGCAAGCGTGGGGGTGGTGACGAGCCCGGCCCTGTGGACGCGGCTCCCGGCGGCCGTCAGGCCGCCCACGAGTGCGGCCTCCATCAGCTGCCCCGAGGTCCTCGAGTCCATGCCGATGACGACCTCCTCGGCCATGGAACCGATGGCCATGCCTATGTCCATGGCGAGCTCAGGGGTCATGTCCTGGTTGACGACGCCGCGTATGCCAGACGATCCAAAAAGGCCCATCTCTCTTTCCCTTCGCCTCTCGGATGACTCTTCATGATTATATTACATCTCGTCGGGAGGGGCCGGACTGGGGGTGTGCGGACGGACCGATAAGCACGCGGACGGGTGGGCCGCATGATGCGCGGACGGGGATACTGGCTATGACGGAAAACACAGCCAGATATGCTGGCTAAGGACCTCACGTGACGCGCGCGGATAATAGCCAGATAGTCTCAAAAAACGAGCCAGCAAACGCAAAGATATATATATCGCACAGCTTGATACATATCTGGACCATGCCTGGATGGCGTGGACAGAAGGACCGAACATATATCGGAGGGATGAAAACATGGTTATGGAGCCCATAAGTGTGGACAAGGCGATTGAGATCGCGAAGAAGAAGGGCATCAAACCCGGCCGCGTAAAGGACACGAACGGTGTTCAGTTCACGAAGGGAAGGAACCCCCGCCTCGAGACAATCGACTGGGACGAGTTCAGGACCACCCTGTCGAAGAGGAAGCTCGCCGTTTACGAGAGCGGCGGCTGGATGAAGATCATGAAGGCAAAGAGATAGGCACGTAGCCTATCTCTCCTAAACTCTTTCCCAAACCCCCATCAACCCCTTCTTCTCGATGATCACCTCAAGGCGTAGCTCACGGCGTCGTACCGCGCTCGTAGACGCAGTGTGCCTCCATCAGGTCCGTGGCGAGCTCCGGCGTGAACTCGCTGTTGACGACTCCGCGTATGACAGATGAACCGAACAGACCCATCCTAGAGGCGATCCTGACTGTCGGGATCGGTAGGTGATTGAATTACATTTCGACCGGGGAACGGAAGGACGTCGCGTGGACTCCTGAGACAGCGTTGATATAGCGACACGTCGGTGATGTGGCCCAAGGGAATGGTCATGAGATACGCATCTTACGTGATTGTAGCATGTCTACTGAGCGCGGGCCTGTGCTTCGTGCCGGGCGAGGCATCGGCCTCGTCGGCCGGGTGGCAGGAGCCCGTCTGGCTCCAGCTCGAGCAGAACTACGAGCAGGTCGAGTTGATCGGCATGGACGACTACGGCAACGCCATGGTCGCCTGGGAGGAACCCTTCGTCAACTACTCCGTCCCTGGCATCTACGCCACGAGGTACGACGCGCTCTCGGGATGGGAAGAGGCCGAGATGGTCTGGAACGAGTCCTTCTCGTGCGGATGGACCACGATGGCCGTGGGGCCGGAGGGGGACGCGTTCGTGCTGGTCCACTCTGAGATCGACGAGTATTCCACGGGTGTCTTCGCCGTCCCGTATACCCCCGAGGACGGATGGGGGCAAGCGATGCTGGTCACCGATTCCGGCTATTCCTCGGACAAGTCCGCCGCGGTCGACGCCGAAGGCAACGCCATGCTCGTCTGGGGTTGGGATTCACTGATCATGGCGGCTCTGTACACGTCTGGCACCGGATGGGCGGAGGCGGAGGCCCTGGATTACAGCGGAACCGAGCCAACGGTGAAGTTCGACCGGCTCGGCAACGCTATGGCAGTCTGGAGCGACACATATACATACGATGTGGAGGCCGCGGTCTACGAGCCCGGGTCCGGCTGGGGAGTGCCCATGATCGCGAGCGGGGCGCTCAGCGGATACGGTGTCGCGATGGACGTGAACGACACCGGATGCGCCATGGTGGCGTGGGTCGTCTCTGACGGTGGCGATCCTGGGATATACGCGAACCTCTACACGCCCGGCGTTGGCTGGGGAGGACCTGAGGCGATGGCCCCCGCAAACGCAGTGATGTTCACATCCGGCAGTGCCGTGTCCGCTGGCTCGGGAGGGGAGTTCTTCGTCACGTGGACACAGACGGATACGATCGGAGAGGATGAGGTCAAATCGGCCTGGGCCGCCAGATGGACGGAGGGCGGCGGGTGGGAGGAACCTGTCATGCTCAATTCAGGTCTCTCCACCAACATGGCGCTGTGGCCATCCATCTCGGCCA
>Ga0315290_10002633_pt1 | contig 12689 bp, 9 predicted proteins | sample YL17G12_0_MG_FD_203627 | JGI IMG/M metagenome (GOLD analysis project Ga0315290, IMG submission 203627) | Sediment microbial communities from Yellowstone Lake, YNP, Wyoming, USA - YL17G12_0 | ecosystem: Environmental > Aquatic > Freshwater > Lake > Sediment | place: USA: Wyoming | collected...
TGCGTGGGGTTCAACCGCCTGACCAATTGCGTCTGGCCCAACCAGGAAAAAAATTCTCCGTTGGCCTGGTCTGGCCCGCTGTTGACGGTCGCCCCCAGAACCGGGAGACCGAAGCTCATCCGGGACAACGCCGAGATGACCTGGTCCGGCGTGCGATGCACATACTCCTGCGAGAAGCGCAGTGCCGACACCTGGGACAGTCCGTTGGTGGATCCACTCTGGAATTCAAACGGGTTTCCAAGTATAGACGTCCTAAACGATTCCGACTGGCCGGTCAACGCCAGAGCGAATTCCTGAGACGGCGTGCGGAAGACGGGCTGCCGCAGGGTAAACCCGATCGCTTCGAACTTGCCGTTGATGTCCAGCGGCTTGACACTGCTCTCAATGACCGTGAAATCGACCCGCCGGTAGTCGACGGCGAAGGTCGTGTCGTAGGGAGTGAATGGGACGACGTAGCTCACGTTCAAGTTCGGATTGATCCCGCTGCCATGCACATTAACATCGGTGCCAAACGATTGACCGTACTGGACGCGGACCGCGTCTCCGAACCCCAATAGATTCTCATCCACGATGGTCCCCATCACCTGATTGGAACCAACCGACGGCGCCTGGAAGTTGTTATATTCAAGCCAGGCCTTGATCGGCCGGCGCTCGGCCACACGGACGTTCAACGTACTTTCCCCGCGCGTCTCGCCGGGCCGTAACTCTGCGTTGATCCGCTCAATGCGCGGGTCGGTTTGAAAAAGCTGTAACCGTTCTTGAAGTGCATTCACGTTGACCGGCGGACCGGCGTTACGCTGGAGCCGGCTGGTGAAATAGCTGGACCGGAACCAGTAATTGCCTTCCACATCAATCCGGGTCAGCTTCCCTTCAATGACCTGGATCGTGAACAGTCCGTCCACAATCGCTTGATCCGGCACCAGGGTGCCGGACGTGCTATAGCCATGTTTTATGTACAGCATCGTCATGGCCAGGCGCAGCGCTTCGATATCTTCCGACGTGATCTCCCGATCGCGGTAGGGATCAGTGACCTGGGCCAATTCTTCCGCCGTGAAGACCGTGCTCCCCAGGACCCGGATCTCCCGGACGAATACTTTCACCGTGGGGATGGGCCCGCGGCGTTCCGGAACGGGAGCGGGGGGCAAGATACCGGGCACGGGCGGCTCTGGTTTCGGGAGTTCCTTGGGCAGCGGAGAGGGAGCAGGCACGAGCGGAGGAGGAAGGGGAACCTGCTGCGGAGGAATGGGCACCTGCGCCGACACCACGTCAGACAGGATCCAGAAGACCAACAGGACCAGCGTCGCAACAACCAATCCCCTACAAATATTTGTGAAACGTGAACCGTGAAACGTGAAACGTATCTCGAAGATCACCGTACCTCCCACGTACTATATTTCATGTTTCACGTATTACCCTTCACGGGTGTCGAAATCTCTGCTGTGCCGAAATGGTTTTCCTGCAGCCTGATAGGTCTCGGAGTACATGTCCTCCCGGTTACTGGTGACGTGCGTTCCCAAACATCACCAGTTGGATGGGCCTGGCATCGTACTCCGGGAACTGGCCCGTGACGGATAGCAGAATGCTGAAAAAGTCCGCCAGCCTGTCTTGTTCATTTGGTCTATCTGGTTGGTCTAGTTCAACCAAATAAACGAGACAGACCGAACAGACCGAATAGACCAGATAGACCAGACAAACCAGAGAGACCAGACAGACCAGGCCGCTTACTGGTGGCATGCGTTCCCGAACATCGCCAGTTGAATAGGCCTGGCATCGTACTCCTGGAACAGGCCCGTGACAGCCGAGAACTGAGTCGGTCGGTCCCGTCCAGAGAGGCTTGATCCAAGCAGCTCGGCCGTCAACGATGGACTGGCTAAGAAGCCACCAGGCTCCACCGGTAGGCCTTCACGCCCGGCGACCACGAAGGTACTGAACTTGCCGTCCGCAGCCCGCGCCGCGCACCGTTGGGCAAGCAGCGCAGCCGCGCTGGAGAATTTCTGCGACAAAGGCGTCAGCCGTCCACCGACGTTCTGCAACGGCGAATTGATAAAGACCGGTCCGTTGATACCGAGTGTAGACGATGCGTCGACGATACTAGCAGGATCCGCGATGAAGGCAGATGTTGCCGTGATAGTGATAGCCCCGCCCGCTCCGGCAAAGGCCTGCGCGAGGATCTGACTGTTTTGAAGCACCACGAACTGCGGGTCGATCTTAATATTACCGCCGTCACTCTCACCCGCAAGACCCCCGACGGTGGTACTGACTCGGCTGTTGATCAACCTGACCATCTCCGGAGCGGTGATCTCGATCTGGCCGCCGCTGGCATCGCTCGCTTCGGTCGACACCTTGCTGTTCTCCATCACGAACGTCGATCCGCTGTGAATCGTGATGTTGCCTGCATCGCCTTCGCCACCCGGTGAAAAGGGCGCGTTGCTGCTGGCGGAGATCAGGGTGCCGTTGGAGAGCTGTACGCTCTGAGCATTGATCAAGATATCCCCGCCCTTGGCGTTCTCGGCCGAAGTGGACACCTTGCTCCCATTACTCGTGAAGCCGCCAGAGGCTATGATAGTGACACTGCCCGCGTCGCCCGCATTCGACATTGTACCGGTGCTGCTGCTGGCAATTTCGGCGGCGTTGGTGAGTGTGAGGGTACCGGCATTGGCCGTGATGCCGCCGGCGTTGCCGCTGCTGCTCGTGCTGGTCGTGATGTTGGCGTCGTTCAGGCTCAGAGCAGGCGTTGTGACGATCACCTGACCGGCGTTGCCGGGCCCAGTCGTGGAGCTTGTAATGCTGCTGCCTGAGGTCAGACTGAACGTGTTGCCGGTGGTGGTGATGGTGATGGTGCCTGCATCGCCGGCGTTCGTCGCGGCCCCCGTGCTGCTGTTGGTGATTTCCGAATGGTTCGCAAGCGTCAGGCTGCCGACGTTCGCCTTAATGTCGCCGGCCCGGCCCGACTCGGACGTGCTACTGTTGATCTTGGCGCCGTTCGAAAGGCTCACGGTCCCCACGTTCAGCAACACGTTTCCCCCAAGGCCGCTACTGATGGTGTTGGTCTCGATGGAAGCTTTGTCCAGGATTAACTCTTTCGCCGTGATGGTCACCTGGCCGGCATCTGCCAGGCGTGCTTGGCTCGAGATGTGACTCTCGTCGGAGATATCGACCTTGTCGGCATAGAGGGCCACAGCCCCTCCCGCCCCGGAGGAGTTCACAGTACCGGATTGGATCACGGCCCCATCCGTCAGGCTGATTGTCTTGGCACGCACCTCAACGACGCCAGCTTGAACGTTGCCTTGGGTATCGGAGCCGATGCCGGAACCAGGTCCTGAAAGTTCGACAGAATCCGCCATGCTTCCCGCCCCCTGCAGTCCTTGCACCGTAACCGTGGAGACCGTTTGAGCAGTGGAATCGCCGCTGACGGACAGAGTGGTGATGGTCGCCCCGTGGTTGAGATGGGCCTCCTTGACACCCACGACGATGTTTCCCCCATGACCTGTACCTTGCGCTATCGCGTTGACGATGGTGGTAGCCCCATCCATCGTCAAAGACTTGGCAGTGATGGTCACTCCTCCCCCATCGCTGCTTCCAAACGTTTGACTCAACAGGCTACTGCCATCGGAGAGGGTCACTGACCTTGCCGCGCCGAATTCCGCCCCCGGCAACCCTTGGATGATCACGTTCCCGCCCTGACCTGACCCAGGGGTGGAGTTCTGAGTTGAGCTCTGGATTGAGGAAGCACTCAACCCAGACATCCCGTCGACATCGCCGAGGCTTACCGTCCCCACGTTCAGGACCACATCCCCTCCAACGCCACCCCCATCAGTTCCCGTAAAGATCGCGAACGGGGCATTCACGATCTCCAGGATGTCTGCGGTAAGTTGCACATCTCCCCCTTTTCCTGTTCCATCCGTGTTCGTAATGATAGAAGAATTATTCAGCGCGACTTTTCCCGAGACCTGAATGTCGATGGCCGTAGGTGCACCATTCACCGGCCCCACGGTATTGGCAAAGATGAATGAGTTATCCATCATGGTCAACTGACCCCCGCGCACAAACACGGTCCCGCTATTTCCGCCGATGGGATTCCCATCAGCGTCTACCTCAAGCTGGCCGCTCACATCCAGCAATGTGCTCGTCAGCACAATAGGCCCCAATACTGCCGCTTGATTCTTCACGGAGGGATTTACGATGGTCACGGAGAGATCCGCGATGGAAACCTCAGTGGGTGATTTTTCCTGCGCCGACGCGATGCTCGCCAGCTGGATTTGGCCACCCGGCGCCGTCAAGCTGCCGCCGGTGACGGTGACTCCTGATGGGAGCAGTTCCTCAAAGGGTGCCTTGCCACCGATAAAGGAAAGAGTCTTGCCTTGCCCGACCGCGAGGTTGCTGCCTTCGAGGGTAATCGCGACGGGATTAGAAGCCGTGAACCCGAAGGCTTCCACGGACGCGACCGACAAGACACTCATCGTCGCGGAAGAGTCGATGGCGTAGAAACGGTTGCCATCGGCTAGTTTCAGATAGTTCGCCGTCGTGGCGTAAAAGGATCCTCCAGTAGCCGAACCGGATACTGCCCCCAGGTCCAATACGGCATTTGCTCCGAACAGCACGCCGGCGGGATTCATCAGAAAGAGATTCGCGCTGCCGAAACCGGTGGTCTGAATGGTGCCATCGATCTGCGACGGGTTGCCTCCCGTTACTCGACTCAAGATATTGTTGGTCTTTAGACCTGTGTCGTTGACGAAATTCGCAATATCTCCAGTCCCGACGTTGAACTGTCCAAAGCTGTGGAACAGATTGGTCCCGTTCCCCGGCCTGGCCCCTCCAGTGATCGTCGTGACTGTCGTTCCTAAGAGTGGGGGGGTGACTATGGTGACTCCGACACCACAGGGACCAGGACAGGCTGGCAGAGCGGAAGGGGTAATGTTCGTCGCCACCTGCGCGTAGGTGGTATCAGGAGCGTTGAGAACCAGCAGTAGAGTCGGGAGGAGCGCCCACAGGAAGGCCTGCCCTAAGGAATCAGGATGGCGCGACCGCGCGGTGCTTTCATCCATAGTGAGCCTCTTATTTCAATTCGACAGAGGAAGCAGCCGCTGCTGCTCCCCCCATTGCTGACAGAAACCGACTCCTGTTCTTACCTGAAAGAGTCCGCGGAATTGACGGCCCTCTCACGGCGATCTCGCCGTCAGCCCCGCAACGGAACCGGAGCACTCCCTGTGGGACCGCGCCCTGGCCCTTCGCTCGAAAACGAAGGGCCCTGGTGGGCTGCGTCACCGACAGGTCTTACAACCTCACAACCTTCTTCGCTCTACCAAGACCTCGTTACCCGCTGCACTTCTCAGTTGAATCCGCCATCGTCATCGTGCTCACTTGTTATTTAGTATCATGATGGATGTGCCAGCTGCAGGTGAGGATGTCGCCTGCCCCCAGGGTGTTCACGGTCAGGGGACCCTTAACAGACCCACCGGCAACCGTCCAGGTTGTGGTGCCGTTGTTGAGCGCGCTCTCGCATTGAATCTGGTCTGCCTGCCAGCCTTTGGGATAAGTGGATATTCTAAAGATCCGAGGATCGACCGTCGGGAGGAGGTCTTTGGAGAGATGACCCCCGAACGCCTGCGCGTTAGTTGTGACAGTGAAGGGGCTGAGGGGGGAGTCGACGCCCGGGCCGGACGCAGTGAAGGTGAACAGTAGCCCGACGCCCTTGTTGGCCGGAGTGACCTCAACCATGTTAAAGATGCAATTACCAGCAGCACCACAGGATTCCACTGCGCCAGCCTTAATACCCGCATCCACATCCGCAGCGGTGTCGGTATCTATTTTGTCTACACACTGGGCAAGAAATACGGGGTCCAAACAATTCAAATTAGGACCCCCATCCGTGCCGTTTGCCCCTCCACCCTCCCCATCATCGCGATAACACATTTTACCGCAACCAACCACACTGTCGGTCAGTTGCACCTGGTCCCCCCCCACAATTTTGACATGGTAAGTGTACGTGACCGTCGGAGCACACTTGCCGGTCGGGACACCTCTAGTGTCAAAGGTGTTCGGAACATTGCAAACAACTTCTGTTGTACCGTCTAACTTTTTTACCGAATTTGTCGCGGGGGCGGTTTTTTTATTGTTTTCAGTGATGTTTCCAATAGCACCCTTGGGAAGTGTGGGGCAGTTGAGACTGGCATACTTCTGAAGTATCCCTAGATTACCCGGATTCGAATCGCCGATGTTCGCTGTGCCGGTGAGCTTCACCCCACTACCTGTGCAGGTATTAATAGTGTCAGGATAGGGATCTACGTTCCCGCCCTGCGACATGATCCAGAAATAAGCACCCCCTGGATTCCCGCCACCAGGCTGATTGAAAGTATTAACAAGACTGACATCGGTTTCGGATGTAGTAACCACCGGCGTTAAGGTTGTTCCGGTTAGCTTCATGTCATCGGTCCCTGTGTCCAAGTCGAAAATTAACACTCTGGCCTGGTTGGTCGCAGTGACGTCCCCCACGTACCAGTTGCCGACTCGACGGGTAGCGGAACGGGTAGACTCAGTAGTAACATTAGTAAGGGGGATCGACCAGCAGGCATTAAAGCCCGTGTCAGTCGGAGCGGCCTGACGTTGGGCCGTGGTGGTGCCCGTACCGCAGCCTTCGCCGTAAAATTCCAGATCAGTAACCTGTGTCCCATCTATCGTAAGTGTCGGCATCGGAGGTACCGCTTCCGAAGGAAGCGGCGCCATCAATCCTCCCAGGACTCCAACGATCAGCAGACTAAACACAAGCCCCACCCATCGTAGACTTCTCATAAAGGACCTCCCGGTTAAAAAATCGTTCCGCGCAAAGCCATGCCTATCCATTTTCCTTTATGGTTTCTTACGCTTCTTTGCTCTTCTTCCACAATCCCCACAGATGGGTCCCCCCACGAATGAGGGGATACCGCAATGGTTGCAAAACCGCTATAGCTGTCCCCCCAGCAGGCTGAGGAAAAACCCGGTTGGTCTGGTTAATCTGGTGAGTTTTGTTGCTTGACCCAGATAAACTGAACAACCAAATAAACGAGACAGGTTCCCCTCTCGGCCTCTACAAGTCTACGGAAAAACTATTGTGGCACGGTGGAAATTCGATGGCCCGCACATCTAGGACAACAGGAGAACCGCGTGCAGGATGCTCAAAAAGGCCAGACTTCTCACCCGCCCAACCCCGGCGCGCCAAGACGCGCCGGTCCGCGGGCAAGGCCGCAGCGAGCGAACAACTGAACTTTGAACGATGAACGCGGAACGCTGAAGTGACAATCGTTTCCTTGTTCATAGGTCATCGCTCACCGTTCAGCGTTTCCCGGCGGGCGGACTTTTTCAGCATCCTGCTAGTGCGATGCGGGCTGTCATTTAAGATGAGAAGAGGCATCATGACACATCGTGGATACATCATGACATTAAGCCTGTTGCTCTTAGCAGTGCTTACCCTGCCAGGTTCTGTCGGGTTGGCTGACACCGGGGCGGGAGAACTCGGTGCCGTGCGGCAGGATCTCGATGCGCTCAAGAGCGAGATGGAGACCATGAAGAAACAATTGGGGGAGGTCCAGAAGCTCCTCTCGCAGCGCGCGGCGCAGCCGGCTCCCGCGGATCGCGGGCCGGTGACGATAAGCGTGGGCGACGGCCCGGCGCTCGGGAGCGCGGATGCACCGATCACGATCGTCGAATTCTCAGACTACCAGTGCCCCTTCTGCCGCAAGCATTTCACGGACACGTTCCCCGCGCTGAAGACCGGGTACATCGAGACGGGCAAGGTGCGGTATTTCTTCCGGGACTTCCCGTTGGACTCGATCCATCCCGATGCCCGCAAGGCGGCGGAAGCCGCGCACTGCGCGGGGGAGCAGGGGAAGTATTGGGAGATGCACGACACGATGTTCACCAACCAGGACGCCCTCAAGCCCAACAACCTCCGGGCGTTTGCCGGCGACATGCAGCTGGACCTCGACGCTTTCAATGCCTGTCTGGAGAGCGGTAAGTACGCGAAGGCGGTTGAGACGGACAGGGCGGCTGGTTCAGCGGCGGACGTCACCGGCACCCCCGGTTTTTTCATCGGGAAAACCAAAAAGGACGATACGATCGTGGCTACCGCCATAAAGGGGGCGCAACCAGCCGCAGCGTTCAGCCAGGTGATCGATCGTCTCCTCGAGGAGAAGGCTCCCTAATCTGGTCTATCTGGTTCATCTGGTCTGTCTGGTCTCTTTGGTTAGTTTCGTTCAACCAAACAAACGAGACAGACTGAACAGACCGAATAGACCAGACAAACCAAACAACGTTCCGCGGTTATCGTTCAGAGTTCAGTTGTTCGCTCGCTGCGGCCTTGTCGGCCTAAACCGTTCCCGGCTCGATCGCGCCGCGCTTCACGTCGCGCAACAGTCGTTCGACGATCAGCCGCATGAAGAAGAAGCCCAGCTTCGGGTTCTGGTAGTACAGGCGGTAGATCTGCTCGTCGGTCATCTGGTACAGGTCGCAGTCGGTATCGCACACCACCGTCAGCGTGCGCACCTTCTCGGGCGAGAACAGGCCGATCTCGCCGATCAGTTCGCCCGGCCCGATGAAGTGGTCGATGCCTTGCAACTTCAGCTTCCCGCTGGCCACGTACACCATCTCGTCGGCCACGTCGCCCTTGCGGAACAGCACCTCGCCGGCCTTGTGTTTGCGCAGGGACATGTGCGGCAGTAGCCATTCGGACACCGGCGACTCCACGGTGGCCCGTTCGACCTGCTTGGTCAGCCTGTTGATTTCTCCCAGCCGCTTGAGATTTATCGGCAACAGGATCACGTTCAGAAGGAATTCCGGCAACACGATCAACTGCGTGATGTCGAAGTGCATCGATCCTGGTTCCTTCAACAATGGGTTGCGCGAGTGATCTGCGCGGCAACGCCTGCTTCGAAGCCACGGACGGGCTCGTCAAGGGCCGCGTGGCTAACCCGCATTATTCATGAAGCTTCTGCTGCAAGCGCGGATACGCTGTGCTTGCGCGTGAAGCGTGAGCAACCGTAATGCTCAATGTTTAATGTTCAATTGAGCAGTGCAAATTGAGCATTGAACATTCCTCGGAAATGCGAGATATGCTTCACGAGGAACGCGCTTTCGGAAGTCGAGGTCAAGGTTGAGTGAAGACCTAACTTTCTTCAGCTCAGCCTTGGCCTCAGCCTGAACCTTATCTCTCGATCAGCCCTCCTTGACGGCCCTGTTCACGGCGCACAATAACTGCTCTTGCGGCCCTTAAAATGGTGTCATGACCCGTTTCCTCCTGGTTGTAAGGGCGAACCTGTGTGTCCGTCCGCGAGAGAAAACAGGTCCTGACACCGTTTTTTCTGCTCGGCTTTCAATGCAAGTTGGTTCCTGCTACATTTCCGTCCATGAGCGGACGGAAACCTCCCTTCTCGTGTATACGACTTTCTCTTTCGGTCCTCCTGCTTGTGTGCGCCTCATCCCAGGGCCTGGCAATCGAGCCTCCCGTTGTCGAGGAAATGGGCGTGGCAGGGGAGGAGGCGGCGGCGTTCCAGAACCCGCTCTTCGTTGACCCGCGTGGCACCCAGAAGCAGCGGGCGGAATTCATCCAGGCGCTCCTTCGGGTCGGGAAGAACAACCGGCAACTCGTTGAGCTCTCCCTGCCGGTGATCGGCGCCAACGGGGCACTGGACGGCATCGAAAGCGTCTGGCCGAAGTGCCATTCCGAGGCGCATGACCTGGGGAAAGTCATCTTCGCGCGCGTCCGCGACATCGGCATGGGCCTGCGCGTCTGCGCGGACCGGTGCAACTCGGGGTGCATGCACGGCGTCCTGATAGAAGCCTTCGCGACGATCGGCAAGGCGTCTCCCCATCACATGGACCTGGCCGTCCTCAGGCCGGCGATCAAGGACCTCTGCCAGAGCAATCCGGTGATGACCGCGTCCTATTCGCCCGGCGACTGCGCGCACGGCGTCGGCCACGCGCTCATGAACCTGGCGGGGTACGAGATTCCAAAGGCCATCAACGCCTGCCAAGAGTACGAAAATCAGGCCATGGAATACTACTGCGCGACCGGCGCCTACATGGAATACGTGACGGAGCGGGACCCGCAGGACTCCACGACGAAAAGCGTCCTCTATCCCTGCGACCAGTACATCTATCCGGCCGCATGCGCCCGCTACAAGATGGGGTATGTGGTCCGGAGGCACTATGCGGCGGGCGGGACGACGGAAGAACTCAGGGCGCTATGCTCTTCCCTCACGGGCGCGGCGCGGCGCGGCTGCTTTCACGGGCTCGGCAACGCCCACATGCTGCGCATCGCGGCCGGGACGATCGGCATCCGGCCCGTCTGTCTAGGTCTGGACAAGGTGGAAGAATTCGTTTGTATCGATGGAGCCATGGAGCGGATGGCGAAGTTTCACCCGGACATCGCCGTTCGCGTCTGCGACCAGCTTGACGGGGAGAACAAAGACGCCTGTCTTGCCGCCGTGTCGCGCAAGATGTACGACATGACGAAGGATCTCAGTCTCTACCTGGCGAAATGAGCGGAGGAACGCGCGTCATGCCCAGGTCCGTATCTGTCGTGTCGGCGAGCGCCCTTGCCGTGCTGCTGGGAAGGGCAAAGAAGTTCTGAGTCAACGGCTTCGCCGAGTTGTGAGTTCTGGGTTCTGAGTTAGGACCAAAGCTGACGGCTGATTGCTGAAGGCTGATCGCCTGGAAAGTTCTGAATTATTGCGGGCGCGAGGGGCAGGATGGGCAAAGAAGTTCTGGGTTCTGAGTTCTGAGTTCTGGGTTAGTTAATGGTGAAGACGGACGATTTTCGGGGCCTTCCCTTCCTCGAAGTGGCACCGCACTGCATCACGAACTTTGCCAGGCAACTCGGCGATCGTGTCTGCTTCGGTAAAAATGGATTCTCCGCGGGCGCGCGCGACGAAACCTCCCTCGGGAGCCTCTTCAACCATAAAAATTAATTCATTCATCGTCGTCCTTCAAGAATGACCGGCGGTCCCTTTTCCCACTTGCTAGTCCGGCCACTCGGTAATGTCCAGCGCTCGAGAGTTAGCCCGGCGATGCAGGCAGGAATTGCAGATCGTGTTTGGTCTATCGAGGAGATTGTCGGGCTATTAGTCTAACAACACTGTTTAAATCAAATTCCATTCATCGACAGAGATGCCAGCTTGTTGGAGAATTCTTTTCAGCAGTGGAAGGCCAATATCTGATTCATGCGGATTAGGGATGTGCTGCTTTTTGGTGCCCTTAATCATGAACTCATGTTTTGATCCACTCCTCGGTCCAGCCCATCCAAGACCGTGAAATTTTCTTATTAGTTCCTGCCGTGAAGTCTGCTTGGGGAGTACCACAGGTCATATGATATTGAGATTAATGTTTTCAATTACACAGAGGTCTTTGTCGTGGTCTTTGATCTTCAGAAGAAGCCATTCCCTTAAAACCTCTTCCAAGGTAACAAGAGCGTCCTTCAGGCTTTCACCGCTAGCCCATACGCCAGGAAAGCCTGGTATTTCAGAGAAATAGCTACCATCTTCCATTTTGTCGAATGTGGCGATCTTGATAGCTCCATGCACATATCTATCAAAGACTCTCTGCGGAATATGTCGTGAGGTGCTGGTCTCCATCGTGCTCTCTAGCTGTGGGCCAGAACTAATACTATTGACGAATGTAAACCCATTACTGACAGTCAGGGATTGCCAATTTGAGTGTGCATTTTCAAATGGTCTTGTCTCATTGGTTTCACGCATGATATTCATGGTTCGTCCCTCCTTCTCAGATGTTCAGGCACCGAGACAGAAGAAATCATGGTGCTCTTAATGATATAAACGGGTGTTCCTTCCCCGTCATATTCACCCTCGACTTTCACAACATCTGTCATGACTACCTTAACCCTAATGACAGTTCCGTCTTCCAGCATATACTCATTCCAGAACTCGCCAGAAGACTTTATGGGAATTTCAATCCCCTCGACTTGCTTACCGTTATAAGGCACCTTCCTGCGTCTTTCCATGGCCATATGAAAGCATACCATAAGATGCAAATGCTACAGGAAACACTCGACATTAGCGCTATAGGATGGCTCTATTTTTAGCTTTTCAAACTTTACCAGTACCTCCAGCCCTTCTTGGATAGACAGGAAAAGCTAGACCGGCGGGACGGGCGAAGAAGTTCTAAGTTCTGAGTTTTGAGTTCTGGGTTGGCAGTCGGGGAAAGAATGTGGAATGCGAAATGTGGAATGTGGAATTGTCGGGACGGGCGAGACACTTGAGGAAGTTCTGAGTTCTGAGTTCTCAGTTCTGAGTTATTGCGGCCAGGATGGGCGGGACGGGTAAAGAAGTTCTGAGTTAGAGGCGGATACGAAAGACGGGATGCGCGGAGAATGCAGTGGAATTGTAACTACTCAGGTGTTCAGGCTGAAGACTGACGTGTGAAAACTGCTACGGAGACAGCTCGCCAAGACATCGCGTCGGGGAAATCCTCCGAATTTGACTTCGACAAGCTGTGACATCCCGCACCCTTGCCGGTTTCTGGGATACCTGCGTTCTTCTGCCCGAATCGGTCAAGAGGGCAGCTCGTAAGGGACAGAAAAGGGGACAGGCTGTCCCCCCTTTTCTCTCCCCGTCGCTCAAGGCAAACACGATGGGAGTCGAAATCGGTTTCGACACGTACCGGTAGAGATCAGTGGTCTCGCGGGCGATCCGATCAGGCCG
>Ga0315290_10002635_pt1 | contig 12684 bp, 12 predicted proteins | sample YL17G12_0_MG_FD_203627 | JGI IMG/M metagenome (GOLD analysis project Ga0315290, IMG submission 203627) | Sediment microbial communities from Yellowstone Lake, YNP, Wyoming, USA - YL17G12_0 | ecosystem: Environmental > Aquatic > Freshwater > Lake > Sediment | place: USA: Wyoming | collected...
CGGCTTCCCAGGACTCCGGAGCAACGCGTGGCTCGCGAGCCGGACGCCGCTCCGGCGCCGAACGGTATTCCGGTGCAGAACGCGGCTCCTGGGCGGTACGTGCGTCTGGCGCCCGCCGGAAACTCCGGCCTTCCGGCTCGTCCGGATCATCCGACAGACGTTCGAAATCGGTGCGCGCCCCGCGGTGCATCGGGCCGACGACCGTCCGCCCGAATCCGCCCGGCGCATTCGTGGCAGTAACCTCCTGCGTGACATCCTCTTCGATCGCGAACGGATCGACATGGCGCTCCTCGAGCGGCCCTTCCGGACGGCCGATCTCTTCGAAATCGTCTTCGTCGAACGCGGCCACCGGTCCCGGCTCCGCCACGACCGACGCTCGCTCCGGACGGCGCTCCGGACGCGGCTCCGGACGCGACTCGGAACGCAGTTCGCGAGGCTCGGCCCGCCGGACCCGCCGTCCTGCGTCGCGCGGTTCGCGTCGCGGCTCCGGACGCGGCTCACGCGATGACTCCACGTCGAAATCCGGCTCCTCGATGGTGAAGTTCGTCTCCGTTGCGCTTTCCACAACGCTCTCTCCCTCATCCCGCCGGGCACGAGCGCCGCGGCGACCGCGACGACGACGCAGGCGCCCATCCTCGTCGTCATCCACGTCGCGCTCGGCGACCGTCGTGTGAGCGTGCACCGCAGCCGGCGGCAACTCGCCGGCCGGGATGTCCCGCACCACCTTGTGGTGCGCCCGCTCGAGAGCGTCACGCGCCGCGGCCTGCTCGGCTTCCTTCTTGTTCCGGCCCTTGCCGCTGCCCATCAAGCGGCGCCCCACCATCACATCGACCATGAACTGCTTCGAGTGATCGGGGCCCATCTCGCTGCGAATCCGGTACACCGGATGCGTGCGGAATGTGCTCTGGACGTACTCCTGGAGGTGGCTCTTGTAGTTGGTGTGACGCTTGTCCGCCGAGATCTCCCTCGCGTCGTTCAGCAGCCAGCGGTGGATGAACTCGCGCGCCGTCTCGAAGCCCTGGTCGAGGTAGATGGCGGCGACGACCGATTCGAATCCATCGGCGAGGATCGACAGACGCTGTCGGCCGCCCGACTCGACTTCCGAATGGCTCATGAACACAAACCGGCCGAGCCCCATCGCCAGCGCGCGCCGCGACAGAATCGCCTTCGACACCAGCAACGACTTGGTCTTGGTGAGCTCGCCTTCGTGCTCGGTGGGATGGGCGCGATAGAGGAATTCACTGGTTACCAGCCCGAGCACCGAATCTCCGAGGAACTCGAGGCGTTCGTTCGACGCGCGGGCGCCCTTGCCGCTCACACTGAGATAGGAACGGTGCGTGAGCGCGAGGCGCAGCAATTCCGGGTCCTTGAAGTGGATCTGATAGTGGCGTGAAAAGTCCTCCATCAGACGCGATTCCTGATCGCCCGCGGCGACTGCCGCAGTGGCGGCCGGTGCCGGGGGCGCGAACAGGCTGCGGAACCAGCTCCAGAAACCAGAGCGTGGCGGAAGAGTCTGTGGATTGCGCGGCCCGCGCGAACGTCCGCGGCCTCCGCGTCGCCGTGAGCGGCGCTTTACGTCAGCGCTTTCAGGGCCAGAGTTACGTTGTGTCCCCCGAACCCGAACGAGTTCGAGAGAGCGGCCTTCACGCGTCTTGCGCGGGCCTGATTCGGTACGAAGTCTAGGTCGCATTGAGTATCCGGTTGTTCCAGGTTGATGGTGGGCGGAACGACGCCGCTGACGAGGGTGAGTGCGGTGACGATCGCTTCAAGTCCGCCGGCGGCACCCAGCAGGTGGCCGGTCATGGACTTGGTGGAGCTCATCATGAGGCGCTGTGCGTGGTCGCCGAACACCGTCTTCACCGCGGCGACCTCGATCGGGTCTCCCGCAGGTGTACTGGTGCCGTGGGCATTGATGTACTCCACGTCCTCCGGCCGGATGCCACCGTCCTCCAGCGCCCGCAACATTGCGCGCGCTGCCCCGTTGCCGTCTTCGCTCGGGGCTGACATGTGGTAGGCATCTCCGGAGGCGCCGTAACCGATGAGCTCGCAGATGGGTCGTGCTCCGCGTCGGCTGGCATGTTCCTCGGTCTCGAGGACGACAATGCCGGCTCCTTCCCCGATCACGAATCCGTCCCGTCCTGTATCGAATGGGCGGCTTGCGCGTTGCGGGTCGTCGTTCCGTGTGGACAGTGCTCGCATGTTTCCGAAGCCGGCTACCGCCATCGGCGTGATGGTGGCTTCGCTTCCGCCTGCGAGAATGCAGTCGGCGTCGCCCGCTCGAAGGAGCCGGACGGCTTCGCCGATCGCATGTGCGCCCGATGCGCATGCGGAGACCGGGCAGAAGTTCGGACCGCGCAGGCCGAACTGAATTGAAACATGCCCCGGTGCCATGTTGGTGATCATCATCGGGATGAAGAACGGACTGACACGTCCATGCCCCTTCTCGAGCAGCGCGCGATGCTGCGTTTCGAACGTCTCCATGCCGCCAATGCCCGATCCGATCACGACGCCGATCCGATCGCGATCGAGGGTGTCGAGATCGAGCCCGGCACTCCCGATCGCCTCGTGGCTGGCGACGACCGCGTACTGGACGAACCGGTCCATGCGCTTGGCGTCCTTGCGGTCGATGATGCCTTCTGTGACGAAATCCTTGACCTCACAGGCGAAACGCGTGCCGTACGTCGTGGCATCGAAGCGCGTGATCGGTCCCGCGCCGGACTTACCGGCGAGGAGATTGTCCCAGAGTGTCCGGGTGTTGTTTCCGAGCGGCGAGACAACGCCGGTCCCGGTAATGAACACCCGGCGCCCGTGTTCCGACATGGATCTACCTCGGCGAGGGACTTACAAAGGACCTGAGATCCGCCCCTCGACTTCTCGGGAAGTATGGGGGCGGATCCGGCCGGAAGCGGCGCGACGGACTCAGACGGTCGCGTGCGACTTCAGGTAATTCATGGCATCGCCGACGGTCTTGAGCTTATCGGCATCTTCATCGGGAATGTCGATCCCAAACTCCTCCTCGAGCGCCATCACGAGCTCCACGATGTCGAGCGAGTCGGCACCGAGGTCCTCAATGAACTTGGCCTCGGGAGTGAGTTGCTGGGCCTCGACTTCGAGTTCCTTCGCGATGATCTCTTTGACGCGGTCTTCGCTGAATGCTGCCACGGACTTTACCTCCTGGTTGGGGGAAGCAGCTGCGACGTTGTGATCAGACACACTACATCACCATGCCGCCGTCGACGGTCCAGACCTGTCCGGTCACGTAGGACGCTCGCGGCGATGCGAGAAATGCGATGACTTCGGCAACTTCCTCGGCGCGCCCGAGGCGCCCGAGCGGGATCCTGGCAAGAAGTTCGGCCTGGGCCGCTTCCGGCAGGTGCGCAGTCATCTCGGTCTCGATGAAGCCGGGGCACACCGCATTCACCGTGATCCCGCGTCCGCTCAACTCGCGGGCGAGCGAAGTGGTGAGACCGATCAAGCCCGCCTTGGACGCGGCGTAGTTGGCCTGTCCGGCGTTACCCATGAGCCCGACCACCGACGAGATGTTCACGATCCGGCCGGACCGCGCCTTCATCATCGGGCGCGCAACGGCGCGGCAACAGCGGAACGCGCCCTGCAGATTGGTGTTGAGCACTTCCTCCCACTGCGCATCGTCCATCCGGATCAGCAGCCCGTCGCGGGCGATGCCGGCGTTGTTGACCAGCACGTCCACGCGCCCGAGTTGCCCGAGTGCGGCGGCAAACGCCGTATCGACGGACTCAGTGCGTGCGATGTCGGCCGCGAACGCATGCGCGGCGCGGCCCTCGTCGCGCAATGCTTGCACGGCGACCTGGGCCCGTTCGGCGTTGCGATTGAAGATCGCGACGGTCGCCCCGCGCGCTGCGAGCGCGCGGCTCACCGCGAGACCGATGCCGCTCGCGCCGCCTGTGACAAACGCAACCTGTCCCGCGAAATCATGAGCCGGGGCCATGGCCGTAAACCCTGCGGTCTGAGTCATGACGGGACTCCTCCGGCCGATGCCGCGTGACCGAGGGCCACGAGCGCGGCGGCGAGTGAGTCCGGATCGTCCGCACCCAGCGCGCGCGCCCCGGGGTCCATCGTGCGCAGCAGGCCACGCAGCACCTTGCCCGTTCCGACTTCGACGAATGCTTCCGGAGCCTGCGCCAGGAGCCAGCGCATCGAATCCTCCCAACGCACCGCACCCAGCAACTGGCGCTTCAACGACTCGCGTAGCTCGGCGCCGCGCACGATGGGAGCCGCCGTGACATTTGAGACCACCGGGCATGACGGGTCGCGGAACTCGGTGGCGTCGAGCGATGCGGCGAGCCCGTGCGCCGCCGATTCCATGAGCGGCGAGTGGAACGCGCCACTCACTTCGAGTCGGATCGCGCGCCGCGCACCCTTTGCCTTTGCGATCTCGCACGCTTTTTCGACACCCGCGACCTCACCCGAGATCACGATCTGGCCGGGCGCGTTGAAATTCGCCGGGACCACGATGCCGGCCGCGGATGCTTCCGCGCACACCTCGGCGACTGCTGCCGCGCTCATGCCGAGGATGGCCGCCATCGTCCCTGTGCGCTCGATCCCCGAGCGATACATCAGGTCGCCGCGGCGGTGGACGAGCGTGAGCGCGTCCTCGAAGGTGAGCGCACCCGCCGCAACGCAGGCCGAATACTCTCCGAGGCTGTGCCCCGCGACCCACGCCGGACGCACGCCCGCGAGCTCGAGCAACCGAAGTGCGGCGACGCTGTGGGTGAGCAGTGCAGGCTGGGCATGCAAGGTCTGCTTGAGCTCGGCTTCGGGGCCATCCCAGCACATGCGCGTGAGGGGGAAACCCAGCACGCGATCCGCGATCGCGAAGACCTCGCGCGCGGCGGCGTGCTTCTCCGCAAGGGTGCGGCCCATGCCGACGGTCTGGGCGCCCTGACCAGGAAACAGGAACGCGAGCTTCACTCGACCCCCTGGTGCGTCGACGCCACCACCGCGTGGGCGGGCCTGCCGTTCATCACCGGCATGGTCCAGCGCGCCACCGTCGCGCCCCACGTTGCGCCCCCACCGAACGCGACAAACCCCACACCGTCGCCGGTCTTCAGTCGGCCGGCACGAACGACTTCGTCGAGGCTGATCGGAATCGAGGCTGAGGAGGTGTTGCCGTAGCGTTCGATGTTGATCACGACCTTGTGCTCGGGAGTTCCGAGTCGCCCGCACACGGCATCGATGATGCGGCGATTCGCCTGATGCGGAATGATGAGATCGAGGTCATCCGGAGCGAGCCCGGCTTCGTCGAGCGCGCTGCGGAGACTTTCCTCCATGCCCCGCACCGCGACCTTGAACAGTTCCTTGCCGCGCATCCTGATAAAATGCCCGCGCGCATCGACTGTGGCGTGCGACGCCGGTTGGGCGGCGCCCCCCGCCGGCACTTCGAGCAGGTCCCCGAGCACGCCGTCGCTGTGCATGGACACACCGAGGATTCCCTCACCGACCGCGCACGGCCGCATGACAGCGGCGCCCGCGCCGTCGCCGAATAGCACGCAGGTGTTGCGATCGGTGTAGTCCACGATGCGCGACAGCGTCTCGACGCCGATCACCAGCACGTTGTCCGCGATGCCGGTGCCGATCAGCCCGCGCGCAATGCCCATGCCGTAGACGAACCCGGTGCACGCGGCGAATATGTCGAAGGCTGCGGCATTGCGCGCGCCGAGCTTCGCCTGGACCGTGCACGCGCACGACGGCAGGAATCGATCCGGAGTCGTGGTGGCAACGATGATCTGGTGCACGTCCTCGGGGCCGAGTCCCGCCATATCGAGCGCGTTACGCGCCGCGATCACCGCGAGGTCCGACGAGGCCTGGTCCGGTGCCGCAATGCGGCGCTCGGCAATCCCGGTGCGCTCGCGGATCCACTCGTCGGACGTTTCAACCATCCGCTCGAGATCGGCGTTGGTGAGGATCTGGTCCGGAACGTACATACCGGTGCCGGCGATCGTAGCGCCGCGTATCCCTCTAGGCTGCGCTGACATGATCGGAGCGAATCTCCTCGCGAATGTGCTCGTTCACCCGCTCTTCGACGAACCGGGTCAGGGTGCGAACCGCGCTCTTGAATGCCTTGGACTTGCTCGCGCCGTGGCCGACGAAACAGACACCGTTGATGCCGAGCAGCGGCGCCGCACCGTATTCCTCCCAGTCCATGCGCGCCTTGAGGCGGCGCAGCGACGGGAGCATGAACAGCGCACCGAGCTTGGCAAGCGGATCGCGCCGCAGCTCGTCGCGCACCATGTGCGCGAGCAGCCCGGCGACGCTTTCGGCGGTCTTCAACACGACGTTTCCGGTGAACCCGTCGGTCACGACTACGTCACACGTGCCCTTGAACACATCGCGCCCTTCAACGTTGCCGATGAAGTTGAGATGCTTCGCTCTGCGCAGCAGCGGCAGGGACTCGAGTACCAGCGAATTGCCCTTGGTATCTTCTTCGCCGATCGAGAGCAGCCCGACGCGCGGGTTCTCGCGGCCGAGCAGATAGCGGGCGTAGACCGAGCCCATGTGGGCGAACTGGACCAGGTACGAGGGCTTGCACTCGGCGTTGGCGCCGACGTCGAGCACGACCGTGCCACCGGCCGGGTTCGGCATGAGGCACGCAAGTGCCGGTCGCGAAACCGATTCGAGACGTCCGAGGCCCAGCAGCGCCGTCGCGACCACCGCGCCGGTGTTGCCGGCGCTGAAGATCGCATCGACCTTGCCGTCCTTGTGGAGTTGGGTCAGCACACCGAGCGAGGACTGACTCTTTCGGGCCGCCGCGACGGCTTTCTCGGCCATTTCGATACGTTCCGAGGCGTGCACGACGTGGACCGGCAGATGGTCGGCGTGCGCGCGCTTGAGCGCGCGCCGGATCTCGGTTTCGTCGCCCACCAACGTGACTTCACAGCGCCCCGGCATTTCGCGGAACGCCAGCACCAGCCCCTCGGCAATCACCGAAGGGCCAAAGTCACCTCCCATCGCGTCGATGCCGATGCGCGGGATCGAGGTCATGTCGTGGATCGCGGTCCTAAGCTTATTCGTCGCGCGGCGTAACGATCTCTTCGCCGTTGTAGTAGCCACAATTGCCGCAAATGCGGTGCGGCAGCTTGGGGCTGCTGCAATGGTCGCAGTTCTGCAGACCCGCGGGTTTGAGCTTCCAGTGCGTGCGCCGCTTTTTGCCGCGCGTCGACGAGTGCCTGCGCTTGGGTACCGCCATGGGTGTCCTCCGTCAATCCGGAATGTCCGTGCGCTTCGCTACGTCTCGCTCGGGCAACCGCACGGACCGTCGTTCAAATCAGCGCCACAACGAGAGCACAGGCCCCGGCAATCATCCCGGCAATAGGGCGCCATCGGCATCTCCAGCAACAGCGCGTCGTGTGCCTGTTCGCCGAGGTCGAGCCGACGTCCGTCGTGGAACATCATGTAATGGTCGCGTTCGAGCTCTTGTTCTTCACTCCGCGAGCCCGTCCCGGATCGTTCCGCAAACACCTCGAATGGCACGGACAGCGGCAAGTCATAGTGCCGCAGACAGCGCACACACTCGAGGCCCGCGACGGCGTTCAGCCGTCCCCGCACCGAAACCCGCTCGCCGTTCTTATCCACGGACAGGTCGGCTTCGATGCGACCCGACCAGCCCAAGGATTCGAGCCCCAGTTCCTGGGGTTCGGCCTGAAGCTGGACCCGGCTGACGCCGGGGGCAAGTGCCGCGAGATCGATCTTGAGTTCGGACATACAAAATTGGCCCGCAATTGCGGGACCAGAACCGAGGGAAGCTAGCACAGACGTTCGGCAGCCGTCTACCAGGCTTGGGAACCTGGTTGGGAACCTGGCTTGGGAACCCAGGCTTGGGTGGGGTGAAGATGCCAGATGATTCTGTCCTCGAACTGCAAAGTGGCCACGCTCGCCTGGGGGCTTCTCACAACCCGTTCACCACAGACGCCGCCCCGCGGCGCGAAATCGGCGAACCGCGTCGGCGTCCGGCCACGAGAAGTACGATCCAGCATCGAGGTCGAGCGGCTGGCGTTCGAGCGTGCCCTGCTCGACGCCGTCCAACACCTCGAGCAGCAACTCGGCGGCGATTCCTTTGGAGCGGTGGAGGAAGTGGTCGAGCGTCTCATTCTCGCCGATCTCGAACGTCCGCAGTCCGACCCTTTCGCCGGAGTCGATGCGTTCATCCACGAAGTAGATCGAGACGCCGGCTTGCTGTTCGCCGTTGGCCATCATCCAGAAGCTCGGCATTACCCCACGATACTGGGGCAGGATCGCGCCATGGATGTTGAGGATCCCGAGACGCGGGATCTCCATCAGCGGCTGCTTGTAGACTTGGGGCGTGCTCACCGAGACCAGGACGTCCGCCGCTTCGGAGCGCAGCCGATCCATGAACTCGGGCGCGTTGACGTTGGCGATCTCCTCACAGTGCACCCCCCACCGCGCGCACGTGGCCGCGATCGATCGGCGGCTGAGCTTCGCGCCGGCGACACGGGCCGCGAGGTTGCCGGCAGCCCCAAGGCCAAACGTGCGTGCGTAGCGCACCACGGCGTCGGCGGGCGTCTGCTTGCGATAGAGCGGCGGCACGACATACACCGCAAGCGTGTCGGACGCTCGGCGCCCGAGCACGCGGTCGTAGAACGCCGGCAGATAGATCGGGTCGTCGGTGGTCAGAAATGAGAGCTTCACGGGTTCCGCCATCCCGCGATCACGTCGTCGAAGCGTCCGAACGGCAGGTCGCTCAACAGGTGCCGCAGTCGGCCAACCAGCGACATGCGCCCGAGGCTCTGGTGCATCCGGTACATCTTGGAGACTTTGCCGCGATAGTCGTCCATCTCGCGGGCATTGAACTCGTACGGGTGGCAATAGATCACGACCGGCCGGCCCTCATCGAGGATCGAGCGTAGCGCCATGTCGAGCAGCGCCTGTGGCATGAGACGGAAATAGCCGCCCCCCGCGACCGGAATGCGGACCAGACCGATCTTGCCGATCGCCACCGGTACCTCGAAGATTTCGGCGCCATTCGCAAGCGCCACGGTGCGAGGCGCGTCGCCCCATCCCTCGATGCCGTAGCGGCGGGTCTTCAACGGGAAGATCGAAGAATCGATCGTGAACCCCGCCTCGGCCAGCACCTCGAGCGCCCACAGGTTCTGGGACATGATCGAGAAATCAGGTGCACGAAACGACGTCACGCGGGCGCCGCATGCGTCCTCCACGGACTTGCGCGAATACTCGATTTCGGAGCGCAGCGCCGCGCGGTCCATCGTGTACAACGGTCGATGGCTGTAGGCGTGCGATTGGATCTCGTGTCCCTGGCGCTGCACGTCCTGGACCAACCCCGGGAAGGTCTCGGCGACTTTGCCCTGGAAGAAGAACGTGCCCTTGACGCCGCAATCGTCGAGCAGCCTGCAGACCTGATCGACGTTGCGGACGACTCGTTCACTGATCGCGGCGTCGAAATCGACGTTCGATTGATACCAGTCTTCGACGTCGACCGTAAACGCGCAGGTCGGCGCGACGACCGCGCGGGTTGCGGCCGAGTTCCGACCGACGTCGGCGCCGCCGAACACGGTAGCTCCGACGGCGAGTGCATTGCGCAAGCCGGAGACGGGATCGGGCGGCGCCGCTGAAGTCATGGCGGCGGCGCGTCCGCCGCGCAGGATGTGCAGATCCGGCGAGTTCATGTTGACCTTGTGTCCGAGCGCAGCGAGGCGCAGACCAGGAAGAGCGAGGAGATCAAACGCGAGGTGAGGGCCATGTGCATGATGGTACCGGAGTCCGCGCGCACCGTCCTAAGGGAATCGTCACTCGACCTGCTCGCGGATGCATTCGAGCTCCGAAAGCATGGGCGAAACTACCCAACCCGCGCCGCGAGCCCGGCGTTACAGTCAAGTCGGGGAAAAACGCGCACGGCGGGCGCGCTCCCGATTGTCCCGAACGCGCCCGCGACGCTGATCAGCGCGCGAGGGCCGCGACGCCGAAGAACAGCTTCACCTCGCGCTCGGCGCTGGCCGGGCTGTCCGAGGCGTGAACCGAATTCATCTGCTTGCTCTCGCCGAACAGGTTACGAATCGTGCCCGAAGCAGCCTGTGCCGGATCGGTTGCGCCGACCACTTCGCGGAGCTTCGTGATGGCGCTCTCGCGCTCGAGGCACGTCAGCATCACCTGCCCCGACGTCATGTACGCGACGAGATCGTTGAAGAACGGCTTGCCGTTGTGTTCCGCGTAGAATTCCTGGCACTGCTCGCGCGTGAGCCGCGAGAGACGCGCTTCGGCGATCCGAAAGCCTTCGCCTTCGGCGTGCGCGAGGATCTTCCCGATCAGGTTGCGCCTTACCCCGTCGGGCTTGACGATGAACAGCGTGCGTTCCAACAACAAGGTTTCCTCCTTGGGCGATTTACCAGATGTCCGTCCGGCGAATGATGGTGTTCGTTCAGCGGCGGCCAGTCTTGGGGCTCGCCTTGCGCGCGCGTGCTCCGCGGGCCGGCCGCTTGGCTGCGCTGTGACCTCGTGAGGTTGCGGTGCGCTTCTTTCCGTTGCGGCTCGGCACGACTGCCTTCGCCCGCCGCGCCGGTGCTGGCTTCTTCTTCGCGGGCGCGGACTTTGTCCTGGAGGGTACGCGCTTGGCCGGCTTCACGACGCGCGCCCGGCGCCGACCCAACAGATCGCGGACCAGCCCCGGAATCTCCGAGGGGATGCGCGCGACGGGCACTCCGGCCGCATCGAACGCCGCCATCTTCTCGGCCGCGGTGCCGGTGCCGCCCGAGATGATCGCGCCGGCGTGGCCCATGCGTTTGCCGGGTGGGGCGGTCTGTCCGGCGATGAACGCGACGACCGGCTTCTTGACGTGGCGCCGGATGAAGCGCGCCGCGTCCTCCTCGTCGGTGCCGCCGATCTCGCCCATCAGCACGATCGCCTCGGTCGCGGGATCCGCCTCGTAGAGCTCGAGCGCGTCGATGAAATTGGTGCCAATCACCGGATCGCCGCCAATGCCGAGACACGTTGACTGGCCGAGTCCGGCGTGGGTGAGCTGATGGATCACTTCGTAGGTGAGCGTTCCGCTGCGTGACACGACACCGACCGGTCCGGCCTTGCAGATGTGACCCGGCAGGATTCCGACCTTGCTGAGTCCGGGGCTGATGAGACCGGGGCAGTTGGGACCAACGAGCCGCGGGCGGCTGCCGCCACTGGCAGCCCGGAGATCCGCGACGTGATGGTAGGTGCCAAGTGCGTCCTTGACCGGCACGCCTTCTGTGATGCACACGATCAGCCCCACCCCCGCATCCGCCGCTTCGTACACGGCGTCCGCAGCGAACGCCGCCGGAACGTAGATCACCGATGCGTTGGCCCGGGTCGCAGCGACCGCTTCCGCGACGCTGTCGAACACCGGCACGCCGTGCACGTGTTCGCCGCCTTTGCCGGGCGTCACGCCCGCCACGACTTTCGTTCCGTAGTCCACCATTTGGCGGGTATGGAACGCCCCGTCGCGGCCGGTGATGCCCTGCACGACGAGGCGGGTGTTCTTGTCGATGAGGATGCTCACGCGGTCACCTCCTGCGCCTTCTCGATCACCATGCGGACCGCTTCGTCCATGCTGGTCGTCGCGCCCAGTCCGTGATCGGCCAGGATCTTGCGTGCGAGCTCTTCGTTCGTGCCGGTGAGCCGGATCACGAGCGGCACGTCGAGCGGTGACTCCTTGAGCGATTGCACGATGCCGTTCGCGACATCGTCGCAACGCGTGATGCCACCGAAGATGTTGAACAGGATCGCGCGCACATGCGAATCCCCGGTGATGATCCGGAATGCCGCGGTGACCTTCTCGGGATTCGACGAGCCGCCGATGTCGAGGAAGTTCGCGGGCTCACCGCCATAGTGCTTCACCAGGTCCATCGTCGCCATCGCGAGTCCCGCGCCGTTCACGACGCAACCGATGTCGCCGTCGAGCTTCACGTACGACAGCCCCTTCTCGCGCGCGAGCCGCACGCCGGGCGTCTCGTCTTCGGGATTGCGCCACGTCTCCCATTCGCGATGGCGAAACTCGGCGTTGTCGTCGAGGATCACCTTGGCGTCGAGCGCGAGCACGCGGCCTTCGGGCGTCACCGCAAGTGGGTTGATCTCGGCGAGCGAACAGTCGCCTTCCCAGTACACTTTCCACAGCTTCATCAGGATCTCGGCGGCCTGTGCGGTCTGCTTCGGATCCGGCAGCAGCGGCTTCATCAGGGCGCGGGCCTCGTAGGAGCGAATCCCGCCCAGCGGAATATGCTGGCGCACGATCTTCTCCGGCGCGGTGCGCGCGACCTCTTCGATGTCCACGCCACCCGCGGCCGACAACATGATCAGCGGCAGTTTCTTCGCACGATCGAGCACGATCGACAGGTAGAGCTCCCGCGCGATGTCGGCCGCCTGTGCCACGAGCACGTTGCGCACCGGCAGCCCCTTGATGGTGAGGGCGAGGATGTCGCGCGCCTTCTCGAACGCCTCGTCGGGGGTGTGGGCGAGCTTGACGCCCCCCGCCTTGCCGCGCCCGCCGACCTGCACCTGTGCCTTGATCACGACGGTCCCGCCGATCGAGGTCGCGATCGAGCGCGCCTCCTCGGGGGTGGTCGCCACCTGGCCGGGCAACACCGGCAGACCGAAGCGCGCGAACAGCTCTTTGGCCTGGTATTCATGCAGGTTCATGGAGTTCCC
>Ga0315290_10002640_pt1 | contig 12680 bp, 12 predicted proteins | sample YL17G12_0_MG_FD_203627 | JGI IMG/M metagenome (GOLD analysis project Ga0315290, IMG submission 203627) | Sediment microbial communities from Yellowstone Lake, YNP, Wyoming, USA - YL17G12_0 | ecosystem: Environmental > Aquatic > Freshwater > Lake > Sediment | place: USA: Wyoming | collected...
TTCAAAAGATCGTCTAAGGTTGAATCCTCTTTTCCATTAAAAGAACCAATAATCTTTGGTTGTTGATTAAGATCTTCCAAAGGATAGTAGAAGTAAGAAATTTGCTTTCCTACTTCAAGACCTGTTACATGTTCAAGTAGTGAGATGTTTTCATTATTACCACCAAAACCAGTTGGCAGAGTGTAAATTACAGAACTATTTTTTTTTAGAGAAGTTGTAGCATCTTTGAATTTTGAATGAATTTCAGTTTTGATATCTTGTCCTGTTTTTCTAATTCTTGGAGTAAAGAAGAGATATTGAGCTTTTGAAATGGCTACATCAATTGGCTCCATAGCCAATAAAGGTTCATCTTCTTTTAGTGAAGATACATTTGGGTAAGTTTTAGCTATTTCTGCTTTTAGAGAAATTGCCGATGGTGTTGATTCATCAATAATGTATACATCTGCACCTTTTATTGCCATTTGACATGCAATGGCATAACCTTCAGTACTTAATCCATAAACAACAATTTTTGCTCCACCCATTACACATAAGGCTAGTAATAGACTAAGAAAAACTTATTGAACTTGTCACAATAATGGAAAATACTTGAAAATATGGATCGATATTCTAACTCCTAAGCAATTATTGTTTTCTGAATCAATGATTAAAAAATTAAGGAAAAAACATAATGTTTTGTGTACCTCACGATCATATGATGAAGTCTCAAAACTTGCAAAAATTCGAAACTTTGACCTAGTTTGTATTGGAAAACATGGAGGAATTGAAAAATATGGTAAACTTGAGGCCAGTATTAACCGTATAAAGAAATTATCTTTGTTAATTGATAAGTTTTCTCCAGAGTTGGTAATTAGTTTTTGTTCTCCTGAAGCAGCAAGAGTGTCATTTGGCATGGGAATTAAACATATTGCATTTTGTGATTCACCACATGCTAATGCAGTAATGAAGCTGACATTACCTTTAATTCAAAAATTATTAATACCGTGGATTATTCCCAAGAAAGAATTTTCAAAATACGGAATAGACACAAAAAATATTATTTCATACAGGGCAATTGATGCATATGTTACAATAAAAAGAAGGATAAGCCAGAAAGAGTATTTACCATTTAAAAATAATCATAAGAAAAATATTCTGATTAGAGTAGAAGAGGAACAAGCGTCATATACATCAAAATCAAGAATAATAATTCTAATAATAAAAGAAATTGTAAATGAATTTGATGGAGAAAATATTGTCATTCTTGGAAGATATCCTGAGCAAATTAAAAACCTAAGAAAATTATTTGGTAAAAAAGCAAAAATTCTGAAGATGTCATTTGATGGAAAATATTTGTTAAACAATACTGATGTTTTTCTAGGATCAGGAGGCACTATGACAGCAGAATCGGCTTTACTTGGAGTTCCAACTATTTCCTATAATGCAGTACCAAATATTATTGAGAAGTATTTAGTAAAAAATAATCTTGTAAAAAGAGAAACAAATCCCAAAAAAATTAACAAAATTATCAAAAAATTCCTTGAATCATCGAATGACAATTATAGAAAAAGGGCAAAAAAAATGTCAAACAGTATGGAAGATCCCATTCAAAAATTAATTCAAGTTATTAGGGAATAATTATGAATTAATTTTAGGTCAGAAATAAATGTAAATAAAAAGTTCATTAAGGGAATCATGTTGCTCTTTTTTATTAGCCCTGTAGTGTAGCGGTCAAGCACAGGGGCCTTTGAAGCCCTTAACCCCAGTTCGAGTCTGGGCAGGGCTATATTTAAAAAAAAATAAACATCTACCGTAACACGAATATAATACTATAAATTTTTAGATGATAACAAATGACGGATATCATTTTAGGAATGGGAGAGGTAGGTTCTACTCTGTTTGAATTACTTGTTCAACGTGGTTTTAATTGTGTGGGAATAGACAGTGATAAATCAAAATGTAGAAACTATTCTGAAAATATTCCCATAGAGAGTCCAGAATATCTACACGTTTGTCTTCCAGGAGAATTAAATGAATTTATAGAAATTACGATAAATTGGATTAACAAAATTAACAATTTGCAAGTTGTTATTATTCATTCTACTGTAAAACCAGGTACTACAAAAAATATTCAAGATAAACTTGATTTACCTGTTTTATTTTCGCCAGTACGTGGAGTACATAGAAGATTTTTAGACGATATAAAAAAATACACAAAATTCATCTCTTCAGATAAGGCTGAGATTAGTCCTAAAATTAAATTAGAAGTAGAGAAAAGATTCCAAAAAATACAATGGATGTCTACTACTAAAACTGCTGAATTGGCAAAAATTCTAGTAGATACGACGTATTATGGATGGCTAATCAATTATGCTCAGATTACAAAAATAATTTGTGATAAAGAAAAAATAGATTTTGACGAGATGTGGAAGTTTGCAGATGAAATTCATGAAAATTTAGGAAATAGACCAAAAATGTATCCTGGAATAATAGGAGGTCATTGTGTCATACCAAATCTAAGTTTAGCGAAATATGATAATTTAGACATAATTAAAAAAATAAATGATCTATACAAGAGTTTTAGCGATGTTAAAAATATTAATAATTAAAAGTCTAATTTTGTAAGTAATTTTGTTGCAATTATGAAAAATATGGATGCAATAACAACTAAAACACCTATCTCCATAATTACAAATTCTGTGACATTACCAAAAATACCAGCACGTATCACATCAACCAAGTAAGTAAGGGGATTTAGATAAAAAGCTGTTCTAAGAGGTTCTGGTGAGCCCGAATCTGGATAAAATACCGTACTAACAAATGCAAGAAATAGAAAAACAGTGTTAATTATTATGTTAAATCCCTCACTAGAACGTAGTCGGGTAGAAATTATTGACGCAATTGAGCCAAACAAAACAGAACCAACAATTGCAGCAAAAATAATCATAGGAATAGTAATTGTAGTAAATTCAATTGATTCAAAAAATACAGGGTATCCAACAAGTGCAATCAAAGATGCACTTACTAATCCCACAATTCCAACAGTGCAAATATTACTTAAAATATAGTCAGTTCGTGTAAATGGACCTGACATTATTTGTTCAAACATTCCATGCCTCCTATCATTCCAAATTATTATTCCTGAGATAAGAGTACTATTCATGATGTTAAATCCAATCATGCCAGATGCCAAAAATGCAGGATAGTCAATACTTTTGTTACCAAAAGGTACTTCCGCAATTAGTGATGTGTAAGCATAGCCAGCAACAAAAATATAGATTAAAGGAAATATTACTTGCCAGATCAAAAATCCAGGATTAATTGATATTGTTAAATTCCTATTAACAAGTCTAATTATTGGATGCATTATCACTTACCATTTTTAAAAAGATCTCCTCAAGATTTGTAGGGACTGCCGAAAGATCCTCTATCTCAATTTGATTATCATTTAGAATTCGTAAAACTTGTAATAATACCAATTCAGATTGTTCTGAACGAATTACAATATTGGTTCCATTATCAAAATCAATTTTGCAATCAATAATATCTGAAAGAAAAGTTGTTATTTCATTTTGTTTTTCTAGTAAATGAATTTTTATTGTTTTTTCTTTCACAAATCTCTTTTTTAAAGCATCAGGTGTATCTACAGTAAGAATTTTTCCTTTATCTATAATAGCTATTTCATCACAAAGATATTCAGCTTCACTTAGAATATGGGTGGTATAAAATATTGTCAAACCTGTTTTTACTTTATTTTTTAAATAATCTAATAACTTTCTTCTAGCACTAGGATCTAATCCTATAGTTGGTTCATCTAGGAATAAAAGATCCATATCATGCATGAATTCACGAGCTACCTGTACCCTTCTTCTCTGACCAATGGATAGATCTTCATTTCTTTTCTTACAAATATCGACCAAATTAAAATCTTTTAGGAGTTCTTCCATTCTTTTTTTACGTTCAATTTTCGGAACATTCCACATCATGCCATATTTATCAAGAGATTTTTCAACAGTTAATGTTGGTTCGTAGCTAGGCTGTTGTAAGACTACACCAATTTTATGACGAATTTGTAGGGGATTTTCAATTGCGTTTATTCCTAAAATTGTCAGAGAGCCACTTGAGGGTGGAATTAGTGTTGTTAGAAGTTTGATAGTAGTTGATTTTCCTGCACCGTTAGGACCTAAAAATCCAAAAATTTGGCCAGATTTTACCGATAAAACAACATCATCAACTGCTTTTACAGAACCATATAATTTTGATAAATGCTCAACATTAATGCAGGACATAAAAAGAGTACGATCTTCTTACTAATTTAGTTAATGAGATGAATTATCATAGTCAAAGTAGGAATTATTTGAATAAACAAAAAAGCTATATTTAGCGATCAGTCTGGGATTATACATACTACAAAATGCTAATGAAATTTTTATTAATAGAACTAGTTTACAGACAATGAATTGTCCGAATTTGATATTCTTGTAGATAAATTACTTGAGCAAAAACCAGAATTAACTAGAGATGATATCGAAGAGCAAATTAAACATAAAAAAGAGAAAATCGGAGCAGGTTATCTAACAGATCAAGGAGCTCTATTTTTGATTGCATCGGACTTTGGAATTTCTTTATCAGGACCATTAAAAGTTGAAATGGGTTTAAAGGATCTATATGCAGGAGCAAAAGAAATCTCTTTAGAAACTAGAGTTCTTAACGTATCTCCTGCAAAACAATTTTCTCGCAAAGATGGTTCACCTTTTTATCTTAGGACAATGATCGTATATGATACAAATTCAACTGCGAGTGTAAAATTATGGGATGATAAAGCAAATCTTCCTGGAATTGAAAATATTAAACCAGGAAATTTGATTAAAATTATTAAAGCATATGTAAAATCAGATCTTAATGGATTTCCAACTATTAATATTGGTTCAGGTTCCAATATAGAAATAACAAATAACAAAAGTGAAATTCCAACGATAGATAAGATTACAAAAGACATTAGTGAGCTGCAAGAAGGGCAAAAAGATCTTGTAATTACAGGAATGATAGATGGTGTTGTAAGCAGTATGGAATTTACAAATTCACGAGGTCAGCCTGGAAAAGCACTGAGAATGAGGCTAAAAGGAAAAGAGGGTAGTTTTATGAGGGTAGTTTTATGGGGAAAAGATGAATCATACATTCCAAATATAATTTCTCGAAGTGCCAAAGTTAGATTACTTGGTGTCAATATAAAAAATGGGAATCAAGGACTAGAAATTCATGGTAACGATTCAACAATAATTGAAATTGAAGGTGGTAAAGAAGCAGAGCCTGTAATTGTAAGACTTCTTTCAATTGCAACAACAGAAAATGGAAAGAGTATGATTTTGGGTATTGATAATAAAAAAAATATTTACAACATTATTGATTATTCAAATTCTACTAGTATTTGTAATGAGGGTGATGTTATTGAGTGCATGCCATCAAAAGTATACGGAAACTCTGTTACATTAGATAATAATTCATTTGTAAGAAAATTAGAAAACGATGAATCAATTCCATCATTATCAAAGATAAGAACAAAGATTAATGAAGTCAAAGTAGATGGAAGTTATTGTATTGAATCTATAATACTTAAAATTCCTGGAAGACGAGAAATTCAAACAAAATCTGGAGAATCAATTCTATTATCAGAGATGTTTGTCGAAGACGATACTGGTCAAATTTGGGTTAAAGGATGGAGAAATCAAGCTAGATTGATAGACAAATGTGAACTGGGAGAAATAATTTCAATAACAGGAGTAAATGCAAAAGCAGGTTTAGAAGGAAAAGTTGAACTAACCCTTACAGCATTTTCCAAAGTTACAAAGAAAAATTAAGAATCCCCTAGTTACAACATATTGTCTTTCTACTTCATAGATTTGCTCAGAGATGTTCTTCGTTACCATATTTCGCAATATCTATGTCAGCACCAACTCATATCCAGAACATTATACTTCGTGTTATGAGTTCTAAAATTTAACAAATTAGAATTGTAAATAAATAAAAATAAATCATTAAAAAAATATAGAGGTATCTTAATGTATTAACATTTGTGGGCATGCATCAAATAAAAAAGAAAACAGGTTTGTAAGTGTAATTCTAGATTTATCTGAAAAATTCTTGACATCATTTATCTTTGTTCTCATAGATCCTATTTCGTTAAAGTCATGACTATAAAATTCATTTACAATTGAAATCACATTATTTTTATCTTTTATTTGCTTCAATAAATCTTTGAGATGAATTTCGGTAAGATTAGTAGAACCAAAATGGGCAACAGAGAATCAAGTATTGAATCAGGAAACTGATTCTTTTGTTGTATTTGATTGTGATCTTTCATGAACTATTACGCCAACTAGGCCAAGTGTAAATAAGACTACAGTGATTATTGGAATTGAGTCAAAAATTCCTGCCATTGCTAAACTTTATGATTGATGGTTAAATATCTTCAGCATAATCAAATAGTCCTGCGGTACGTATTTTATAAGAAAAAGTGGTTTGATGAAGAAGCCATCTTATTTCTCCACGAAATTTTGAGGAAATTTTTGTAAGTTTAATTTTGATGTGTGTAAATGGATCAATTGCAGTTCTCATATTTTCCATTTCTGTACCTTCTATGTTTCTAATCATATTAGTAATAACAATAGGAATTTTTTTATTAATTGCAACTAATGATAAATTATGAATATATTTGATAAATAAGGAATTCTTTTCAAATGTTGAATCTTCTTTTGGATATTCATAGGAAAATAAATCAGTAATGTTATCAATTACAATTAGAGAAAAGTTTGAGACATTCATAATATCAACTGATTTAATTTGTTCATAAGTATTAGTAATACGTGAAACCATTATTTTTTCAAGAATGTCAAATGTTGAATTTTGTTGTTTTTGAATTTCAAGAATTCGTTCAGGTCTAAAACTACCTGTTGTATCTTGATATAGAACATTGCCTCCGTTTTTTATTGCATTTATGCAGATTTGAAATAATAGCTGAGTTTTACCAGTTCCACTTCCACCGTAAATGTCAGTAATCACACCATCAGGTATTCCACCAGATAAAAATTCGTCTAATTTTTGTAATCCTGTAGATATCATTTTGATAATTATCTAAAAATGATGAAAAAATTTAAGGAATTTCATAATTCACAAAAGAGGCAAGGCTTTTATTCTAGAGAACAACGTAAGCAAAACAAGTGAATAATTAGTGTCACAAACTAGTAGTGCAAAAAGACCATTAACAACTCTTCAAAAAAGCACCAAGAAGAAAGTTACTGTAAGACTGAAAAACGATGTTGAATACAAAGGAAAAATGGATAATGTTGATTCGTACATGAATTTAATCATGACTGACGCAGAAGAATTTCACGATGGCAAAGTAATTGCAAATTATGGTAAAGTAATTGTGAGAGGTAATAACGTATTATTTATCAAACTAGAAAACGAACTCTAGTGGTTCTTATGATTAATAATTTTCTGTTTACTTCAGAATCAGTTACTGAAGGTCATCCTGATAAGATATGTGATCAAATTTCAGACGCATTTTTAGATGAATTTCTCAGACAAGATCCAGATTCCAGAGTAGCAGTTGAAACAATGGTCACTACAGATTTTGTTGCAGTTGCAGGAGAAGTAACATCAAAAGCTAATTTTGACAAGAAATCTCAAGAGGAATTAGTTAGAAAAATAATTAGAGAAATTGGATACGATAATAAAGATTTGATGTTTGATACTGATTCTTGTCAAGTTATATTAAGATTACATTCTCAAAGTTCAGATATTAGTCAAGGGGTAACTGCAACTAAAGAAAAGGAGCAAGGAGCAGGAGATCAAGGATTGATGTTCGGCTATGCTTCAAATGAAACAAAAGAACTCATGCCAATGCCTATATTACTTGCACATAAACTAACACAAAAACTAGCAGAGGTTAGAAAAAACAAAATTTTGCCTTGGGTAAGACCGGATGGAAAATCACAGGTTTCTGTGAGATATGAAAATAATAAACCAACAAAAATTGAGACAATAGTTATTTCAACTCAACATGCACCTGAGATTTCACAAGAACAACTATCAAAAGAAATTATAGACAAGGTAATCAAACCAGTTTTAGGAAATCTTTGGAATGACCAAATTAAAATTCATATTAATCCTACAGGAAAATTTGTGATAGGAGGGCCACATGGAGATACTGGACTTACAGGAAGAAAAATAATTGTAGATAGTTACGGTGGATTTGGAAGACATGGTGGTGGAGCTTTCTCAGGAAAAGATCCTTCAAAGGTAGATAGATCTGCATGTTACATGTGTAGATATATTGCTAAAAATATTGTTGCTGCAGGTTTGGCTGAAAGATGTGAAGTTCAATTAGCATATGCCATAGGAGTAGCTGAGCCAGTTTCATTTTATGTCAACACATTTGATTCTAGTAAGATTCCAGAAAAAGAAATTGAAGAATTAGTTAGAAAAAATTTTAACATGAAACCATCAGGAATTATTTCACAACTCGATTTGAAAAGACCAATTTACAGGAAAACAGCAGCATATGGGCATTTTGGAAGAAATGAGCCTGAATTTACTTGGGAAAAAACAGATAAAGCAGATGCATTAAAGAAGTCTGCCAGACTTTAGAAGTTTTCGTATAGAAGAAAATTTTATTTCAGAAATATTCTTTAATTTTTTATAATCACCCCTAAAATCACCAATTAAGAGATTTAGATCATCTACTCCAAATTTACTATGAGGGTTAGAAATAGCTTCATGATAAACATTTTCAAGACTAACTTTTTTAATTTTAGTATTTGTCCCACTAGAAAATTCCCTAACATATTTTTCAAAAGTGATAGATTCTGAACCTACAAGATCTAAAATCATTTTACTGAATTTATTTTGAGTTACAGCATTAAAAAGAATTTGTGAAACATCATCTATGTAAATAGGTTGAATAGAATAATTACCTGAGCCGGGAATTTGAATTTGACCTGCTTTAATTTGCTTTTTAAGATATTTTGTAAAAAGATCATCTCTACCAACAATATACGATGGTCGAAAAATTGTATAATCTAATTTAGAATCAACTATCTGTCTTTCTGCTTTGTATTTTGAAATAAAATATCCAAGAGTAGTATTTTTTGAAACCCCTAATCCACTTGTATAAACAATTTTTTTTATTTTCGATTTTTTACATAAATTAATTATTTTTTTTGTAAATTCAGTATTTATAAGATTGTAATCATTATCAGTTGTTTGTTTTCCAATTCCAACTAAATGAATTAATGCATCAGAATTTTTGAGTTTTGGTAAAATAATTTTTTCATTATAGTTTTTTGTAATAATTTTTGTTTCATTTTTAAATTTTTTAAAATCTTTTCTTGAAATGGATATTAATTTTATATTATTATCTGAGAAATATTGTCTAACATTTTTTGCCACAAATCCACTGGCGCCAGTCACAACAACTTGCATATCTTTTACCATATTCTACTGTAGTTTTTATTTTAAATATATTCTAAAGAAATAATAATAGATATGATTAGAATTTTAAGATATATTTCGTCTCAAAAAATCCAATCCAAAAGAAATCAAAGAAGAGTTAATACGTCAAAATAGGCATGATTAATGTGGAAGAGATAAAAAAAGAAAAATTAAGGACTGGGTATACTACGGGTACTTCTGCAACCGCAGCTGCCAAAGCAGCATTACTATCTATAATTAATCAAACAAGAATTGAAAATGTTGATGTTAAATTACCCAAAGGTAGATTTATCAAAATTCCTATTCATTTTTGCCAATTTGATCAAAACAGATCTAGATGTTCTGTAATTAAAGATGGTGGTGATGATCCAGATGTCACTCATGGTGCAGAGATAGTAGTGGAGGTATCATTTACAGATAAGATTAATGAAATTGAAATTGATGGAGGAGAAGGGGTGGGAATAGTCACTAAACCTGGATTAGGTCTTGAATTAAACAAAGCTGCTATCAATCCAGTTCCAAAAAAAATGATTAATGAGAATTTGAGAGAAATTACAAATAAACATATTTTAAAAAAAGGAATCAAAATCATAATTTCTGTTCCAAAAGGAAAAGAATTAGGTCCTAAAACAGACAATCCAAGAATTGGTATTTTGAACGGAATTTCAATTTTAGGAACGAGTGGTATTGTAATACCATTTTCAACTGCATCATATGCGGCTTCAATTAGACAAAATCTGGATGTAGCAATTGCAATGGGAAATGACACTGTTATTCTTACTACTGGTGAAAGAAGTGAAGATTTGGCAAAAAAAATAGTAGATTTACCAGAACATTGTTTTGTACAGATGGGGGATTTTTCGGGGTATACAATACAACAATGTGCAAGAAAAGAGATCAAAAAAGCATATGTTGTAGGGTTTATTGGTAAATTGGCTAAAATGGCTGCAGGGGTAAAACAAACGCATGTCAAAGGTTCCAAGGTAGATATGAATTTCTTGGCAGAATTAGCTAGGAAGTGTAATGCAAATGAAAGAATAATGGAGAGCATAAAGACTGCAAATACTGCCAGACATGTATCTGAAATAATTATAGAAAATAATGTTAAGGGATTCTTCGAGGAAATATGTAATGAGACATACGAACACATGAGAAAACATTCAGAAGAAAAAGTTTCATTAGATGTCATATTATTTGATTTTGATGGAAATATCTTGGCTAGAAAATTCTAGTAGTAAAGTATTTTATTTAATTTGAGAGATTTTAACTATGGAAAAAATTTCAGTTCTTGCAATTACCAAAAATGGGGTAAATATAGGGCTAAGACTAAAAAAATATTTTCCAAACTGGAAGATTTTTGCACCATCTAAATTTTCAAATGGCAGTAAAGAAATAGATTGGTATTCAGGGACCACATCTGAAAAAATTGTTGAACTTTTTAAAAACAATAATGCATTGATTTGTTTATTTTCTTTAGGTGCGGTAATTAGACTGATTGCACCATACTTGAAAGATAAGAAAATAGATCCTGCAGTAATTGTAATTGATGATAAAACTAGTTTTGTAATCAGTGTGTTATCTGGACATTTAGGTGGAGCAAATGAATTAACACAGATTATTGCTCAAAAACTGGATGCCATACCAGTAATTACCACTGCAGCTGATGTCAATAAAACAATAGCAGTTGATCTTGTTGGAAGAGAATTTGGTTGGAAAATAGATGATGATTCTACAGTGACTAAAATTAGTGCACATATGATAAATGAAGAAAATATTGGAATTTATCAAGAAGTAGGTAAAATGAATTGGTGGAAAGAATTACCAAAAAATGTAAAAATTTATCATAGTTTAGAAGAAATGAAAGATTCTGGTTCTAAGGGATATCTGATAATTTCTGATAGAACTTTAGAAGGAGATTTTCTCAAAAATTCCGTGGTTTATAGACCTCCTAGTCTTGTGGTAGGAATTGGATTGCATTGGGATACATCTAAGGAAATTATAAAGGAAGGTTTAGATTTTTGTTTACAAAAATTCAAACTCAGTGAAAAATCTATTGCAAAATTAGTTTCAATAAAAAAACCAGAAGATGTCAGAGGACTAGTTGATATTGGAAAAGAAATGGGAATTATTGTGGAATATGTGAATAGAAAAGATTTGGCAGAAATTTCTGCACCTAATCCATCAGATACGGTCAAAGCATTTGAAGGAACTTCCAGTGTATCAGAAGCTGCTGCAATCAAAGTTTCTGGCGGAGAATTAATTGTTGAAAAACAGAAGTTTCCACCAAATTTGACTATAGCCATAGCGAGGATATTAGATTGAAACGTGGATTATTACTAATCGATAGAGGTAGCAGGGAAAGAGAAGCTTCTGAAGAACTGGAGATTATTTGTAATGCAATAAAAGCAAAGGGACATTATGTTTTTACTGAGTACTGTTTTCTTGAGGTAGAACCACCATATATTGAAGATGGAATTGCAAAATGTCTTAAACAAGATATTGATCATCTAACGATAGTTCCTTATTTTTTGTATCCGGGAAAAAAAGTAAAAAATGCAGTTACAGACGTTATGAAATTTCAGAAAGGCACCAAAGTGAAATTTGTTATCACAAAACCAATGAGTATGCATAAAACTCTGATTAATTTAGTTGGGAATAGAATATCTACAGCCTTGCAGGAAAATCATGTTACAATTCCAAAAAAGGATGTAGACGTGCTAATTATTGGACACGGTAGTAAAGATCCCAATGCACAAATGTCATTAGATTATGTTGTAGATGGATTAGAAGAAAATTATAGAAATGTAAATAGATGTTGGTTAGAGATAGAACAGCCTGATATTGTAGAAGGTATTAAAATTTGTGAAAAAAATAATCCTCAAGTTCTTGTAATTGTATTTTATTTCTTACATGAAGGCGCACATGTCAAAACTGATATCAATAATGATCTCTTACCTGCACTTGAGAATTCTAATATTAAAAAGACATACATTACAAAGCATTTAGGAGCTGATGAAAAAATGATCGAGTTGATAATAGAAAGAGCAGAAGAGGTAGAAAATGCAAACTAGAAAGGGTCAATCAATTGAAGATGCAAGCATGCAAATGATTGATGAGGAAATTGGTACTCATCAATATAATGAAAAAGAATGGCCCATTGTCAGAAGAATAATTCATTCAACTGCTGATTTTGATTTTGCAAGAGAAAA
>Ga0315290_10002644_pt1 | contig 12677 bp, 9 predicted proteins | sample YL17G12_0_MG_FD_203627 | JGI IMG/M metagenome (GOLD analysis project Ga0315290, IMG submission 203627) | Sediment microbial communities from Yellowstone Lake, YNP, Wyoming, USA - YL17G12_0 | ecosystem: Environmental > Aquatic > Freshwater > Lake > Sediment | place: USA: Wyoming | collected...
TGGCATCAGAGTCAGAAGGGTGACAAATCACACTTTGACAAGTAGACGCACATCTCTTAGAATTCGTGCTGCTCGGCGAGATCGGGGTTTGCTGAGCTTTGCTGTGAGAGATCGTAATTGTGGGGGTGCGAGCGTGGCCACCCACCCTCGCACCCCCACAGACGACACCTTGCATGGCAAATCCCGCGACAAACAAAATTCTAACTGGAAGGGAAATGCTACATGAAAGAGTATACCACCGAGTATTTGCGGAACATTGCCCTGGTCGCGCATGGTAGCGCTGGCAAGACCATGCTGGCGGAAGCCATGCTCCACTTTTCGGGTGCAACCACCCGTCTGGGGAAGGTCGAAGACGGCACGACTGCCTCTGATTACGATGATGAGGAAATCCGCCGCAAGTTGTCACTCTACACCAGCATCATCCCGGTGGAGTATGGCGACGTCAAGATCAACCTGCTGGACGCACCGGGCTTCACCGACTTCGTTGGTGAGATGATCTCTGCGCTGAGCGTTTCCGACGGGGCGCTGGTGCTCGTCGACGCGGTTGCGGGCGTTGAGGTAGGGACCGAAATCGCCTGGCGATACGCTGATGAGTTCAGCTTGCCCCGCTTTGTAGTCATCAATAAGCTTGACCGGGAGAATGCCAGCTATGAAAAAGCCTTTGCCGCTGTGGAAGCATTCTCACAGACACGGCTGGTCAAGGTTCAATTGCCGATCGGGGAGAAGCACGACTTCAAGGGCGTCATTGACCTGGTGGCGATGAAGGCTTATCTCGGGAACGGCAAGACCGCGTCCGAGATCCCTGGCGAATTCGTGGCCGCCGCCGAAGAGGCCCGCCAGGCCTTGTTGGAGGTCGCGGCGGAAGGAGAGGATGCCCTGCTCGAGAAGTATCTTGAGGCCGGCGTGCTTACCGATGAGGAACTCGTGCGCGGCCTGCACGCTATCATTCGTGAGGGCGGCTACATTCCTGTCTTTTGCGCCTCGGGCGGACACGAAATCGGCGTGGGGCCACTGTTGCGCGACATGGTGGAATTGCTGCCCAGCCCCAAGGAGCACCCCGCTCTCACGGCCCACGGCAGAGGCGGCGACGAGCAACTATCCGAGACGGACGCCGGCCCGGCCGCCCTCTACGTTTGGAAGACCACGGCTGATCCCTTCGTTGGCAAAATGACGTACTTTAAGGTCATCTCTGGCTCGGTGGGCGCCGACGCCCACTTCTGGAACCAGACCAAAGCGGCAGACGAACGCATGGGGGGACTCCATATCCAGCGCGGCAAAGAACAGCTGCCGGTCAAATCTGTCCACGCGGGCGATCTGGCTGTCGTGTCCAAGTTGAGCATCACTGCAACTGGCGATACCCTGTGTGACAAGAACCATCCGCTGACAGTTGACCCGCCCAGTTTCCCCGCAGCCTTGTATCAGGTTGCTGTTCACCCAAAGACTCAGGCGGACGCTGCAAAGATCACACCGACCCTGACACGCCTGTGTGAAGAAGACATGACGCTCTCCTGGCACAATGAGCCGTCCACGGGGCAGACAGTCCTGCAAGGCATGGGCGACCAGCACATGGACGTGGCCATCCACCGTGCGCAGTCCAAGTTCCAGGTGGGGCTGCTCACGGAGCCGCCCAAGGTCCCCTACCGAGAGGGCATAACCCGCAAGGCGTCTGGACAGTATCGGCACAAGAAGCAGTCCGGTGGGGCAGGGCAGTTCGGCGAGGTGCACCTGCGGATCGAGCCACTGCCCGAAGCCGAGTTTGAGTTTGCCGACGAGCTAGTTGGCATGAACCTCTCCCGTTCCTACCTGCCTGCGATTGAGAAGGGCATTTCGGCCATGCTGCAACAGGGGGTGATTGCGGGGTATCCACTAAGCAACGTCAAGGTGATCGTGTACGATGGCAAGGAGCACCCGGTCGACTCGAAACCCGTGGCCTTTGAGATTGCGGGCCGGGAGGCTTTTAAGCTGGCTGTTGCGGACGCGAGCCCAATCTTATCAGAGCCGATTATGCGCGCCCGCGTGGTCATCCCAGACGCTAACATGGGCGACGTGATGAGTGACCTAAACTCGCGACGCGGCCGGGTCCAAGGGACCGAGAGTGAGCGCGGCAACACGATCATCAACGCAAATGTCCCACTCGCTGAGATGGTGCGCTATACCACCCAACTGCGCTCCATCACCGGCGGGCGTGGGTACTTCACAATGGAATTCGACCACTATGAAGTGGTCCCGCCTCAGCTGGCCGGCCCCATAATCGAGAACCACAAGAGAGAAATGGAAGCCAAGAAGGAAGAATAAGGAGCTTAGCGACCGTGTTCCACAGAGCCAGCCCGCTCCCCCTTTGACATCGTCGGCCGGACTTTCTGTGGGGGGGGGTTGACTCTTCTGTCGGATTCAGATATATTCTGGCCACACCTTGTTGGAAACGGAAAATAGCAGGACAATGAATGTCCAATATCGACAAAGCCGACGAGCAAATCATTGAACTGCTCATGGAAGATGGGCGGATGACGGCGGCAGAGATTGCCCGACGAATTACCGGGGGAATCTCTGAGCGGGTAGTACGCTATCGCATTGACAAGTTGGTCAGGGAAGGCGTAATCCAAGTCAGTGCGATAGTCCAGCCGCGAGCGCTTGGGCATCAGGTGGTGGCGGACGTCTGGCTGGAAGTGGAGTCAGACTCGATCCTTGAGGTCGCGCGCCGGATGACGGAATTTGAAAATGTGAGCTACGTGGCCTGCTCGATTGGCGAGACAGACGTCAGCGTTCAGGTGCTCGCTCGCGATACCGCCGAGGTGTATCGTTTTGTGACCGAGGTGATAGGCAAAGTTCCGGGCGTCCGAAAGACTACGACCTCAATTGTGCCGTTGGTCCTCAAAGATGTTTACCAGTGGAGAATCCCTAGTGCGCTCGTGGCCAACCATTGATTCCAGGTCGCCGCAAGCCCACTTGCATGGCTCGCCCTGAGTCCGCGAAAGCCGCTTTGCATGAATCGAAACGCTGGAGGTTCTGTGGACATTCCCTTTGATAAGAGCCGCGAACTGCAGAGACGGGCCGAGCAGGTTATCCCGCTGGGTGTCAACTCAAATTTCCGGTACTGGGGCGAGGGGATTACACCCTATGTTCGGAGGGCCAAAGGCGCCCATCTCTGGGACGTCGACGGAAATGAGTTTATTGATTATCGCATGGCCTTTGGGCCCATTATCCTAGGGCATGCATTTGATGAGGTCGACGACAAGGTAGCCGCGGAGATCCGCGAAGGTGTGCTCTACGCCATGACGGGAGAACTGGAAATCGAAGTGGCGGAGATGATCGTTGCGATGTGCCCGGCGGTAGAGATGGTGCGACTGGCCTGCTCTGGCACAGAGGCCACGATGCATGCGATCCGCGTCGCACGGGCCTACACCGGGCGGGAGTTGATCGTCAAATTCGAGGGTAATTATCACGGTTTTCAGGACTATACACTGTGGTCTACCTACTCGCCCGCGGAGGCCTACGGGAATCGGCGCAATCCCATACCTGTTCCAGCGTCCTCGGGGATTCCCCGGGTGCTGGGCGAGAAGATCATCACTCTGCCGTTCAACGACTTCGAGGGCTTTGAACGGGTGATGCGGTCGTATGGCGAGCAGATCGCTGCGGTCATTACGGAACCCTGCCAGGGCAACTGCGCCGCGATCCTCCCAGAGGTGGGTTTTCTCGAACTCATCCGCCGGAAGACCGACGAATATGGCGTGGTCTTCATCTTGGACGAAGTCAAGACGGGCTTCCGCATTGCCCCAGGGGGCGCCCAGGAGTTCCACAAGATCGCACCCGATCTGACCACCTATGCCAAGGCGCTCGGAAACGGCTATCCGGCAGCCGCGCTCGGTGGCAAACGGGAAATCATGTCCATTATTGGACACGGCGTGGCGCAGGGGGGGACGTACACGAACAACAAGCCCGGGGTTGCGGCGGCGTACGCCACACTCAAGATCCTGCAGCGGGAGCCTGTCTTCGAGATTTTGCGCCAACGCGGGCAGCGGCTAAGGGACGGTCTGCAGGAGATCTTCGAGGAGAACGGCATCCCGGCCGTCATCCCGGGCTACCCGGCAATGTTTGGACTGGTGCTGGGCCTGGAAAGTGTGACCTGCCAGCGCGACTGGGCCCAGAGCGATCATGACCTCGGCACGCGCCTGACGGAGGCCGCCATAGCGCGGGGCGTGATGCCTGACCACGACCCGCTCGAGCCGTGGTTTCTGTGCTATTCGCATAGCGACGAGGATGTCGACCGCACACTGGAAGTGTACGCCGAAATCGTCAAGACTGTGAAGTAGGCGGCAGGCGAGGCCAGATTCAGACCTCCACGTAACGAAGTTCTCTACCCGGAGCCTCAAAAACGATTAGCCATGGCGAATGAGACCCATTTTACAGCTCAAGAAATCGTCGACCTAAACAAGGAATACACGTTCTTTTCATGGTCGAACCAGGGACAGGTCAACCCCATCCCGATGGTCCGTGCGGAGGGGGTGTATTTCTGGGATGCGGACGGCAAGCGCTACCTGGACTTCGCTTCGCAATTGGTAAACACCAATGTTGGGCACCAGCACCCGAAGGTGGTCAAGGCTATCCAGGAGCAGGCTGAAAAGCTCACCTTCGCGGCGCCAGGGATGGCCACGGTGCCCCGTGGTATGCTTGGCAAGAAGCTGGCCGAGATAACTCCAGGTGATTTGAAGAAGACCTTCTTCACCCTGGGCGGAGCGGAAGCCAACGAGAACGCGATCAAGATCGCCCGTTTCTACACAGGCCGGCACAAAATCATCGCCCGCTACCGCTCCTATCACGGCGCGACCTATGGCGCAATTGCACTGACCGGTGATTACCGCCGCCTGCCTGCCGAGCCTGCCATGCCGGGCGTGGTGCGGATTCTCGACCCGTATTGCTATCGCTGTCCCTTCGGGCAAAAGCTCGAGACCTGCCACCGTGAGTGCATCCTGCACATAGAAGAAGTCATCCAGCACGAGGGACCGGACCAAATCGCAGCGATCTTCCTTGAGGGAATCACGGGCACCAATGGCCTGATCATCCCGCCGGACGACTACTGGCCTCGGGTGCGCGAGATTTGCGACAAGTACGGCATTCTGCTCGTCGATGACGAGGTCATGTCCGGCTGGGGCCGCACCGGCGAATGGTTCGCGGTCGATAACTGGGACGTCGTCCCTGATATCATTACCACCGCTAAGGGCATCACCAGCGGGTACGTACCGCTGGGCGCGGTCATTGTCAGCGAAAAGATCGCGCGCTACTTCGACGACAAGGTGCTCTACGCGGGCCTCACCTATTCCGGCCATGCACTAGCATGCGCCGCCGCTCTCGCAACAATTGAAGCATACGAAGAAGGCCATATCTTCGAAAACGCGAAGAAGGTCGGTCAATACCTTGGCAAGCGGCTCGAGGAGCTCAAGAGCCGGCATCCCGCCGTCGGTGACGTGCGCTACAAGGGGCTTTTCTCTGCCCTTGAGTTGGTGAAAGATCGGGAGAGCAAGGAGGCGCTGGACATCACGCCGCTCAGGAACTTTATGATCGCCAACGGCGTGTACGTCTTCAACTTCAAGAATATCCTCTTCGTTGTCCCGCCTCTGGTCATCACCCAGGAACAGCTTGAGGAAGGCCTGTCTTTGCTCGATGAGGGTCTGGCGGAGCTCACGGGTTGAGCCTCGCATTGTCCCTCTGCCATTCGTGAGCGTGGGAGACAACAGGCATGGAAATCCTTAACTACGTGAACGGGGAGTGGCTTAAACCCCAGGCTGTCGACTACGTCGATATCCTCAACCCGGCCACAGGCGTGGTCCTGGCCCGGACCCCCCTGAGCCTGGCCGCCGATGTGGATGCTGCCGCGAGCGCCGCGGCGGCTGCGCTGCCGGGCTGGCGCCGGGTCCCGGCTCAGGAACGAGTTCAGTACCTGTTCCGTCTCAAGTTCCTGCTCGAGGAGCATCTCGATGAAATCACGCGCACCATTGTCCACGAGTGCGGCAAGACCTATGATGAAGCTAAAGCCGAGATGCGCCGGGCCATCGAGAATGTGGAAGTAGCGTGTGGTATCCCGATGCTCTCGAAGGGCGAGATCAGTGAAGACATTGCTCCTGGGATCGACGAAATCATGCTGCGCCAGCCCCTGGGTGTGTGCGCGACAATTGCGCCGTTCAACTTCCCGGGGATGATTCCCTTCTGGTACCTGCCCTATGCGCTTGCCTGCGGGAACACCTACATCGTCAAGCCTTCCGAGAAGGTGGCCATGACCATGCAGGTAATTTTTCGCTTGATTGACCGACTCGGGCTGCCCGCCGGCGTGATCAACCTGGTCAACGGTGCGAGGGAGGTAGTGGATGGGATTTTGGATCACCCGGCCGTCCGCGGGGTGACCTTCGTGGGCTCGACTGACGTGGCCAAGTACATATATGGCCGCGCGGCGGCGAACGGAAAAAGGGTTCAGGCCCAGGGTGGTGCCAAGAACCCGGTCATCATCCTGCCGGACGCGGACATGGACATGGCTGTCAAGATCACGGCCGATTCTGCCTTTGGCTGCGCCGGCCAGCGATGCTTGGCCACCTCGCTGGCGATTGCCGTTGGCGAGGCGCGAGGTGAATTCAACGAAGCCATCTGCGACGCGGCCTCCAGTCGCAGGGTGGGCTATGGCCTGGACGACCGTGTGCAAATGGGCCCGCTAATCAATCAAGATGGCAAGAACCGGGTCGAGCAGTTGATTGCCTTGGGGGCGGGAGAGGGTGCGGGACTCCCGGTCGACGGCCGTGGAACAGTCATCCCCGACTATGAGCGGGGCTCATTCGTGCGTCCCACCGTCCTCTTGGATGTGCAGCCGCGCAGCGAAATCTGGAAGACTGAAGTCTTTGGCGCAGTGCTGGGCGTGATGCACGTTGAGACGATTGATCAAGCTATTGAACTGACCAACAGCCATCAATATGGCAATCAGGCTAGCTTGTTCACCTCATCAGGCGCGGCGGCGCGCAAATTCCGCTACGAAGCGGAAGCAGGGAACATCGGCATAAATATCGGGGTGGCCGCTCCGATGGCATTCTTTCCCTTTAGTGGATGGAAGGAGAGCTTCTTCGGCGACTTACACGGCCAGGGTATGGATGCAGTGGAGTTCTTCACTCAGAAGAAAGTAGTAGTGGAGCGCTGGCCGAAAGAGTGGACCAGGAAGTTCTGAGCAGAGAGAAATCTATGATGCAAAGCTATAATGCCGCCCTTGCCTACTCCAACCAGTGGCTGGAGATTATCAAGCAGCCTGAGCGCCCCGACGAGGCGCAGGCCAAGTGGATCATCGAGGAATCCAAGCACAACTTCGCCGAGCATTTTAATCGCAATTGGCTCGAGTACCGCAAATCCGTCACTGAGGCAGGCGACTGGGCCTCGGTGGAGTGGCGCGGCGAGGGTGCGCTGTTCGAGGACGTGCTGGGGCGCAAGTTCATTGATTGGTTGGGCGGCTTCGGCATGCTCAATTTGGGTTGGTGCCACCCCGAGGTAGTCGAGGCGGTGGCCGCTCAACTCAAGCGCTCTCCCATGCCCAGCCAGGAGCTTATCGACCCCCTGCGCGGCGTGTTGGCACGGCTGATGGCCGCAATCACCCCCGGCAACCTGAAATACAGTTTCTTCGCGGCCAGCGGCACTGAGGCGATCGAGGCGGCGATCAAGGTCGCGAAACTCTATACGGGCAAGCCGGCCTTCATTGTTGCCGTCAAAGCTTTCCACGGGAAGACTATGGGCTCGCTTTCGATGATGGGCAAGGCTGACTACCGTCAACCCATGGGCCAGCTGTACGGCGGACCGGTCTATCATGTCCCATTTGGGGACGCGGAGGCCGTGGAACGCCAGCTCGAGATTTGCGACAAGGTCGGCATAGGCGTGGCGGGCGTAATGTTCGAGCCAATCCAGGGCGAGGCAGGTGGCATTGTTCCGCCCGACGATTTCTGGCCCCGCATCCGAGAGGCAACCCGGAAATTCGGCGTGCTGCTCATCGCGGACGAGGTACAGACGGGCATGGGCCGTACCGGAACGTTGTGGGGGGTGGACCATTGGGGCGTAATCCCGGATATTATCGCCGCAGCCAAATCGCTGGGTGGGGGCGTCATGCCGGTGAGCGCGATAGCAACTACGGAAGTAATATATGAGCCGATGATGTACCCGAATCCGTTCATGCACACCACGACCACCGGGGGAGGGGCGCTGGCCTGCGCGGCCGCGATTGCTGCTATCAATGTCACCCTGCGCGATCGCCTGTGGGAGGCCGCGGCGGAAAAGGGGGCGTATCTCAAGGCCGAGGTGGAGGACTTGGCGGCCGAATTCCCGCAGCTGTACAAAGAGGTGACCGGACGCGGCCTGCTCATCGGCCAGCACTTCCACACGCCCGAGACCGGCTACAAGGTGGCCGCAGAATTGTTCAGGCGCGGGCTACTTGTTTCCGGCACTTTGACGAGCGCCCAGACGATTCGCATCGAACCTCCGCTGATTATCGGGCGGGCAGAGATCGATGAGGGCCTGAATCGACTTGTCGACGCAGTAAAAGCTGTCGCAAAATCAGTATAATAGTTCTGTTGAGCCTGAAGCCAACCCTCTCTTAGGAGCCGTAGATGTCGGAGTTTGCAGTCGAGATGCGCGACGTTGTGAAGGAGTTCCAGACTCCCGAGGGGGGGCATATCAATGCGGTTGATCGCGTGTCACTTCAGATCAACGACGGCGAGTTCTTTTCGTTACTCGGGTCATCAGGGTGTGGCAAGACCACCTCGCTGCGGATGATCGCCGGCTTCGAGTGGCCGACGCAGGGAGAAATCTTGATCCATGGTCATCCCATGGGGCACATCCCACCCTTCCAGCGGCCGGTCAATACGGTCTTCCAAAGCTATGCCCTCTTTCAGCACATGACAGTCGCCCAGAATGTGGCCTTCGGGTTGGAGATGGAAAAAGCGGCGAAAGATGAAATTGAGCACCGCGTCCACCACGCGCTGGAAATGGTACAACTCACCGGGATGGACCGCCGTAAGCCCAAGCAGCTCTCAGGGGGCCAACAGCAGCGTGTTGCCCTGGCGCGGGCGCTGGTCAAAGTGCCGGACGTGCTCCTTCTGGATGAACCCCTCGGCGCTCTCGATTTGAAGCTGCGCAAGGAGATGCAGCTCGAGCTCAAGGCGCTCCAGCAGAAGGTGGGCATCACGTTTATCTACGTGACCCACGACCAGGAAGAAGCCCTGACCATGTCTGACCGAATTGCGGTGATGAGCAAGGGCAAGGTCATGCAAGTGGGGACACCGGTCGAGATTTATGAGCGCCCAAACTGCCGCTTCGTAGCGGACTTCATCGGCGAATCGAACTTCTTCGCTGGTGTGGTCAAGAGCGTCGACCACGAGTTCGCGAGCGTATATGTGCCGATCCTGAATTCGGAAATACGCGGCATGGCTTTGGACGGAATAGTTGCCGGCGAAAACGTGATCGTGTCCGTCCGCCCGGAAAAGGTCCGCGCTTCGGAACAGGCCGCGCTCAATGAGAACAGTTTCCAGGGACGGATTACGAAGTCGGTCTATATCGGTTCTGAGTCGCACGTCATCGTAGACATCAACGGCACCATCTTAAAGGTCTGGGAGCAGAACAAGATCTCGACGCTGGAGCCGGGTGCCTATCATCTGCCCGGGAGCGAGGTCTGGCTGACCCTCTTCCCGGAGAACACGCTCATCCTTCGCGACGAGTAGCAGGAGCTGCAATGTTGAAGCGGCTGCGCGAAAACAAGAGCGCACAGGGCGCACTACTGGTCTCGCCCACTATGATGTTTATGGTGGGACTGCTTATCATACCCCTCGTCCTCACCCTCGTGATCAGCTTTGGCCGGCGGGACCCCGATGGGCAGGTCATCTACGATTTCACGCTCGATAACTACCGTCGTCTGACCGGCTTTACTACCGACTGCGCGAGCGGCGCAGCATTTTGCTTCAATGACCTGTATCTGCAGATACTATGGCGCAGCCTAAGCCTGGCCTTCAGATCCACCCTCGTGGTTATCCTCTTGGCCTACCCGTTGGCCTACTACATCGCCCGCGCCCAACCCAGGCGACGGAATACTCTGTTGTTTCTGGTGCTAATCCCCCTCTGGACCAACTTCGTGATTCGTATCTATGCCTGGATCATGATCCTGCGGACGCAGGGTGTGCTCAACGGCCTGGTGGGGGCAATTTTGACGCCCGTGCTGCCTCTCCTCTCGGGGGCGCTCAATCCGCTTCTAGCTTCGATGCATCTGCCGCTCGTCGCTACGACCTTTACGCCCCTAGAAATACTCTACACCCCGACCGCGGTGTTGATCGGGATGGTCTACGAGTTCCTGCCTTTCATGATCCTGCCGATCTTCACCTCGCTCGAAAAGATTGACAGCTCGCTCTACGAGGCTGCCGCAGACCTGGGCGCGAATGCCTTCCGGACCTTCCTGCGGGTAACGCTGCCGCTTTCCATGCCTGGCGTGGTGGCGGGGACGATCCTCGTCTTCATCCCGGTGATGGGCACCTTTGTTGTCTCCGACATTCTCGGCGGAAAGCAGTATATCCTGATCGGGAACTTGATCCAGCGACAGTTCCTAGACGCGCGTGACCCGACCTTTGGCTCGGCTGCCTCGCTGATTCTAATGGTTCTTACATTGGTGGTGACCTTCTTCTACACCAGGAGATTTGGCTTCGGAGAGGAGATTGTCCCCGCATGAACCCCTACCGCCGTTCCTGGTTTGTGCGCATTGCGACTGTTCTCGTCTTTATCTTCCTTTATGCCCCGATCCTGGTGCTGATGCTGTACTCCCTGAATGCATCCCGGGCAAACGTCTTGTTTGCCGGTGTGATCACCCGCTTTGGTCCGGTCCAGACAGAGGGAGCGCTCATTGTCCAGAGCCCTTGTGGACCTTTTCACTGGTTCTGCGAGCTCGCCAAGAACCGGGAAGTAGGAAATGCCGCCAAGAACACACTGATTATTGCCGTGACCGCAACAGTTATCTCCACCGTCATCGGCACGATGGCGGCTCTTGCGCTGCAACGGTATGAGTTCAGGTTCAAGCCTTTCGCGCAACTTTCTCTCTATATTCCAATCATCATTCCAGAGATCGTAATGGGCATCGGGATTCTGGTCCTCTTCAGTCAACTCTTCACTTTCCTAAATGGTGCCTTCCATCTGCGGGGCGATTCGCAGCTTTCACTTGGGCTGTTCACTGTCATTCTCTCGCACATTGCTTTCTGCATCCCCTTCGTGACACTCGTGGTCATGGCGCGCCTGCAGGGGTTCGACAAGTCCTACGAAGAGGCGGCCATGGATCTGGGCGCGAACGAGCTGACCACCTTCCGGCGCATCACTCTGCCCATTATCATGCCGGGTGTGCTCTCGGGAGCCCTGTTGGCGTTCACCCTCTCCCTTGATGACTTTGTGATCACCTTCTTCACCAATGGCCCGGGTTCCACGACATTGCCGATCTACGTGTATGGGCTCCTGCGCCGAATCATTACTCCCCAGGTGAACGCCCTTTCGACGGTTTGGATCCTGGTAGTCCTGACCGCGGTCTTCATGATCCAACGCTTGCAGAACCGGAACGTCTAAGTAGAAAATTCCGAGAACAACGCCTAGGTGCTCTGCCTGGCGATTCCCAAACCCATCTCAAAAAGGAGGAAGTAATGAAGAAATCGAATATCTGGACGCTGCTCGCCGCCCTGGTCCTCGCCAGCCTGCTCCTGGCGGCCTGTGGTCCGAGCGGAGGGGGCGAGAATGTGACCTCGTCCGGCTTCGTTTGCCCGGAGCCGGAGAACAAGGTGGCGCTCACCGCCCAAGAGCTAAACTTGTTTGTCTGGACGGAGTATATTCCTCCCGATATGCAAGAGTGTTTCGAGCTCGTCTACGGGATCACGGTCAACCGCGACGAATACTCATCCAACGAGGAGATGTACGCCAAGCTCTCGTCCGGCAGCACCACCTACGACCTGGTACAACCCACCGACTACATCGTCCAGCCTATGATACGCCTGGGATTGCTGCAGAAGCTGGACAAGGCTCGGCTGCCCGCGCTCGAGAACTTCGACCCGAACTATCTCGACCTTGCCTTCGATCCTGGGAACGAGTACACGCTTCCCTACGAGGCCGGCACCGATGCGATCGTCGTGAATACTGACGCCGTCGAGAATGTGCCTGCCAAGTGGGATGACCTCTGGAAGGACGAATACGCCGGGCGCATGGTCTTCCTGGATGACAGCCGCGCGGTCATCGGAGTGACATTGCAGAGCCTCGGGCTCGACCCCAATACCCAGAACCCGGACGATTTGGCAGCCGCCAAGGAAAAACTTAGTACCCTGATCCCCAATATCAAGCTGTTCGACAGCGACAGCCCCAAGAGTGCCTTGATCGCCGGCGACGTGGACCTGGGGATGACCTGGACTGGCGAGGCCTTCCTTGCTCAGCAGGAGGTCGCATCCATCCAATACGTCTATCCTGAAGAGGGCGCTGTGCTCTGGCAGGACAACTGGGCTATCCCGGCCGGCGCTCCCCATCTGGATGCGGTGTATGCCTGGCTCAACTACACCAACCAAGGCAACATCTTCTGGATGATGCTGCGCGACTTCCCATATACAAACCCGAACCAGGCTGCCCTTGAATATGCCAAGGGGAATGACATGAAAGCC
>Ga0315290_10002645_pt1 | contig 12676 bp, 9 predicted proteins | sample YL17G12_0_MG_FD_203627 | JGI IMG/M metagenome (GOLD analysis project Ga0315290, IMG submission 203627) | Sediment microbial communities from Yellowstone Lake, YNP, Wyoming, USA - YL17G12_0 | ecosystem: Environmental > Aquatic > Freshwater > Lake > Sediment | place: USA: Wyoming | collected...
GATAATATTATAATCGTAATCGTATTCGACTATGAGCGGTCTACTAGCACTGGCATACTCCTCTCTGTAACACCGATTACCTAAAGTAAGTAAACGCCCAGATCCTAAAGCGGAATCACCTAAAGTTTTAAATCCGTTACGGCTGATACGGATAGAATAATGTCTATCTGTTCTACCAGATCGTTCGGCACTGTATAATAATTTACCGTCGCTGGTAAAAGAGTGGTCACCGTAGTCAATTTCTTCCTCACCTAAAAAGCCTATTAAACGCCCTTTAGCAGCAAAAATATTTGCAACGTCTGTCGCAGTAGCTGGGAATCTAAATACGCCCATTTCTTGATTATCAACGGCTGTACCGGCTTGTGTTAAAGGAGAAGCAACAACAATGGCATCGTTGCTAATATAATATCGGGGATTAAAAACTCTATTATAGACATCAGATATATCGCTGCTATACACACTAAAACCTGAGACGTAAGAATTAGATTTAGCAATCCTAGCATTAGCACCGTCATACCCTCCGAAAACCCAGTATTGACCAAGACTATTTACAGCCAATACCGGTTTATTAAATCCCCCACCTGTAATTTGACCACTAGTCGCCCATTGATTCAAGGAATGTACTCTATAAAAAATAAGCAAATTACTAGAAATATCCGAAGTACATAAAACAATGTCACCGTTATTTACTAAAATAGGTTTGCATGGATTTAACCCTGCATTAGCTACCATCTCAGCAAGTGTTTTATCGCCGGATACGGCACCTATAGTTTCTAAACTCCAGTCACCTGCCTCTGTTCGCCTATAGAAAGCGACTTGACCACCTTCTCTTGAATTATCTTGAACTACAATGTCCCAAGTAGCCGTAACGGTATTATATAAAATTCGAGGCGTAGAGCCACAAGCTGATATACCTGCAGGATTTAGTGGTGCAAAACCACCACGCTCGTAGGCTAGTACTGTTTCAGTTTCAATATCCCAAAGTAAAAAACTTAATACGTTACCTATACCGCTATTAGCATATACAAAGGCTACCTGTGTTCCATTTGTGGCAAAATCATAGTCTCCAGTAATGGCACCTAAATTAGTGACATCATAATTTCCACGCAAAGTAACATGATTTGGCGTCAGTTCTGTCTGTCTTGTTCGTCTCGAAGAATCGGCAATCCATAAATAACCACCCCGATTAACACCCGACCATAAACTGCCTTCTTTAATGCCGTTACTTGTACGCTTTATATGTTTTACATAAGATCCAGCCTCACTCCAAAAAATTCCATCACCTAAGCCAGGATCTAAACCAATACCTGCGGCTTGAATATTTGCTGTATCAGTTTTTGCCCAACTACCGACCGATACGCTTGGTTCTCCACCTCTCAGCGAGCCGACTTGTGGAATATAAATAGAGGTTCCCGTACTACTAAAACCTAGTAATTTAGATGTATATTCCAATTTACTAAAAGAAATAACAGAGGTAAAATTAGAATTACTTCCCCCTAAAGTGATGGTAATAAACCCTTGACTACACAATAAATAAAAAACATAAGGAGAGTTAAGACTGTCTGTATTATCCCCTGTAATTTTATTTGTAATAAGTGCTTTAGTAGACGGTATAGTGAATTGATTTAAGTTTGATTTTATATTAGTCCAGCCAGCAAAGTTTGCGACGACTTCGTGGTGTGCAAAGAAAACAGTATAATTGTCTGCTCTTTGAACTGCAAAAAAGTTAGTTCTAGAAGGTGCATGATAAAATGCGCCTAAGAAAATATCTGCTGAGTTAGCTGTGGCATGTATGACAACAACGTCCACACCAGCACCAGCAGCTTCAGCGAGACGAACTCCTGTATAAGATCCTGAAGATCTATTATAATTAAATACTGTAGGTCTATTACTCCTAGCATTGTCTGCAACATAGAAATTTATAGCCGTAGGAGATACCGCAGCATATCCCTTTAACTTAGTGGCTCCCGTAGCTACATATAAAAAGCTGTTAGCTACGGCAGCAGGCACAAGTGTATCACTTACGTCAGATACAGAATTTGTAAGAGTGGTAGATGTCCAGTTACCTGTCGTACCATTTCTTTTCCAAACGGTAGGTCTATTACTCCGCGCTGGGTTACTAACTAAAACCCAGAGATCTCCAGCACTGTAAGTGTCATAAATTGCAATACATCCCTGTGACGTACCTGACACACCTAATATCTGAGTAGTCCAAGTCCAAGTTAAAGCGTCTACATTGTAAGAGCTTATTTGAGCAGTAAAGGCACCTGTAGAAGTTTTTGCACCTAAAGCTATAACTTCTTGTTTTATAGGGTTTAATACCCAATAATGAGTTTGAAAATCATCAAAATCACCCTGTACACTATATAAATAAGAGGTATCTTTACCTCCACCTAAAATAAAATTATAAGAGTTATTGGTGTAGACAGCTAACCAAGCACCAGAAAATTCGTCGTATGCAAAATTTATAAGATCAAAAGACGAAAAATCGAGTATTTGAGAATACCAATATGTTCCAGCGAAATTAATTAGTTTACCTTTTGAACAAGGCAAGCCTGTCGTATAGGAAACTCCGTTGTCTAAAGTCTCAAATAAGTCTTTAGTGTCCCTTAAAGTATTATACGCGGAGTCTTTTAGACTTGGACCTAATAATCCACGGTCCCCAACATCTTGTGTATATGCTCTTGGTACATAGTTTAAGGTATTATTTTTTAAACTATACCTAACTGTATAACCATTTAGTGTCGTAAAATAGGTAAAGTTATCAGTTTGAAGTGCATAATCCGCTTGCCCTCCTAGAGGGAATGCTCCAAGAATTCGACTTGAAGCAAACGGTAATAGTATAGAAGTATATTCGTCAATTACCGGACTATATGTAGCCCAAGTGTTCAAATAAGGGTTATACGCTGCAATTGCACCTGCCGTCGTCAAAATGCCAATAGATACTCCAACAAAACTAAGTGCTGTAAAGTCAGGTACAAGTGGGTGACCTGTAACTTTTGACCAACTGCTACTTACGCTGTCATAAACATAAAGACCGGATGTAGGAACTAAAGCATAGGTCAACTTAATTGCTTGAACTATATGAGTAGGTCTTGAGGGTAAACCTACTGTAGTATCTAAGTAATTTCCAGCTACCGGATCTGTAGAAAACTCAGCATCCGAAGTAACTGGTTCTAAACTTAAGTTAGTCCTCTCATATAAATTTTCTAAAAGTTTAGATTGGGCACCTAATTTTGTAGTAAGGTCTGCAGCGGTTCCCGCAGCAAATCCATTAAATGGTGCTGAAGGATTTTTAATATCAGTTACACCTATAAACCTAGCCAATGGCAGCAGCGTACCTTCAATATCAAACGAGGTCATGCCTGTCAAAAGCCTAAAACCCTCTAACCAAATTGCCTGGTTACCACCTAAGCCTACTGCTAAAACAAGACGCCATGCATCTGTAGATGCAGTAAGTGGTAAAGGGTAGGCGGCAACCATAGGAGTTAAAACTATATCAGCAGCATCTAATGTTTGATTGATTTCTACATAAAGAACTTGTCCTGCATCTAAAGCATAACTTGCAGAATTAACTACCCACCTACCTGCTCTAGCTAAAGTAGAGTGAATGTAAAAAGTAGGAACTGATAAATTGCTGCCGTCCCAAGAACCCACACCAGCCGTAGGTACTCCAGTGGGATCGTAAGTAGGATCGTTTGAAGATAAAAAGAAATTTCTTTCCTCAAAGCTTCTTTGTAAAAATAGGTCTAAGTTACTAAGTATATCTGTTAAATTATCTGCACCATTTGTCGTAAAATTATTACTTAAAGTCGCGCTTGATGTAGAAAGCGTAGGCTGTCCTGTATAATTTGCAAGCGGGAGAGCAAAGTTATTTTGATTTACATTTGGTGTGTTCGGGGTGTTGCCGTACCTAACCGATGTGGTGCCATAATCATAAGAGAGGATTAAAGAATCATTCGATCCGAAATGGTTACCGACCAAACGAGTATTTGAAACAGAATCGGATAGTATTAAGTATGAATATCCGACCAAAGTAGAATCGAAATATGAATTAAAACAACCACAGTCGTTACCTTCAACTTTTAAAGCACCATAATTAAAACTACCAACAAATGAACACCAATTTATATTATTTTGGAAACTTTGTAAAATTATCCCCTGCGATGCTGCACTTGCCGTATCTTCAATACGGCAGGATATTACTTTATTTCTATACCCCGCTACCTGAAGTCCTGCGTATGTAAAATTAGTTATTAAACATTTTTCAATAATACATTTTTCACCGGATATCTTAACGACAGCTTTTGTCGTTGCTGATGGTGCTTGTATTTGTAGTTTGTCTAATCGACTGGAGGAACCAGTTAATTCAAATGCAGAAAAATTACCACCAGCTACTATGATGGCTGTTTGGGGATGTACGCCCTCAATGCATATACCTGAAGGTACTGTAATGGTCTTAGTGAAATTATATGTACCAGGAATAACTATAATCCAACCACCATTAGCATTGCGCGTCAAAATAAAATTAATAGCCTGAGCAAAAGCCGTGTCGTCGTCTGATTCAAAATCAGCATTAGATCCCGCAGGTCCAACGGTGACAAATCCCTTTTTGCCTAACAGTTGATTAGTTAAATAACTATTTGTAATTAAGGCATTACTTGAATTAGGAGTGTCGGAAGCGTTTAGGGCAGCAATTTGGTTAGAAGATAAGCCTGTTAAGTTAGTTGTCTTTAATACATTATCCCAAGGATCTCTTAAGCGTACATTAAATGCCTTTAAAAGAGAGTGTACGCCTGTACCTTGATCGGTCAAAGTAATTGCAGAACCTTGGTATGTTGCTGAAAGCCCAAAATTATTGGCATCAATATATTTGACATAATAAGTAGTAAATGCCTGCAAAGGTGCAGGTAGCGTTGTTGTTGTGTAAAAATAAACAGCTTGCCCGTCTATTAAACCATGGGAATTTATGTTAATTACTAAACCTGTAAATCCAACAACAACACTAGACAACCAAAGGGCTGTAGCCGTAAATTGCGTCCAATTATTGCCCGCATCACTAGAAACATAAGCAAGCTGACTAGGAGCATCCGCGACAACTACAACCTGACCCCTAGGATTACAAGCGATAGTATAACCGGCATATAGTGCTTGCGTCCATGTGACACCACCATCGCCGGATATTAAGGTAGTATTCACATCGCCACACGCAAATATTTTAGTACCATCGGCACTACAAGTTATATCTCTCCAAGGTTGAGACGTTGGCAAAACAGCCTGTGTCCATGTGGCACCACCATCAGTCGATAGCCAAATATTTTGGTTTTCTATAGCCGCTAGTATAGCGCCGTCAGCACTACAAGCTATACCATACCAATTAGCTTGTGGAACGGGTGCTTGTTGCCAAGTCAAACCTCCATTAGTAGATAGCCAAATCTGACCACCCCCTATCGCACCGGCAGCTATTTTAGTACCATCGGCACTACAGCACACACTAAAAAAACCAGATTCGCCTGGAATAGGATATTCTGTCCAAATAGCACCGCTGTTATCAGAAATAACGATAGAATTTGAATTGTAAGCAACTGCCACTATTTTAGATCTATCGCTACTACAAGCAATATCTTTATAGCCGTGTGAAGGTGACGAAGTAACAGTCCAAGGACCTCCACCATCACTAATGTAAACTTTTTGACTTTGTATATTAACTGCAGCTAATTTGGTGCCGTCACTGCTAGCGCAGATTCCGTACCATACACCAGGAAAAGCTTGTGTAGAAAAAATTGTTTTATCCGTCGAGACATAAATATTGCCACCATAGGAGCCTAAAGCAATAAGTCCTGTCGTAGGTCCTGTGGTAACTAAATTGGGTAAGAAATTTACCGCAGCATCTAGAGCATGTGCAGAACTCGTTAAAACTACAGTATCGTCTATACCAGCAGAAGGTGGATTAGTGACCGATAATGTATTTATTTTTTGATTCATTTTTTAAGCTCTACAAAAAAATGATGGAAAAGATCATCAATTGTTTTTTTGACATCTTCCATATTAAAGTCTCTTAAATCTTTTCTATACAGGAATTTTCTATCCTTTAAATCCGGATTAGAATACTGAAGGTATACCTCAATTTCTGCGGCTGGATCAGTCGAGTGCTTATATTGTACCAGTTTTTCTCTATTAGATAATTGCTGCTTTGGGGTTGCTATGATTTTTAAACTTAAATAGTTCTTTTCATATTCCTCTTTAACATCTTCTGGCTTATCACTTATAATACTTATGCCTGCCTTTATTATATTTTTTTTATCCCAAGACTCAAATTTTTTAATCGGATTATCTGCTTTAACCTTACCAAACTTTGCACCTTGGTCTTTAATATAGTCGAATATTTCTATGACCTCTTTATAACCACTGCCAGTCGAGGGGATTAGCTTGGCTTTAATTTTGGTCGGATCTAAAACTAGCAGTTGTACTTCGTCTGAAAAGATTGAATCCGTATCGTCAAACACCGCGTCGTAACCTGCCTGCCTTAATAACTTATTGAAAAGACCAGACTTTCTCTCAAAGACCTGCTGTAAGCAACTCCAAGCGGCTTTAGCTGGTTTGTCGTGTTCTAGGAAGTAGTCGAGTTTATCGGGTGAGACTTTAAGTTTTTTGACTAAAGATCTTGCATCTTCCTCAGTTTTTATGTCTGATAGGTCTAAGACTTTAAGAGAATCAGGTACATCGACAGCAAATTTATATTTTTTCTTATGCCAGCTTCCTTTTGTACGGAAGTTTTCTGGGAATAAATAAATAGCGGCTGGATCACGATGCCAAGTCTTGGGATTTATTTTTAATTCGGGAAAGTCCGAGTAATGTACAAATCTACCGCGCCATTTTTGGTAATCTGCCAAAATGTATTTTGTTTTTACCTTAGCGTTGAACAAATAAAACCTCATTTTTGTTTAGACTATTAAATCTGATTCGGAAATAAACAGTTGCGCGTATCTAAATAAACAGTTGCGCGTATCTAAACGTATGGTATGGTATGGTCTGGTCAGTTTTAATTGAGTTTTAAAAGGAGTTGAAAATGTCAGAGACACAAGACGTTGTAACGGTACACCCAGGTCAAACGCTTCAATTTGTTGTAGAGGAAACTGTACTTAAAACTACCCCGTTTGGTATTTCTTCGCAGACTACTCAGAAATTGGTGCCCTTGACGTATGAGCAAATTATTGCCAACTTCCAAGCGCAGACCAAGCCCAATAAAAATCAGATCAAAAAAGTACCCTCGGCTTCTAGAGCCTTTAACCGTTTTTGCAGCTTGTCTCAAACAGCATTAGAAACAGGTTACGGTCATTTAGGTGCGGCTGTTGAAAAGCCTAAAGTAGCTGAAGACCTTGTTGAGAAGATCAAAGAGTATCCACAATCATTGTTTTACGCGGTGACTGAGAAGTCTAAGAACCACCTGCGGTTCATTTTCAACAGCTCGTATTTGACTTCGGATCAAAAAAACGAAGTTAAAAACTTCTTAAGTAATCTTACCTAAAAATTAGGTGGTGACCTTTTATGGTCGCCACCTTTTAAATTCGTTTATGTTTTTCATAAACACCGTTAACCCCACGTAGCGCCGTCCCAGTCAATTTTGCCCTGGATTTCAATTGCAAAAAATGTCATGCACCCAATGCCAAGCCACCATCCCATCTTCGTCCACTAAACGGGGTGGTGGCACCTGTAAGGGGTATGGCGACAAGAAAAGCTTGTGAAGGGTGCCCACTTTAAAACAAAAAAGCCCGTGGTTTTAGATAACTATAGCTTTTCCCTAAATTTATTCCAAAATCTGCCGATAAGTTTTGTAACAGGGGGAGCTAACATGAAAGCCTTACTCGAAATTTACTTGTCAGATATTTCAAGGATAGCTTTTTTGTCAAGTGGGATGACGGAAAGTATTTGCAGACAAAATGCTTGGTGCTTCGTTCACAAAAGCGAGAACGATGGGGAACGCGAACTTAAGAGCGGTCGTATCGTAGACGTTGCTGACGAGTTAGTCGCGATCTGGGACGGTGATGACCTGAGTGCCATCAATACAGCGCGTGCGACTCTGAAGCTTGTAAACGGCATCTTGCACTGTAAAGCAACAAGTGACGCCCCTAGCGATGACTTGGTTTCCACTTGGAATGCTTCTGATGCAGCGGCTGACTACGAAGACAGAAAAAAACTTGAAACTGAAAAACGAAACCTGCTGATCAAAAGCTTAAAGAAAATGTACGAAGACACGGAAGCACGCGGCTATTACGGTCCAATTGCTGGCAGTCTGTAATTCAAACTGTCAGGTCTTCCAGCTTCTGGTGCTTCCTCGTCCTACTACTGGTTGTTCGTTACGTTTTACTATTTTCCATCCCGTATTAGTTTGAATAAGTAGCCGCGTTTTATCCCAAGAGTATACACCATGGGTATCATTAGGTGCCTCACCACCAAAAGTTGGAAGGTTTGACATATCCCTGTCGCTGAGAATCGGTTCGTCCCTCCGCGCATCGCTCTGTATTTTTTCTAAAAGCTCCTCTAAAGATTTTACAGACTTTAATTTCTTCCGTGCGATTTCCTGTGCTCCCGATACGACACAGTATTTGGATTCCAATTTTTGCAAAAAAGACATATCTACCTTCCTTTATATTTATATATTTCACACACACCCAATCTTATGAAGGCATATTTGTCCAGGGCATAAACGCATTTATTATCGATACACCCAATATTAAGGCAGGTAATTTTAACTAGATTTATTTCTATTTTTTTCCTGATAAATTGTCTTTACCTCGATGACACCTTCGCTGACTAATTTTTCGACTTCTTTGACCGCTATGCGAAGTGCGCTGGCGTACCCACTGCGCCAACCATACCAATAGCTTAAGTAGAAACCAATAATGAACAGCCCGACTTCTAAATAAAAATTATCAAACACGTTCGCCTCATGTTAAGACTTGGACAGATACGCCTTCATAAACGCATTTGTCTGGTGGTTATTAGCCTCATACACTGAGGCAAAGGTGAAGCTGCGTCCTGCGTGTTTTCCGCGCATGATCTTTGAATATGCATTGTTTATCCGGTCGGGATGAAAAGTACCGTATGAAACGGCTGTACCGTCTTTGTAAACGCCAAAGACTTCTTTATCTGTGCTGCCCTTCCAAACAAAGGCGGTCTGCTCATATTTTTTTGTAAGCTTCTCAAGTACGTCTTTTAGCTCACCTTCGCGGGCTAATGGTGCAGCGATAAATAACGAATCTTCTGCTGCACTATCCGGCACCTGATCTCCGGTTTCAGACCAATAACCTTTCAGCCAAAAATAACCAAAACCGGATTGCCTAATATCTTTGGCTAGTTGCAAATTTGCTTGCAGATTTTCTTCGCGGCTTTGCGTGCTTTTAAAGGCAGTTATAATACCGAAAGCATTATCTTTTTTCATATGTTGCCATATACGCGAAAGACTACTGCCGTCTACCTCAGTATATGCGGTTAAAAATTGCTGCTCTGATACAGAGGACGCAAGCTGGTATTTTTCTTGGATTTTATTTAAAAACTGCATAGTTACCTCACAAATTAATCTATATATCTTATCGGTATTTTAGTAAAGATCCTTTACAATTGTGTTAGGTGCTTATAAAAGCCCATTGCTAAAAAAAGATAGCAGGCAGGTCGTTGTTACCAACTACCTTTAATTACCATAATAATTACCATAAATGTACAATTTTGTACATAGTTTGATATACCTCTTTCGGTTTTTTTAAAAAAAACTTTAGTTATATAAAATAATATTAAAGTTTTATTTATTTTTTGACGATAAAGTATTATATTTAGGAGATATTAATATGTTAATTGAAACCAAACAAAATGATTTGCTTACATGGCTAGGCGATCAATTGGATGCGACTGACGAAGTACGCGAACAAAATGGTATTGGTTTCAATAAGTTTGACAAAGGCACTTGGCGGCATGTTCGTGGCAACGAAGATGCAATGAAAAAGCTTTTAGCCAAGTACATGAAACAGCTTAGTAATCGTTTTGGTAACGATACGATTACGGCAATAGACTGGACTACAAAACAAGCTATTGTAGTAGTTGCTGTAGATAACTTCGGCTATACTCTAAAGTTAGAAACCGTTATTAAACTCGACCGTGATATCTTTATGGAATACGTTAATTACGTTAAAAAAACGGGCGGTCGATTTGCAAATTATTTGTGGTCGGTGCCTAAGAATTACGATTTTGATGCTCTCAGAGCACATCTTGATAAATATAATATTGCTGTGAGTGACATTCCTACGGGAGAAAAACCCCAACAATATGGTGTATATGTATCTAAATCTGTTAGTGGTTTGTATCAAGTAAATCATGCTTATTGCGAAAAACTCAACGCAGCTTACCGGAACGCAGAGGAGACTAGCGGTGTTTTGGGGTTTGATTGGGATACGAAAGCACGCTTAATCGGCAAAGATCAGATTGAAGATTTGGATGAAATGCTAGGGGTAATCCGTAATTACTATCCTACATGGACCGTTAAATATGATTTCGATATCGAAGCGGAGCGTGCCCGCCTAGCGGCTGAAAAGAACGCGCTTCGCTTTGACGATGTAGGTATGCAAAGTTTGCTGAATGAAGGTATGAAACCACTACCTTACCAACTCGAAGGTTTTAAATATTATGTAAAATTTAATGGTTGTGCTTTAAATGGCGACGATATGGGACTTGGTAAAACATTTCAAACACTTATGTATGCCGCCCATGCCGGTCTGAAAACGGTGGTTGTTTGCCCTAAAAACGTGCGTAGGCAGTGGTTACAAGAGGCTAAAAAATTCTTTAAAGACGGAATTTTCCAAGGCTTAGAAATTAATTCTTTATCCAAGCTAACTTCCCTTGCGGGTTATAACCTAGTGACAATCAATTATGAGATTGTCGATAAGTTTTATGATCTACTGGCAAATGCTGGATTTAACTTACTTGTGATTGATGAATCCCACCGAATTAAAAATCCAGACGCAAAAACTACTAAACGTATTGTCTCTCTTGCCGAGAAATTTGCTCACCGTATTTGTCTATCCGGTACACCTATCAAAAATAAAAAACAGGAATTGTTTACTCAGGCAAATCTAATAGCGCCTAAGACGTTTAAGTCTGAAGGCGAAGTTATTTTTAGCCGCACGTTCGATGTACGCGAAAAACTCAAAAATTTCTTCTTTAGACGTACAAAAAAACAAGAGTTGAAAGACCTACCAGAAAAACTGCGTTCCATTGTTTCAATTGAAGCAAAAGGTCGTCGGATGCCTGATTTATTCAAAGGGTGTCTGATTGGTGATATTGCCAGTATTAAATCCTCGCTAGCTCAGGCTAAAACGCCTTATACTATTGATTTTGTTGACGATATACTCGACAATACCGATTCCAAAGTTATCGTTTTTAGCGACAGTGACGATGCGGCAAGTGCCATCGCTAAATACTTCGGTGAGCGTGCAGTGCTCCATATTGGAGCTACTAGCCATGAAAAGCGTGAAGTAGCAAAAATAACTTTCAATGATGAGACATCTAAAGTTCGAGTTTTTGCAGCGACTACGGGATCGGCAAGGGAAGGTCTAAACTTAACCGTAGCAGATAAAGTTGTGTTTAATGATTTACCATGGACACCAGCAGATCTTAATCAGGCAGAGGCTCGCGCACACCGGCTTGGTCAGAAAAACTGCGTCAACGTCTACTGGATGCAAGTTGACCGCAATGAGTTTGATACGCGATCAGTAGAAATTATTAAAAATAAAATGAGAATTTATGAAGCATTAATTAATGGCAAAAAATTAACCGAGGAAGAACAAGCTGTAATGAAAAAAGGTCTTATTTCAGACCTTTTAGAAAAACCGTAACCGCTTCTTAAAAGAGATATTTTAAAAATCATCTAATATCCCCAGCACGACACTGCCGTCTTTCAGCAACAGCGCGTCCCAAGTGGTATTCTTCCGCCTATCGTAATCGCCACACCAATCATCGTCGGTAAGGTCCGCGAGTAGCTGCATGATTTGACGAGCCTGCTCTTGACTTGTAACTAGTATTTTCTTCTCCAACGAAACTCGCCAACCATCATCGTCTTCAACAACTTCAGCCTTTCCCGCGAGCATCTCCTCGTACACCTCTGAGAGCCGCGTCTTGGATTGCTCAAACAAGAGAGCACCGTAATCCCCGTCCCCGCTAATTTTGAAAACCAGTAGCTCCACCAACATATTAAAACCCCATTAAACCCTTTTGACTAACAACCCATACAGACACTATTTGTTGTGTGGTCCGTTCTTCCAAAGCCCTCGGCTACTAACAAAATCCGAAACATTAGTCTCAGATATGACAACTTGTTCTCTCATTATTCGGTAACCTTGTTGAAAGTAGCAAGGCATCTTCATTCTTTTAGTGCCGTACTTTTTAGTACACTTTTCTTTTTGCCTAGCAGCACTGATATTCAACGCTTTGCATAGCGCATCTACACTCACGTAACCCTCGATTATGTCAACATCTATACCATCAACTGTCATATTTCTCACTACTTGTCTCCAAGACCAGATTTTGCTGACAGCATATCTATATTTTTTCGTTTGCCAAGAACAAAATTGGCATGTACGATATTAGGCAAATAATGCTGGCTTGCAATCCGATTTGAGAGTATTCA
>Ga0315290_10002646_pt1 | contig 12675 bp, 15 predicted proteins | sample YL17G12_0_MG_FD_203627 | JGI IMG/M metagenome (GOLD analysis project Ga0315290, IMG submission 203627) | Sediment microbial communities from Yellowstone Lake, YNP, Wyoming, USA - YL17G12_0 | ecosystem: Environmental > Aquatic > Freshwater > Lake > Sediment | place: USA: Wyoming | collected...
GGAACAAGTCGCCGATCAGGTCGAGCCCTTGCACAAGCTCGTGGAAATCCGCAAGCAGCTGTCGGCCCTTCTGGCCAAGGCGGACGGGAACGATAAGCTGGCCGAAAAACTCCAGGAAATCATCAAGAATACCGAACTCCAGCAGAAGATCGGCAAGGAAGTCGGCCTGGGAGAGACGAAGGAGGGATCCAATGGCTGAGGAAGCAAAACAAGCGCAGGCGGCCGCAGCAACCACCGTTGAAGCCGGCGGAGTACTCGATCAGATCATCAGCGAAACCCGCATCGGGAAAGACGACTGGGAGCGGGATCAATCCCGCCGGCAGATTGCGACGCTCGTCGATGAGGTGATGAAGGGCCAGCTCCGGGTGTCGAAAGACTTGGAAGCGACCATCAGTGCCCGCATCGCCGACATCGACCGGCTGCTGACGGCGCAGCTGAACGCCATCATGCATGCGCCGGAATTTCAGAAGCTCGAGGGGTCGTGGCGCGGACTGCACTATTTGGTGATGCAGTCGGAAACCAGCGTCATGCTCAAGCTGCGCGTGTTGAACATCAGCAAGAAGGAACTCGGGAAGGATCTCGAAAAAGCGGCGGAGTTCGATCAAAGCGCCCTCTTCAAAAAGGTCTATGAAGAAGAATACGGGACTTTCGGCGGGGCGCCCTACGGCGCGTTGATCGGCGATTATGAATTCGGCCGCAATCCCCAGGATCTTGCCCTGCTGGAGAAAATCTCCAACGTGGCGGCGGCCGCGCATGCGCCGTTCCTGGCCGCAGCCGAGCCAGGAATCATGGGATTGGAGAGTTTCACCGATTTACCCAATCCGCGAGACCTGGCCAAGAAATTTGAAACGCCCGACTATGCCAAATGGAAGTCCTTCCGCGAGTCGGAGGATTCACGCTACGTGGGACTGACTCTGCCGCGTGTGCTCATACGGCTGCCCTATGGCCCGGAGACCGTGCCCATCGAGACCTTTAACTTTAAGGAAGACGTCGACGGCACGGACCATAGCAAGTATCTCTGGAGCAACGCCGCCTATGCGATGGCGACCCGCTTGACCGATTCGTTCGCCAAGTATGGGTGGTGCGCGACCATCCGAGGCGTCGAAGGCGGGGGCAAAGTGGAAGGCCTGCCGACCCACACCTTCAAAACCGACGAAGGCGAAATCGCCATGAAGTGCCCGACCGAGATCGCCATTACCGATCGGCGGGAAAAAGAACTGTCCGACCTCGGCTTCATGCCGCTGGTCCATTGCAAAGGCACGGACTATGCCGCGTTCTTCGGCGCGCAATCCTGCCAGAAGTCAAAGAAGTACGACACTGATGCCGCGAATGCAAACGCACGGCTCTCGACTCAGCTCCAGTACATGTTCGCCATGTCCCGCTTTGCCCATTACTTGAAAGCGATCATGCGGGATAAAATCGGCAGCTTCATGACCCGTAAAGAATGCGAAGTCTATTTGAACCGCTGGATCAGCAACTACGTCGTCAGTTCAGAAGACGCGGGAATGGAGTTGAAGGCCAAGCACCCGCTGAAGGAAGCGAGGGTCGAGGTCGCTGAGATCCCAGGGAAGCCGGGCTGCTATCGCGCCGTGTGCTTTCTCAAGCCCCATTTCCAGTTGGACGAGCTCACCATCTCGCTCCGGTTGGTCGCCGAGTTGCCGCCACCGGCGAAGTAACGAGGCATGAACGTAGGCCGGCCGGCCACCATCTGCGGTGGCTGGTCGTGCCAGCGGGCCAGGCGTCATTAAGGCATGACAGTCACGCCGCCGCCTGATACGAAAGGTATAGTGTGATCGTGATCCCCGTGAACCTGTCTGCCGTCACCCAGCGCACAACTCCCCGAGTTCATCCGTCCTATCCAAATGGATGGGTCAGTGTATCAAAAAGGATCGCGAGGGCGCAGTGGACCAGGGCAGCCAACCACGCCATCGACAGCCGCATGCGAAATATCGGGCAATTCAGTGAAACGGATCACAAGGGAAGACGAACGATGTCGTGGCACAGGCTTTGCTGTATCTACCCAGCATGAGGAGCCAGCGCACACAACCATCAGGGACCACATCACTTCAACCATCAATCAGGAGGAGACATCATGGCACAAGAGTACGTGTTCTTGAAGTTGGGCGACATTAAGGGCGTGGCCACGAGCGACGGGTTTAAGGACCAGATAGTATTGCAGAACATGTCCTATGGCATCAGCCAGGGCGGGCATTGGGAAGAGCAGGACAAGCTGTCGGGTCGGATTACGCATTTCACGGATCTGTCCTGTGTGAAACTCATGGATGTGTCCAGTCCGGCGCTGGCGACCGCCTGCGCGCTCAAGACGCAGTATAACGACGCGGTTATTTCCGTCACCTCCGGCACCAAACAAGCCTATTACAAACTCACCTTGGAAAAGGTGATCATCACCAACATCTCCACCTCCATCTCAGCCGGGGAATCTGAACCGCATGAGTCGTTCACGTTGAGCTTCCGCAAAGGCACCTGGGAATACGGCACCGCCAAGGGCGGCTACGACCTCGACAAGAACGTCAAGGTGTAGGGCGGGGGCCGGCCATGGCGATAAGTAAAGGTCGGTGTGCAACCGAATAGGCGGCTCTCCTTCTCGAAGGAGAAGGAGAGCCGTTGTCGCTTCATGGGCAGGAAGAGGCGACAGGGAAGGGCGACAGGGTCAGAGGGAAGGAGAGGCGGCGATTACGGAGTTCGGAATGAGCAACTGTGTGATGGCACGACCTGACCCTGTTGACTGCATCCGAAGAAAGATTAGTGGCGAGTGACCGCCGCTTCTGGGTTGGTCGTTCGGGCAAGGAGGCTGTTTGTTTTCCCGTGGGGTACCTCGGGCCACTTCAGAACAACCCGCGACGAGGTTGAAAGGGCGTTCTGGGATTCTTGATGCAAAAGGGGAAATCATGGACAAGACGAAACTGAGTCCTATTCGCCAAAAGGCATGTGGACTTTTGGAACAGGTAGACCACGAAATTAAGTCGAACGAACGAGCCGATCAAGTAAAGTTCGAGACCCTAACGATGGGGATGACGCAGAAAAAACTCTTGGCGGAATGGGAGAGTACAAAACACACGAAAACGCTTAGAACGGTTTGCATCGACTTTGTATGCTGGTACGCTAAAGAGATGAAAATCAACATCATAAGCTCCATCCCCCCCAGCAAAGTCAACGTCAAAGCAGACGGTTTTTTTTCCCTCAAGGAGACGTTAGGAAAATGTGGAAAACGACATGCTTGGGTATCTGCCGCCAACGGGACGCAGCCCCAATGCGGTGATATTCTGCGTCATACCGCATACCATGTCGATGTTGCCCTGGAATTCGTTGCTGGGTCCTTGGTGCGGGTCGCCGGCGGGCAAAGCTCGCATGTTCGCCCCACGAACGATGTTTCGAAGGAATTCGATAATGTGATGCGCGTTGACCGGAAAGTAAAGTACGATCCCCGTAAACTGCAAGGTTGGCTTGATCTCGACTTGTACTTTGGTGCCACACCTTCGTTGGACCTGACCTTGGACTGGCTGCACGGCTGGTGGAAGGTTTGGGACACCAATTATTATTATTATTTCTTCGGTCCGGGCGGCGTCGTCCAGTACATTAAATCAAAACCGTCCAACATCAGCCGCCCGCCGGTACGTGCGGACAACACTGGCACCTACACACACACAGCGAACCTGTTAGTGATCGATTGGAAGCAATCCCCCGGTGCCGAGTTTTCCTGCCAGGAGAAGTTCTACAACGCCGCACCTGGATGTCGGCAAATGAATGCAACTTCCAATCTATACTCGCCGTTAGTGGCCACTCGAGACTTGAGCTGAGCTGAGACGGGATGCGCAAAAAGCTAAGGGGGTTAGGTCTTGCAATCACACATTAGGATTGCTACGCTCACCCGCCATGGCACGTCCACTGCGTCTGGAATTTCCTGGGGCCGTCTACCACGTCACGAGTCGGGGCAATGCCCGCCAGGACATCGTCGTGGATGACCGTGATCGCACTGCGTGGCTATCCTTACTGGCCCAGGTAATCGATCGGTATGGCTGGCTCTGTCACGCCTACTGCCTCATGGACAACCACTATCATCTGCTCCTCGAAACGCCGCAGGCGAATCTCTCCCTCGGCTCGGAGGCGTTCATTGCCCAGCATCAACCCAATCGGGTGATCCGTGACATTCCCCGGCGGCAGACGCAGGCGCTGCGGCCGTCATTGCGCGAACTGTTTCAACGGAGCGGGAGGCCGGCGCGGCTCATTCACCGGGCTTATCGGCAGTATGGGTATCGATTGGCCGAGATCGCGGACCATTTGGGGGTCCATGCGGCCACGGTGAGCCGTCGCTTGAAGCAGGCCGAACAAGCCCATGTGTGAGTGCAAGACCGGACCCTTAAGTGCTTCCGAATTTCGTGCCACCAAGACCAGGTAATTTGCGGTAAAAATACTCAAAACAAGGAAAAGGCATCATGCAGTATAAATTTGCGTCGATTCTTTGGTGAAAATGTAACTGCCTCGTGTCAAAAGGAGGGATGATTCCATGGCCAATACCGGCAGAATTCGAGTGAGCTTTGACTCTTTAAAGACCCACTACCCCACCTACAACAAACTGCCAAAAACATTACAGGATTTCATGGACGGCCTGAATAATATTAAGCCAGGGAATACTCCCTGCTGCGTTCAGATGAGTCATGCGCTGAATAAAGCGGGACAGTTAATCCCAGCCACTAGCTTCAGACGCTCAAACTCTTGCGCAAACCGTCCAATTGATTCACATTTCTACATCTTAGCTGTGGACGAGCTCGAGCAATATCTTTCTGAGGTTGGGACCAAGAAAAGGGGTCGGGAGTCTTTTTTGCCCCGCACAAAGAGGTGCAAAAGATAAAAAAGGGTCGGGAGTCTTTTTAAACCACGCCCCACGTTGCGGCAATAGTAGGAGGAAGCGGGTCCGGAGAACGGGGAAAAGGGGTCGGGAGTCTTTTTCAACCAAACAAGAGAACTGGATGTCGGCGAGTCTTGTCATCACACATTTCAATCAATGTCACACTGCCCTCTTCCAGCCGCATCTCAGCCAACCCCGCCCGCACCCACCGCTCCCACCGCCGCACGCAAGTCCCGATGCGACTCGCCGCCGCACCTTGCTCATAACGCCGGGACACATGCTCTGCGCACCGCTCGACAGGTCATGAGGGGCTGGCGTCCGTCGGAGTGCAAGGTTAAGATTTCTTTTTTAATCCTAATGTTGCGGCAACGAGATCCAGTGGTCGCCCCTGTCGATTTTTGGGGTCTACCTTGGCTCTGCGCAGGTCTCGAAGATCATGATAGTCTTCGATTTCTTCTTGCAGCCGAAGAAAATCCTTGTACGGTATGACGGCAAATTCTTTCTTGCCGTGTTTTTCTATGATTTGCGTTTTCATACGTCTACCGGTAGGCCTCCTTCCGATGAAGAATTCGATAAATAATGATTTTGCGTTCCACGATTTCAAACAAGACCCGCCACACGCCGATCCGCAGACGATACTCGGGCAACGCACTGGCCAGTTTTTTGATATCGCCTGTCAGTCCGTCCTCTAAGAGAGGCAAATAAAAGGGTCGGGAGTCTTTTATTTCACACACAAACGGAGGAAAAGCTCGCCGGCGTGTTAGCCAAATAGTCAAAAATGCATGCGTTGATGGGGTCTGGGCCAACACCACCCAGTCATCCATATACCGCACACAGCAAGAACCTATCTGAGCCATGCGGTCAACCGATGGCCTTATGAAATACCTTTGTCTCCTACCCAGGTTCTCCAGCGAGGTCGATATGAAACACCCTCGCACCTTCCGCATGTTTAGCGGCTTGATGCCGTCAAAATATCACGCGGTGTCTTTCTGCCTCTATCGGTTCGATCAAAATCATGATCGAAGCTCACGATCGTGAGATGATGTTTCTGTGCTGCGACATATTGATAGGCATCGTCAAAGTCCAGACGAAATTGTGTGGCGGCTGTCGCAACTTCGGCCATGTCGTCGATGGACATGGAGAGTAGCCTCATTCCCGCAAGGTCGTGAAGGAAACGCTCAAACGTATGGTGTTGCTCTTTACGAAAGAGAAGGAGTCCGATTGAGTGGATGGAATAGTCGGTGACAAACAGTTCGTGGTGGTGAGCATTTTTCAGGAGGGTCTTGGATTCCTCAGCCTTTTCTTGGGCTAGTAGAATTTCGAGGAAGATATTTGTGTCGAGGTGGAGCCTCATTGCCCACCAATCCTCCACTCCGCAATCTTGTGCTGAAGGTTAACGGACGTATAATGCTCTTTGAGGTCTTGAATGGCTCCAGCCCACTCCAATGATGGAGCTCGACTGTTTTTCTTGCCGTGCTTTTCCAGCAAGAACGCCACGAAATCTTCAACTTCTCGTTGCAGTTCCGGTGAGAGTTCCTTGATGAGTTCCTCGACTTTCCCCATTCTCACTCCTTTCAACTGTCTAGTGGGAGGCTAACGAAATATTGCCGATGAGTCAAGCCACATGGGGTCTGGGATGGAATCAAGTCTTGTAATAATATATTTCGATCACGGAGATCCTGCCCAGCTCCACCCGCAGCCCAGCAAGTCCTTCCCCACCCACCGTTCCCACCGCTCCACGGTCTGCCGCACCACCGCTAGCCTGGCCGACGAACACCGATAGCCCAAGAACTCGAACTCCCACGCGATCCGGCCAATGATTGTCTTGTCCGGGTGCTGTCGCACGAAGCTAAGGGGGCTTGTATAGTGACCATTGTGTCTTCCGACCGGTCTTGTCACAGTTCGTGAGCCCGATCGTTACGTATTCTCCAACACTGGCTGGTTCCATGTGTATCGGGAGAAGGGAAGGTCTGGCCGGACAGAGGTGGGAAGAAGGGAAAGACCTGAGCCTGGTTTTGACGCTCCTGCTGTTCTTGGAATGCGTGGTGTGAACTTCGAATTAGAGAAGGGTGACTCTTTGTTTCATCACGATGGGGCCTCTCTTCCCATGCAACACCGCCAAAATAATAATGTTGCTGGTTTCGACCCGGTGATCATTTTATACGGTTTTAAGATGTGCGTTCTTACTCCTTTATATTCTGCGGGATGCACTTCCGGATTTTTTTGTATGAATTGAAGACCCGCGTCAACTTGCAATAAGAAGTCATACCCGAGTGCCAGCCTGTTCTTTTTATACCATGAAAATGCTTTCTGTACATCTTGCTCAGCCTCAGGCCTGATGATGGTGGTGTATGTCACTGTTTAGCGACTACTCTCTGGTACACATCTTTCCATGGAGATCCCAGGCCAGGGTCTTTATGGTATGCATCCAATCGTTCATCAATAATTTGTTTGTCCTGTTCTGTCAGTTCAGTCGCCTCCGGGTCAACGGCTATCGTATCCCAAATGTCTTCTACGAGTTGAATTCTTTCCGGTATCGACAATATCAGAGTATCTGTTGCTGTGGTCGGTTTCATCGTGTATGCCACCTCCTTGTATGTTATGCATTTCGGCAAGTACTCAGCATCCTATCAGAGACTTAATTGGCGCACTATTTTTCCGGTGGTTTCACAATTCACGTGCAACGCGTGAACAATGCCGTATCTCATTCGAGATTTCATCGGACTGAACGTGAGACCTTTCCGGTTGATGCCAGGCTTACAATCGAAGTTGCACGCATCCGTGATCGCGCAAATGTCGCAGCAACTCCTGTCGCTTCATAGGGCGATCGGTTCTTCACAAAAATCCCCTCCGGCTGCGGCCAGTGCGTCCTGTTTGTTCATTTCCAAGGTCTCACGTAGGGTTTCCTGAAGACTTTTCATTAAATCTTCGTGGGTGGACTCCTGACAATTGACCCCCGGAACCTCTTCGATCCAGCCAATCCACCACTTGTCAACCTGTTTTACGACCGCTGTGCAGTCAGTCTGCATGACTGCGTCCTTTCTGTGTCTCGTCTGAACGAAGGCTCAAGTCGTGCTTGATTTTAGCACGACAGCGATGGGGAAGCGAAATTCGAGAACGAGGAGAGGGTGTCAGGACTTGCCATCACACAGTGCGACGCATGATTCTCAGCCCCGCTCCACCTGCATACCCGCTAGACATACCCGCACCTCAGTGCCGCACCCTGCTCATCAAGCCGGGATATTCATGCCGTACCACGCTCCACGGTCTGTTGCGCCACCGCCAGCCCGGTGGCCGAACACCGATAGCCCAAGAAATCGAATCCCCGCGCGACCTTACCCTTATTGTATTGGGTGCATAGGTTGGACTGTCGCCCCTGGGTCAGTGCCCTGGGTGGTGCTCGATGATGGTCCATTAGCCCGCATTATTCACGAAGGCTTCTACTGCAACCGCCGATACCAAAAATCAGAACTCATTGCGGTATTCTTTCTTCGCGCCAGGATCATACAAAGGGCGCTCGACCTCGCAAGCGCGGTGGCGACGCACCTGGAGGCGGGCGGGTTCGCCGCACAGTCGGTCAACATACTGCTGGGGACTGGCGCCCTTCTTCCTGGCGACTGTCCCCGTTCTGAGAGCGGGACAGGCACCGCCGCAGACGACGGAGCCAGTCCCCTGACCTCCGCGCGCCCGTCTCGCCTGGCGTCTCGGCGGTTTCGTCACGAACCCTCGTGAATAATGCGGGTTAGGGTTATCCCGCCCTCCGCGTGCCGCAAGGCGGTCAGTATCTGTTTCCCATTCTGCCTACGGTGTTGGCCACAAAGGAGCTAGACAAGAGGATTCCACTCGGCCTACAATCCCGCGTCACCCGCCTTAGACGTAGTTCCATCGCTGGATCGCGATAAGTTCAGACTTCACGGAAGGGTGAATCGAGAGTTGGTCGGTCGTGGGAGGTATCGCTCGTGGCCAAGCGAGGGCAAGAAGGAGGTTTAGCTGCCTCCATTTTGGATCGATTGCTGGATGACGATCCTCGCGCCGGCGACCCGCGAGTCGATTCCCTCGATCTCAAAAATCTGCCTCAACTAGCAAAGAAGCTCCAATCGGGCAGCGACCCCTTAGCTCGCTACATTCGGGACCAAGCCTATCCTGAAGATCTCACAACGCTGGACCAATATGACGGCGCAACTCCGGTGCCCCATCCGGTCGTCGCGGCGGTGGCAGACATCCTCAACCGTGTGATTCTCGGGCCGTTTCTCTATGAGCGTCAGCGATTCGGAAGCATCCGGCTGAGCGTCGAGACCGTTAAGCTGATGGAAGATAGTCGCAAAATCAAGAATGCGTCGTCCTTCAATCGCATGTTGCTGGACGAAGCCTATGCGGAGGAGCTGGAGAAGATGCGCAAGCCGGCTCCGCCTTCGTTGTCGCTGCGCGAGCTGAGAGCCTCCGTTGCCAGAGACATTGAGACGCTGCTAAACACGAGACGTGAACTGCTGTTCGATGTGCCCCCGGAAATGGAGGAAGTGAAGAAATCCATCCTTCTGTTCGGGCTGCCGGATTTCACCCACTACAGTCTGCTGAATCCGCAGGATCGCAAGAGCCTGCGGCGGGCGGTGGAAGAAACGCTGGCGACGTTTGAACCCCGCTTGAAATCCGTCCGTGTCACGCTCGAAGCGCGGGATAAGTATGATATGACGTTGCGGTTTCGGATCGACGCGCTCCTCCGCACCGACCCGGTGCCGGAGCCGATTATGCTGAACGCATCGCTGTCTGTGGTCAACAGCCAGTACACCGTTCGCGGGGATCTTTGATGCAAGAATCCTTGCTCGAATATTACGAACGGGAGTTGACGATCTTTCGCCAACTGGGTCAGGAATTTGCGCAGGCCTACCCCAAGGTCGCCAGCCGGCTCCTCTTGGAGCCGGGGAAATGCGAAGACCCTCATGTTGAACGTCTGATTCAAGCGGTAGCCTTCCTCGCCGCACGCATCCATCATAAGATCGACGACGAGTTTCCCGAGATTACCAATGCGTTGCTCGGCCTCCTCTATCCACATTACCTGGCGCCGATTCCATCAATGTCTGTTGCGGAGTTTACTGTGGATACTGAGCAGGGAAAGTTGACGAGCGGCTATGAGATTCCCCGCCACACGCTGCTCTATTCCCGTCCGATCGACGGCATCCAATGCCGGTTTCGAACTGGGTATCCGCTGACGCTGTGGCCGGTGACCGTGACGTCCGCACGCTTCGACCTGCCTGAACGTGTGGCCACCGGTTCCAAGGCGCTTGGGCTGATCCGATTAGAACTGCAATGCCAGGGAAAAGTCTCCTTTGGCGAACTCCAGCTCGATCGTCTCCGGTTCTATCTCGATGGCGAAGGGCAGTCAGGCCATGCGCTCTACGAATTGCTCCTCAACAAGACCCGGGAGGTCTGGATTCGGCCGGCCGGATCGAAGCCTGGGCGCAAGCCGGTTGTCCTGCCGGCCTCCTGCCTTCAGCCGGTGGGATTCGGAGAAGACGACGGATTGTTGCCCTATCCCCCCCATGCGCTCATGGGCTACCGGCTGCTCCAGGAATACTTCACGTTTCCGCAGAAATTCCTGTTCGTGGACCTCACCCGGTTTCCGAGCGCTTCGCAAGCCGATCTCGGGGACAAGGCGGAGGTGTTGATCTTTCTCGACCAGGTTCCACGGGCCGACCATGTCATCAGCCCGGAGAACTTCAAGCTGGGCTGTACGCCGATCGTCAACCTGTTTCCGCTGGTCGCCGAGCCGATCCGCCTCGACCATACACAGCATGAGTATCGGGTCATCCCGGACATTCGACGCCAACAGGCCCATGAGGTCTATGGGGTGACGGATGTGGTCTTAACGGCCGCAGACTCGGATACCGTCCATCCTGTCCATCCCCTCTATTCCATCCGGCACGGGGGTACGGACGAAAAACCACTGGCCTATTGGTATGCTGTCAGACGGCCCGCTGTCAGCAAAGGCGATAAAGGGACCGAGGTGTTTGTGTCCCTGGTCGATCTGGATGTGAAGCCCACGCTCCCGCCCTTCGAAACGGTCACGTTACACACCATCTGCACGAATCGAGATCTCCCGACTAAACTGTCGGCGGATGAGGTGCGGGGGGAATTTGAACTCGAAGGCGCTGCGCCGGTCGCGCGGATACGTACGCTGATCAAACCGACGGAACCGGTACGTCCGCCGTTGAGCGGCGAGCGCCAGTGGCGATTGATCTCCCATTTGTCGCTGAGCTATCTGTCTCTGGCCACAGACGGACCGGAGGCGCTCCAGGAAATCCTCGGTCTCTACGACTTCTCGGGATCCTCTGTCATACGCCAGCAGATTGCCGGCCTTGTCGGCCTGAGCTCGCGTCGAGTGGTTCGACGTCCTAGCACGATGGGCTGGCATGGCTTCTGCCGCGGGATGGAGGTTACGATCGAATTCGATGAAGAGAAATATGTGGGAAGCGGCCTGTTTCTGTTCGCGTCAGTCCTAGAGAAGTTCCTGGGTCTCTATACGACACTGAATTCCTTCACGCAATTGGTTGCCACAACCAGTCAACGAGACAAACCGATCAAACTATGGCCACCACGAACAGGGGAACAGGTGCTTCTCTAAGGGAAGAACTGCTCACCCGTGGGTTTCGATTCGAGTTCTTTCAAGCCGTTCGTCTGCTGACGCGGTGGCATCCGTCGCGTCAGCCGGTCGGCCGGCGTGCCATGCCGGGAGAGGAAGTCCTCCGGTTCCGGTCGCATCTGTCCCTCAGTTTCCCCCCTAGCGAAATCTTTCACATTGAGCCCGGGAAACATGCGCAAGCGCCGATCGGCATGACCGTGGCCTTCCTGGGCCTCACCGGCGCCGAAGGGGCTCTCCCGAGACATTATACGGAACTGCTGCTGCAACGCGCGCAGGTGAACGATTACGCGTTGCGGGACTTTCTGGATCTTTTTAACCATCGGCTGATTTCCTTGTTCTACCGGGCATGGGAGAAGCATCACTGCGTGGTCGGCTATGAGCGCGCGCAAGAGACAGGAGAGGAGGACCGGTTTGCCCGACTGCTCTATGCCGTACTCGGCTTGGGGACCGCGGGAATACGCGAACGGTTACATGGCGACGACACCGGCCTCCTGCGCTATGCGGGCTTGCTCGTTCAGCGACCGCGCTCGGCCCATGCTGTGCAGCATTGTCTCTCCGACGCCTTTCAGGTTCCCGTTCGGATCAATCAATTCATGGGGGCTTGGCTGTCGGTCCAGGAAGAGGATTGGAGCAGGCTAGGGAGGACCGGAACGAACAATCTCTTGGGGCAGACAGCGGTGGCAGGTACCAAAGTCTGGGATCAACAGGCGCGATTTCAGGTGCGCCTGGGGCCGTTGGATTTTGAGACGTTTTCCCGGTTGCTGCCGTCCGGCAAGGCCTTTCCAACCCTGATCCGTTTGACGAAGTTTATGGCAGGCCCCGAACTTGATTTCAATGTACATTTGGTTTTGAAAGCATCGGAAGTCCCCTCCTGTCGCTTGCAGGTAATGCCGGCCTATGCGCCCAGGCTGGGGTGGACAACCTGGCTCTCATCAACGCCACGATTCAGCAATGCGGAGGATGTCATGTTCTCCGGAGAATTCTCCACTATACGGACGGATGCGGCCTAAGAGCCGTGGAGAGAAGAGGAATTGTATGAACGTCAATTTGAAAGGTTTGATCGGAAAACTGGATGACTCCTGCCGCCGCGCCTTAGAGGCCGCAGCAGGGCTCTGCCTGTCGCGGACGCATTATGATGTCGATGTGGAGCACCTCCTCGTCAAACTCATGG
>Ga0315290_10002649_pt1 | contig 12669 bp, 12 predicted proteins | sample YL17G12_0_MG_FD_203627 | JGI IMG/M metagenome (GOLD analysis project Ga0315290, IMG submission 203627) | Sediment microbial communities from Yellowstone Lake, YNP, Wyoming, USA - YL17G12_0 | ecosystem: Environmental > Aquatic > Freshwater > Lake > Sediment | place: USA: Wyoming | collected...
AATGCGTCTCGTGCAGACCTTGCACCTCCTGCAGGAACACCACGTCGGCGCCGATGCCACGCAGCCTCTCGCGCAGATCGTGAACGGACATGCGCCGTTTGAACTGCGAGAACCCTTTGTGGATGTTATAGGTAACGACCTGGAGTTTTTCCATTCTCTTGGTCTGATGTTTCGCCCGGAGTCATTCCTCACGAAGACGCTCATGTTGCGGCAGCGTCCGCACTATCTGCCGGCTGGCGCCGATTCCCGCCGCCGCGTTTTCTCGATTTCGCGGACCATCGCGCCGAAGCTTCTTGCCACCATGGCGCGCACCACAAGCGTGCCAATCAACGGCGGAACACCAAAATCCGGCGTCAACGTGCCCTCATAGCGCAATCGCAACGTGGCGCCCCGCGCCTCCAGATCATAGGCGCCGTGCAGCTCCTTGAAGTTGCCGGCGATTGCGTTCGATACGATCCGGTCGTTGGGAAATTCTTCTATCGCCAAGCGCACGCTCATCGGAAACGTAAAGAATAGCAGGCCGGTTTCGCCGCGCTGATCGATCACGACTTTGAAGCCGTCGCGCGACACGACCCGGCTTTCCTTCATACCAGGTATGAATTCGGCCAGGCGATCGTAGTCGGTGAGTACTTTCCATGCATCGGCCACGTCGGCATCGATCTCGGCCGTTGCTCCGACCTCGAAGCGCTCACCGTGACGCGTGGCGTGGACGCTGATATCCGCGGCCCGGCCCGTCGGCGGCAACACCAGCATTACCAGCCAGAGGGCGGGGAAGAGCTTGCGCATGCGCTCAGGAGTGGTCAACACAGTGCCGGTCATTTCCGCGCCGTCACGACACCGCGAGCATGCGTTCCAGCGCAACGCGCGCCAACTGCGCATTGACCAGATTCAGTTCGGCGCCGACCAGCCAGCGGGTATTCGCCGGCGCCGCGGCGATGATCTTGATGATCGTCTCGGTCGACCCGACGTGGTCGGACAGCTTGCACACCTCGAACTTGCACTCCGGGTGCGAAATCACCAATCCGTGCGGGTGCTGGTTGCGGAACTTGAGAATGTGGTGCGACTGAAACATCTGGTGCACCGAACAATGTCCTTTCCACCACTCAAGAATCCCACCCGCGTTGGAAGATCTGCAGACGATTCCGCCATGTTCGCCGCAAAACACGACGTACTCTGCAGCGGTCGAACGCAATCGCGGTTGCGGACATATCGTCATGCTCCCCGTTGGCTCAATTCAGCGCACAAAAACCTGACCCCAACGAGACAACACGGTGCGCCAAATGTTGCCTCAGACCGCGGCGCGCGCAAATTCCGGCAGCGCACGCAGCACCTTGGCATTGCTCCACGAAAAAACCTTTTCCGCGGCCCGATCATACGGCATCCACGCGTAGGCGACATGCTCGCGTGGCGACAACCTGACCGGGACCGGCTTCGGCACGCAGAGTCCGAATACGTGTTCGGTATTGCGCGCAACACCGGGCGCGTAGCGCCAGCGCCATTCCCGATAGATCTCGAACTCGTTCTGCATGTTCCAGTCGGTGAGCACGCCGGCTTGTGCATCGAGCCCCGTCTCCTCCGCGACTTCCCGAACAGCGGTCTGGTGCAAAGTCTCGCCTTCGTCCTGACTACCCGTAACCGACTGCCAGAACCCGGGGCGATCCGCGCGCTCGATCAGCAGAACCTCCAGGTCGCGCGTGTGAATCACCACCAGCACCGAAACCGGGATCTTGTACTTCTTCAAGATCTTTCACCACAGAGGCACAGATACCCTACGTGCGCAGCACGTCGGAGTACCCTTTTAGGGCACGGAGAAAAGCCGCAATTTCCAAACAGAAAATCCACCATTTTCCTTGCCGCCATGTTTTCGAGTACGCCGAATACTAGTCAGATTTTGCCTTCCTCTGCGTTCTCTGTGCCTCTGTGGTCAATTTGGTTTTGCGCTTTCACTATGCCGCAATCGGATGTGCAGTTCGCGCAATTGCTTCTCGTCCACGGGACCGGGCGCCTTGCACATCAGATCCTGCGCCCGTTGGGTCTTGGGGAAAGCGATTACATCGCGTATCGAATCGGCGCCGGCCATCAGGGTGACGATACGGTCAAGGCCGAAGGCCAGACCGCCGTGCGGCGGCGCGCCGAACTGGAGCGCATCGAGCAGGAATCCGAATTTTTGTCTGGCCTCTTCCGGCCCGATGTTCAGCGCGCCGAACACTTTGGACTGGATATCCTGGCGATGGATGCGCACCGAACCGCCGCCAATTTCCCAACCGTTGAGCACCATGTCATAAGCCTTGGCCAGCGCCTTCCCGGGATCGCTGTCGAGGAGGGTCTCGTCGCCATCCATCGGGCTGGTGAAGGGGTGATGAAGCGCGTCCCAGCGCTTTTCGTCTTCGTTCCAGTCGAACATCGGGAAATCGACCACCCACAGCGGCCGCCAGCCTTTGTCCGCGTGGCCCTTCTCGTGTCCGATCCTGACCCTGAGCGCGCCAAGCGCATCGTTGACCACCTTGGCCTTGTCCGCACCGAAGAAAATCAGGTCACCGTCCTTCGCGCCGGAACGCTCGACGATCTTTTTGAGCGCGTCATCCGACAGGTTCTTGACGATCGGTGACTGCAGACCCTCGCGCCCTTTCGCAGCGTCGTTGATCTTGATATACGCAAGGCCCTTGGCGCCGTAGATCCCCACGAATTCGGTATAACTGTCGATCTCGCCGCGAGTAAGGGCGCCGCCGCCGGGAATCAGCAACCCGGCTACCCGGCCGTTGGGCGCATTGGCCGCGCCCGCAAACACCTTGAAGTCCACCGCCTTCATGACATCGGTGAGTTCCGTCAACTGCAGCGGCACGCGCAGGTCCGGCTTGTCCGATCCATACTTGAGCATCGCCTCGGCAAACGTAATGCGCGGAAACGGATCCGGCAGGTCGATCCGCAGCACCTCCTTGAACAGGCTGCGGATCATCGCCTCCATCAACGCCGTGATCTCGGCGACGCCGAGAAAGGAGGTTTCGATGTCGATCTGGGTAAATTCCGGCTGGCGGTCGGCGCGCAGATCTTCGTCGCGGAAACATTTCGTGATCTGATAATAGCGGTCGAATCCGGCGACCATGAGCAACTGCTTGAACAACTGGGGCGACTGCGGCAGCGCGAAGAACTCGCCAGAATGCACCCTGCTGGGCACGAGATAATCGCGCGCGCCTTCGGGCGTTGACTTGGTGAGCATCGGCGTCTCGATGTCGATAAAGCCCTGCGCATCGAGAAATCGCCGCACCGCCATCGCGACTTTATAGCGCAGTCTCAGATTCTTCTGCATCTGCGGCCGGCGCAGGTCGAGGTAGCGGTATTCCAGGCGCACCGCTTCGGAGAGATTCTCGTCGTCCATCTGGAACGGCGGAGTCGCCGACGCGTTCAGGATTTCGATCGTGCGCGCCAGCACCTCGATCTCGCCTGAAACCAGGTTGGCGTTGACGGTGCCCGCGGGACGCCGGCGCACCAGTCCGGTGACTTTCACCACGTATTCGTTGCGGATCTTTTCCGCCGTGGCGAACGTGACGGCGTTGTCGGGATCGCATACGACCTGGACCAACCCTTCGCGATCGCGCAGGTCGATGAAAATCACGCCGCCGTGGTCGCGGCGGCGGTGCACCCATCCGTAAAGGGTGACGCTCTGCTCGAGGTGGCGTGAGGAAACAAGGCCGCTGTATTCGGTGCGCATAGAATTGAAAATCGAGAATGACGTTTGTTATTGATAAAGCGCGCCAGAATGGCGCGGTGGACAGCCTATCTCCGGTGAGCGTCGGCGGATCGGTTTTCCGGAGGCACCACGCCCATCGAGATGATGTACTTCAGCGCCTCGTCCACGTCCATGTCGAGTTCGATCACGTCGGCTTTCGGCATCATCAGGAAAAATCCGGACGTCGGATTCGGCGTGGTCGGAACATAGACGCTGACGTATTCACCGGTCAGATGGTTGGCGACGTCCCCCCCCGGCTGCCCGGTGAGAAAAGCGATGGTCCACGATCCCGGCCGCGGATATTGCACCAGCAGCGCCTTGCGAAACGCCTGGCCGGAGGTTGAGAACAGGGTGTCGGAAACCTGCTTGACACTGGAGTACAGCGACTTGACGACCGGAATCCGGTTCAACAAGCCTTCCCAGACCTTCACCAGGCGCTGGCCGATGATATTCGCGCCAAGCATGCCCGTGAGCAGCACCGCAGCCAGGGTCAGCAGCACGCCCAGTCCGGGAATGTTGAAACCGAGCCAGGCGCGCGGCTGCCAGGCATCGGGCAGCAGCCGCAGCGTCTGGTCCAGCGTGCCGACCAGAAAACTCAGCACCCAGACCGTGATGACCAGCGGCACCCAGATCAGCAATCCCGTGATGAGGTATTTTTTCAAATGATTCCCTGAAAATTCCTGTCCCTGCCTGTCGATCATTCCCTAATTCACATCAGTGAATTAGGTCTGTCGTCTCCCTGTCAGCTATTCATATGGCCCCTCTCCCCTCGGGAGAGGGTAGGGTGAGGGAGGCGCAGCCCCGGGAGAGCAACCGTGTCAAGAGGTGAGGGATTGAGCGTTCTGACCGTTATCTATTACGACACGCTCAACAAGATCTGGCGCGCCGCGCCCGTCTCCTCACGAGGCATATCGAAACCGCGCCCATGTCCCGTGCATTGCGCGAAAGGCATTACTGCGCGGCAGGACCTGCCCCCGCGCTGCTGGCGGATGCGTCGGATTTCGGCTCTTCCTTGGGTTTAATGTCGCCCTTGGGTTTATTGTCGCCCTTGCCTTTAGTCTCGCCCTGGGCTTTAGCGTCGCCTTGGGTTTTAGCGTCGCCTTGGGCTTTTTGGTCGCCTTTGGCCTTGTTGTCGCCCTTTGCCTGGCTCTCGTCCGAAGCCTTGCTCTCGCTGCCGGTCCTGCCCTCGTCCCCGGATTTGCCATCGACCTTGGAACCGCCGTCGTCTTGGTCCTGGCCGGGCTTGGCGGCTTTCGATCCACCCTTGAAATCGGTCGCGTACCAGCCGCTGCCCTTCAATTGAAAGCCTGCCGCACTCATGAGCTTGGTCAAAGTGGACTTCCCGCAAGCCGGACATTCCTTCAACGGCGCATCCGACATTTTCTGCAGGACTTCCTTCTTGTGTCCGCAACTGGAACACTTATATTCGTAAATGGGCATGTTATCCCTCGCAAAAACAACGGAAATTATACCGTATCGAGCCGCTCCCCACGCCTTGATCGGGGCCATGCCGCGCACCGCAAGGCGCACTTGAGGCCGCGCTGCGGCCGTTATAATCAAGTCCTGATCTCCTTTATCCGACGATGCGCGCATGAATACCCCGCGACCGCTCTGGCCTTATCCACGCATCGTTGCCCATCGTGGCGGCGGCCTGCTCGCACCCGAAAACACCCTGGCGGGTATTCGGCTTGCACGCAATCTGGGCTTCACCGGCGTCGAGTTCGACGTCAAACTGACCGCGGACGGCATTCCGGTACTGATGCACGACGATACGCTGGAGCGCACGACCGATGGTTCGGGTGCGGTGGCTCAAACCAGCTACAAGGCGATAGCGAGGCTCGATGCGGGCGCTTGGTTCGGCAACGAATTCGGCGGCGAACCCGTACCGAGTTTCGCGGCTGCCTCCGCGCTGTGCCGGGAAGCGGGAGTCTGGGCCAACATCGAAATCAAGCCCAACCCCGGGCAGGAACGCGAAACCGGCGCAGCGGTGGCGCGCATGGCAAAGCTGCTCTGGGGCGGCGCACAACCGCTGCCTCTGTTGTCGTCGTTCTCTGCCCTGGCGCTGGAAGCCGCCGCGGTCGAGTCGCCGGAGTTGCCACGGGCCCTGCTGGTCGTCGACACGCCGCCGAACTGGCAGGCGCAACTGGAACGCCTGCAGTGCGTTTCATTGCACGTCAGCCACCGGCACCTCGGCCCTGCGCTGGTCAAGGCGGTGCACGACTCCGGCCGAGGCGTGCTCACGTATACGGTCAACGATTCGGAAACGGCGCTCGATTTGCTGGATCGGGGCGTGGATGCGCTGGTGACGGATCAGTTGGACGTGATCACGCCCAACTTCGCTTGAGTCAGCGCCGCTTCCGCGCGCTACGCCGCGGAGCGCACTGCCTCCGGCGAGCGCAATGCCGCCAGCAGGTCCGCCTGCTTTGTCTTCGCCACACGCAGGTTGCGCTCCTTGACGTGGCCGTAACCGCGGATGTCCTCAGGGAGGGAGGCGATCTTCACGGCGAGCGCGTGATTGTCGCCGTTCAGTTTACCGACGAGTTCCCCGATCGTCGCCTCGTACTCCACGATCAACTCGCGTTCCATGCGCCGCTCCTGCGTATAGCCGAAAATATCGAATGCGGTACCGCGCAAACCGCGCAGCTTCGCCAGCAGCTTGAACGCGGTGAATACCCAGGCGCCGTACTCCGCCTTGCGCAGCTCACCCGTGCCCGGGTCGCGCTTGGCCAGCAGCGGCGGCGCCAGATGGAAGTGAAGCCTGTAGTCGCCTTCGAACTGGGATTTGATCTTCTGCATGAATGCCGGATCGGCGTACAGCCGCGCCACTTCGTACTCGTCCTTGTAGGCGAGCAGCTTGAAGTAGTAGCGCGCGACCGCTTCGGAAAGTCCCGTCAGCCCCTTCGTCCGTGACGACTCCGCCTGCTTCACCCGTTCGACCAGGATTCGGTATTTGTCAGCGTAGGCCGCATTCTGATAGCCGGTCAGGAAGTCCACGCGGCGCGCCACGATTTCTTCAAGAGTCCGGGAAATGTCCGTCGTCGCCGCAACATCGGGTTTCGGCGTGATGAGCCGTTCGATCGCGGCGAGATCGACCGCGGCCCGGCGGCCCCACAGGAACGCGGCCTGATTCATTTTCACCGCCGTGCCATTCAGCTCGATCGCCTTGTTGATGGCTTCGGAAGAAACCGGCACCAGGCCCTTCTGCAAGGCGTACCCGAGCATGAACAGGTTGGTGGCTATCGAATCGCCCATCAGCGCGGTGGCGATGCGCGTCGCATCCACGAATTCGGCATTGCCGTCGCCCACGCCTTTGGTGATGGTCCGCTGGAGCGACTGCCCGGGAAATTGAATGTTCGCATTGCGCGTGAACTCTCCCGTCATCTGCTGGTGCGTGTTCACCACCATGCGCGTGCCATCGCGCGTGGTGTCCATGGTTTTCTGGCTGGCGGAGACCACGAAATCGCAACCCAGCACCAGCTTTGCACCGCCCGAGCCAAGCCGCACCGTTCGGATGTCTTCCGGCCTTGCCGCGATCTGCAGATGGCTCCACACCGCGCCGCCCTTCTGCGCCAGGCCGGCCATGTCGAGGGCGCCGAAACCTTTGTTCTCCAGGTGCGCCGCCATGCCGACGATCGCGCCGATGGTAACCACGCCGGTACCGCCGACGCCGGTGACCATGATGCCGTAGGGCTGATCGAGCTTCGGCATCTGCGGTTCGGGCACCGCGGCGAACAGCGTCTCGACGTTCTGTCCGGCAGCCGAGTTCTTGCCTTTGCGAACGCCACCGCCGTGCACGGTGACGAAGCTGGGGCAGAAGCCCTTTACACAGGAGAAATCCTTGTTGCAGGCCGACTGGTCGATCATGCGCTTACGGCCGAACTCGGTTTCCAACGGTAATACGGACACGCAGTTCGACTTGACCCCGCAGTCACCGCAACCCTCGCATACGAGGTCGTTGATGAAGGCGCGCTTGGCCGGATCGGGATACTGATTGCGCTTGCGCCGGCGGCGCTTCTCCGCGGCACAGGTCTGGTCGTAGATGATGACCGACAGGCCGGCAATCTCGCGGAACTCGCGCTGCACCTGGTCGTAGTCGTCGCGGTGATGGACGGTCACGCCGGGGGCCCATTCCACGTCGGACGCATACTTCTCCGGCTCGTCGGTGACCACCGCGATTTTCTTCGCGCCTTCGCCATGCACTTGCAGCGTGATCTGCGGCACCGTCAGCGGGCCATCGACAGGCTGGCCCCCGGTCATCGCCACCGCATCGTTGTAGAGAATCTTGTAGGTGACATTCACGCCGGAAGCGGCCGCAGCGCGCACCGCCAGCAGTCCGGAATGGTAATAGGTCCCGTCGCCGATGTTCTGGAACATGTGCGACGTTTTAACGAAGGGCGCTTCGCCGACCCAGCTCGCGCCCTCGCCGCCCATCTGCGTGTAGCCGGCGGTGCTGCGATCCATGAATTGCGCCATGAAGTGACAGCCGATGCCCGCCAGCGCGCGCGAACCCTCCGGCACCCGGGTGCCGGTATTGTGCGGACAGCCGGAACAGAAATACGGCGTTCGATCCATTGCCGGCTTTTCCGCCACCCGCGCTTCCAGTCGTTCCTGTTCGGCCACGCGCGCGGCGAGTTGCGCGTCGCTGACGCGCGCAAGCAACCGGCGTCCGATCGTAACCGCAATCTCGTTGGGATCGAGCGCGGCGTTGGAGCGAAACAGGATTGTCCCGGCTTCATCGCGCTTGCCGATGACTTGCGGTGCGCCCGCTTTGCCATAGAGGACTTCCTTCAGTTGCGGCTCGATCAGTCCGCGCTTTTCCTCCACGACGATGATTTTCTCGAGGCCTTCAGCGAACTTCGCGGCACCGCTCGGCTCCAGTGGCCACGTCATGCCGATCTTGTAGATGCGCAGCCCCAGTCTTGCCGCTTCGGCGTCGTCGATGCCGAGATACTGCAGCGCCTGGCGCACGTCCATATAGGACTTGCCGCAGGTGGCGATGCCCAGCTTCGCGTTCGGTGTGTCGATGACGACCTGATCGAGCCTGTTGGCCCGCGCAAACGCCTTGGCGGCCTCCAGCTTGTGCGTATGCAGCCGCGCTTCCTGCTCGAGCGGCCCATCCGGCCAGCGGATGTTCAGCCCGCCTTCGGGCATTTTGAAGTCGGTGGGCGCCACGATGCGCACGCGTTGCGGATCGACGTTGACCGAAGCGCTCGCGTCGATCGTGTCTTTCATGCATTTCAGACCGACCCAGCAACCCGAGTAGCGCGACAGCGCCCAGCCATACAGGCCGTAATCCAGCAGTTCCTGCACGCCGGCGGGGTTCAGGATCGGCATCATTGCATCCACCATCGCAAACTCGCTCTGGTGCGCAGTCGTCGATGATTCGCAGGTATGGTCGTCGCCCATCAGGCAGATCACGCCGCCGAGCGGCGCCGAGCCGGCCAGGTTGCCGTGGCGGAAAGCATCGCCGGTGCGGTCCACGCCCGGACCCTTGCCGTACCAGATGGCGTAGACGCCGTCGTACTTGTTGTCGCCGTCGAAGTGCGCCTGCTGCGTGCCCCAGCAGGCGGTGGCCGCCAGGTCTTCGTTGACGCCGGGCTGGAATACGATGTTGTGCGCCGTGAGATGCTTGCCCGCGGCCCACAGTTGCTGGTCGTAACCGCCAAGCGGCGAGCCGCGGTAACCCGAGATGTAGCAACCGGAGGTGATGCCGGCTGCGCGGTCGCGCAAGTGCTGCATGATCGGCAAGCGCACCAGCGCCTGCGTGCCGGTGATGTAAACACGCCCCGACTGCAACGTGTATTTGTCGTCGAGTTTGACGTTGAGCAAAGTCATGTAAGAGCCTCGGGTTTCATTCTCAGGACGGCCGCAGGGGATTGGCCATCGGTTCCGGCTATTTTCCCGGAAAACCCGATGAATCTCCACCCGCGCTTGCGGGATCGTGCGCCCGCGCCTGTCGCAGAACGCATCTGCCGCCTGAACCTTGTGGATCAGTGTGCTCCCGCAACGCCGAACGGGCGCGAGAACGTATGGCGAGGGATCCTCGTATTCACGCTCCGTCCACCCGCGGAACATTCCACCCCTCAAGCAAATGCGCAATTCGTGCCGTCCCGCCATCCGGCGAGACGTGCGCGATGTAAGCATCATCCGCCAGGGCCGCGACGACTTCGTTGCGGCGCGGCGCCGATTCCTTGGTTATGCGATTTGGCTGCCCGGTGAACGGCGAGAGGAACAGCACCTGGCCCGATTCGAACTCGGCCCGCAAGTCTTTCGGGATGCGCATCGCCTCGATCGCGCGCGCAGGGCAGATAATGACCGGCTGCTTGCCGCGCAGGAGTATGCGCAGGCATTCCTTTTCGATTGGCGAGTGAAAGCCGCTGATGACGGTGACGCCTTCGTCGCGCATGCGCCGGGCGGCATCGTGTGTGCGCAGGATGGCGTCACCGGGAGTTTGGGCCGAACAGAACAGGGCAGTCTTCTTGGCTTTCAGCAACGTCACCGGGCCGAGCGCATACAGCGCAGCCGGCGTAGCCGCTCCAAGACGCTGGCTCAGATGCGCCGGCCAGTACGCATCGGTGGGCTGGACCGTCGTTAACCGGGCCCTAGTCATCGGCTCAAGAGCCTCGTCCGGAGGCGTGCAGTGGTTTGACTTCAAGTGGCGAAAAAGACCGAAGCTCGATGCTTGACGCCGCCGGAAAGATAACCTCGCAAATGGCTTTTGCCATCACGTCCTTGGCGTCCGTCACCGGACCAGCCCTTGCAGATCTTCCGGACGCAACCGGTAACGAATGCAGTTGCCTTCGTGCAGCCCGGCAAACTCGCGCCCGGTATAGGCGACCGCGCCCGAAATATCATCCTCCGAGATGCCGGCGGCGCGCGCCATCTCGATGACCCTGGCCGGGTCAAATGCTTTCCATTCGAGCACCGCCCGCCGCACCGCTTCTTTCACAAAACCGCGGTACGCAAGCGCCGCCTTGTCCGGATTCTCGACCTCGGCGCGCACGACGCGGTAATTTTCCGCCGAGGCGCGATAAGCGGCGATAAAGGCCTCCTTGAACAGCGCGATGTTGTTCAGCTCGTAGACGCCCAGCAGGCCGTCGATGTAATCGCGATCGTTCATGGCGACGAACGACATCGGCGCCAATTCAGCTTTGAGCAACGGAACGTTGGCGGCGATCCGCGAAGTCCGCTTGTTCACGTCGTCGAACGCCTGCAAATAGGGAATGTGCACCAGCAGGAAAAACGATTGCTCGACGGGATCCGCGATCGTGGCTGCTTTCTCGATGAGGATGCGAAACTCCTCTTCGATCTCGAACCTGTCGTCGAGCGGCCGGTAGCTCGAATGCGTGATTTCCACCCCCGTTTCGCGCAGGCGCCCGGCCATCGCCGGATCGACCAGCAAGCCATCGGACAGCAAGGCGTGAATATCGAGCAGGTCGCGCCGCGTGATCCCGATGGCAGGCAGGTTCCGCACGAGGTGCTGTATCGCCTCTTTGTGGTTCAGGATCATGATGGCCTCCTTGCGATCCTTGCCGGCCGCCTCCTCCCCGAAACGGATCAGGCGCTCGGTATCGAGCAGACTGTAGGTGTTGCCTTCCATGCGCGAAGAGGCCCACGACAGATCGACCAGCAGTTTTTCAAGAATGCGCCGCGCGTAGGTGCCGGCGGGCATCTGGGGCAGGCTGGGCTTGCCGATCCGGTTCAAGTCGCCGCGCTCCGACGCGCTCAGATAACTGCTCTTGTTCGGCACGTAAGCGTCCAGGAATGCCTTGTTGTAGAGCGCGAGCTTGCGCTGGTTGTAAGGCGTGGCGAGATGCGCCTGGACCACCGCCGCACCGGCCAGGCTGTAACGGGTGCTCGGGCCCCGTCCGGATACTTGAAGTTTGTGGTCTTCGACCAGCGCCTTGAGCCGGCGCCAGACCGTGACCGCGTTGACCTCGGGCGCGACGTTGCGATGAATATCGTCACGCCGCGCACCTGGGTTTGCGGCGGCATAATCCAGCAGATCTTTATCGGCAAGAGGCATACTCAGGCAAGACAAATTGCAATAATTAACGTATTGATTGAAATAAGAATATTAACTTATACCTGATATCGTTGCAATTAGAATGCAATGATTACCCGATGAGTCATGGTCAGGTACGCGCGATCCCCCATCAAAGACGCGCTCGCCCAGTGCTTGTCCGCCACCCGCCTCGGGTTTGACGCGGAGCCGGAATACCATAAACATCGATTCCCATATTTCTGCTGACGAGGCATCGTGATGAAAACCACCGTCGAGCTGTGGGACGAGCTGTTTCGCAAGGTCAAGGCCGAAGCCGCGCTGCGCGGTCGCAAGCTGAAGGACCTGGTGGAGGAAGGGCTGCGCCTCGTGCTCGAAACCCCCCGCACCGGGGGCGGGACCAAGCCCGGCCTGCACGACTTGATGAAGGACTCCTGCGGCGTCGTCGATTCCGGGGTGTCCGACCTCGGGTCCAACCCAAAGCACCTCAAGGGCTTCGGCCGTGCCCGCCGCGATCGTTGACACGGGGCCGCTGGTCGCGTTCCTCGACAAGGCCGAGCGCCATCACGGCTGGACCGTGGAGCAGGTGAGCGCGCTCGACGCGCCGCTGCTCACGTGCGAGCCGGTGCTCGCCGAAGCGATGTTTCTCCTGTCGGACTTGCCGAAAGCGCAGGAGGCGTGGTTCGACCTTCTTACCAACGGCGCCGTGCGCATCCCCTTCCAGGTTGGCGAGCACGTGGCCCCGCTGCGCGCCCTGCACCGGAAATACCGCGACCGCCCGATCTCGCTCGCGGAAGCCTGCGTGGTGCGCATGGCGGAGCTGTTCGAGCGCCATCAGGTGTTCACCCTGGACTCCGATTTTTCGGTTTACCGCAGGAACGGTCGCGAACCGCTGGATCTGATCTTCGCGCCGCGAGGCTGAGCCCGGACCTCAGCTGTA
>Ga0315290_10002651_pt1 | contig 12666 bp, 11 predicted proteins | sample YL17G12_0_MG_FD_203627 | JGI IMG/M metagenome (GOLD analysis project Ga0315290, IMG submission 203627) | Sediment microbial communities from Yellowstone Lake, YNP, Wyoming, USA - YL17G12_0 | ecosystem: Environmental > Aquatic > Freshwater > Lake > Sediment | place: USA: Wyoming | collected...
ACGTGATTCTCGTTGCCGCGGCCGGCTTTGCCGCCGTGGGCGCTGCCGCGGCTCTGTGGCCGCTGCTCGATCAGATGAATCCCGACCAATCGGCGCTGTCGCTGGCGACCACCGATGTCGACCTGTCTCATATTGAGGTGGGCCAGGCGATCACGGTGATGTGGCGGGGCAAGCCGATCTTCATCCGCCGCCGTGCCGATGACGAGATCGCCGCCGCGAAGTCGGTTCCGGTCGACGATCTGCCCGATCCGCTCGCCCGCAACGCCAATTTGCCGGATAACGCTCCGGCGAGTGACGAGAATCGCGCCGGCAAGGACCGCGAGCCGTGGCTGGTGATGATCGGCATCTGCACGCATCTTGGCTGCATCCCCAAGGGCCAGTCGGTTGGCGACAATAAGGGCGAGTTCGGCGGCTGGTTCTGCCCCTGTCATGGTTCGCAATACGACACGGCCGGCCGCGTCCGCGTCGGGCCGGCGCCGCAGAACATGGCGATCCCACCTTACGCTTTCCTCTCCGACACCAAGATCAAGATCGGCTAAGCGGGCACCATGGCGCATCCATCGACTTACGTGCCCACGAGCAGCTTCGGCAAATGGATCGACGCGAGACTGCCGATCCCGCGCCTGGTCTACGATCAGTTCGGCGTCTTCCCGATGCCGCGCAATCTGAACTATCTGTGGACCTTCGGCGGCATTCTCACTTTCATGCTGGTGGCGCAGATCGCGACCGGCGTCGTCTTGGCGATGCACTACGTCCCGACGGCAGAAGGCGCGTTCGACAGCGTCGAGAAGATCATGCGCGACGTGAATTGGGGCTGGCTGCTCCGCTATTCGCACGCGGTCGGTGCTTCGCTGTTCTTTCTCGCCGCCTATATCCACACGCTGCGCGGTCTGTATTACGGGTCGTACAAAGCGCCGCGGGAGGTGCTTTGGATTCTCGGCGTGCTCATTCTGCTGCTGATGGTCGCCACAGCCTTCATGGGGTACTCGCTGGTGTGGGGGCAGATGAGCTTCTGGGCGGTGACGGTAATCACCAATCTCTTTTCATCGCTGGACTCGGTGATCCCCGGACTCGGCACCAGGCTCGTCGAGTGGATCTGGGGCGGCTTTGCCGTCGGCGGCCCGACACTCAACCGGCTTTATGCGCTCCACTACCTGCTGCCCTTCGTGATCGCCGGGGTCGTCATGCTTCATATCTGGGCGCTGCATATTCCGGGCAGCAACAACCCTGCCGGAATCGAGGTGAAATCGTCCCGGGATATTGTGACGTTCCATCCCTACTACACAATGAAGGACGGCTTCGCGCTCGTGCTGTTCATCGCGCTGTTCGCCGGCCTCGTATTCTATGCGCCGAATCTGCTCGGCCATAGCGACAATTACATCCCGGCCAATCCGCTGGTGACGCCGCCGCATATCGTGCCCGAATGGTACTTCCTGCCGTTTTACGCGATCCTGCGCGCCATCCCGAGCAAGCTGTTCGGCGTGGTCGCGCTGATCGCTTCGATCGGCATTTTGTTTTTCGTGCCGTGGCTCGATACGTCGAAAGTGCGCTCCACGCGCTATCGGCCGATCTATCGTTGGTTCTTCTGGGCGTTCGTCATCACCTGCTGCGTGCTCGGCTATCTTGGTTCGCAGCCGCCGGATGGCTGGTATCTGATCCTAGGACGCATCTTCACCTTCTACTATTTCGCATTTTTCCTGGTGGCCATGCCGGTGTTGGGGTGGATCGAGAAACCGCGCGAATTGCCGGAGAGCATCGCGGACTCCCTGCGCAAGGGGAGCAAGAAGACCCAGGTAAAGAAGGCGAAGCCATTGGAGGCCGTGCGATGAACTCCGATCGCCGTTTCTATCGCCCGCTCGCGGCACTCGTCGCGCTCGCCGTGCCGCTGGGCGCAGCGCTTGCGGAGGAGCCGTCGCCGCCGGGCCATGCTCACGAGGAACCGAGCATCGCTCGTCAAGACTGGTCGTTTAACGGTGTGTTCGGCAAATTCGACCGCGCCCAGGTGCAGCGCGGTTATCAGGTCTATTCGACGGTCTGTGCCAATTGCCATTCGATGCGGCTGCTGTCCTATCGCAATCTCGGCGAGCAGGGCGGTCCGGAGTTCTCGCCGAAGGCGGTCGAGATTTTGGCGTCTAAGGCACAAGTCACCGACGGACCGAACGAGAAGGGCGAGATGTTCACGCGCCCGGCGCGGCCTTCGGATCGTTTCCGCTCGCCCTTCGCCAACGATCAACTGGCGCGTATTTCGAATGGTGGTGCGCTGCCGCCGGATTTGTCGGTGATGGCGAAGGCGCGGCCCGGCGGTCCGGACTATATCTACGCGCTGTTGACCGGCTATCGCGAGGCGCCGGCGGACCTGAAGCTGACCCAAGGCATGCATCACAACGCGGCCTTTCCCGGCCGTCAGATCGCCATGCCGCCGCCTTTGGTGGACGGCGTCGTCGGCTATACCGACGGCACCAAGAAGACGGTCGAGAATTACGCCAAGGACGTCTCCGCCTATTTGATGTGGGCGGCGGAGCCCAAGCTCGAGGAGCGGCATATGCTGGGCGCCCGGATCATGATCTTCCTTGCCGCCTTCGCCGTGGTTATGTTCCTCGCCAAGCGGGCGGTCTGGTCGCGGGTGCATTGAGCTGGGATCACGAAGCGTCGTTCCCGCGAAGGCGGGAATCCAGTAAACAATCAAGACAGTTTTGTGCAACGTAGCGCGTTGGCTACTGGATGCCAGCCGTAGCCTGTCATCGGGCCGGCGAAGCCGGACCCGTTGGCGGGGCATGACTCTGAGCTCAGAGGAAAGGTACCCATGATCCGACCGATGCTTGCTTTCCTGATCTTGCTGGGCACTGTGCCTGCCTTCGCGAGCGACGAGCCGCCACCACCGCGTGAGATGGTGCTGCTCACGGTGAGCGGGCTCATCGACAAGAGCAATCGCGGGCCGCTCGATCCGAAGAAAGACAGCCTGCTGGCCTTGCAGAAGCTGAGCTTCAACAAGGCCTTTGCCTTCGACCGACCGGCGCTGCTGGCGCTGCCACAAGGCGAGGTGAAGGCGCAGCCGCCCGAGTTCGATAAGCCGGCGATTTTCAAGGGGCCGCTCCTGCGGGAGCTGCTCGGCTTTCTCGAAACGGCAAAGGTCAAGATCAGCTTTGTGGCAGTCGACGGCTATACCGGCTATCTCGAGCCCCAAGACATTGACCGCTCCGATTGGATCCTCGCGCTCGAAGCCGACGGCGTGCCGCTTGGGATCGGCCAGCAAGGGCCGATCTGGCTGATCAATACGCGGGCGCCCGGCGACAAGCCGAGCGACGACCATCATGGCCATTGGGTCTGGTCGCTGTTCTATATGAAGGTCGGGGACTAGGACGCGGAGAGGATAAAGATGACGCGGGCAGTGTTGGGGATTATCGGCGGCTCGGGGCTCTATGATCTGCCGGGCTTACAGAAGGTGTGCGAAGAGCGCATCGCAAGCCCCTGGGGGGAGCCTTCCGCCCCGCTTCGGATCGGCGAGATTGATGGATTGCCCATCGTCTTTATGTCTCGGCACGACAAGGGGCATCGGCTGTCGCCGACCGACATCAACTACCGCGCCAATATCGACGTGATGAAGCGGGCCGGCGTCACCGATCTGGTGTCGCTATCGGCTTGCGGCTCCTTCAAGGAAGACATGCCGCCCGGCACCTTCGTGCTGGTCGATCAATTCGTCGACCGCACGTATTCCCGCGCCAGCTCGTTCTTCGGCACGGGCTGCGTGGCGCATGTGTCGATGGCGCATCCGGTCTCCCCACGCCTGCGCCTCCATCTTGCGGAAGCCGCGGAGGCCGAAAACATTCCGATGGCGCGGAGCGGCACTTACGTCTGCATGGAGGGCCCCCAATTCTCCACGCTGGCCGAAAGCCTGACCTATAAGGCGCTCGGCTATTCGGTGATCGGCATGACCAACCTGCCGGAAGCCAAGCTCGCGCGCGAAGCGGAGCTCTGCTACGCGACGGTTGCCATGGTGACGGATTTCGATTGCTGGCATCCGGACCACGACGCGGTGACGGTGCAGGACATCATCAAGGTGCTGCTGGCCAACGCGGAGAAGGCGGCGCGGCTCGCCTCGCGACTGGCGAAATTGTTTCCGCGTGAGCACGAGCCTTGCCCGATCGGCTCGGACCGGGCGCTCGACAATGCCATCATCACCGCGCCCGAAGCGCGTGACCCGGCGTTGCTGAAGAAGCTCGATGCCGTCGCGGGGCGCGTGCTCGGGCGCTAGCCAGCAACACGCGCTTCGACTATAGGCTCGCCTCAAACGCGCTTTGCGAGCGAAGGAGTTTCCGATGACCCTGATGACCGATATCGAGCTGAAAGAGCTGGTCCGCACGATTCCCGATTATCCTAAGCCTGGGATCATGTTCCGCGACATCACCACGTTGCTCGGCCATGCCAACGGCCTGCGGGCCTGTATCGAGGGCCTGGTGGCGCCCTTCCTTAATCAGCGCGTCCAGGCGGTCGCCGGAATCGAGGCGCGCGGCTTTATTCTCGGCGGCGCGGTCGCCGACCGCTTACGCTGTGGCTTCGTGCCGATCCGCAAAAAAGGCAAGCTGCCAGGCAAGGCGATCGGCCAGGATTACGAGCTCGAATACGGCATCGACGTCATCGAGATTCACGAAGACGCGATCAGCGCCGGCGATCCCGTGCTGTTGGTCGACGATCTCATCGCCACCGGCGGCACGGCGGAAGCCGCGGTCAAGCTACTGCGCAAGCTGAAAGCCGATGTGGTGGCGGGCGCCTTCGTGATCGACCTGCCCGACCTTGGGGGTGCGGCGCGGCTAGCCAAGCTCGGGGTTCAGTGTCACACGCTGATGACGTTCGAAGGCGATTAGGGCGACTCACGGCGCGATCGGCATCGGCGGCATTTGCGCTATGATCATGCCGAGCACGACGATCCACCCCAAGAGCAGGATCAGCCTGAGCAGGATGAGCTTAAGGGCATAAGAGGTCAGCTTGCTCATCCAGTGCCTGTTTGTGACGACGTCTCCCTCTCTCCTCGTCATGCCCGGGACTTCGCCCGGCCATGACGCAAGCGGTGAGTTTCAGTCCCCCATTCTATCACCTGAGATAATTGTGCTAAGTCCTTACGCATGAACATCAACGGTAAACACTATCGCACCATCTGGCTCGGCGACGACGATTGGTCGGTCGAGATCATCGACCAGACCAAGCTGCCGTTCGCCTTCGAGACGATCAGCTTGAGAACGCTCGAGGACGCGGCCCACGCCATCAGATCCATGCAGGTCCGCGGCGCGCCGCTGATCGGGGCGACCGCGGCCTATGGCGTTGTGCTCGCGCTCCGCGCCGACCCCTCCGACGAGGGGCTCGACCGGGCCATCGCGACGCTTGCCGCGACGCGGCCGACCGCCATCAATCTGCGCTGGGCGCTTGACGAGATGGCAGCCGCCGTGCGCAACCAGCCGCGCGAGGCCCGGGTCGCCGCGGCCTATGCACGTGCCACCGCCATTTGCGATGAGGACGTGGAGACCAACCGGCGCATCGGCGAGCATGGGCTCGGGATCATCCAGGCGCATGCCGACAAGAAGAACGGGGAGCGCGTCAACATCCTCACCCATTGCAATGCGGGCTGGCTGGCGACCGTGGATTGGGGCACCGCACTCGCGCCCATCTACCGCGCCCATGACGAGGACATCAAAGTGCACGTGTGGGTGGACGAGACCCGCCCGCGCAATCAGGGCGCCTCGCTCACCGCGTTTGAGCTAGGCAGCCATGGGGTGCCCTACACGCTGATCGCCGACAATGCGGGCGGGCACCTAATGCAGCAGAAGCTCGTGGACCTGTGCATCGTCGGCACCGACCGCACCACGGCCCATGGCGACGTCGCCAACAAGATTGGCACGTACCTCAAGGCGCTCGCCGCGCGCGACAACGACATCCCCTTTTTCGTGGCGCTGCCGGGGAACAGCATAGATTGGAGCCTCCAGGACGGCAGCGCCATCCCCATCGAGGAGCGCGATGGGCGCGAAGTCACCCACATGACGGGGCGGCTGCCCGACGGCAGCATCGGTACGGTGGAGATCGCCCCGGAAGGCGCGCCGGCCGCCAACTACGGTTTCGACGTGACGCCCATGCGGCTTATCGCGGGCTTCATCACCGAGCGGGGCGTGACGCCCGCCACGCGCGAAGGGCTGGCGCATCTGTATTCGGAGCGGGCCAACCCTGCGGCGTGATTGCAATGACGTTTGGTTCCACGTTCGAGATCGGTGCAGATCCTAAGTCGGTTCAGCGGATCGCCCCGCCGAGCAAATTGGAGAGATTTGAGGGAATCGAGGCCTCTTAACTTAATGCATTTGAATCATAGGATGCTGCTCGGATTGGCGCTGTGGCATTTGCCACACTGCAGAGGGGCCTGGTGGGAACCCCATGGGCCGCTTGGGTAGATTCGGGTATTTGGGGGCGTCTGTTGACTAGCTCACAGCCGCCCGCCGCAATGTGAATGACCGCTTAGGGTCATTCGCGTCGTTCGGGCCATGTTCACGGTTAGCGGATAGTTCCGGAAATGCCCCTTCGGTGTTGATGGTGTCGGGTTGAACATGATTCAAGCTCGGGTGCGGGTGCGGGTGCGGGTGCGGGTGCGGTCGATCTGCATGTCGATGACAACGCGCCCGGCTCTGCCTATGGCGTGCTTGGGGCGGAGATCGCGTACTTCCTTCCCGTAGGACTTGCCCCGCCGGTGCGGCTTGAGGGCCGGATCGGTTGGGCGCACGAGTTTGGCGACACTGAACGCACCGCCACCGCCTTCTTCGACGGCACGCCGAGCGCTGCGACCTTCACGGTCATCGGGGCGTCCGCGCCGCGCGACGCCGCCGTGTTCGGGGGTTGGCATCGCTGGCGATGCAATCCTTTGACCTGTTCGTTCGCTACGAAGGCGCTGCGGGAGACGGTTCGACAATGCAAGGTGGGAGCGCCGGCCTGCGCTTTACCTTCTGAACCCTGCCGCGGGTTCAGGACCGCTTGCGATAGCAGCGGTTCTTTGCAACAAAGTCCGCCATGCAAAGCCAATGGAACGACAAGGCCGCCGCCGAGACAGTCGCGGCCTACGCCAAAAAGGGCGTCAGCGAAGACCTCGCGCTGCGCGTTTACACCACGCGCCTGTTGGGGCGCGATCCCCTGCTCGTGCTGCATGGGGGCGGTAACACGTCGGTGAAGACGCGCGCGCTCGACGATCTCGGGCAGGTGCACCAGGTCATCGCGGTCAAGGGCAGCGGCTGGGACATGGCCGATATCGAGCCGCAAGGTCTGCCGGCGGTGAAGCTCAAGCCTTTGCGCGAGCTGCGCAAGCTCGAGGCGCTCTCCGACGAGGCGATGGTCAATGTGCAGCGGCTGAATCTGCTCGATGCCGCCGCGCCCAATCCTTCGGTCGAGACGCTGTTGCATGCGTTCCTGCCGCATAAATTCATCGATCACACCCATGCCGCTGCCGTTCTGGCGCTGGTCGACCAGCCTGACGGCGAGGCGCTGGCGCGCGAAGTTTACAATGGACGCATGGGCATCGTTCCTTACATCGCGCCGGGTTTTGGGCTTGCCAAAGCGGCGGCGGAGGTCTTCGAGCAGAACCCTAAGGTCGAGGGCTTGATCCTGCACAAGCACGGCATCTTCACCTTCGGCGAAACGGCGCAAGAAGCTTACGACCGCATGATCGAGATGGTGTCGCTCGCCGAGAGCCGCTTGCGTCAGGGGCGGCCGGTTGTGTTCCAGACGCGCAAGAGCGAGGCCAAGGCGGCGAGCGCCGCTGAGATCGCGCCAATCCTTCGCGGCGCGTGCGCATTGCCGAGCGACAGAGTGAAGGCCGAGCCGACGCGCTTCGTCATGACCTTCCGCACCGGGCCAGAGATTCTTAGCTACGTGAATGGCGCGGAGCTTCAGGATTACAGTCAGCGCGGCGTCGTCACGCCTGACCACATCATCCGCACCAAGAACACGCCGCTGGTGCTGCCACAGCCTGAGCCGAACAAGCTCAAGGATTTTGCTGAAGAGGTGCGCAAAGCAGTCGCCGAATTCGGCGCGCGCTACGACCAATATTTCGCACGCGAGAACGCAGCCGTCGGCAACACCAAGACCAAGCTCGATGGCAGCCCTCGCGTCGTGCTGGTGCCGGGCGTCGGGCTGTTCGGCTTAGGCCGCGCGACGAAGGATGCGCATATCGCCGCCGACCTCGCCGAGAATTCGGTGCGCGTCATTACCGACGCCGAAGGCATCGGCCGCTACCAGCCGTTGCCGGAGAGCGATCTGTTCGAGCTGGAATATTGGAGCCTCGAGCAGGCGAAGCTCAAAGGCGCGGTGGTGAAGCCGCTGACCGGGCAGGTGGCGTTCGTGACTGGCGCCGGCGCGATCGGCGCCGCGACCGCGAGAGCGCTCGCCGCCGATGGCGCCGCCGTGGCCATTGTCGATATTGACGGCGAAGCTGCCGAGAAGGCCGCCGCCGCGGTGAAGGGTCTTGGGCTCAAATGCGACGTGACCAAGCCGGAGGAAGTCGCTGCCGCCTTCACGCGCGTGTGCGAAGAGTTCGGCGGCGTCGATATTCTGGTGTCGAATGCTGGCGCCGCCTGGCAGGGCCGCATCGGCGAGGTCTCCGACGAACTGCTGCGCCAGAGCTTCGAGCTCAATTTCTTCGCGCATCAGACGGTCGCCAAGGAGGCCGTGCGCATCATGCTGCAGCAGGGCACCGGCGGGGTGCTGCTTTTCAATATCTCGAAGCAGGCAGTGAATCCCGGCGAGAAATTCGGACCTTATGGCCTGCCCAAGGCCGCGACCATGCTGTTGATGCGCCAATATGCGCTCGATTACGGCAAAGACGGCATCCGCTCCAACGGCGTCAACGCCGACCGGATCAGGAGCGGGCTCTTGACCGACACCATGATCAAGGAGCGCTCGGCGGCGCGGGGGCTCTCCGAAGCCGACTATATGTGCGGCAATCTGCTGGGTGCGGAGGTGCTGGCCGAGGATGTGGCCCAAGCCTTCGTGGCTTTGGCGAAAGCGCGCAAGACCACCGGCCATATCGAGACCGTGGACGGGGGCAATATCGCCGCCGCCTTGCGGTAGGGGTTCCTAGCCCCAGGCACAGACTTCCCCCTCTCCCCAATGGGGAGAGGGTTGGGGTGAGGGGGTGTGCCGACGAAAAATTGTCTCCTTAGACCCCTCTCCCGCGCGCTCTTCAAGCGCGCGACCTCTCCCCGCTGGGGAGAGGAGGGAGCCAGCCGACAAGGCGGCCCTTATTCCACCAGCGCCTTTTTTTTGCGCCACTAAATTTCTCGGCCGGTCCGATTTCCTAAACCCCGTCTTAACCACAGCAGGCGAGGCTTCCGGCTCGGTTCCGCTCCTGCCTCACGAGACCAATCATGGCTCTGCGCTTGAAACTCACCCTGGCTCTTGCCGCTGCCTCGCTGCTCGGCGTCGCCATTGCCTTTACCTCCGCCGCGATCCTGCCGCTCGTGCCGGCCATGGCGGTGGCCACGATCGTCTCGGCGACGCTCGCCGCTGTCGTCGGCTACAGCCTCGGCGGGACGATGGGCCGCTCTTTGAGCGAATTGCGGGGCGTCATTGTCCGCTTCATGAAATGGGACATGGGGGGCGAGGTGCCGCAAACCGCCCGCGTCGACGAAATTGGGGAGATCGCCAGGGCGCTTCGCGACTTCCAGGCCGACGCCATCAAATGGAGCGAGAGTCATAAGAGCGAGCAAGATAACCAGGTGCTGGCGAAGTTGCAGACCCAGCAGCGTACCGAGGAACTGATCCACCAATTCCGCGGCTCGATCGCGGGAATTCTCGGCGCCTTCGCCGACAGCGCGACCTCGATGGACGAGACGGCGCGTGCGCTCTCCACGGTGGCGAGCGATACCAGCGAACGGGTCGGCGCGGTGGCCTCCGCGTCGGATGAAGCTTCAGCCAACGTGCAGACCGTGGCCGCCACCGCCGAAGAGCTTGCGGTGTCGGTCGGCGAGATCGGCACGCGAGTGGCGACGGCGAGCCGCAACGTCAGCCAAGTGACGGAGAACGCGCTCACCGCCAATCTCAAGGTCGAGGGTCTAGCGAGCGCGGCAAAGCGGATCGGCGACGTGGTGAGCTTGATCCAAGATGTCGCGGCGCAGACCAATCTGCTGGGGCTCAATGCCACGATCGAGGCGGCGCGCGCGGGGGAAGCGGGACGCGGGTTTGCCGTGGTCGCCCGCGAGGTGAAATCGCTTGCCGATCAAACCGCGCGGGCGACGGAGGAAATCAAGCAACAGATCGCGGCGATCCAGAATTCGACCCATGGCGCGGTCGATGCCATGCAGTCGATCGTCACCACGATGGGCGAAGTGAACAAGAACACGCAAGAGATCGCCGGTGCCGTGCAGCAGCAATCGGCCGCGACCTCGGAAATCTCGCATAGTGTGCGCCAAGCGGCGCGCGGTACCGAAGTCGTGGCCGCGCATATGCCGGGCGTGACCAAGGCGGTGGACGAGACGAGCCAATCGGCCGCGCATATGCTGCAAGTCTCCCGCGACCTGGCGAAGCAGGGCGACCAGCTTCGCCACATGGTCGAGGATTTCTTACGCCAAGTGGCCGCCACCGATTCCGGCGCGATGAAGCGGGCTAGCTAGAAAACGCCATAGACCTCACGAGACTGTCGCGGCTTCGCGGCCAGCGGAAGCCCTTGCCTTGTAGGGCCTTGAGAGGCATTGTGCCGTCCCGGGAGGCCGACCGGTATGAAGGCGAGTACATAGTTGCAGGGCGTCAAATCTCTCGGGTTCGTCAGACTTGAAATTCCTTGCCCCAGTTGCGGCAAGGCGAGCCTTCAGCTCCTAAAGGACGCCGTCGAGAACGACGTCTTCACCTGTCCGACCTGTGGCAAGTCGATCGACCTGACCACCGAGGATTGGCGCCGTTTTCTCGATCATGCCGCGGAGTTCTACGGTGGCATTGTCGAGGCCGCGGCGAAGACGCCAAAATAGCCCGGTCAATTCGCCAAAGCCTGTTGACGGGCCGCGCCGTGGCGGTGAAGCTCGCACTGGATTATTGAGCGTGATCTTTTCGGAAAGCCGGTTCCTACTTTTCCGGATCATGCTCTAGGCACAAGTGGAAGGGCGAAACTTGGCGCGCATCATCGGCATTTTCCTCGCTGGCGTGTTCGCGCTGCTCCCGATCGTGGTCACGGTCGCGGTGGTGGCTTGGGTCGCCACGTTCTTGAGCGCCTATGCCGGTCCCGGCAGCCTGGTTGGGCGGCTCATCGTCGCGCTCGGGCTCAACGTGTTCTCCTCGCAGACCGGTGCTTATCTGTTCGGCTTCCTCATCATTCTCGGCGCCATCTTCTTTCTTGGGATCTTGGTCGAGTCGCGGCTTCGTCCGTGGATCTTCGGCGGTCTTGATTGGCTGATGCGACGGATCCCGCTCGTCTCCAATATCTACGATCTCTCCAAGCGCTTCGTCGCCATCGTCGATCGCACCGGGGGCGATGACGATCTGAAATCGATGAGCCCGGTCTGGTGCTTCTTCGGCGGCGAGGGGGGTGCCGCGGTGCTGGCGCTGATGCCGAACGCCGAAACCGTTACCGTCGGCGAGCATCGCTATCTCGGCGTGCTGGTTCCGTCCGCGCCGGTGCCGATCGGCGGCGCGCTGATCTATGTGCCGGAGGAATGGGTTCTGCCCGCGGAAGGCGGCGTCGAGCGGCTGATGAATGTCTATGTGTCGATGGGCGTCACGCCGCCGGTGGGGATGCCGGGGGGTGCAAAGAAGACGGCGATTGCGGCGCCTAAGCCCGCGAAGGCGGGGAAGACCGCTGCGGCTAAGCCCGGCGGTGCTGCGCCGAAAGAGAAGTAACGGAGCCCCCAGTCCCTACTGGCCGTCTTTTCCGCTTAGGTATCAGCCTCAGAATTGACAGGCCTACGCAGTCTCTTTTTTGGCCTGTCTTTTGGCTTTCCGATTTCGGAGTTCAGAACTGGCTTGTGAGGCGTGGACAAGAGACGCTTTGCCAGCTTCTCTAGGTCTTTCTCGTCTTTGGATTTGCGGGGCTCAGCCATGCCACAGCCTCTATCAAAAGTTTGACCCAAGGCGACCGTCTCTCTGCACCTTATCCACTCAAGCCATAAACCCGAAATTGCGACTCTCGCTGCCGAGATATTCGCGAGGTGGGCGATGATCGAGCATCAAGTTTGTTGAGCGGCTGACGGCGTTACTTGCCTGCTACCACCTCAACGGATTTCGATGGAGGTTATCAAGTCTATCTGGGGCAGCAAGCGCGAGGTTGGCATTAATTCGCAAACCTAAAATGCAGCACGTCGCCGTCCTTGACGACATACTCCTTGCCTTCGAGCCTCAGCTTGCCGGCGTCGCGCGCGCCTGCTTCGCCGTTCAGCGAGACATAGTCGTCGAAGGCAATGGTCTCGGCGCGGATGAAGCCCTTCTCGAAATCGGTGTGGATGACGCCCGCGGCTTGCGGCGCGCGGGTGCCTTGCGGCACGGTCCAGGCACGCGCCTCTTTCGGTCCCGCGGTAAAATAGGTGATGAGGTCTAGGAGCTTGTAGCCCTCGTAGATCAGCCGGTTCAGCCCCGGCTCTTTCAAGCCCAGCTCGGCGAGATAGGCGGCGCGCTCCTCGGGAGGAAGCTCGGCAAGCTCGGATTCGATCTTGGCGGAGA
>Ga0315290_10002652_pt1 | contig 12663 bp, 13 predicted proteins | sample YL17G12_0_MG_FD_203627 | JGI IMG/M metagenome (GOLD analysis project Ga0315290, IMG submission 203627) | Sediment microbial communities from Yellowstone Lake, YNP, Wyoming, USA - YL17G12_0 | ecosystem: Environmental > Aquatic > Freshwater > Lake > Sediment | place: USA: Wyoming | collected...
TCTACCCTTGGAGTGCGACGCGATTCGCCCCTTATCGGAAAAGGGTCGACGGTTGCCCCCAGGTTGCTGAGTACACCAATTCTGTCAGGGGCTTGCGGACCCTTGGTTGAGCTTCCTGTGCACGCAGGCGGTCCGACAGCAATGCTGGATCGCCTGGATAACCGACCGCGATCATGGCTACCGGCTCATAGCCCACCGGGATCTGACAGTCCGCTCGCGCCTGATCGATTCGAAAGCCCGCCATCTGATGGGCGACAAGCCCCAACGCTGTTCCTTGCAACACAAGATTCTCTGCTGCCATGCCCGTGTCATGGAGCGCATGGGAATTCAGCGAGCCATCCTCAAACTGCAGTTGTGCCACGGATAACATCAGCACAGGCGCGCGGTACGCCGACTTTTGATTACCTTCGACCAGGCAGTTGAACAACCGATCATACTCGGCCTTATCCTCTTTCTTGGCGACCAGGAACCGCCAGGGCTGCCCGTTATCCAATGAGGGCGCCCACCGTGCCGCTTCAAAGAGACTCCGCAGCTTCTCCAGCTCGATCGGCCGATCGTCAAAGGCGCGTGGACTCCAACGCTGACGCAACAAGTCGTGGATCGGGTACTGCGTGTCCGCCGGTTTTTCCATGGCCTCCGCTATCCTTTACTACCGCCCTTAGGTCGGTCCATCTCGGGAGACCAGCCACCGCCAAGGGCCTTGTAGAGTTGCACGACCGAGACCAGATGCAGGCGGCGGGAGCTGCTCATGGCCAATTCGGCTTCGAACAAATTGCGGCGCGCCACCAGCACATCCAGATAGTTGGCCAGTCCGCCTTTGTAGCGCAGTTCGGCAAGGCGAAGCGCGGATTGCAAGGCGTTGACCTGAGCCTGCTGCGCCTCGTTCTGCGTGCGAGCGGTTCGCACCGCGACGAGGGCATCTTCGACCTCGCGGAATGCCGTCAGGACGGTCTGTTCGTATTGGGCCACAGCCTGCCTCGCCTGTGCTTCTGCCGCTTCCTGCTGAAACCCCAAAACTTGCCCGTTCAGAAGTGGGCCAGCCAATCCAGTCCCGGCCTCACCGAAGAAGGCACGATTATCGGTAAAGAGTTGGGAGAGTTGGGGACTGGCGAAGCCGAGAAGCCCTGTGATTGAAATCTTGGGAAACCGCTCAGCTTTGGCCGCACCGATGCGGGCCGTCGCTGCCGCCAGCTGTTGTTCCGCCTGAAGCAGATCGGGCCGCCGTTGCATCAGTTCCGAAGGCAGGCCGGCTGGCACGGCAAGCGGCATGACCTGATCGGTGAGCGGGCGGCCCCTTGGAATCGCAAAGGGTTTGCGCCCAATAAGGACGCTCAATTGGTTTTCAGCTTGAACCATTTGCCGTTCGAGTTCTGCCATGCGTGCGGCAGCGTTAGCTCGTTCCGCTTCAAACTGATCCGTATCGAGGCGTGACGTCATGCCCTGCTTCATTCGGGCCTGGGCGATGCGGACGGAATCTTCCCACGATTGCAGCGTCCGTTTGGCAATATCCATCTGCGCCTCGAACTGGAGCACGTTGAAGTAGCTTTCGGCCACCCCGCTAACCAGTTGCAGGACTACGGCTCTGCGATTCTCTTCTTTCGAGAACAGATCGGCTCGCGCTGCCTCGTTTGAGCGCCGAATACGTCCCCAAATGTCGATCTCCCAGGATAACGCCCCCTGTAGATAGTAGTTGAATGGGTTCGGGAAACCGGGAACCAGGAAGATGGTTTTGCGCCCGAAAGACGGATTGTTGGTCGAGAACGAGAGTCCGGGAATAAAGTCCGATCGGGCAATCAGAGCGCGGGCTTGGAACTCGTCGACAGCTGCCACGGCACGCTGCAGATCCTTGTTCTCTTCCAGCGCAATGCGCACGAGCTGTTGCAACGGCTCGTCGCGAAGGAGTTCCCACCAGGCCAGATTCGCGATCGATGGGATATCTGACGGCGCTTCCGCCATCCGAAAGGTCTCGACCACGTCCGCCTTGGGGCGTTCGTAGTCCGGTCCCATCGCGCAGGACATGAGGAAATACGAGAGTCCGATCGCCAATGACTTGCGCATGCTACGCGTCTTTCTCCGCTGATAGCGGCAATGGTGGTCCCTTGGAGACCGGCCCTGCTGATGTACGACGCTGAGTCAGCCGGCGAATGACCACATAAAAGAGCGGCACGAAGAAGATCGCGAGAAACGTAGCCGCGATCATTCCGCCCATGACACCGGTTCCGATTGACTGACGGCTTGAGGCCCCCGCGCCCGAGGCCACGACCAACGGGACCATGCCGAAAATAAAGGCCATGGAGGTCATGATGATCGGCCGGAACCGCAGCCGAGCTGCTTCCAACGCTGCCTCGATCAACGGGCGTCCCGCTTCATAACGGGTATTAGCAAACTCGACGATCAGAATCGCATTTTTGGCGGCCAGGCCGATCAAGGTCACCAATCCGATCTGGAAGTACACATCATTCTCGAAGCCTCGCATCCATACGGCAGTGAGCGCGCCGAAAATCGCAAAGGGCACGGCCAGGATCACTGCGAAGGGAACGACCCAGCTTTCGAACTGCGCCGCCAACACCAGGAACACCATCAGGAGACCGACCGCAAAAACCTGGCCGGACTGGCCGCCCACTCGTCGCTCCTGAAACGAAATGTTGCTCCAATCAATCGCGTAGCCTTGCGAAACGAGCACCTCTTTACCCACACGGTCAAGCGCTTCGAGCGCCTGACCCGAACTATAGCCAGGCGCAGCGGCACCCAGCACCAGGGCGGTGTTATACCCGTTGAAGTGATTGACCGGATCCGGTCCACTCTGATACTCCGTCGTCACGACGGTATCGAGGGGAATCATGTTGGTGCCCTGGGCGCTCTGAGCCCGCACATAGATCTTCGAAATATCCTGAGGGGTCGCACGATACTCTGCCTCGGCCTCTGTCTGCACGTGATAGACGCGACCGAATTTCACAAAATCGTTGATGTAGAAATTGCCGAAGTAGGCCTGCAGCGTATCGAAGATGTCTGAAATCGGTATTCCCAGGGCCTTCGCCCGTTCCCGGTTCACATGGACATAGAGCCGCGGCGAAGAGACACGGAAATTTGTCCCTACCCGGCCGATCGCCGGTTCCTTCTGCGCCCGTTCGACAAATTGCTGCGCCACGGCGGCAAACTGTTTGAAATCCCCGCCACTGGGATCTTGCAACTGTGCAGAGAATCCCCCGACAGCCCCCACTCCTCGGATCGCCGGCGCATTGAACGCCAGCAGCAGCGCTTCCGGAATCTTCGCGAACTCGCCATAGGCCGCACCGACCAGCGCCTTCGCGTGGTTCCACGGTTCCGTGCGCTCGTCCCAGAGCGTCAGTGGCACGAACATCGTCGCCGAGTTCGGCCCTCTCGTGCCAAAGACGAAGTTTTGACCGGAGAGCGCATCGGTTGAATGCACCGCCGGGTTCGCCTGAAAAAACCGTTCAACCCGTTCGAGCACCGCGTCGGTCCGCTGCTTCGACGCGCCGTCCGGCAGCTGCGCCACCACGATAAAATACCCCTGGTCCTCTTCCGGAAGAAAACTCTTCGGCAGCGCCTGGAAGAGACCTGTCAAAACCGCAAGAAGTACCCCGAACAGAAGCATCGCGACGACCGGCCGCACCATGAATGCGCCGACCACACCCATATAACCCCGTTGAGTCCGCCCAAACGTCCAGTCGAAGAAGGCCCAAAACCCACCGCGCGTTTCATGCTGCGGCAGGAGAACCATCGCACAAAGCGCCGGGCTCAGGGTGAGTGCGACAAAGCCGGACACGGTGACCGAGATCGCGATCGTCGCGGCAAACTGCTTATAGAGGGCTCCGGTGATCCCGCCGACAAAGCCGACGGGGACAAAGACGGACACCAGCACCAACACGATGGCAATAATCGGCGAAGTAACCTCGCTCATCGCCCGTTTGGCCGCGTCCTTGGCCGACAGACGATCTTCACGCATATGACGCTCGACGTTTTCCACCACCACGATCGCGTCATCGACCACAATCCCGATGGCCAGCACCATCCCGAACAGGGTGATCGTATTGATCGAGAATCCCAAGGCGTACAACCCGATAAACGTGCCGATCAGCGAGACCGGCACGGCGACCGTGGGAATGATGGTGGCCCGCCAGCTTTGGAGAAACAGATACACCACGAGCACGACCAGGACCATGGCCTCTGCCAAGGTCTTGACCACTTCTTTGATCGAGACTTCGATAAAGCGCGTGGTGTCGTAGGGAATATCGTAGGACACGCCGGGCGGAAAATTCCTGGTCAATTCGTCCATCTGCGCACGCGCCCGACGGATAGTGTCCAGCGCGTTCGCCCCGGGAGAGAGAAACGTCAAAATGAACGTCGTGGGCTTGCTGTTCCAGCGCCCCTCAAGGGCATAGGACTGGGCACCCAGTTCGATGCGCGCCACGTCCTTGAGCCGAACCGTGGAACCATCCGGCAGGGCGCGAACAATCAGCTCCTCAAAGTCCTTCACATCGGTCAGTCGGCCTTTCGTGATGATGGGAATGGTCAACTCGGTGCCCTTCGGCGCCGGTTCCCGCCCAATGGTCCCGGATGGATAATCACGATTCTGCTCTCGAATGATGGCCGCGATGTCGCTCGGTATGAGACCCAGCTTCGCCATATGGAAGGGATTGAGAATGATCCGCATGCTGTAATTCTGTTGTCCAAACACCAGCGCATCCCCGACGCCTTTGACGCGCTTCAGATCATCGACTAGCCGAAGCGTCGCATAGTTCGAGAGAAAAACGGCGTCGTGTCGGGGATCGGTCGAGTTCAATACGATGACCGCCACAAGGTCCGGGGACACCTTCTTCACGGACACACCCTGCCTGATCACTTCCGTCGGCAGCTGTGTCTCCGCGAGCTTTTCACGGTTCTGGGTTTGGACCTGGGCGATATCCGGATCGGTGCCGATCTCAAACGTCAGCTTGATGGTCACGTGCCCATCGTTACTGCTGGTGGAGTCGAAATAGAGCAGGTTGTCGATGCCGGGGAGTGTGACTTCGATCGGCCTGGCAACCGATTCGGCTGCGACTTCCGCGCTGGCACCAGGATAATCCGCATCGATCTGCACGACCGGCGGAGTAATCTCTGGAAACTGCGCAATCGGCAGGAACTGCAGCGCGAGTAATCCCATCACGACAATGATGATGGACACCACCGACGCGAGAATCGGCCGGTCGATGAAGACGTGCGAGGTCACAAACGATCCTTATTTGGTCGTGGAAGGAACTGAATCCATAGCCGGTGCATTCGTCGCGCCCCAGGGAACGGCCTTCACCGGCGCACCGGGACCGATCTTCATAAGCCCGTTCACCACCACGCGATCGCCAGGATTCAGTCCTGTGTCGATGAGCCACTGGTCCCTTTTCCAGTCTGACGCGGCCACGTCTCGAATTTCGATCTTCTCGTCCTGGTTGACCACAAAGACGAAAGGACCCTGGGGACCTTGCAACACGGCGCGTTGAGGAATGAGGATCGCATCCGTTTTCGTATCGCCGGTGAATCGCACCTTCACAAATTGCCCCGGCAAGAGCATACGCTGCGGATTGGGGAACGTGATTCTGGTTTGACGTGAGCCGGTTTCCGTTCGCAAACCAGGCTCCAGGAGATCGAGGACCCCTTCATGGGGATAGACCGTGCCATCCATGAGCGTAAGCTGGCCTCGTAACTGGTAGGCCCCCGGGTGGTGAATTTTCTTCGACTCGATGTCCCGCCGCCGTTTGAGGATGAAGGTCTCCGGTACGCTCACCACCACATACATAGGATCGACGCGATGGACGACCGTCAACAAATCCGTTTGCGCTGAAACCAGGCGCCCTTCGTAGTAACGGCTCCGTTCAATCAGCCCTTCAATGGGGGCGGTGATGAGGGTATTGTCGAAATCAAACTGCGCCCTGGTCAACTCTGCTTTCGCTCCTTGCAGAAGCGCTTTGGCGGTCAGGCCACCAGCCACGGCATCGTCGACGTCTTTCTGGCTGACCGCCTGTTCCGCAAGGAGCGGTTTCACGCGAGCCAGGTCTTGTCTCGCTTGCACAAGCCGCGCTTCAGCCTCAGCAATCTTGGCTTTCGCGATCGCCACGGCGGCTTGGAAGGGAATAGGGTCGATCTGATACAGGCGGTCGCCTTTCTTGACGTCACGCCCTTCGGCATACAACACCGCCTTCAGGAGACCGGTCACTTGCGAACGGATCTCCACCGGGCGCGAGGCCTCGGCTTGCCCGATAAATTCCGGCTCGTCCGGGATCGTCTGGCGAGTCACCGTGACCACCTCAACTTGCGACGCCTGAGGAGCCGGGGCGGATCCCGCATCTTGTTTACAGCCAAGCACACTCACGACGCTCAGGCAAGCGAGAAGGCTGGCGGTCAGCCCCAGACTTTTTGTCCGGATCAGCATACTAAACCTCTTTGGTGACACACTTACAGAAGGAACGTTAGTGTACCCTGCCACGACCCATGATTGCATCTCCCGCCAAGACCGATGCTCAGCTCGCTGGCCCGATCATGGGCTTCAAGACGTTTCGCGCGAACTGCTCCATTGTGGTCGGAGTCGTACTTTCAGCGGTACGGCCCTCCGGTACCTTCAGCAGTCCGCTGGACATGGCGCGATAAAGCTCAAGCATCAACCCGATGGAATCATCACCCATGCCGGCTTGCTTCATGGCTTGGCGGGCTTGATCCTCGGGCACTTGGACATGCGTCACGGGCTTCCCTATTCCACGGCCGATCGCCGCCGCCGCTTCATCAAAGCTGATATCGGTAGGGCCAAGGAGGTTCGCCACCGAGCGACCGGTCAAGGCCGTGTCGAGCAATCGCTTCGCCGCGGCTCGTCCGATATCTTGTGTCGCCACCATCGCCACCTGCGTGGACCCAGAGACCGGGAGGAAGATCTTGCCCATATGCTTGATGGGCTCAAATTGCCACAGATAGTTTTCGAAAAACGCTGCTGGCCGTAAGTGGGTGATATGCGACGCGACCCGTTCAAGCTTCTGCTCGACATCGCGGAGGCCGAGAATCGGTCCGGTTCCGCCTTCCTGATCCGCACCAACAGAGGAGAGAAACACGATGCGCCCAATCCGATTAGCTTGGATGGCGGCAACCGCCACCTCGCCGACTCGGTTGTAGTAGGCACGCAGGTCCGGCACGGAGTAATCGGGCGGGATCAACCAGAAAAGCGCGTCTACGCCACGGGTGGCACGGACCACGTATTCGCGATCATCCTGCGATCCTTGCAAAACCGTCGCGCCTCGATCGGTCAGGGCTTTGACCTTATCGGGATTACAGGCCAGCAAGATGACTTGTGCGCCGGCTGTCACCAGTTCGTTCGCTACCACTTTTCCGATTTTCCCGGTGGGAGTCGTCACGGCAATTTTCATAATGTAAATCCTTTCTTGGTGCCTGCCAGCTTAGAGGCTGAGAGGTTTGATCGGGGAGAGGACCGCTGCCGGGTTCTTCTTCCACAGCGATTCATCCGCATCTACATACAGCTCAATCTCATTCCCGTCTGGATCCTGGAGGTAGAGACTTTGGCTCGCCGTGTGATCGCTCATGCCGTCGATGTGAACCCCTGCCTGATCCAACTCCCTCTTGGCCGAACGGAGTTCGTCGAGACTATCTCCCACCTTGATCCCGATGTGATAGAGACCGCGCCTTCTTCCCTGAAGCGGCCCGGGAGCCTCGCCCACTTGGATCAACAGGAGTTCGTGATGCGTGCGTCCCGACGTCAGCGCCGCAGCCGCTCTGTTGAAAATCCGTCCGACTTCCCGGAACCCCAGCAAATCGCGATAGAACACGAGCGATCGCTCAAGATCCTTCACATAGAACACCACATGGCCGAGATAATGAGCTTTCATGAGTTTACCTCCCGAACGTAATACCGGCCTTCTGGACTTCCTGATAGGGGAGGAGCCAGACAAGGGATTCATCGCTGAGATCACCAACCTGAAAACGGTTCCCCCAGGGATCACGAAAATCGCAACGTAAGTCGGACGCCGGTTTCAGTTTGTACTTGCTGATGAGCTTCTTCCGCACTTCCTTGATCTGTTTCTCGTCCCGAACCATGAGGCCGAAATGCTTCGTGCGATCCGGCTGCAAGGTGTCCACTTCAAAAATCGCCATGAATTGATGCTCGCCCAGCTTGCACCAGGCAGCGCCTTCGCCGCCGCGAAGCATCTTCAAGCCAAAGACATCGGAATAGAATTTCACCGCTTTCTTGGCGTCGGTAACCTCAATGACGATATGGTTACACCCGTAGACTTGAACTGCCATTATGCACCTGCCTTTCTTGTTAGCTGATCCACTTCAACCTTCTTGAAGGCCGCCACAAATCGGTCGGGAGACTGCGCTCCGGACAATGCATAGATCCCGTTCAGCAGGAAATAGGGGACGCTGCGAATACCGAGCCGATTCCCCGCCGATTCTTCAGCCCTCACCTCTGCCGTTCCATCCTGACCTCTGAGAAATGGCTCGGCCTTGAGCCCGGCACATTCAACCAACTGTGCAAGGACGGAAAGCGACCCGATATCCGCACCCTCTTCGAAATACCCTTGAAAGAGCGAGTCGACTATCGCGTTTTGGCACCCCTGTTGTCCCGCATGCCAAATTAGCCGATGGGCCAAGAAGGTATTGGGCGTCCGCGCGATCTTGTCGAACGCAAAGGGGATATGCTCCTCAGCGCCGGCAGCGAGGACCTGCTCTTCCATCTGCCGAAACGTATCCAAGCTTCCGAACTTCGCTTCGAGATAGGCTCTGCGTTCGAGGCCTTCGTTTGGCATCGTCGGATTCAGTTGAAACGGCCGCCACGCGATCTCTGCCTTCACCGCATCCTTCGATTCGGTCAACGCCCGCTCCAGTCGCCGTTTCCCCACGTAGCACCAGGGACAGACGACATCGGAATAGATGTCGATCGTGAAAGCCTTGTCGCTCATGAGAGATGTCCCATCTTGTCCGCCCGATAATCGTTCACAGCCTGGACCAGTTCCTCCTGCGTATTCATGACGAACGGACCATAGCGTGCAATCGGCTCACGGATCGGCTCTCCGCTAAGGACAAGCAGGGTCACGTTCTCGCTGGCCTCGAGCAACACTCGCTCGCCTGTATGTCCGAACAGGGCCAGTTCGGCTTCCTGGGCCGTGTGTGACCCGTTGATCACAACCCGGCCCCGGAGCACGAATACCGACGTGTTAAATCCCTCTGGCAGCGTCAACTCAGTCTGGTATCCTGCCGTCAGACGAAGATCGTACAAATGGACCGGGCTGAATGTCTTGGCAGGGCCGTTGACGCCGTGAAATTCACCCGCAATAACCCGAAGCTGGCCGGCGCCTCCCCCGAGCTCCACTGTCGGAATCTCACTGCTCACCAGCGTCTGATAGCGAGGCTTCGACATCTTGAACGCCTTCGGCAGATTGACCCACAGCTGAATACCTTCCAACGTGCCTCCATGTGTGGCAAACTCTTGTTCATGCAGTTCCTCATGCACGATGCCGGATGCCGCGGTCATCCACTGCACATCGCCAGGGCCGATGACTCCTCCGCTTCCCGTCGAATCCCGGTGCGCGACCTTGCCTTGGTACATAATCGTAACCGTCTCAAATCCCCGGTGCGGATGTTCGCCCACACCGAGCTGCCGGTCGGCCGGGGGAAAATGCTCAGGCCCCATATAGTCCAGGAGCAAGAATGGAGACAGCTGCTCATCGACACCGGCGCCTGGAATCATGTTGCGCACCGGAAAGCCATCACCAACCATATGCTGGGACCCTGCCTGGTAGACGCCGGTGAGTTCCTTAGTCGCTGCGGCCGCACTCGTTGCATGCTGGTTCATCGTGGACCTCCCTCCGTTGCAAATAGATGGCCTGACTGTTCTCCTTACAACCGCTTCTCCTCCAAATCGTACACATCGAACCACACATACACCGGACGATGCTTCGGCACGACCTTGGGTATATATTCCTCGAGATATTGCTGCGCCTGAAGACTCATCTCGCTGAGCCGCATATCGCGCAGCTTGTTGTTCCATTTCAACACGTCATCGGCATTCTTCACTTGCGATTGGTTGGCGATCCACTCTCCGACCTCCTCGTCCGACGCTCCGGTCGCCACTACCTCCTTGAGCTGATCGGGCGTGATGCCGGTGAACGCAAACCATTGGCTCGCCAGCGAACAGGGCCAATAATTGTATTCTCCGTTCATACCAAGCAAGAAGGCCCGGCATTTATCCACGGAGCGCGCGGCAATCACGTAGCCGCCGAGCTTCTCGCGGGGACTACGGGGATAGTGCTTGCGCAGATCTTGTGCGTATCGCTTGACCTTATAGAGATCCGTTGCCATATCGGCCTCCTAGGTTCGTGTGCTCCATAAATGCTTAATACTGAACCGTTCCTTCGCTTTCCCAGATGAGCACTTCAGCTCCGGTCGTCACGTCCGACGTCAATTGCCTCGCTCCTGCCGCTGTGAGTCGAACGGCGTCGCCAGCATTCAAACGTCCGGCCTGCTCCAGATGCACCGACCCTTTCGCCACGTACAGGTGAACGTGAGCACTGTCCGGCACCCTGACGATTTCTCCTGGTCGAAGTCGGCCGCCCCAGAGGACCGCTCCCTTCTGTCCAATCGAGATGGCGCCGTCATGTCCCTTGCCCGAGGCAACCGGAACGAGCCCTCCCTTCGCAAGATAGGCATTGATATCGAGTTGTTCATAGCCGGGGGTCATTCGCTGGGTATCAGGAACGATCCACATCTGAACGAACTGCACGTCTTTGTCGGCGCTGGGATTCATTTCCGAATGCCAGATGCCGGTACCGGCACTCATGCGTTGTGCGAGCCCCGGATAGAGAATCCCCTTGTTGCCTTCTGAATCTTTGTGTTCCAGCTCACCGTCCAGCACCCACGTGACGATTTCCATATCCTGATGCGGGTGCGTGCGAAATCCGCTACCAGCCTTCACTGTATCGGCATTGCTCACCAGGAGCAATCCATGATGGGTATTGGCCGGATCGTAGTGGTTCGAAAAACTAAAGCTGTGCCACGAGTCGAGCCAGCTGATCTGCGTGTGGAAACGCTCCTGGGCTCGACGGATATCGACTTTGGTGGACTGTATCCCGATCGGGTTCATAGTTCCGCCTCCTCTCGCAAGTCCTCCGCCACGTCCATCGCTTATTTTTCGAGCTTCCCCGCAATGAGTCGATCCACCGACCATCTCCCGGCGCCCGATATCACCAATGCGAGGCCGATGCCGATCACCAACAGATGATACTCGTACCCTTCTCCCTGTTGCTTGCCGAACCAGTTCATGAAGAATCCGTTCGGGAGATGCGAGGTGATGATGGCGCCAAGCATGATCACGATGAAACTCCCCGCCGTGAAGCGCGTCAGCAGCCCGAGCAACAGCGCCATGCTGCCGAAGGACTCGCCGATGACCACCAAGAAGGCGACGATCCAAGGCAAATGCATAGTCTCGGTGAAGAATCCCATGGTACCGGCAAATCCGAACCCGCCATGCCACCCCAACAACTTCTGGGCTCCATGCGGGAACATCACCAACCCGAGACTGAGACGAAGAACGAGTCCGGTCCAGCTATCGTCCGTGTGAAAAAGTTGCCGCATTGCTCACCTCCCTGGTTGTCTATCGCTCCGTCAAATTGGTTAACGACCTACCTCGCACGTGGATCCATAGTGATTACAGTAGTCCTAGTTAGGACTATGTTAACAGGGAAAGGCCTTGTTTGTGTTCTTTCGTGAACTAGTGAGTGAGATCAATCGGTTCGAGCGAGGTGGGATGAGAAGGCAGGTGCGTATCAGTCGCGCCGCGACCCCTTCATCGCCCGCTCCACTTCGCGGCTGGCTTCACGCTTCTTGTCGGACTCCCGACGGTCATGCTGCTTCTTGCCTTTGGCCAACCCGAGTTCGACCTTGGCCAGGCCCCGATTGGAGAAATAGATGCGGAGTGGGATGATCGTAAGCCCTTGCTGTTGTGTCTTGACGAGGAGCTTATTGATCTCCTTGCGGTGGAGGAGCAGTTTCCTGGTACGAAGCGGCTCGTGATTCGAGAGGTTGCCGTGGCTATAGGGACTGATGTGGCAATGGTGGAGAAAGATCTGGCCCTCTCTCACGCTGGCGTAACTATCTTGCAGGTTCACGCGCCCCTCGCGCAGAGATTTGACCTCCGTGCCCTGGAGCATAATGCCCGCTTCGAACTTTTCTTCAATGAAATAGTCGTGGAAGGCCTTGCGGTTCGTGACCACCGCTTTCTCAAAGCTGGCTCTCTCTTTCCCCATCAGGCCTCAAACTTTCATTGTCAGAGGTAGATCGCGGTCAGCCTTTTGTCCAGAGTACCAGAAAGTGACCATCCGAGCGTAACCGGGAGCTGGCTGCTGATTACTACAGCAATTTTTGCTATGATGCCACCATGCGCGGACTTAGCTCCATCGATTCCGTTTCCAACGTCCTCGAAGGGTTGGCTCGCCGTCTGGGTCTCGAATCCAAACTGCTCGAGAGCCGCTTGCGCCGGGATTGGGTCTCCATCGTCGGGGAACCTATCGCGTCGAATACTTGGCCCGACCAGATTCGTTACAAGAAACTCTATCTCCTGGTCCACAACAGTGTCTGGCTGCACCAACTCACGTTCCTCAAACCGACACTCAT
>Ga0315290_10002655_pt1 | contig 12659 bp, 16 predicted proteins | sample YL17G12_0_MG_FD_203627 | JGI IMG/M metagenome (GOLD analysis project Ga0315290, IMG submission 203627) | Sediment microbial communities from Yellowstone Lake, YNP, Wyoming, USA - YL17G12_0 | ecosystem: Environmental > Aquatic > Freshwater > Lake > Sediment | place: USA: Wyoming | collected...
AGCGGGCGCAGGCTGCCGCGGAGGATGCGAAAGCATGGGCCATGCAGGCGGCCGGCAAGTCCGCTGACGTCCAAGTCGCGGCCGCAGCCGCTGCCAAACCGGCAGCGAAGTCCTCCGCTACTTAGAAAAGAGCAATTAGAGCGAAAAGGGATTGCCTGCCAGCAGGTGATCCCTTGTTTGCATTTTATGGGCCTACCAAGGTCTTTCCTCCGCAGCTTCTTCCGCCATCTTTACCACGGCCTCGCCCCTATCTACGATCTGGTCGCGTGGGCTGTGTCGCTCGGGGCCTGGAAGGCTTGGGGACGCATAGCGCTGCTCTTCGTGGAGGGCGAAAGGGTCCTGGAGCTTGGCCCAGGGCCGGGTCACCTGCAAGCGGGACTGTCTGAGAGCGGGTGGTCTCCGCTGGGTCTGGATGAAAGCCCCCAAATGCTTGGTCGGACCTCACAGCGCCTGCGGAAACTGGGCCGCTCCATTGGGCTCGCGCGAGGGATTGCGCAGGAGCTGCCGTTCGCCTCCGGGAGTTTGGATACCATCGTTAGCACTTTCCCGGCCGAATACATCCTCGATGCGCGGACACTTAGGGAAGCGTGGCGCACCTTGCGACCGGGCGGGCGAATGGTGGTCATCCCTTGGGCGCTGCGTTGGGAGACACGCTGGCTCTTCGAAATCACCCAGCAGGGGTCAGCAAGCGAGACGGCGGCCCTCCCCGAGGCTCTTGTCCGTGCCGGCTTCGAGGCAGAGTCGCGCCTTGAACGGAGCAGGCAAGGCGTCGTAGCTGTGATTGTGGCGCGAAAACCGGCGCGGTTGTAGAATAGGGGGTATGGAAGTCCAGGTTGCAGCTGCGAAGATCAACAAGTATGCCGTGGCGGAGAGCGGGGACTCCCTCGAGGTGGTGGAGAGACCGCACGGGGGCCTTTCGGTGGTGCTGGCCGACGGCCAGTCGTCGGGCCGGGGCGCAAAGGCCGTCTCGCTGATGGTTGTAAGCAAAGTCATCGGTCTGCTGGCCGAGGGAGTGCGTGATGGTGCCGCCGCGCGCGCCGCCGCCGATATGCTCTTTGCGGAGCGGGGCGGCAAGGTGTCTTGCACGCTCAACATCGCATCCTTGGACCTGGCCACTCGCACCCTGGTGCTGGCAAGGAATAACCCGTCTCCCGTCTACGTTGCCAATGGAGACAGTGTGGACCGTCTCAGCGCCGAGAGCATCCCCATCGGCATCTATCGCAATACGCGGCCGCTCATTACCGAGCTGCCGATCGCTTCCGCGCTAACGGTCGTGTTCTTCACCGACGGGCTGATCCACGCGGGAAGCCGGCGCGGGACTCCCATGGACGTGGGCCTCTCGCTGCAATCGCTGCTGGACGAGGAAGATCCCTCGGCGCAAGAGATCGCCGATGCCCTTCTGGCGGAGGCCGTCCGCCTCGACGACGGCCGCCCAGTCGACGACTGCAGTGTGGTGGTGCTGCGCGTCCTGGGTGGGAACACTGACACTGTCCGGCGCATGAACGTGCGCCTGCCGTTTGCAGAGGCCTAGTGTGAATCAGAGCCCAAAGCGGGGGCGGCGCAGGCTTCTCCCACTCTCGCACAACCTTCGCTCGGACAGGTATTCCCGGGATCACATAAATATTCCCGCCGGGGATGCGCTTGCCACTCTCAGCGGCCACGAAAAGCTCATCCGGTTGGTGCATGCCAACGGATGAACCGGCCCGGCGCGGACCCTTAATTGGGGTTGTAGGCGTGTGCGCTGCGGGAAAGTCCACACTAGTGGGGGCGTTGCGTGCGCGCGGTTATCAGGCAAAGCACATTGCCCAGGAACATTCGTACGTCAGCAATATGTGGCAGCGTATCACCAAACCGGATCTCCTCATCTTCCTCGACGCGTCCTATCCGGTCACCGTTGCACGACGCAGCCTGGACTGGCGCGAGGCCGATTGGCAGGAGCAGCAGCGGCGCCTCGTGCACGCCCGCGAGCACTGCGATCTCTACTTGCTGACTGACCCGCTGACACCGGAACAGGTGTTGGCCCAAGTGCTGACCCTTGTGGATACTGCACGACCCGATTACACGGAGTAGATTGGAGAACCAGCGGGGTCCAAGTCCCGGAAACCATGAAATCGGCCCGATTTTGAACAAATCACAATTGCGGTATAATTCCGCGTTGCGCTCCAGCCTATGGCTGGTATTTTTGTGAGCGGAGAAGAGATTGATGAATCGTAACTATTGGATGCTCGCCCTGATCGTCCTGATCGTCGCGGTGGCCGCCACCGTGGTATTCAGCGACACGCTCGGCACGCTTGACGTCTCCACCCGGCTCGGCCTGGACCTGCGTGGGGGTCTGCAGGCCCTGCTCGAAGTCCCGCAGGAATACACTGTCAAACAGGGCGATCTTGCGACAACCCGCCAGATCCTGGAGAGTCGCGCCAACGCCCTGGGCGTGAGCGAGGTCTCCATGCAGACTGCCGGTGATCGGCGCATCGTGGCAGAATTTCCCGGTATCAGCAATCCCGAAGAAGTGGTCGCCGCTCTCAAGCAGACTGCGCTGCTCGAATTCGTGGACATGGGCACAACCCGCCTCGATCCGGGTACCGTCATCCAGACCGATTATGGTCAGGCAGGCGTCACTGCCGATCCCAGCAAGGGCATCTATCATACAGTGATGACCGGCGCTGCCCTAAAGAGCGCCCTAGTCCAGCAGAATTCCCAAACCCGCGCCTACTCTATTGGCTTCGTCTTGACACCGGAACAGGCAGATTTCTTCAGCCAATACACGCTGGACCATACCGGGGAGATCCTCGGCATTGTCCTGGATAAGGCCGTGATTTCCGCCCCTTCGATCCAGGGCCAGATCAGCGGCGGTGAGGGCGTCATTGAGGGCAGCTTCACCCCCGAGGAGGCCAATCAACTTGCCATCCAACTTCGCTACGGCTCTCTGCCGGTGCCGGTCCAAGTGGTCGAGAGCCGCTCCATTGGCCCCACCCTGGGGGCAGAATCTGTGCGCAAGAGCCTGACCGCCGGCCTGATTGGATTGACGGCAGTGATGATCTTCATGGCTCTCTACTATCGTCTTCCCGGCGTCTTGGCTGACATTGCACTGATCATCTACGCCCTGATCACACTGGCGCTCTTTAAGCTCATCCCGGTCGTATTGACACTGCCGGGCATCGCTGGCTTCATCCTGAGCATAGGTATGGCTGTGGATGCCAACATCCTGATCTTCGAGCGCATGAAGGAGGAGCTGCGAGCGGGGCGGCCGCTTGGGCAGGCCATTGACCTGGGTTGGAAACGTGCCTGGCCATCGATCCGCGATGCGAATATTTCCACCCTCATCACTTGCGTGATCCTATTTTGGTTCGGCAATGCCTTCGGCGCGAGCTTGGTGAAGGGGTTCGCCCTCACACTGTCCATCGGCGTGCTTGTCAGCATGTTTACGGCTATTGTGGTCACCCGCACCTTCCTGCACGTGGTGCTCGACAGCGTGCAACTCGCTGAGCACCCGCGCTGGTTCGGCATCTAGGAGTCATTGGGATGAATATCATCAAGTACCGCTACGTATTTTTCGCCATCTCACTCCTGGTGATCGTGCCAGGGATGATCGCCCTCGCGCTCTGGGGCCTGGACGTGGGGATTGACTTCACCGGCGGGAGCCTGCTCGAAATCCGGGTCACCGAGGGCAGCCTGCCGAGCGTTGCGCAGATTGGCGCAGCCTACAACAAGATCTCCACCGCCGAAATGCCCGTTGCCGATCCCCTGATCCAACCCCTCGGCACCGATGGCTACTCGATCCGCTCCCGGGAGATGGATGATTCTGCCAAGGCCGCGGTGGTGGCAGAGATCGAGTCGACGTCCGGCGCGAAGCTTGCCATTCTCAACTTCACCCAGGTCAGCCCAGCAATTGGTCAGGAAGTAGCCGGACGGGCGGCGGAGGCCGTGGCGCTCGCGGCCGTAGCCATCCTGCTATACATTACCTATGCCTTCCGAGGTGTGGAACACTCCTTCCGTTACGGCACAGCGGCCATCATCGCCATGTTGCATGACGTGCTGGTGGTCATCGGCGCGGAGGCCATCGTCGGACATTTCCTGGGCTGGCAGGCAGATGCGCTATTCCTGACTGCCCTGTTGACAGTCATCGGTTTCTCAGTGCATGACACGATTGTCGTTTTCGACCGCATTCGCGAGAATTCTCGCGTCTTACGCAGGCTGGACTATGAGAGGGTGGTCAATCACTCGATCGTGCAGACCCTCGACCGCTCGATCAATACCCAGCTGACAGTCATGATCACGCTGTTCAGCCTGGTCCTCTTCGGGGGCGAATCCATTCGCCACTTTGCGATCATTCTCCTGGTGGGCGTGTTCAGCGGAACGTACTCGTCCATATTCAACGCTTCGCCGATCCTTGTCGTGTGGGAAAACCGCGAATGGCGGACCTGGTTCCGCCGCCGGGATAGCGCCGAAGCCGCCGCTTAGGCGTATGCTCCTCGCCTGAATCGAACCGCCCCTCACGGGGCGGTTTTCATTGGCTGAGGCAGCGATCCGGATTTGCTCTGATCCAGCCGGCCCGGGGCTGGTATGCCGGTTCGCCTTGTCCGGTCAGTTGCTTGCGCCATCCGTCGATTCTGCGGGCGCCGGATGGCTGGGCATCTCGTGTCCTTGCCCACTCATCATTCGCCGCATCATAAAGATGTGGGCGAGCGGACAGAGCAGGGCTAGCCCTACCACCAACACAGTGCTTGATGGGATATTGAACAGAAAGATGGCGGCGAAGCCTACAACCGGCAGCAGGCAGCAAGCCAGCATGATCAACATGTGCTTCTTTGTCATGTTCGTTCTCCTACTTCAGTTTCCAGATGAATTCCCGCAGCGGCGCGTCCAGGTTGACGATTGCGAGCGTAAGGGTGGTGGTGCCCTCAAGCAGCCCCTTGCCACCGGCTGCGGCGGCAGGGAATATGAGCTTGCCGCTCACGTGATGTCCGCCGCCAGGCGCATCCCATTCCGTGGCGGCAACAGTGATCCCCGCATCCGTCGTTAGGGTGGCGAGGGTGGCAAGGTCCATACTTAAATCCACGGAGTGAGTGTTCAGTGCGACGCTGAATTCGAGAGTGTCGCCAGCGGCGGCGAGGTTGAGTGGTGTGATCTCGACAACGACGCTGCCCTGTTGGTCAACGCGCGCCATGTCAGGGCCCGGCGCTGGTGAGGTTTCGGGCGAAGCTGGGGCTCCCGAGCGAGCGGTCGGTCTGGATGAGGGTGCATCTGCGGGAACAGCGACAGAACATGCTGCGGATACAAGCAATATGAGCAGGCCGAACAGAATACGCCTCATTCCGTTTCCAGCTTGAGTGAGGGCTGGAAATCCAACACCCGCCGGCGCGCTCGGTAAAGCACGCTGAGCATGAAAAGGATGCCTGCACCGGTCACGATCAGGCTGAGGAGCATGAAGGGTCGTTGGTTTTGCGCCAGGAAGCTGGCCGCCGCGCTCAACCCAAGGATGGGTAGGACATCGGTCACGTGGTGAATGCAGCAGGCCAACATGGTAACACTGGAGGTTGCGCCACTGGTACCTATTGTTGCCCCCGTCCCCGCCGTTGAGGAAACTGGGCCGACTAGCCCCAAGCGCAGAATCGTGAAGAGTGCGGACTGAATGCCGAATCCGATGATGATCGGCGCCACCTACCAGCGATCACGCATGAACTGGTTTAGGGCGGATTCCGCGCCCTGCCCCCAAGCGAGAAGGCCAAAGTAGGTTCCCGCAATGAGAGCGGAGCCCAGAAGAAAGGCTGCAACCGGAAGGAATGTGCGCTTCAAGATAGATCTTCTTGCCGCCCATCATAGCTCTGATTCTCCACACCGTCTTGCGCCAGATTGCGCGGGCGTAGACAGGCATTTGTGCCTATGCAAAGAATCCGGCCACCAACGGCGGGAAAAGCGAATGGCTGAGTGCTGCTTTGGCTATTTGATGCTGATAGGCAGGTGCATTCCCGCCTCGAAGTGCCCGGGGGTCATGCAGACCAGTTCGAAGCTTCCCTCCAGTGAGCTGACAAATGTGTAGTCAGCCTCTGCCGTGGCACCGATGGGCAATTGCTCAATCGGGATCATCATGAGCGCCATCTCATCAAAATCCGTCATCGACATGCCGGCCATCCCCAAATGCTCCGAGACTGGCAGTATCATGAATTCATGAGGGATCTGGCCCGAGTTTGTAACTTCGAAGTGATAGAGGATGCCTGGCTCGAAGTCCGTCAAGGAAGATTCTATGGCGAATTCGGTGAGGTTGACTTGGACATCGACGGGCCCATCCGGGTTGGCCTGTCCCGTCCTCTGAGCAAGTCCACATGCCGCAAGCAGGGGGAGTCCGGCCAACGCCAGGGTCACAGCCAATAGTTTTCGCAACATGCTTTCTCCTTTTCCTGAATTATAGTGCCCCCGCGGAGCGCGTCTCGCGCCAATTCGCGGATGCGTAACGTAGGCCATAATGCCTACTCGCAGACGGGTCAGGTAGCCCTTCAAGGGAGGCGAGGGAATCTCTAAAATGGGCTCATGGGTTCTTGCGAGGTCTTGTATGAATGCGCTTCCTCCGATTCTGACACTGAAGGCGTCCTGCGATAAGTCGCTGAGCTGGTTGAAGGAACGCCTCCCCACCGTGGGCCTCCGCCTTGTGCAGACTTTCGACCTGCAGGCGGCTCGCCTCACGTCGGAGGATTGCCCATGTCCGCACCATGGCACAAGCCAATGTGATTGCCAGATGCTTGTCCTGCTTGTGTACGGGAGCGCTGCAGAGCCGGCCACGCTCATCATGCATGGCAACGACGGACAAACATGGCTATCGCTGGTCAACACCATCACCCAGCACCCCGATCCGCTTCTGCGCTCAACCATCGAACAGGTACTCCAGGGCGTTCCGCTCGAGTAAAATGGATAAGAACATGTCCGAGGCAGCGCTTCCCGCCCGAACTCAAACCTCCCCCACTGTTGCCGACAGGCTTTCGGGCCACTGGCTCGAGGTGCTCCTGGTCGTCTACGGTTTGTGGGTCTCGTTGCCGTTCCTCGCTCCAGTGTTCATGCACATCGGTTGGACCGGCGCAGGAAAAGGCCTGTACCTGATGTACTCCTTTTTCTGCCACCAGTTACCGGAGCGCTCATTTTTCCTATTTGGCCATAAGGCGATGTATTCGCTGGTCGAGATCCAGGCTGCCTGGCAAAATACAGCCAATCCGTTCATCCTGCGGAAATTCATCGGTACTGCGGAGATGGGCTGGAAGGTGGCCTGGTCCGATCGCATGATATCGTTCTACGGCGGCATCTGGCTGTTTGCACTGCTGTGGATGCCTCTTCGACACAAAGCCAAAGCGCTGCGGTGGTGGGGGCTGTTACTTCTCCTGCTGCCTCTCGCCTTCGACGGAACGACTCACATGGTTAGCGATCTAGCCGGGATCGGCCAAGGCTTCCGTGATTCCAATTTGTGGTTGGGCACGCTGACGAACCACAGTCTCTCGCCCTCCTTCTATGCAGGCGATGTGATCGGCTCGTTCAACTCCTGGATGCGCCTGATGACCGGGCTGCTGGCTGGACTGGGCATCGTCTGGTTTGGCTTTCCCTATCTGGAGCAAGCCTTTGGGAAAAGATAGGGCCATGATCCGCGTCCTATTGGCGGATGACCATGCCATGGTCCGAGCCGGCATCCGACAGTTGCTCGAGGGGGCCGGCGACATCCAGGTCATTGCCGAAGCTGGAGACGGCGAAGAAGCCCGGTCCCTGATCCAGGAGCACAATCCCGACGTGGCGGTGCTCGACATCCAAATGCCGAAGGCCAGCGGGATAGACGTGACCCGCTGGGTGCGTGCTCACCTGCCAGGCGTGGGAGTGCTGATTCTGACTGCTTATGATGACGACCCGTATGTCATGGCCGTCCTGCAGGCCGGCGCAAACGGCTATGTGCTCAAAACAGCGAATGCCGCCGACTTGATCAGGGCGGTGCGCGACGTGAATGAGGGCAGGTCCGCGCTGGACCCCGCTATCACCCGTAAGTTGATGCAGAATCTGTTCAAGAAGCCTGAAAGCTCGGCCGTTGAGCGGCTCACCGACCGCGAGCTGGATGTGTTGCGCCTGGCCGCGAAGGGCTTTACCAACAAGGCCATCGGCATGCAACTGGGCATTAGCGACCGGACCGTGCAGGGGCACCTCGCCCACATCTTTGCCAAACTTCAGGCCAACAGCCGCACCGAGGCGGTGATGCGCGCCGTCTCCCTGGGCTGGATTCCGCAGAATACCGGTACTTTGGTTGACGAGTGATCGCCCATGAAAAATGCACAAGCCATCGGCAGGCCGTTCTGGCGGAGCCAGACGCTGCAGCTATTCGTGATCATCGTCCTGCCCCTGACGCTGCTGCTGATGGGAATTGCAGTAGGCAGCGTAGCCATCCATCAACGCGAGATGCGCGCGAAATTGCCCGAAGATGTCTGGAAGACCGCAACCGATCCGGCACTGGAGCTCACGCTGGTCGCACCCCTCGTGCTGATCCCGCCCCTTCTGTTTGCCATCTTCGGGCTGTGGTTTGGCGCGCGGAAGATTGTCCAGCCGCTGCAGCGCCTGGAGGCTGAGGCGGCTGCGCTGGCTTGGGGTGACTTCGAAGCCATCCATGAGCCGGTGGGAGGAATCTCGGAGGTCCGCCACCTGCAGTTAGAGCTGGCCGAGATGGCCCGCAAGGTGCAGGCTGCGCAGGCCGGTCTGCACGACTACATCGGCGCGATCACGGCTGCGCAGGAGGACGAGCGGCTGCGTCTTGCCCGCGACCTGCATGACGACACCATTCAGGCGGTCATTGCCCTGAAGCAGCGACTGCAGCTGGCTCAGAAAGCGGCCAAGGATCGGGGCACTCGCGAGTCGCTGTCCGAGCTTGAAACCCTCGCAGAAGGGACCATTGAGAATCTTCGCCGCCTGACGCGTGCGCTGCGCCCGATCTATCTGGAGGACCTCGGGTTGGTCACTGCCCTCGAGATGCTGGCCCGTGAGACCAGCCAGGCGAATTCGCTGGTGGTGGCCTTCCAGCAGCAGGGGCCGGAGCGCCGGCTGCCGCCTGAGGCGGAACTTGCTCTCTATCGTATCGGTCAAGAGACGCTGAACAACGTGGTGCGACACGCCCACGCCAGCCGCGCAGATCTGCTCATCATCTTCGGCGAGCAGGAAATCAGCCTGGAAGTGAACGACGACGGTATAGGCTTTGAGATGCCCAGGAGCCCCACTGACTTCGCCCCCAGCGGGCATTTCGGTTTGCTGGGGATCCGCGAGCGGGCGGAATTGATCGGAGCCAGGCTGGAGGTCCGGTCTGAAGCGGGCCAGGGGACGCGGCTCTCGGTGCGGCTTCCGGCTCAGCCAGCGCTGCGAAGAACGAAGGAATAACTCGCGTGACTGAAATCACATCTTCTGCACCACAGATCTCACCTGCCACCTTGGGCAGACGCCTGCACGTTTTCTTGCACGCGCTGTTATTTGTGGCGGGTTTTTCCCTGGTTTTCATCGTGGGATGGGGTGGTTCTGTGACGCTGCTCGGCCAATTGTTCGGCACCTATAAGACCACCCTGGCGCAGATTGGCGGCGTGATCGTCATCGCCTTCGGGCTGGCCACCCTGGATCTAATCCACATCCCCTGGTTCTATGCAGACACCCGCGCCCAATACACCTCCCGGGGCACTTTCGCCAGTTCTGCCCTGATGGGCGTCGTTTTCGCGGCGGGTTGGAGTCCGTGCATCGGCGCGACGCTCGGGGCGATCCTGACCCTGGGCCTGACCCAGCAGACCGCCGGGCAGGCCATGTGGCTGGCCTCAGGCTACTCGCTGGGGCTGGGGATTCCATTCCTCGTCCTTGCGCTGGGACTAAATCGGGCGAGTGGCTGGCTGAACAGGATGCGCCCCTACCAGCGCCTGTTCCGAACTATCAGCGGCATATTCATCATTGCCATCGGCGTCATGCTTCTGACCAACACCATGTCGCGGATTGCAGTTTGGGCCTTCCAACACGGCTATTATCTCGATGCGTTCGCTTCCTACACTACCGCGCCTACCTATGTCACGGCCATTATTGCCGGCACACTGTCTTTCCTTTCACCATGCGTCTTGCCGCTCGTGCCCGCCTATCTCGCCTACTTGAGCGGCCGCGCAATACAAGGGGCATGAAAATGGAACGATTCCTCCTCTTGCTGTTTGCCGCATCTGTCCTCGCGGGCTGCCAATCCAAATCCGTCGCGGGCCAGGCTGTAGATGTCGCGGGCGGATCCTACCAGGATGTCACTCCCGAGGAGTTGGATGCCATGTTGGGGGACAAAGACTTCGTCTTCGTCAACGTTCACATCCCATTTGCTGGCAACATTGCAGACACAGACCTATCGATCCCCTATGACCAGATCAGTACGCCTGAGAATCTCGCCCAACTGCCGGCAGACAAGAACGCCAAGATCGTCCTGTATTGCCGGAGTGGCCGCATGAGTCAGATTGCCGCCGAGGAGCTGGTCTCGCTGGGATATACAAACGTTTGGAACCTGGCGGGCGGGATGGCGAATTGGGAGCAGGCGGGATTCGAATTGGAACGATGATGAGAAGGTCCTATGGAAGACCGTGAACTGGATCTAGCAACAAAGGTCGCTGACGTAGCCGCGGCGAACCGGCGAATCATGTGGGGCGTGTGGATCGTGCTGGGTGCGGTCTTGACGTTTCTGGTTGGTCTCGGGGGCGGCTACTTGAAGTGGGGCCAGCGGGAGGCGGCGCCCAATGAATTCATCCAGCTCCAGGAGCAGGTCAACCCCCGGGATGGGTACGCTCTGCCCGTTTCCTTTGGGGACCTTGGTCCGCGGTTGGTCGAGGCGGGCGTCATCGATTATGACGCCTTCCTGCGCGTGATGTCGGCAGGTGGTGGTGGGGCCGTAGACAGCCGCCAAATGGGTATCCTGAAAAACGGCGCTGACGACCAAATCGTAATCACCACCGAGAACGCCCATTTCCTGCTCAATCTTTTTTGGGCGGTTGGGCTTGCCAATAAGAACTCCATACTCACCGAGGGGCCCATGGTTCAGTACAGTCAGGGTCAGATTGACCGGTTCGCCTCTACAGGGGGTTGGACCCTTGCAACCAGACCCATCGCAGAAATCTATGCAAGCCTTGATTTGATTCCGCTTACGCCCGAGCAACAGGCGCGCGTGGAAGAAGTGGCCGCGGCGGTTTACCGGCCATGCTGTGATAACCATACGCTTTTCCCCGACTGCAATCATGGCATGGCCATGCTCGGCCTGCTTGAACTGATGGCTTCGCAAAACGCCAGCGTAGATGAGATGTTTGAGGCCGCCAAGTACGTCAACGCCTATTGGTTTCCACAACAGGCTCTGGAAACCGCGATATATCTGAAGGCACATCAGGATATTGACTTCAGCGAGACCGATCCACGCCTCATCGTAAGCAAAGAGTTCTCCTCAGCTTCCGGCGCCGCCAGGGTGCATGAATCCCTTCAAGCCGGCGGTTTGCTGCAACAGTCTCCGGATGGGCCGAACGGCTGCACTAATTAGTCACACCGCCCCAATTGGCATCTGCTCTAACCAATTCAGCGGTCCAGAGGAAGCACCAGGTCCATCCAAGCCATAGGCCAAACTGCGTATATAGATTTAGGTAATACTGCGCTCACCGGCAGAGCCTGCGAAGTGTGACAATGTGGATAAGGAGAATACCCTATGACAACCACTTTCAAAGATCCCGTCTGCGGCATGGACGTTGCGCCCGAAACCGCCGCTGGCAATGCCGAGTACAAGGGGCAGACATACTACTTCTGCTCGCCGGGCTGCAAGAAGGCCTTCGAGAGAGAGCCTGAAAAGTACGTCGGCAAGAGCGAAGTCGAGCACGCCCATCATCACTAGTTTCACTCCTTCTCTCCTGATGGCCCGTCCAGCCCGCCTGGATGGGCCATTTGGCTTATCGGGGCATGCGCTAAATCCTTCTGGAAAAAGCACACTTACAGTCCTATACTGAGGCTACCAATCTAGTGGAAGGTGCAACATGGTTATTCGTGACCCGGTTTGTGGAATGGAAATCGAACCCCAAAACGCTTTCGCCAAGCGCGAGCACATGGGGAACCCGTATTATTTTTGCTCCCAAGCTTGTGTGGACCAATTCGACAAAGAGCCGCACCAGTACATGACCACTTCCGCCACGACGGGCTTCAACCCCGAGAGAAAGCTTGCCCGCATCGACCTGCTCCTGAGCGGTGTCCCGTCGCAAGGGTTAGCTGCGCCGCTAGAAACAGCTCTGCGCGCACTACCGGGCGTGAGCCAGGCAATCGCCAATTTGGCAGCGGGCAGGGTCCAGGTTGACTATTACCCGGAGAAAGTGGGGCTGGCACAGATGGCTGATGCGGTCCGGACTGAAGGATTCAGCCTGGGTCGGGCCCGGACGCGGCTCGGCATCGAGAACCTGCGCTGCGCCTCCTGTGTGCGCTTCATTGAGGACGAGCTCAAGTCCACGCCTGGGGTGCTCAACGCGACCGTGAACATTGCCACGCAGGAAGCAGCGGTGGATTATCTGCCGCAGAGCGTCACCCTGGAGCAATTGAACGCGGCTATTGAGGCCTGGGGCTACAAGCCGCGCGCGGCCGGGAGCGATGCGCCGCTTGACATACAGGAAGAGGCCCACACG
>Ga0315290_10002656_pt1 | contig 12658 bp, 8 predicted proteins | sample YL17G12_0_MG_FD_203627 | JGI IMG/M metagenome (GOLD analysis project Ga0315290, IMG submission 203627) | Sediment microbial communities from Yellowstone Lake, YNP, Wyoming, USA - YL17G12_0 | ecosystem: Environmental > Aquatic > Freshwater > Lake > Sediment | place: USA: Wyoming | collected...
CATCCACATATCCGGCAGCCTGAAGTGCGGCTACCAGTGTTGTATGATCAGCCGATCCAACAGCGACCTTCACAATGTCTTTCTGCGAAGCATCATCCTGAACAGCGGACTGGCCTGCCTGTGGAGTATCTATATTTTGTTGGTCTGTACCTGTGGTATTTCCTTCCTTAACGCCTGAGTTACATGAGGTGATAAGCAGTGTTGCTACTGTTAAAGCGCTGATAATTAATCTAAATCTATTTTTCATGTTGTTTGAGTTTATGAAATAAATAAGAATCCAGGTACAAAAATACTTAAATAATAATTAATTTCCAAAACTATAATTAGTTGCAACTATTTTATACTAATTTAATTGCCGGATTTTCCCTTTGGGTATACAGGAACAAGGTGTTGTATAAAAGAATTGTGAAGAGAGATTGCTATTACAATTGAAAATTTATATCTGCTCTTCACGGTATTATTGCGACTAAGCGAAAAGTACTTCGCATTTTCACCAAGGTGCAGTATTAATCCATTTATTGAGGTTAGGAAGGTTGGATTGGTTACTTTCATTCAAGAGATAGAAATACTTCAAGTAACCTCAGAAATCTAATTGCTTGAAGGTGCTGGTTTAATCAAAAACGGAGAGATGTTTACCGAACTGCCTTATCAGGCAATCCTCTTTTTCAACTGAATTTAATTAATTTTTCAAAGCTAAGTGAAATGGGTGTATATTCGTGCTCAAAGATGAAGATTACATAAAACTGTAATTAAAATATAATTAAAAACAATTGATGTTGATCAAGTTTATTGTCTAAGATTTGATTTTATGAATAAATCTTATTTAAAAATACTTCTGCCGTCTATTATTTCAATTCTGTTGTTTATTCTTACCATCTTTTTATTCATTATACCTCACTTTCAGGAGAGTATAATGAATGGCAAGAGAGAAATGATAAAAGAGTTAACCAACTCTGCATGGAGTATCTTGTCAAAATATGAAAACGATGAAAGAGAAGGATTACTGAATCGCGAAGAAGCTCAGAAAACAGCCATATCAAGGATACAATATCTGCGATATGGTGAAGAAAGCAAGGATTATTTCTGGATAACCGACCTGACTCCGAAAATGATCATGCATCCTTTCAGGAACGATCTGAATGGTAAGGATTTAACAAAATTCACCGATCCTCATGGGAAAAGATTATTTGTTGAATTTGTAAAGACCGTTAAAAAATCGGAGCACGGATATGTTGATTATATGTGGCAATGGAAGGATGACTCTCTACATATCGTTCCCAAGCTATCATATGTTAAGATATTCAAACCCTGGAACTGGGTAATTGGAACAGGTATTTATATTGAAGATGTAAAAAATGAGATTGCGGCTCTAACAAAAAGTATGCTATGGATATCAATAGGTATTTCCATTTTAATTACTTTTCTGCTTTTGTATATTTCTAAACAAAGCCTGAACATTGAGCGCAAAAGAATTGAAGCTGAAAACGATTTGCATGAATCTAAAGAAAAATACCGGACGCTTGTTGAAGCTGCAACTGAAGGTTTAATAATGCTTATTGATGGGAAAATCAGTTTCTCGAATAATGTTATCAGTAAAATGACGGGTTATGATAATGCTGAACTACTTAATCTTTCATTAAATGAAATCATCAGCAGGAACAATAATGAAGATATTATTGATACATTTTCGAAAAATACTGTAAAAGAAGGCCAATTTGAATTAAACCTGATTAAGAAGAATGGAGGATTTTCCGAAGTCTTGGTTACATCCTCTGCTGCTATGTTTTTCGGTAAGGCAGTTAACATAATCATAGTTAAAGATATTTCCATTGACAAGAATCAGGGTGTTTCAAATATAGAGTATCAAAAACTTATCAGTACCCTAAACGTTGGTTTTTTCAAAGCGAATATTGACAGGAAAGGAAAATTCATTTATGCTAACGAAACAGCCATGAGAATTCTGGGTTTCGACAGCTTTGAAGAATTGTCGGAGACCCACATTTTTGGACTGCTTGCCGATGTGAATGACAGAAAGTCTCTCAGGAAAACACTCGTGGAAAACGGTTTTTTAAAAAACAAAGTGTTAAAGGTGTTCAGGAAAAACGGAGAATTTTCTATTATAGCCGTTTCGCTTGTAATCCTGAATAGTGAAAACCCTGATGAGTTGATCTGTGATGGCATTATTGAAGATATTACCTTACAGGAAAATGACAAAATTCAAACCCAAAAGTTAGTCGCAGAGCTCAAAGCAAGTGATTTGTTGCTGGAACAATCAGTAAGCGAATATTTAACATCCATAAGTACCCTGGATGCTGACGCAACAATAGACGATGCCATACAACTTTTATCGAAAAGGAAAACTGACAGCTTATTGCTTACAAACAAAGGGAAGGATTTCCTGGGTATTATAACCAACACCGATATTCAGAAAAGAGTCCTGACCCTGAATCTTAATCCGGATAATCTTGCCTATCTGATTATGAGTTCACCTATTGTTTACATATCGGAATCTTCCGCGGTGAACGATGCAATGAGAGTATGCAGAGAAAACAGCATTAATCATCTGGTAGTTAAGAGTGCATCTGGTGAAATTTCCGGGATATTGAAAACCAACGACATATATCAGAGACTGATAAATTCACTTTCATTTTATATCACAAGCATCGGTAAGGCAGAAACAAACGGTGAACTGAAACAATGTTACAGCAATCTGCAGTTTCTTATATATCCTCTTATAAAAAGCGAAGTTTCTGTTAAATTAATTACAAATATCACCTCTGCTTTTTCTGATGCCGTGATCAGAAGAATTATTGAATTAACCATAGATGAGATAGGACTCCCTCCTGTTAATTTTTCTTTTATTTGTCTGGGAAGTGAAGGAAGAAGAGAAGAAACATTATTAACTGATCAGGATAATGCTATTATTTACGAAGATGTTCCAAAAGAAAAGGAAAGTGCAGTTAATGTGTATTTTATGAAGTTGGGAGATAGGGTTTGCAATTCTTTGAACGAAATCGGTTATTCTTTTTGTAAAGGAAAAATCATGGCGAAGAATCCGCAATGGTGTAAACCCTTTAGTGTATGGGAGAAATATTTCACTGGTTGGATAACAACCCCTGAGCCCCAGCAACTGCTGGATGCCACTATTTTTTTTGATTTCAGGAACATTTATGGCGACGAAATGCTTACTGAAAAATTAAAAACGACCATCTCCAGTACAATAAGGGAACATTCTTTATTCTTGTATCACCTTGCTTATAACACATTCAATACAAAGCCCCAGCATATCTCTATGGGTAATATACTTTCGGATAAACATGCTGACATCATTGACCTTAAGAGTGCCGTAATTCCTATCATTATGTTTGCACGAACCTATTCGTTTCAAAACAAAATATGGTGTTCAAATACTATTGACAGGTTAACCGCTTTAAAGGACAAAAACATAATTAGTGAAAACATGGTTGATGAAATTGTTTTTGTCTATAATTTCCTTATGAAGCTTCGTTTTAGAAATCAGGTAGATTTATTGCACACTAACGCACCTATATCTAATGCATTGAATACAAAAAGGTTAATTGATATGGAATTGTACTTGTTAAAGAAAGTATTAGCCGTTGTACCTGAGTATCAGAATAAAATAAGAACTGATTTCAGAATTGCAATTTAGCTGGATAGATTCAATGTCTAGCTTCTGTGAGATGGAAAACTGCTATAGCAGGAATTGAGATTATACAGAAAAATAGGCATTATGTTTAAAACTTCCATGTTCCTCGAACTGAACATAACCGAGTTGATTAGTAAGCATAATAGTATTACCGATAAATAAAGGTTTCTGATTAAAATGGCTGTGCCCGTATATCCAGAAATTGGCGTTGCATTCTTCAATATAATCAGTTAAATCAACACAAAAAGCTTCATTAATAGGGCTGGCGTTGTGAACAGCCGAATTACACAAAAACGAAGGAAGGTGATGTGTAACAACAACCGTTTTATTTTTTTTGCCATTTAATGATTGTTTGATAAAACATAAACTCTCATCATGTAGTTTGTTATAAGCAGAAGTTTTAAATTTTTTGTTATTGTTATTAATGCATTCAAAATCGGACACACTTAGTTCTATATTTTTCTCGTTTTCCTTCCTTATTCTTGACCATAGGGTGCTGAATATGAACTGAATATTTTCATATTGCAGATTAATATTATTTACAATGTTAATGTTACTATGCACCTGAATGTTAAATGACCTGCTATAGTCAGAAATATTTTTGTAATAATACTCATGGTTTCCAGGCACCCAAAAAACTTGTCTGAAATTTTTGGAAACGGAACTGAAAAATGAGTTATTTAAAAATTCATCATGTAATGGAACAATATCTCCGGCTAAAATCAAAATATCTCCTGAAACGACAAGAGGTGCCGTTTTGAGATACCTGCTATTCTGTTCAAATTCAAGGTGCAGATCGGAACAATACTGAATTCTCATTCGAGCATGAATTAATTTAACATCCCACTAACCAACCTCATTGATTTTTTTCAAGAGCGGCATATCAAGTATTTCAATTTCCCGACCTTTTACAGAGATTATGTTCTCTTTTGAAAATTCTGTAAAAAGCCTGACAGCATTTTCCTCTGAACTGGCTATCATTTCACCTATTTCTTTTCTTGTCATGCCTAAATGAAATTTATAATTACTATGTATCTGAGATAAATAGATCAGGTTTTCCGCAAACCTTCCCCTTATTTGTTTCTGATTAAGTGAAATCATTTTCTTCATAATTATTGAAACAGATTTTCCGAAAGCTCTATTCAAACTTAATAGCAAATCATGATTTTCGACATAAAGCCTTTTAACTACATCAATTTCTATAAAGCATACCTCCGATTCCTCCAGGGCAGAAACAGAATATGAATACTCGGGGCTTTCGAAAAAACACAGCAAACCAATATATGCCGGCGGTTTTAATATGTAGAGAATTATATTTCTGTTCTTTTGTCCTTCAATATATAATTTAGCTAAACCTTTGACCAGAAATATAGCATGTGTTACTTCTGTGCCTTGCCTGCATATAACATCATGCTTTTTGAAATGTGCATGTAGAGGATTAACTGCACTGTAACTATCTCCATTTCCGGTTAAGGTGGAATAAATATCGCATTTCAATGCGCAATTATCACAGTTTATATTTTTTGAGAACCGCATGATTCAAATTATAAATGTAAAAGTATAATAAAGTTGCTATACAACAATGTTATATTTCAACTCATCAGTTAATTTGGTAATGTACTAATGGTTTATATTTGGCAAAACGAAAATTCTAATTTTTACATAACCAACTAAAAGGAAATCAAATTGGAAACAAACAACGATTACAATTTCAGTCTTTTTAAGCCCAACAGCGATTACAGCAGGAGGGTCAGAAACATCATCGTCTCGATGTTAATCATTTGGGCTGTCGCAGTATTTGGATTTCAAATTCTGCTAAGGGTCATTCAAAAACCAACCCCTGAAAAGGCTTTTATAACTTATGAATCGGTTTGGGAAAAGGTAAAATCAGGAAATGCCACTGCCGGTGAGAAAAAAGATTTTATAACAAGTATTACTGCTGTGCTTGGAAAATCAACTCTTAAAAAGGAGAAAAGAGAAATCCTGGCTAATGCTTTGAGCTGGAGCACCTATAGTTCCCTAGACAGTTCGACAAAAGAAGCATTACTAAGATATGTAGCAGATTTTAAAACAAGCGGTGAAGGCCTTGCAAAATCAACTAAAGACCAGGATTATCTTCAAGCAAAGGAAACCCTTGATAAATCGAAAATAGAAATACTTAAACAGATATCAGCAATTCATGGCTTCTCTTCTTCCGGCCTTGAAGCCAATATCATTGCGTTCAATCTTACTGATACAGATGTTCAACAATTGAGCGAGGAAGATATAAACGTATTGCCCGCTATAATGAAGTTATATTTAGTACACAACCAATCGTTTTTAACGGATTCCAGATTTTTAGGATTTCCATTTCATTATTTCTACACTGCAGAGTTTTTATTAATCCTATTTGTTCTGCTTTGCGTGATATATAACTGGAGAATAGAACGACTTCAGAAAAAATTTAAAATTGTTGAATAATACCCCTAAATCTATAGTTGTATGAAAAAAATAATAACTGCAATAAGTTTATTGGTTTTCCCTATCCTGGTTAATGCAGCAAGTTTAACTCAACTGGAAGGTAGTTTTAAAGTTGGCCCCGCAATTATTTTAATTGCCACGCTTGCTACTTTCGTTTTAGTTGGACTAGTATATAGTGCAAAAGATACCACCGATTACTATGCTGCCGGCAGAAAAATCAGTGTTGTTAGTTCGGGAATGGCTATTGGCTCGAACTGGATGAGCGCTGCTTCCTTTCTGGGTATGGCAGGGATGATGTATGGATTTGGATATAATGGCCTGGCTTATGTTGTTGGATGGACAGGTGGTTATGTCCTGCTGTTGGTTTTGATGGCAGGCCAGATTCGAAAATATGGCAAATTTACTGCCGCTGATTTTATTGGCGACAGATACTATTCCCAGGGATTGCGTGCTACAAGCGCCATATTTACAATCCTGATCTCATTTGCATATTGCGTGGGACAATTTGGCGGTGTAGGCTTAATGTTTAAATGGATTCTGGGAATTAATTATACATGGTCAGTAATAATCGGAGGTTCTGTAGTAGTAGGCTATACGATGCTCTCAGGAATGATTGGTGCTACCAAGAATATGGTTATTCAATACATAATTCTTATCATTGCTTTTCTGATACCAACTTTCATTTTAACATACAAATTCGATTATTTTTGGTTGTTACCGCAATTCGGTTATGGAACCATTGTTTCAGATATAGTTCAGGGAATTCCTGCGCCCAATGTATCAGACGGTGTTGCACTTTTAAATGCCTACGGGCATGATTTTGCCATTATGCCTAGCCCTGAATATGCTATGCCCTGGGATCCTTCAACCGGCAGTACATTTTTTCAATGGATGGCCATATGTTTTTCACTTATGGTTGGAACAGCCGGCCTTCCTCATGTTTTGCAACGGTTCTATATAACTCCAACAATTAAAGATGCCCGTTTATCATGCATATGGGGTTTATTCTTTATTTGCTTATTGTATTGGAGTGCCCCGATCTATTCGGCTTTCGGGAAAATATTATCTGCGAATCCCGAAGTGGGCAATTTAGCTTCAGACGCAATTGTTGTCTATACTGCTCAGTTAGGCAATTTACATCCGTTAGTAGTCGGTTTGCTTGCTGCAGGTGCTATTTCAGCTGCTTTTTCTACTATTTCGGGTTTATTGGTTGCCGGATCATCTGCATTTGCCCACGACTTGTATGTAAAAATTATTAGACCGAATGCTGCTCCTAAAAATCAACTTAAAGTTGCACGTCTCGGAACTATCCTTATGGGTGTTGTGGTTACTATAGTTGCACTGATGAATTTAGGAATGATTGCTCAACTTGTTGCAGTTGCATTCTCGATGGCTGCATGTACCATATTCCCTTTGTTCCTTTTAGGTATATGGTGGAGTGGTTCAAACAGGGCGGGTGGAACTGCAGGAATGGCTGTAGGTATTTTCATTTCACTTTTTTCGTTGTTATATTTTATTGTCGGTAAAAGTGGTGGCAGTTTGCCAGGCCAGGAATTTGTAACTTACTGGTTAAATGTGTGGTATTTTGCCTGGTTAGGCGCACCATTGGCTATATTTACTAATATCATTGTTTCAAAATTCACTGAACCAACACCTGTTGAAATTAAAAAATTCTTACTGGAAAAAGTTCACAGTAATTAATATCCCGGTTAAATTTTAGTAATAACTATCCCGGATTTTCGGGATAGTTTTATTATTATCCTGTCGAAATCTCTGTTAAATACTGATGAGCATCTTTAAAATTACTAGAGAAACTAAAATTATAATTATTGCTGTTGCATGCATTTGTGCAATCAGTTTTGGTGCCGCATACATCTATTACAGTGATATCAATAAGTCAGAAGATCCCCGGATTGTAGGAACCAAATTCATGTTTGTACGGTATGATGAATTAATTAGAGGCAAGAACTTTACAGAAGCTAATACTGTTCTTGACAGCATTGAACAAATATTTCGTGAAGTTCCAGGGTATTCCGAATCGTACGAATTAGGGATTGTTTATAATAATCGTGCTTCCGTATATATATCGAAGGCTCTTTACGAGAATAAAGATTCACTTGAAAAACAATATTTACTGGACACTGCGAATATCCATGCCATCAAATGCATCGCATTTTATAATAGATGGATTGAGCGGTTTGGATTATTAACTGAAGATAAAATACTAAAGTTGTTAAAGCCGTATTTCCAGGAGAATGATGAAGCATTCAAAGGGAAAAACTATAAGAAAATTCTGAGCAAAAGAGTAGGCGATATCATTTTAGCTCAAAAAGAAACGCCCAGAAGATTATCAGTTGCACTCACAAACCTTGGCATTATACAACGACATCAATACAAGCAAAAGGAAGCTATTGAAAGCTATCTGAAAGCAATGACCCTTTGGAAAGACAATCCTGCAGCACTTAGCAATCTGAATGTATTGTATGGCAAACCACCGCAGGACAGATCATTACTAAAAAAACTATTTCCCCCCGATAAAAACAAGTGAAAATTTAAATTCAATGTCATGAAAAGATTTGTTCCTGCATTAGTATCAGTAGTTTTAATCTCAATACCCCTGATTGGTTTAGCCCAGGAAAAGAAAGAAGAACCAAAATTCGGCATTAGTTTTTCGGGATTTGTAAAAACCGACATTTTTTATGATTCACGACAAACAGTAAATATAAGGGAAGGCCACTTTCTGCTCTATCCGGATAACGTTTCAACGGATGCAAATGATAAAGATATAAATGCTAAATCTTCGTTTAACATCCTATCAATTCAGTCAAGGTTAAAAGGTGCTATCACAGGCCCAGATGCTTTTGGTGCAAAAACTTCCGGAGTGCTTGAGGCCGACTTTTTTGGCAATGCCGGTTCCGGCCTCGATGATGTTAACGGATTCCGGTTACGACATGCTTTTGTAAAACTGAACTGGAAGTCAGTTGAATTGTTGGTAGGACAATACTGGCATCCGATGTTTATAGCTGAGTCTTTTCCGGGAGTGATATCCTTTAATACCGGTGCTCCGTTTCAACCATTTTCCCGCAATCCTCAAATCCGTGTAACTAAGTCTTTTGGTGGATTGAAACTTATTGGTTGTATATTTTCTCAAAGAGATTTTACAAGCATTGGCCCGGAATACTTAGTTTCACCAACAACTAATAAATATGTAGTAACTAGTGTTGCAAGTTCTAAATATCTTAGAAATTCCAGCATTCCTAATCTACATTTCCAAATGCAATTCAATCCGGCTTCTACTGATTATTTATTCGGAATCGGAGTTGATTATAAGTCTATTTTACCTGAACTTTACTCTGTTAATAATGCAAAAACAATCCGATATGAATCTTCAAAAACGTTAAACAGTATCTCTGGAATTGCTTTTGCAAAATTACAATTTAAACCCCTTACTGTTAAGATTGAAGGAGTTTATGCCCAGAATGCATTTGACATGGTTATGATTGGCGGATATGCCGTTAGCCAAATTAACGATACATCAACTGGTACAAAAGATTTTACAAATCTGAGTACAGGTTCCATTTGGCTTGATGCTAACTCGAATGGCAAAAAAGTTCAATTTGGATTGTTTGCAGGATATACTAAAAACATGGGTTCTGCTGAAACGATTAGAACAAGCACTTTCTATGCGAGAGGCTCAAGTATTGATAATGTTTACCGGGTTGCTCCCCGTATAGTTTTCATCTCCGGGAAACTTGATATAGCAGTTGAAATTGAACACAGTGTTGCAACTTACGGGAAAATAAAAGCTGACTCAAAAGGTTCAATAACAGATGGAAAAGCAGTTGCCAATACCAGGGGATTACTGGCATTTGTTTATAAGTTTTAAATTATTATATGGCATCAGCGATTTACTAATTGCTCAATTTCTATTTTTGGTCATCAATAGGGCTATTTGGTTATTATTAATACCTGCGTTGTCTTTAAATATTAACTTTAAACTAATCAATTGCTTTGTTGCGCAAAACAAAGAATAGGCCTGGAACAAACAGGCATAGGCAATCCAACGCCAGGGCATCTGCCCTTAAAGATCTATTCCCCAAATACCATTTTCAAAAACTTCACCTCATAAGGCTTAAAAGTTACCCGCGGACCGATGGCTTTCAGTGGCAATTCCAGTGCACTGGTTTCGATCAGCGTGGCAGCAGGAGCTGACTTCATCAACGTGGAAAAATCAGGGGTGGTTTCTTTTCCTGAAGTTTCGCGCAGTTGCAGCATTATGCCTTTTCCATCGGTAGAAGGTGCGGCACGGATCATTACTATATTGTTCAGTTCATCACCCGGGAAAGAGCGCGAAGCAGGCTGTATTCCTGGAAGACCAGCCGGAATCATACGTGTGAGCAAAGGCACACGGGAACCCCATCCAAACTTAACGGCAAAGTTCTGGGTGTTAACTGCACCAGAAGTTAACTGGTATGTCCAGCGCAATTCACCTTCCTGGCTTGCGCGGAAGTTGGTGAACCAATAGTTGTTTAGCACCCACGAAAAAATAGATGTGGTTTCAGGTTTAGCGACACGCATGAATTTGCCTAAATTCAGGCCGCCCATCATTGCAAGGGGGATTTCATTACTTACCCAGACAATCTGGGCAGAGTCGCTGCGCACGGCGGCATAATTCTGAATTCCATCATAATCGCTTGCAGAACCAGGCACCTGGTCCTTGCCCGGCACAACTTCGCCACCATTGGCTTCCCACACGAGGTGGCTTTTGCTCAGGTTAAAAGGGAAAGCAATGTAAACGCCTTCGGGATCGGTAACGGCCAATTTCTTCATGCTATAGAGCATTTCCAGGCGTTTCTCGGTTTTAAAGAGCCGCAGTTCGCAATTGATGCCGCTGGCATCGTTGCAACCCGCTACTGTTCCGTTCAGAAGGATGCTTGTCCAGATTGGGCCTTCGGTTATCTTTCCCACCTTTATGTTTTTCCATGTGGTGCGGGTGTATTCATCGAGTTTTAACTGTTCAATTTGCTGGCGGTTGTTGCCGAGGCGTTCGTAAATGACTTGACCAATAGAATATTGGGCATTGACATCGGCCAGTTCGCGGCCAAGGGCTTTATCATAGAGACTTTTAATACTTCCGTTTATTGTGTCCAGCGTCAGCCGGTAATAAATGTTTTCCAGTTTACCGCTACAGTGGGAAGTAGGGTAGGGCGTTGCGTTATCTTTACTCACTTTCAGCCGGAAAGTCTTGTAGCCCAATGCCGGAATATCGCGGGCATACACGGCCCAGTATGTTCCGTCCTCGCGACTGTCCATTTGCTGCATAAGCGTGAGCGCGCCGTTTTCGTCCTCCAGCCTGAATGCTCTGCCCAATGGCAGCACCTGGTGGTCGATATATACGCTTACCACAGCCGAACGCGTCCAGTTTAACGTATTGAACACAACCAGCGATGGTATGTCGTTTCGCTGCAGGTAAGGCTGTAACAGGCCCATGGCTTCCTCGCGGAGCAAGCGGTTCTTCTTCACCGCATCCCAGGTATATGCTGACTTCTGACCCCATTGCACAACGCTGTTCTCGCACAGAGGATCGCTGACACTTTCAGCCGCGCCAAAAGTATGCTCGTCGTAGAAAATGAGGTTGTCGCTGATCGCTTCTAGCTTCGGGGTCAGCGGAGCAGTAGGTTTGGCGCCCATGAGTAACGCCATGGAGAGCAGACCCTGAGTGGCGATAAAGTCAGTATGTGCCTGTCTGGAGTAAGAAGTTTCGAGGGCTGCCGAGCCGAAACCATCCATCCACCAGTCGGGCCAGGCACCGCGGATTGCCTGGAGTTTATCTGCATAATGTTCGCTCACATACTCAGGAAACTCGTGCACTGTGGCAAGCCTTATCCGGGGCCATACATACTGCTCGTTCCAGTCTTTCACCAGGTTGCAGGCCGAGGTGGAAGGAGGAGAATTGTCGGTAATGTAACCGCTGAATTGCAGTGCAATCTGGTCGAAGGGGTAACCTTTACTGTGTAATTGACCAATGTAGCGGAAGAGTTCTTTTCCAAATGCATCCACTTGTCCGTTGAGGATGCCAAAGTCATTACCTTTCTGGTAATGTTCGGCACGGAAAGCCAGGATGCGGCTTCCTGAAGGCGATTCCCACCAGAATGCTGTGGGTATGGTAAAAGGTTCCAATGCTCGGGTAACATTCTGACCCATGGTAAGGTATTTTATCCCGGCAGATGGGAGATAGTCGGCAAGGCACCAACCGATGCCATTCACATCGTCCTGCATGGCAGTACAAACATTTATGCCCATACGGTTAAATTCACTTACGGGTTTAAGTTGTTCAGCAAGTGTTGCTTCGTCGGCCAGGTCGGAGAGGTTGAGGAACATCCCTGTCACTTCGATGCGGCCTTCCTGAATGCGCTTTTTCAGGCGTTCTATCTGCTTGGGGGGCCGACAGCGCATGTATTCGCGCACGGCAAAAGTCGTTTCGCAGGTCCAGCGAAATTTGGCATCGTCGGGTAGATAGTCAGTCTGGTC
>Ga0315290_10002658_pt1 | contig 12656 bp, 29 predicted proteins | sample YL17G12_0_MG_FD_203627 | JGI IMG/M metagenome (GOLD analysis project Ga0315290, IMG submission 203627) | Sediment microbial communities from Yellowstone Lake, YNP, Wyoming, USA - YL17G12_0 | ecosystem: Environmental > Aquatic > Freshwater > Lake > Sediment | place: USA: Wyoming | collected...
AAATAGGGAAAATTTTGAAATAGGGAAAATTTTTGAAATAGGGAAAATTTTTGAAATAGGGAAAATTTTTGGAATATGGAAAATGGAAAATTTTGGATGGGAAAATTTTTGGAATATGGAAAATGGAAAATTTTGGATGGGAAAATTTTTGGAATTTACTTTGGGAAACACGAAATCGAGTCGTGCGTGGCTCGCGAAACTGCAAATAAAAAAACACAAAAGTCTACGGTGTTTTTGTTTTTATATGTGCTAGCTCACCACGGATACTCTACATTTAGCTCAGCTCCTACCTATGATCTACCTTACTATGTACCATAGTATAGCTCATATCATATCAAATAGCCACTACATATAGCCATATAGATCATCTCATCCTCATATCATTTGGTGAGCTTGTTTCAGGCATCACTACCTAGCTACTTACAGCGTGCCTACCAGACAGTTCATTACAATCATGTTCAATTCGTTTGAATGTATCACTAAGAATATCTAATGTGCTATGTATGTTCATTAGTAAGTTATCTATACTCATCAATTGAACAATATTGTTATTAGTATCGGTCCCTATCTCGTTTTGTTCCAATTGCTGAGCCTTACTCAACAAATGGCTACTTAGCACCTGAAGATGTGTTTGGTGTTGTTCTAATTGTACTGCATAACCAGTTACATCTATATGTTTCATTATCTTATCCTCTTCTATAATTAGTATACTAATTATAGCGCCTTTTATTAGAATAATCTACTGTTATTTTACGCCTGAAGTGGGGCGTCCTTTCCCCTCGTGTATAAGTAAATGGTTGGGGTTATTTCGGGGGTGCTCTTATGGGCATATTGTTCTCCTATCTGTGACCGGTAAGTTCTTAAGGCTTCTCAATTGTTTTTTCTGTTGATCTAGAAAGTGGGGTCTCTTATTTTCAATTTCTACCTCCTTATTTGATATACATATTATACTACCTTTTTATATGGTAATCAACTAATGTTTTACTTACTTCTCATACTCTTTGGTAAAATAAACTTTGTTGTACAAACTTCTAATCCAGTTGTTGCGACTATTGTTGCAGCTTGTAATAATTGAATTACATAATCATCTGTGTTTGTATCAACTGGGATATTAAATACCACACAAAGTTTAACATTTTCTTTTTTGGGTTTATTGAAATTGGATAAATCCAACTTCTTTAATTCCCGTAAACAATCTAAACCAATTTCTTGTTGGGGTTTTTTAACACATTGCGAAAGGGCTTGCATTTGATAAGTGTTTATGTTAGTCTCCTAGTTATGGTTATATTATAATACCTTTTAGTCGGTAAATCAACTCATTTATACTTTACTACCGGTAAAAACTTAATAATACTCAACCATTACATATTCTGTAGATTAATATTTCAACTATAACTATTTTATAGTCTCATGGCCGCGAAAGTTAATGTTTTTAGTAAAATATCACCAATAAAACTTAATATTGTTTTTATTAACATCACATATTCTGTAAGTTCAATAAAAATAATATTAAATAGTGCGGATCCGCGGCCATGAAACTACTCAGCTAGTCGAACCACAAAATAACTCACATCATCAAAATCAATACCGGCTATGTGATTTTCTTCATAGACAACAAATGTGCTTTTACAACTTGGTTCTAATTTATCCCCAGTTTTAACTACAACTATTGGTACACCAAAATCATCATCTCCGACGTGCATATTTTGAACACCATTTGGGTAGACCTGCATAAAAGCATCAACCGAATTATTTGCTTGAACCACAACAAGGGTTGAATTAGTTACATTATTCCGATCGAATTCTACCACTGCATATTTTGACATTTAGTTACCTTTTAATTAAAAACTGTATTGATTATCACAATCAACTATTCATTAAGAGAAATAGTTGAATTAAATATTAAGTATTTTGCGATATTCAGGTGTTGTCTAACTTCTTCTTTCATATCCCGTTCAACCATTTCTTGAACATCGCTAAGTATGCTTGCAACCACCATACCAGGACCAGATAATTTGTAGGTGATACTTGACTTAACACTAGCCATATACTGTTCGATTTCACAACCAAACATTTGCTGTGAACGTTTGCGTTCTTCTTCATTCATTTCTGGTAAGTCTGGCATCTTCTTTTACTAAGTAGTTAATTGATACACATAGTATAATACATTTTTGTATTAAGTGCAACTATTTGTGATTAACTATTGGTCTATTTGCCAAGTTCAAGTGATCCAATTCACCTGATGCTATTTTAGTACGGATCGCATCGTGTACAGCCCAAATAATTTCTTCTTGTTCTGTTTCAGTGAGTGCCCGAGTTGTTGGTATGATAACTTCGAGTTTGATTGCCATGATTGTTCCTTAATCGTTAAAGATAACCATTTTTGTATTGGTAAGAGCGGGGTACTTACGAACAGTTTCGGTAGTTGGAAGGAGGTGATAAGCAACCAATTCATGATCTTCATCTTTGGTATATTCAGGTTCACTAACATACCAAGTAGATTCATTGCCAGTTTTTGCTGATATCAAAACCAAACCTTCATCGCATGCATCTGGATATATTTGATGAAACATTGAACCATTATTTGGTTCAATATCAGATGCTTCAGTAATAAAGGTATTATTTGAAAATGTGAATGAATCGGTTGTGACTTTCATTTGTTGTACCTTCTTTGTTATTATATACATATTATAGTACATAACAACAAAATATGCAACTATTTAGTTATTAACATAATCATTAGGTTCAAATAAATATAATTCATTGATAATATAATTAATAGCTAACTCAGCTTGTTCGGGTGTAGAAAGAACTATATTCATACACAATGCTGGTTTAATTAAGTCTTCGAAGATTTCATCAAGTTGTTTTTTTATATCTGCTGATAATTTTGCCATAATACAATTTACCTAAAAATTTTTATTGTATTATACATTTAGATATAATTGATTTAATAATTGATATAACAATTATAGTAACAATAATATAATCAAGTGTATTAAATTCGTGAATGATATAGCTTAAAGTATTCATAGTGTTCTCCACATTATATTTATGAACAACTTATCAGGTAGGGCAAGATTTACATCACTTGTTTCAAGATCAGTTGCTCTAATTCTATTTAGTTAATTTGCTATAATATATACTAGCATTGCCTCTTGTAATTTGCATTTGAATAACCAATGTATCTATAATATCTTTTTTATCTCTACCAGCCATTGTATCGATAATACCAGCTGCAATTTCAGTTCTAGTTCCTGCTTTAGGAGTTGATGTAGTGATAGTAGTTTCAACAGTTTTATCAGGAACAACAGATGAATCGAAAGATTTTTTAGTAGATGGATTTATTTCACCATCGTCACGAGCGACTGTCATATCACCAAATTTTGTAGAGATGATCATATGAGTATCACTGATATGAGTAAGGATACCGATGTGAGAAAATCCTTCTTCTTTGTTAGTCCATTTAACATACTCCACCACATTAGGATTAACGACTGGTGGGATGATTAACAGTATGGGAATTACTTTGCTCATTTGCTACTCCAATGTATCATTATTTAATATACATATTATACTACAGCTTTGTAGAATGTGCAACTATTTTATACTCACACGGTATGAAAACTTAATAAAAATACAACTTCACAGAATATGTGGTATATAGTTTTTAATTAGAATATTTTATAGCTGTACGGCAGCGGACCCGTACTCACGTATTTCTGTGGGGGCTAGAGGGTTCTTTCAACTTTTTGATGTTCACACGGCAGCAGATCCGTATAAATTTCACTAAAAAAATATATCTTTTAACAATACAAAAAATACTAACCCCACAGATTATGTGAGGTTTAAGAAAATAATATTAAATAATGCGGATCTGTGGCCAGGCGGGCATCGATTATATTAATATATCGTAATCACAATAAATATCAACAGGGGGAGTAGGTTGTGGGTTAAAGTCATCAACTCCATTCAGTATAAATCCAGGAGAACAACCACAACTGCAACCTGCTTTTTGGCTCCAACTAACTTTAATCTTTTCTGGATCAAATCCAGCAGCAGTTAACGCTTGGTTCAGGACTTGTCGTTTAAATTCATTGTGAGGTTTATTCCAACGTTCACCTTGCAAGTCAGCCAACACATTCCAGTCTTTAATAAAGATATGGAGTTTTGGTTTGGAATAATATGACGCATCCGTTCTGCAATTATCGCGAGTACGTGGAATAACTTTTGTGTTGAGTAAAACCATTGTAGCAGTCATTGTGGTTTCCTAGTTGGTTATCTTAATTAATGTATATATTATACTACATTATTGTACATAAATCCAGCTCTAGTTGTTTTATTTTTAAATATTATTTATCATAGTTATTGATTGGTTCGATGCTATAATACATTTGCTCAGCATCATCTATATATCCTTTGATGCTGGGATACATAGAGTCAACGGATATTTGATTAGTCCATTCAATTTTTTTATACATATCTTCGTTAGGTTCATCACCTTCATTCTCGTTATCTGCACACCAATTTTTGTGCATTTGTTGAGATTTTTTCTTTAACTTTTTGATATTATCACTAACACCATGAATGGTGTAAATAAAATTAGGGTTCCCTGGTTCATCTAGTCCGTCACAAACTGAGACTAATACATATAATTGTTTTGCCATTTTTATTTTCTTTTAGTTAATTAATAATTAATTAAAACATAATTATAGAATATTTTTGTAAAATGTGCAACTACTAACCATAAATTTCATAGGTAAATACTTGTTGTTTACAAATTTGAATGCGTTCGGAGTATAAAAGAGATTGAAATTCAGACCAATCAATTTCGGGGTAGAAAGTTGTTGGACGATCAGCATCCAAAACTAATTCGATAACTTCATTTTGAGACAATTCTGTTTCACCAAATGCTTCAAGAGCATCGGGTGCGATTTGTTCCCAGATATTGTTGAGTGCGTGTACTTGATCTTTAGTTAGTTTCATTTGAGTAACTCTCAATTAAAACTATATTATACTACAATTTGGTGTATAAATTAGTTGATTTATACACCAAACCAGTAATATTGATTAAGCGGCTTTTTGACTAACTGTGCGAAGGCCTGTTGCTTTTTCGTAGTTATAGAGATATACTCGTGCAGCAATTCTAGTTTTACCAAGTGTAGTAGCGATTAGCTCCACCAGATCAGTATGTTGTAATTCGATGTTACGTTGTACCAAAGAAGCAACAATATCTTTGTTTTTTTTCTTTTTTACTGTAACATTAATTGCAGCAAGTCCTTCAATAGTTAACACCAGCTTTTTATTTTCATAAGTTGCTAAGTTGTCTTTCTTGATTGTTGCCAAACTACCTACGACTGTTTGAACAGATACACCTAAGTCAGATGCGATTTCATTAATGTTATCTGTATTGACCGCAGCGGCTAATATTGATTTTACTTTATCTGATATGTTTGTGTTCGTATTCATGATTATTACCTTTTTATATTACCTTTATTGATGTATCTATTATAGTACACATTTACAATTAAATCAACTAATTTGTTGATTTATTTCTTTATTGAACTTATGATACGTATCATTTAATTCAATTCTTATTTGTCACTTAAAACTTAGTGACGAGTTAGTTTCACAAGGAATAGCATGTCCTTGTTCATCAAAGATTTGCACACCATATTCACCTGATGTAAATTTGTAACCTGCGTTACAAGTTACTCCTAATTCACCTTTAAATATTAATGGGAATAAAACTGCAACCCCAATACCTATAATGGCAACCACAATTAATAATTCAATTAACGTAAACCCTTTTATTTTCTGCATATAAACAAATTATAATATAGTATAAAATTATTATTATATGAATAAAAAATTAAAAGGCAACTATTTTCCTCCCGCTCCCCATTTTACTATATCAATTGCATTATTATATAACTCATCAAGTGCATAAGATCCAACATAGAAAAGGGCTGCAATGAAAACAGCCCCACATATGATAAAGATGAAGATAGTTAATTTATTCATGAGAGACAATAGTTTTCTGATAATTAACCATCATAATAACCCCATTCAATTTGTGAATAAATATTATCCCATTCTCTATCATCACAAAATGAATTATTTTCAGTGATTATATTATGGATATAATCCACTTCATAACCTGCACGGTGACAACGTAAGAGGAAATTTATCCACGAAATATTGAATACAAATTCATCACTTCCATCTCCATTGACTCCATTGATAAGATAAACCTTATTATCTTCAACAATGATGTCATTGATTTTGGTAAGTGATCCCCTATACTTACCTTGTAATTGCCATGGCATTTTATATCCTCGTTATTAATTATATAAAGTATAATACTAAAGAACAACTAATGCAAGCATTAGTTGTTACATTTTTGTATTTAAATCAATATTTATTTTAGTGACTTAGTATTTTAAAAGCAGCATTAATTGCTTTAAGGTCTTTGCGAAGTTCTTTCATCGGATAATCGGTTTTATCTAAACCAGCCAAAACAAGTTGCATTTCGTGATAATTATGAACACCGCAAACTTCTGCCATTTCTTTATGAAATGCTACTTGCCATTTGGGAGATTCTTCACCAACTTTTATTTGCCAAATCCATTCACCAGAATCTGTATGACGTAAACTTGTTGCAGAAAGGGTTGGATATTTTTTAGCAAGTAAGATATACTGTTGCATTCGGTCACCAACATACTCAATTAATTGTGGTGATGTAAAATTATAACGACGAGATGGATAAAAATCAAGACCAACATTATCAGGATCAACAACTACTTCAGCAGCACAAACCGCTTTGTAATGATCGCGTGGTTTTGCGTTTTCCCAATATCCATCTGAGACTTGACCTTTTAGTTCAAGGTTAAATAACAAAGCTTGGATAGTGGTTGCTAATCTGATATATCTCATTTGATGTATTCCTATTAGTTATTTAATTGATAAACATATTATAGTACAGCTGTGCTGCACTTGCAGTACATTTTTGTACTATGTGCAATTAATCCTTTATAATAAAGCATCCATTATCCATTTTAATAACCCAATATTCTTTTTCCATTAACACTTTAGTAGTTGTTGTTACTCCATTTACCTTACAATAAGAAGTACCTTGAGCAACTTTTGGACCTGTAGTATATGTTTCCCAATATACATTCAATGGAGCTAATTCACAAGTGGAGTTATCGCATGCACTAAGCAACAATAATCCCACTATTAATAACTTATTCATTGCTTGGGTGAGGGTTGCGAATCTGATATATCTCATTTGATGTATCCCTATTAGTTATTTAATTTATGTATATTATACTACATCCTTGTAGTAAGTGCAATTAAATTATTGAGTAGGAATTGATCCAACTAGATCTTTATAGCATTTTTCACGAAGTTCATCTGCTTCTTTAGCTGCTTTTTCAGCTGCTTTTTTAACAGCTACTTCGTTAAGTTGTGAGTGGTATTTTGCAATTCGAGCAAAGCCATTTTTGCCTTTTTTCAACCACATATTGACTTGTTTTGTGCTAAGTTTATTATTTTTTATATAAAACTTAGCTGTAATTGCTCCCCATTCCCCATCAACACCAGTAAAACCTATTGTATTGTTTTGAAGAGTTGCTTCACTGTTTTGTTCAGCTTCAGTTTGTCTTTCAAATAAAGCAACTAAAGCATGTCCAACTATGTGTTGAACTTTGACTTCATCAGAATTATTTAACATTTGTTGAAGAATGTCTCTTGTGATGATTACTTGTGGTTTTGAAACTTTCATTTTAAATCCCCTTTATCTAATTTATGTACATAGTATAGTACATAATCGTATAAAGTGCTACTTTTATCCGTAAATTAATTTAAAAGAAAGTTCCAACTCAGCTAATTTGTCCTCTGTTCATAATCACGTTTGTACGTGTCTGCTTCTGATTTGCCACAACCTGATACAAGTGGTTTAGCTTGTCCATAAAACACGGGAGACCTTAGTCCTTTAACGTCAGCTACACGAAAGACGGCGTATGAATAACAATCATCCCCATCAAATTTCATCACTCTAAATTTACTTGCCATTTGAGATATTCCCAATTAAAATTATATTATAGTACATCCCTGTACTTTGTGCAACTAATTAATCAATTGCTTTTGAACCAATCCACCAAGTTTGTTCTTCACCTTCAATCCAGACATGTCCTTTCTTGTCCAATTTCTTCACAAAATCAGTTCTTTTACTTGGATCAAAATCTCCATCTACATTCCAGAAGTCATACACAACACCACCCATCAAGTAATTAATTTCGGTGTCGTGGGGGGTCTTGTCAAGGAATGTTTTGATTTCTTCTTCAGATTTGGTTCGGACTTCTTGGGCTTGAATGAGTAGTGATCTGGGAACCTTGAAATAGGTCACAGTATTGTCACCACGAAGACTCATTTTACATTTAACTGGATACATTATATCCACATCCAATATTTCGTTTTTTGTTTCAATGAGATCGGGATTGGTGAGAATTTCTTCAACAACATCATCCCAATTCGTACCATCAGCATCTTTGGATTCCTTCTTACTCCATCCGAGAAATTCTCGACAAGCTTCACTAATTCCATAGTTGTCCTTAACTACTTCCATTACTTTATCGAACTCGGTTTGGGTGTATAATTCGGTCATGTCTTTATCTCTTATTTAAAATATAATTATAATACATTTTTATATATAAATCAAGTTTATATTTGTATTTGTTTTGGTTCAAAAGAAGTAATTGAATCTAGAGTAAAGCTTCTCCACTCACCAATTTCTGAATCTATGCAACAAATTTGGTGATCTGGAACTTGACGAACTGAACTAGTTGAATTGCCGTTTTTAGCTGCAACATGAGCAACAACTTCAGGGAGAAGAGTTGCAAGCATTCTACGAGAAGAACCATCACGTTTTGTGAATAATACTTCAACATAACCTTCAGTAAGGATTTTGTTTATTTCTGTTTTTGATTTGGGAATTGACATTTGATTTAGCTCCTATTTAAAAACATATTATAATAGCTCTAGGTACAAAGATCAACTGTTATTTTTATTATAGGAAACATTCTACCCCGCTCTAGCGGCCTTAAGAGAAATCCTTTTCCTTCTTAACTTATGTGTATTATACTACATCTTTGTATAAAGTGCAATTATTAAACTACTGTTGAACTAACATATTTCACTTTGTTGTCAAAATCAATTTCAATGATTGAACTAAGTTTAAAAGTGCGAACAACAACTTCGTCATCTAAACCTTGTTTTTTTGCAGGAGTAGGAGCTGGTAGAAATGGTTCTAATTGAGTTTTAGGAATCACTCGACCATCATTTGCGATAAAAGTTTGAGTACCAATTGATTTAATCACAATTGTTTTGATATAAAATTGATCATCTTTTTTAATCAAAACATTATCAACTGCTTCACCCCAAACTAAACCTTCTGCTCTGAATGTATTGCTTTTACCTTCAAGCAATCGCGCATCATTGACTTTGTCTTCATAATTGGCGTTTAATTCAACTACCAGTTCTTGCAATTTGTAAATTGTTGGAAATGGGTTTGCAATTGTTTTAGTTACGACATCCTTCTTCCGCATAATAACTTCAGTTTTGGTTTTGATTTTAACCCGAACTGGACCTGAGAATTTTGCCAATAAATTGGTTAATTCGATTATTGTGTGGATTGATTTCATTTGATGCCTCTTATAAGTTATCTTAATTAATAAACATATTATAGTACATCCTTGTACATAAATCCAGCTCTTTTTAAATTATTTCAATTTAATTTTATTTTTTCATCATATTCTCCTAATTTAAAACTATATTATAATACATTTCTGTATATAAATCAAGCTGTTTAATTAATAAATTCACAAAATAAATGTTGCACAAACTACCTTTTTGTATTATAATATATAATAACAACGAAGGAGGAGACTCTGGTCCCTCAATGAAACTGCTGCAGCTGTTTAATGTTTTTAAACAAAAATAAAACTTGCACTTTTAAAAAAAGAGCAAGTACAATACATGTGATCAAATTGACGAGTTATTGGTACTTGAATATAAGTTGGGAATTAAAAGATTCTGAAGCGGGCCCTGGTACTGACCCAGGTGTCTCAAGGTTATGAGCCTTGCGAGTTAACCATCTCTCCCGCCCGCTTCAGAATCTTTTAATTTATTTGGAGCTGGTGAGAGGAATCGAACCTCCAACCTCTGAATTACAAATACAGCGCTCTTCCTATTGAGCTACACCAGCAAATATAGTTAATAAACTAGCCCCACATCCCGCTGTTTATTTGGAACTTCAAATCATTTATGGGTTTTAAGTCCCTTCCCTCACCTATTACATCTATTATTAAAAATTAATAAGATAATTTTATACTATATATCTTTGTTTAATATAGTATATATATATTTTAAGTAAAACTTTCAATTTTTATTTTTGTAAAAAACTACAAATTTAGTTGCATAGATAAGATATTATTGATATAATAATGCTGCAACAGTATTTCCAATACTAAATAAATGTCCATTTACTAAAAAGGTTCTATCACAAAATGACTCATAATAACCTTTAGGTACACCTTGTATTGTTTTTGCGGTTATTCTAAACCCTATATTACCCGCACCTGGCGCTGTTGTTAATGACCCGATTGATTTACCTTGTGGTGTTTTTATTTGTACTACTGAAGTCATTTCGATTACCTACTTGCTGATGTATATTAAATATTGTTACTTTAACTGCTATTTACTTGTTAAATTATATATATTATAATACATTCTTGTAGTAAGTGCAATTAAATTAATAAATTAATTTAAATAAAAGCTTTTAATTTAATATCACAACAATGTTCATCTATAAGTTGATCTTTAGCGATGGTACGTAAATAACCTTTATTAAATACTTTGTTACGTAACCGAGCAACATCTTCAATAGTTACACTATGATTATTTCCTTCTGCATCATACATATCAGCCATAAGTTCTGTTATGTATCTATTATCACTAGCTAATTCATTGTAACGATCGTTTATTTGTTGCTGTGTTATTGTATGCATCATTGTCTCCTTTATATAATAAACACAATATATTATATATTTAATTAAAGTGCAATATAATTTGGATTTTTTGTAATATTATCACTTAATGGAATCCAACTCGTGTAATCAGAAGATCTAATCCAATTATTGTTTTGTTCAACCCATTCTTTAACAATATTGTTTTCTAATTTAAACGCTGTACGGAGATTTGTGTCATAATATTGAGTGTCGATTGGTAATGTAATCCAATTTGGTTGTGAATTTATTGAGATATCCATAATATAATTTATAAATGTGCGTCTCCCTATCAAAATTAATGCAGATGCGGAGTTATGATTATATTTATATCTGGACTTCACTGAGTAAATAATATTCAGTGACACTATAAATTTCACTTGATATATCATCATCGTTATCATCATTTTGACAGAATGATTCAACAATAAAGCAATTTTTCTTTTTTGACCATCTTGTAACTTGTGTTGCAATATTGATATTGTGATTATCAAAAAATTTAGTAGCAAAATGTTGTTTTAATTTAGCGGTAGCATCTATTAAATCAACAGCTTTTACGCTACCATAATATTTCCCATCAATTTTACCTGGATTGTTAGCTTGTATTACTATATAGATTTTGGTTATCATTTACTTATCCTGTTAAATGAATATACTATTAAGTTGTACAATAATATCGTGTTTGCTTACCATCCGTTCAGTACGTTTCCAATAACGTCTAGTTGAATTACGTTTTTCTGTATTACGGATATATGGTTTATAAATACCACATTTTTCACGAAATTTACCAACATGAGATGACAATCCATAATTTTGAATATCAGCTACATCTGGGAATTCAATATCTTTATTTCTTGGTAACCCGTATGGTCTCATAATAATTCTCTTAATAAGTTAATGTGACTTGAGTTTGATGATATTCTTACTCACCAAACTCAAGTGTTTTGTCCATAAATTAAAAATTACCATTTACCAACTCCTTATAAAATATAGATTATACTATATGTTACTGGTATATTCCAATTTTATTTAGGCAGCAGCAACTTCTTGTTTTTGACCAACAGTTCGCAAGCCAGCAGCTTTTTGGTAATTGTACAGGTAAACTCGTGCATCGATTTTAGTTTTACCCAATGTTTGCGCAATAAGTTCAACTAAAGCTCCATGTTCCAAACCAGTATTGCTGTTAACAATGGTAGCAACCAATTCTTTGTTTTTGACTTTTTTAGTCGTAACGTTAATGGCAGCCAAACCAGACTTAGTCAGAACTAATTTGCGATCAACATATGTGGCAAGTTCAGCTTTTTTTAGCTTACCAATGCTACCAGTGACAACTTGAACTGATACACCGAGTTCAGCTGCAATCGCGTTGATGTCAGATGAATGAGTTGCCGCAGTCAGAATTGATTTTACATTATCTGAGATTTCTTGTTTTGTTTCTTGTTTCATTTGATGTACTCTCTATTGTTAAATTAAAAATATATTATAGTACAGCTGTGCTGCACTTGCAGTACATCCTTGTAATTAAATCCAACTTTATTTCATTTATGTTTCTTTTATTACATGAACGAGTATAATACCCTGCTGTACAAA
>Ga0315290_10002661_pt1 | contig 12645 bp, 7 predicted proteins | sample YL17G12_0_MG_FD_203627 | JGI IMG/M metagenome (GOLD analysis project Ga0315290, IMG submission 203627) | Sediment microbial communities from Yellowstone Lake, YNP, Wyoming, USA - YL17G12_0 | ecosystem: Environmental > Aquatic > Freshwater > Lake > Sediment | place: USA: Wyoming | collected...
ACCAGGGCCAGCAACGTCACCAGCAGCAGATTGGTGCGATACAGGAACGCGCTCGGCACCAGGAAGAACCCAAGCCCCTGCAGTACGTAAAGCACGGTGACGATGTACGGCCATGGTCCCAGCACCACGTACAGGCGCTCGGGCAGCAACCGCAGCACCGGGATGAGGGCGAGGAGCAGTGCCGTCTGGTGCAGGATCTGGGGCGCATCGGGTTCGATCAACAGCACCCCGACGAGGCAGAGCACCAGCCAGGACGAGACCGGGCGCAGCAGGACCTTGGCCGACGCTTTCAGCTCCGGATCGTCCGTGACGATCCTGCGGCTGCGCCAGCTGAGCCAGATGAGCAACGGCAGCAACAGCGCGGCAAGGATCTTGTGGGCGCGCAGCTTGTCGCGATTGGCGGCGGAATACTCGTCCAGAAATTCCTTCTCGATGCTGAGCCCGGCCAGGGCGGCCTTGGTGGCTTCCTTTGAAACGCTCGTGTCCCCCCAGGCCTGCAGGTAGGGAGGGGAGTCGATCATGCGCAGGCGCTGTTCGTAGTACTTGATCGCTGCCGCAATACCCTGCTTGCCCGAGTCGATACCCGTTTCCAGCAGGTTGGCGCGGCGGCTGAGTTTGAGCTGGGCATCGAGCGGGCCGGAAATCGCCTGCTCCGCCAGCGCAATCTGCACCAGCATGGCGTCGATGCGGGTCTGCAGCGCTGGAGCGACGCCATTCGCCTGCGCGGCGACGCGCGTCGCTTCCCAGGTGGCGCGCCGCTTGGCGAGCTCCGCGGCATCGTTCGAATAAATGGCCGTCGCCTTCTGCAGGTCGCGGCGCCACAGCTCGAGCTGCTTGCCGTAAAAATTCCAGTGCCGCTGCAGGCTTTCGAGCCGGATCGCCGACAGCTGCAGCAACTCGTCCGACTTGAACCGGCCCGCGAGCTTGCTTACGCCCGCCGAAAGCTGCTCCAGCCTCGGTGCGAGCCTGGCGGTCGGATCCTTCTGCGTGGCATCAGTCACCACCTCCTGCACGAAGCGCTCATCCGTGTCGGCCCGCAACGCGATGTCGCCGGTGGCAATCGGCTCGACCGTGGCCTTCTCCTGTGGCGGCGCGCCGGCGGGCACGTCCTTCGCATGGCTCACGGGGGCGCCTGCGAACGACAGCGTCAGCACCACGGCAAGTTGGGTCAACGAATTCAGGAAACGGTGCATAGGGCTCGATCCGGGATCCACGGGGTGGCGAACGGCCGGCATTGTCTCACCACCGACGTCCCTGTCCCAATGATGGGCGCTCCGGGGCCGCAGCCAGCGCAATCTGGCAGAATGCGCGCCCTTGCGGTCGTCATTGCGGCGGCCGCGCCAACCCAATGCTTCCCGGGCCCAACCCATGCACGAGTTAATGTCTTCCCTGCTTAACTGGTACCTCGGCGCGCTCGACCAGGGGGGCTACCTGCTGATCGCCGTGCTGATGGCGATGGAGAGCTCGATCATCCCGCTGCCGAGCGAATTCGTGATCCCGCCGGCGGCGTACCTCGCCCACGCGAAGGGGACATTTTCGCTGCCCGGCATCGTCATCGCCGGCACGCTCGGTTCGTGGGTCGGCGCCAGCGTCATGTACTGGGGGTCGTACTACCTCGGCCGGCCGCTGCTGATGCGCTATGGGAAGTACGTGATGATCACCGCCGAGAAGATCGAGAAGGCCGAGGCGTGGTCGTCGCACTTCGGCACCGTCGGCGTGTTCATCTCGCGGCTGCTGCCGGTCATCCGGCACCTGATCGGCATCCCGGCCGGCGTCGTCCACATGAACTACTGGAAGTTCTCGGCCGCGACGATGGCGGGCTCCGCTCTCTGGTGCAGCGTGCTGTGCTGGGTGGGCGTGACCGCGGGCCAGGACGAGCAGCTGATGCAGGGCAGCGTTCACCGTATCTCGCTCTGGGTCGGTGGCCTGATGCTGTTCCTCGGCGTGCTCTATTACTTCTTCGTGCATCGCCACATGCGGCGTTGAGCGGTCGCGAATGACCCTGCCCGCGCAGCGAATCGACGCGAACGGGCACACGCGCGTCGACTACCGCGCCGTGGCGGCCCTGGCGCTGCCGCTCATGCTGAACAGCAGCCTGCAGGCCATCATCAGCCTGACCGACACCTGGTTCGTCGGCCACATCTCGACGGCGGCGATCGCCGGGATGGGGGCCGTCTACTGGATCGTGCTGCTGTTCCTGATGCTCATCGGCGGCGTGGGTCTCGGGGTGCAGACGTTCGTGGCGCAGGCCGAGGGCAGCCGTCGCCGCTGGCGCGCCAGTCATGCCGCGTGGGTCGCCGTCTGGGCCGGCCTGCTGACGCTGCCGCTCTATGCCGCGCTGGCCTGGGCCGGCGATGCGATCCTGCACCCCTTCGGACTGGACCCCGAGGTGCAGCGTCAGGCGCTCGATTTCTGGAAGCCGCGCATGCTCGGCGCACCGATCGGCGTGGCACTGTGGGCGATCCTCGGGTTCTTCAACGGCATCAGCCGTCCGCGCATTGCGGTGATGACGACCGGCCTGGTCGCCTCGCTGAACGCGGCGCTCAACTGGCTGTTCATCATCAAGCTGGGCGGCGGCATCGCCGGATCGGCCTGGGCCACCAACCTGAGCATGGCGTGCGGCGTGGGTTTCGCATTCGCCGTCTTCCTGCAGCCCGGGTTGCGCCGAACTTATCGGACGCACCTGACCTGGCGCCCCGACCTGCGCAGCGTCCTGCGGCAATACCGCCTCGGCCTGCCGATGGGCGCCATGTATGCGGCCGACCTGTTCGGCATGGCGCTGTTCCAGCTGATGCAGGTGCGGTTGAGCGCCGCCGAGGGCGCTGCGACCCAGGTCGTGGTGATGCTCACCTCGATCGCGTACCTGCCCGGCATGGGGATTGCGATGGCCGGCACGACGCTGGTCGGGCAGTCGATCGGCGCCGGGGATAGCGAGTGGGCCCGCAGGATCGGCAGCCGCGTCATTGCCCTGACCGTGGCGTTCATGGGCGCGATCGGCGTGGTGCTGGCCCTCGCGGGCCCGTGGCTGCTGCCGACGTTCGTCATCGCCACCGATCCCGCCGCCCCGGCGATGATCGAGCTCGGTCTGCTGCTGCTCTGGGTTGCGGCGGGTTACCAGCTGTTCGACGGCCTCAACCTGGGAGCCGGTCTTGCGTTGCGCGGGGCAGGCGACGTTCGGGTGCCCGCGGTGCTGTTCGTGGTGTTGTCCTGGGGTGTGTTCGTGCCTCTGGCGCACTCGCTCTCGTTTGCGCCCGGGCAGGGGTGGGTCGATGTGCTGCCGCAGTTCGGGCTGGGCGCCGTCGGCGGCTGGATCGCGCTGCTGGTCTACGTCGTGCTGCTCGGCAGCGCGCTCTACCTGCGCTGGCGATCGGGCCGGTGGCGAGAAATCCGTGTCTAGGCTCTTCACCTCTCCCGCGTCAGTGGGAGAGAGTCTCCCTACCTCTCCCGCCAGAGCGGGAGAGGGTCTCTGTACCTCTCCCGCGTCAGTGGGAGAGGTCGGCCGCAGGCCGGGTGAGGGCTCCGCCTACGCTGCTTTCATCGGCGGATGCGCCGCTCCCTCGATGGCGTTGGAGGTCGCATCCTCGACCCGATCGAGCCAGACGAACGTGAGTTCCTTGCGCACGCTCTCCGGGATGTCGTCCAGATCGCGGCGATTGCGCGCCGGCAGCATCACTGTGCGGATACCCGCGCGGTGGGCGGCAATGGTCTTTTCCTTGATGCCGCCGACCGGCAGCACCAGCCCGCGCAGACTGATTTCGCCCGTCATCGCGACGTCGTTGCGCACGGTACGCCCCGTCAGCAGCGAGACCAGCGCGGTGTACAGCGCCACGCCGGCACTTGGGCCGTCCTTCGGGATTGCGCCCGCCGGGACGTGCACGTGGATGTCGCTCTTCTCGAACAGCGCCGGGTCGAGGCCGAGAGCCTCGGACTGCGACTTCATGAGGCTGAGTGCGGCCTGCGCGCTTTCCTTCATCACGTCGCCCAGCTGGCCGGTCAGGATCAGCCGCCCGGCGCCCGGTACGCGCGTGGCTTCGATGAAGAGGATGTCGCCACCCACCGGCGTCCAGGCGAGGCCGGTCGCTACGCCGGGGACGCTGACGCGCATCGCCACTTCGTTCTCGAAGCGTGCCGCGCCGAGGATCTCAACGACTTCCGGTGCGTCGATGCGCGCGGCCTCCGCCTTGCCCTCGGCGATGCGCACCGCGACGTTGCGCAGCACCGCGCCGATCTGCCGCTCGAGATTGCGGCAGCCAGCCTCGCGCGTGTAATCGCGCGTGATCTGGTGCAGCGCCTCGTCCGTGATTGAAGCCTGTTCCGCTTTCAGTCCATTGGCCTCGAGCTGCCGTCGCACGAGATAGCGGCGCGCGATCTCGACTTTCTCCTCCTCCGTGTAACCGGTGAGCTCGATGATCTCCATGCGGTCGCGCAGCGGCCCCGGGATCGTGTCGAGCTGGTTCGCGGTGGCGATGAACAACACCTTCGACAGGTCGAAGGGCACGCCGAGGTAGTTGTCGCGGAACGTCCCGTTCTGCTCCGGATCGAGCACCTCGAGCAACGCCGAGGACGGATCGCCCTGGATGCCCCTGCCGAGCTTGTCGATCTCGTCCAGCATCAGTACCGGGTTGCGCGTGCCGGCCTTGCGGAGCGCCTGGATGATGTTGCCCGGCAGCGCGCCGATGTAGGTGCGCCGGTGGCCGCGGATCTCCGCCTCGTCGTGCGTGCCGCCGAGGCTGGTGCGCTGGAACTTGAGGCCCAGCGAGCGGGCGATGCTCTGGCCGAGCGAGGTCTTGCCGACGCCCGGGGGCCCGACGAAGCACAGGATCGGGCTGCGGCCCTCGGGATTCAACTTGCGCACCGCGAGGTACTCGACGATGCGCTTCTTGATCTTCTCGAGACCATAGTGGTCGGCATCGAGGATGCCGCGCGCGCGGGCGATGTCGATCGACTCGTCGTCGAGCTTCGACCACGGCAGCGCGAGCAGCGTGTCGAGGTACGTCCGTGCCATCGAATACTCGCCGCTCGCCTCGTTCATGCGCTCGAGGCGCTTCAGCTCCTTGCGGGCATGCTCCTCGATGTCCGGCGGCATGCCGGCCTTCGTGATCGCCTCGCCCAGTTCCGCGACCTCCTCGCCGCCACCGTCCTCGCCGAGCTCCTTCTGGATCTGCTTCATCTGCTCGCGCAGCACGATCTCGCGCTGGCGGTCGTCGATCGCCTCCTTCGTCTGCTGCTCGATCTGGCGCGAGAGCTTCAGCACTTCGACGCGCCTGGTAAGGTGCGTGGCGACGCGCTCGAGGCGGTCCTTGACCTCGATCGTCTCGAGGATCTCCTGCTTCTCGGACGGCTTGACGTCCATGAAGCTGGCGATCGTGTCGGCCAGCGTCGAGGACGACTCGATACCCTGCAGTGAATTCGCGAGTTCGGCCGGGGCCTGGGGCAGCAGCGAGATCGCCTCGACCGCCTTCTGCTTCAGGTAAAAGGTGCGGGCATCGACTTCCGGGTTCGTGGCCCCGGTGTCGCTCAGGTATTCGACGCGTGCGACGAGGTAGGGGAACCCGCCCACGGCGTCGAGCACGCGGAAGCGCCGCTCGCCCTGGCAGACGAGGTGGTGCGTGCCGTCCGGCGCCGTGATGTAGCGGACGATCGAGGCGACCGTGCCGATGCGATGCAGGTCGTCGAAGGTCGGTTCATCTGTGTCGGCGCTCTTCTGCAGCAGGAACCCGACGCGGCTTTCGGCGCGTACGGCCTCCTGGGCGCCTGCCACCGTCTTCTCGCGCTTGATCGAGACCGGCAGCACCACGCCCGGGAACAGCACCATGTTGCGCACCGGCAGGATGATCAGCATGTCGTCCGGCAGGCTGGGCACCGTCCGTGCCTCATCCGCCGGGTTGCTGTGCGTTTCGTTCGTCGTGGTCATCCGTTCACCCTTGCCCGGTCAGCGCCGGGCGAGCAGTAGTTGCAGGCAGCCATTTGCGAGTTCCTGTCCGGCCAGTTCCCAGGTCCCGGGCGGCAGCACCAACCGGCGCTCGAAGCGTCCGTAGGGGATCTCGAGACGGTGGATGGCTGCGCCCCCCGGTCCGCGCGGCGTGCGCCGCTCGCCCCGGACGATCAACTCACCGGGCACGAGGACGAGTTCCATCCGGTCGGCCGGCACGCCGGGCAGCGCGATCTCGACGAGTATTTCGTCGCCGCTCGAATACACGTCCACCGGTGGTTCCCAACGCGGACGCTCCACTGCGCCCGTGCCGGCGAAGCGGAAGAACTGCCGATGCATCCGCTCGGCCTGCTCCATCAGGTCCACCGCTTCGGCCCACATCCAGGCGCCGGAGTCGCGTCGTTTCATCATGTGCGTTTGCCATACCGATCGGTCCGATGGCAGTGAAGTGGGGGCGTGAGCGGGGGACTCAATGGCACGCTCGGTCACGGCTTTTGATAGGTCTGTCTTTTTATACAGATAAAATTCTCAATCGAGTTGAATTACCAATCTCTGTAGCACACCTGCAAATTGGGATTGATAATAGGATCGCAGTGGATCCCCCCTTTCTTCGCCGCTGGCCGAGCCGTATGCTCCGCCGGTGCCACGACCTGACCCCGCCCAACGCTTCAACGCCGGCTTCTACCGACGGTTCTACCTCGACCCGAAAACCCGCGTCGTGACCCGTGCCGAGATGGCGCGCCGCGCCGACCTGCTGGCCGCCTTCGTGCGCCACGGCGAGCTGCCGGTGCGCTCGATCCTCGACGTCGGTTGCGGCCTCGGGTTGATGCGCCGGCAGTTGCTGCGCCACTTTCCCAGGGCCCGCTACACCGGGCTCGAGGTCAGCGACTACCTCTGTCAGAAGCACGGCTGGATCCAGGGTTCGGCGGCCACCTTTCGCAGCGACCGTCCCTTCGACCTCGTCGTCTGTTACGACGTGCTGCAGTACCTCGATACCCGGCAAGCAGCGGCGACCCTGCGCAACCTTGGCTGCCTGTGTCGCGGGGTACTGCACTTCGGTGTCCTCACGCAGGAGGACTGGGAGCTGTACTGCGACAAGCGGCGGACCGACCGCAGCGTGAGCATCCGGCCCGCCCTGTGGTACCGACGCCGCCTGGCGCCCGCGTTCATCAATGCCGGTTCCGGAATGTTCGTGCGGCGCGGTGCGCCGCTACACCTGTGGGAACTGGACCAGGTCGAGGTGCTGCGGCGCGCCCGGGCCGGGAAGGCTACAATCCGCGCCCTTCGCCCCGTTTCTGGCTGACCCCCCGATGCCCTCGATGTCGCTGCGTCGCTTGCTCCTGCCCGGACTGCTGCTGGCCAGCCTTGCCGGCTGCGGCACGACCAACCAAGCCTGTTTCGAAGATCAGGATTACGCAACCGCAGTCGATCGACCCCGGCTGCAGATGCCCGAGGGCGTCCAGGGCAGCGAGCGTTTGACGGCGCTTGCCATTCCACCGGCCGCGCCCGACGCCGCCAAACTCGACCCCACGCCGCGATGCATCGACGAGCCGCCGTCGTTCTTCGGACGCAAGGGCGCCGTGGCCGATTCGGCGGAAGAGGCGGTGAACGCCTGGGCCGCAGCCTGGGCGGACCGCAAGACCGACGCTGTCGTGCAGATGTATTCACCCACGTTCCAGGCCCCGGGCGAGGGCGGCTCGGCCGCCTATCTCGACCAGCGACGCCAGCAGATCGAGTCCGGGCGCAGCCCGGCGGCGCGCCTCGAAGATGTCAGCGTCGACACGGTCGGTGCCGATCGCCGCATCGTGACATTCGTGCAGCGCTTCGGCGACGATCGCGTGCGCAAGGAACTGACGCTGGTCCGCGAACAGCAGGGCTGGCGAATCGTTTCCGAGCGGACGCTCGAAGTACTCTGATTCCGTGCTGAAACCGACCCGTCGCGGCCCGGTGGAGACCCGACCGTGAGAAGTACCACAGTGTCGAGTGGCATCGGGCTGCAGCCCGGCACGCTGCGAGCGGTGTTGCTCGATCGCCTGACGCGCTCGCTCGGCAAGAGCCCCGACACGGCCACGCAGCGCGACATCTACGACGCTCTCTCCCTCGCGGTGCGCGAGGAGCTGGCGGCGCGCTGGCTTGCGACGCAGCGGCGCGTAGCGCAGGCGAGCGTGAAACGTGTCTGTTATCTCTCGGTCGAATTCCTGCTGGGCCGTTCGCTGGTCAACGGGCTCGCGAGCCTCGACGGCGAACTGGTGCAGGAGGCACGCGAGGCGTTGGCCGAGTTCGGTTACGACCTCGAGCGCGTCGCGCAGGAAGAGATCGACCCGGGGCTCGGCAATGGCGGTCTCGGTCGGCTCGCCGCGTGCTTCCTCGATTCACTTGCCACGCTGCAGTTCCCCGCCGTGGGTTACGGCATCCGCTACGACTACGGCATCTTCACGCAGGCCATCGACGAAGACGGCCGGCAGCGCGAGATCGCAAGCAGCTGGCTGCGCCAGCGCAATCCGTGGGAGATCCCGCGTGACGACGCGCGCTTCGTCATCCGCTTCGGCGGCCGCAGCGTCGCCGCCAATGACGCGCAGGGCCGCCCGCGCTACCGCTGGGTCGACACGCAGAACATCTGGGCGGTCGGCTTCGACATGCTGATCCCGGGCAATCGCAGTCCGACCGTCAATCACCTGCGGCTCTGGTCAGGGCGCGCCATCGCACCGTTCAACGTCGAGCTGTTCAATGCCGGGCGCCACGCGGAGGCCTCGGTCGAACAAGTCGATGCGAAGAACGTCTCGCGCATCCTCTACCCGGACGACACCACGCCGCAGGGCAAGGAACTGCGCTTCAAGCAGCAGTATTTCTTCGTCAGCGCAAGCCTGCAGGACATGCTCGCGCAGCATCTCGCCGAAGGCCGCGGGTTCGACGACCTGCCGGAGGCGGTGGCGATCCAGCTGAACGACACGCATCCGGCGCTCGCTATCCCGGAACTGATACGCCTGCTGGTGGACGAGCACGACGTCGAGTGGGACCGGGCGTGGGACATCACGCGGCAGGTGTTCTCCTATACCAACCACACCCTGCTGCCCGAGGCGCTCGAGGTGTGGCCGGTCACCTTTTTCGAGCGGCTGCTGCCCCGTCACCTGCAGATCATCTACCTGATCAACCGCGCCCTGCTCGACGAGTTGTCGGCCCGTCACCCCAATGATCCCGAGCGGCGCCAGCGCATGTCGCTGATCGAGGAGAGCCAGGGCCGCATGGTGCGCATGTCGCACCTGGCCGTCGTGGCGAGCCACACGGTCAACGGCGTGGCGAAGCTGCACTCCGACCTGATGACACGGACGATCTTCGCCGATTTCGCCGAGCTCTATCCCGGGCGCTTCACCAACGTGACGAACGGTATCGCCGTGCGGCGCTGGCTCAAGCAGTCGAACGCCGGGCTTTCCGCCATGCTCACCGAGCGGCTCGGGCACGCCTGGGAGAACGACCTCGAGGAACTCGAGCGCCTGCGCTGGGCGGCGGAGGACGCAGAGTTTCGCCAGCATTTCCGCGCGATCAAGCTCGAGAACAAGCAACGCCTGGCCGCCGTCATCCAGCGGCGCGTGGGCGTGGACGTCGACGTGAACTCGCTCTTCGACGTGCAGGTGAAGCGCATCCACGAGTACAAGCGGCAGTTGCTCAACCTGCTGCACGTCATCACCCGCTACCACCGCTTGCGCGCCAACCCGCAGGCGTATGCCGTGCCGCGCACCGTGATCTTCGCGGGCAAGGCGGCTCCCGGCTACGTGATGGCGAAGTCGATCATCAAGCTGATCAACAACGTGGCGCAGGTCGTCAACGCCGACGAGTCGATCCAGGGCAAGCTCAAGGTGGTCTTCCTGCCGGACTACGACGTGTCCCTCGCGCAGCGCATCATGCCGGCGGCCGACCTGTCGGAGCAGATCTCCACCGCGGGCATGGAGGCCTCGGGCACCGGCAACATGAAGCTGTCGCTGAACGGCGCGCTCACCATCGGCACGCTCGACGGCGCCAACATCGAGATCCGCGAGCAGGTGGGCGCGGACAACATCTTCATCTTCGGCCTCACGGCCCCCGAGGTGGAGGAGCGCCGCCGGACGGGTCACTCGCCGAGCCAGCTCGTGCCCGGAGACGCGGACCTCGCGAAGACCCTCGACATGATCGATTCCGGCTTCTTCAGTCCGGGCAACGTGGCCGACGGCAAGCCGGTCGTCGACCGGCTGCTGAGCGAGGGCGATGCGTATTTCGTGCTGGCGGACTACGCGGCTTACGTGGCGGCCCAGGATGCGGTGGACGCGCTGTACCTGCAGCCGGACGAGTGGAGCCGCAAGGCGGTCCTCAATACGCTCAGCATGGGCACGTTCTCGAGCGATCGCAGCATCCGCGAGTACGCGCAGCGCATCTGGCGCATCAAGCCGGTCTTATGAGCTATGCCCTCACCCCAACCCTCTCCCGCTGACGCGGGAGAGGGGGCGGATTCACCTCTCCCACGCCAGTGGGAGAGGTCGGGCGCAGCCCGGGTGAGGGCTCCGATTCACCTCTCCCGCTAAAGCGGGAGAGGGAGAAGAAAGGGTAGACTCCGCCCGTGGCCGGGAAGCCCAAACTGACCGCTGCCGAAATCGAGGCGCTGCTCGACGCGCGCCACCCCGAGCCGCGTTCGCTGCTCGGCTACCACGAGTTCGCGCGCAAGGACGATGCGCCGGTCTGCATGGTCCGGGTCCTCGAGCCGGACGCCGAGAGCGTGACAGTGCTGTGGGAGGACGGCGGCACGGCCACGGCGCTCAAGCGCATCGATGCGCGCGGTCTGTTCGAGGGCCGCGTGACGCATCGCCGGCCGCTGCATCCGTACCGGCTGAGCATCCGCTATCGCAGCGGCACCGAGCTCGTCAAGCACGACCCCTATTTCTTCGCGCCGCAGCTCTCCGATTTCGACCTCTACCTGTTCGGCGAGGGCAACCACTACACCATCTACCACAAGCTCGGCGCGCACCCGGCGACGCTCGACGGGTTGGCGGGCACGCACTTCGCGGTGTGGGCGCCGAACGCGGCGCGGGTCAGCGTGGTCGGGCCGTTCAATCTCTGGGACGGGCGCAAGCACGCCCTGCAGGCGCGCGGCGCCTCGGGCATCTGGGAGTTGTTCGTTCCCGACCTCGGCCCCGGCACGGCCTACAAGTTCGAGATCCGCACCAAGGCCGGCCAGACGATCCTGAAGGCGGATCCGTACAGCTTCGCGATGCAGCTGCGGCCGGACAACTGCTCGGTGGTGGCATCGCTCGAGGGCTACGCCTGGGCCGACGACGAGTGGCTGCGCTCGCGCGCCACGGTCAATCCGCTGCAGCAGGCCATCAGCATCTACGAAGTGCATCCGTCTTCGTGGCGGCGGGACTATGGGCGCTCGCCGCCGTTCCTCAACTGGTCGGAAATCGCCGACGAGCTGATTCCCTACGTGCGCGACATGGGGTACACGCACATCGAGCTGATGGGGGTCGCCGAGCATCCGTTCGACGGTTCGTGGGGCTACCAGGTCGTGGGTTACTACGCCCCGACCGCGCGCTTCGGCACGCCGCAGGATTTCATGCGCTTCGTGGACCGCTGCCACCAGGCCGGCATCGGCGTGATCATGGACTGGGTGCCCGCGCACTTTCCGCGCGATACCCACGGCCTGGCGGAGTTCGACGGCACCGCGTTGTACGAGCACGCGGATCCGCGGCTCGGCGAGCACGCCGACTGGGGCACCAAGATCTTCAACTACGGTCGCCACGAGGTGCGCAACTTCCTGGTCGCGAACGCGCTGTACTGGCTCGACCACTATCACGTGGACGGACTGCGCGTGGACGCGGTGGCCTCGATGCTCTACCTCGACTACAGCCGCAATCCGGGTGAGTGGGTGCCGAATCGCTACGGCGGCCGCGAGAATCTCGACGCGATCGATTTCCTGCGCCAGCTCAACGCGGCGGTCGGCAAGTACCACCCGGGCGCCATGATGTTCGCCGAGGAATCGACGGCATTTCCCGGCGTCACCCAGCCAGCGCACCTGGGCGGTCTCGGCTTCCACTTCAAGTGGAACATGGGCTGGATGAACGACACGCTGCGCTACGCGTCGCTCGATCCGATCTACCGCCGGCACGACCATCACCTGATCACCTTCTCCTTCATGTACGCGTGGTCGGAGAAGTTCGTGCTGCCGGTCTCGCACGACGAGGTGGTGCACGGCAAGGGCTCGCTGCTCGACAAGATGCCGGGTGACGAGTGGCAGAAGCGCGCGAATTACCGCTGGCTGCGCGCCTACATGACGGCGCATCCCGGCAAGAAGCTGCTGTTCATGGGTTGCGAGTTCGGCCAGTGGCGTGAATGGCGCGACGAGCACTCGCTCGACTGGCACCTGCTCGAGGACCCGCGGCACCGGGGACTGCAGGATCTCAACCGCGAGTTGAACCGCATCTACACGGCTCTGCCCGCATTGCACGCCAGCGACGCCGACCCCGCCGGCTTCGCGTGGATCGACCTGCACAACGCCGACCAGAGTGTGTTTGCATTCCTGCGGCGCGACACTCGCGATCCATCGTCGCCGCCGCTCGTATGTGTCTTCAACTGCACGCCCGTGCCGCGCGACGATTACTGGGTCGGTGTCCCGGAAGGCGGCACCTACGCCCGGATCCTCGATTCCGACGAAGTGCGCTTCGGCGGAGCGCAATACAACAAGCAGGATC
>Ga0315290_10002662_pt1 | contig 12644 bp, 23 predicted proteins | sample YL17G12_0_MG_FD_203627 | JGI IMG/M metagenome (GOLD analysis project Ga0315290, IMG submission 203627) | Sediment microbial communities from Yellowstone Lake, YNP, Wyoming, USA - YL17G12_0 | ecosystem: Environmental > Aquatic > Freshwater > Lake > Sediment | place: USA: Wyoming | collected...
CATCTACCCAATAGCCATTATCACATGTTACACGATATACTTGTTTATTTGTTTTATGTCGCATTACATATTTTACATTGGCAAACATTAAATATCCACTATCAGATACAGTATGTGATTTTACATCATATAATATACAATATTCTTTGCCGTCAATTGTTGTAATATCCGTATGTGTAAATAAATTTTCTATATAAACACTTCTATGACCTAAATCAATTTTTGTATTTTTAGTTACACTATCTCCATATATAGCAGAATATCCTTTAGATTCTATGTATTTTCTTGTGTACTCGATGATCTCTCGTCCTGCCGATGTAACAGCAGACGCAATCTCATTATCGAATAATCTGAACCTTGGATATCCACTCACACCATAATAGGTATTCATTAATATTTTTACTACCGACTGCTGTTGATCCAGCACTTCATATTCCGTGGAACCTTTTTTATAATTCTTCATTTCCTTTTTCAACGTATCTCTTTTTTCCAGAAGTTCCAATATAATCTCACGAACAAGGCCAATCGGCTCTTTTACAAAATGAATGCCATTGGGAGAATGTAATTCACCGTTCGGATTTTTGGATTCTGGAGAGGCGTTCATAGTCAGCATCGACATTGGATACAATGATTTCAGATCCAGCACAATCACATTCTCTTCCAAACCTTTCGATGGACTGAATACAGTGGCACCTTCAAATTTTTCCTCACTGGCATATCCTTTAGATGGTAAAATAAATCCTTTGTCATGTGCCTTTCTTAATACATAAATATCCACCATAGAAGAAGATTCCAATGTTTTATCAAGTGGAGCTCCAACAAATCCTGCCAGCTCCCGGTAAAAATCTATGATGTGGTTTTTCTTGTCAATGCCTACACAAAGTTCCACATCTTTATAGTTATATTCAACAAATTTCTGAAGATCCTCACGTGCAAGTTTAGCAAGAGACCCCTCAAAGTGGATTTTATGTTCTTTGAGCTCGTATTCAGCTATGGCATCGAGACGGTAAGATTCTCTTTTTCCACTTGCTGTTGTAATCTTTTTATATGCTTCCAATAAATCAAACACAATTCTTCCACGGATATTCGCTTTATTTCGTTTGTCACCATATGTTGATGGAAGACGTGAGATTAATTCTACACTCATATTAAAAACTGACATCCTGCGTACTATATAATCCATATCAAAATCTTCTACATTCCAGCCTGATATAATATCCGGATCCTTCTTTTTAATATAATCACAAAATGCTGTAAGCAATTTTTTCTCATTATCAAAGACGATAGTTTTACGATTATCTGGATCCTTGATGATTACAGGCTTGCCAGACAGGTTTAAAACCAGAGTAGTATACTTTTCATCAAAACCATCATACATGGTTATTGCAGTGATAGGATCGCGTTCTGGCTCAGGAAATCCTTTTTCGTCACCACACTCAATATCAAGAAAACAGACACGCGCCGGGGCTTTAACAGTACATGGTTTTGTAAGCCGATAATCACATAGTTCACTTTCTGTTTCAATTCCACTGGTGATGTGGTGGTCAATCATAAATCTTACGTGAAAAGGAATATCAGCTTCAAAATGCTGGCAGAGATTTTTTGTCACATGAATATCAATAGGAGAATTTTTACAATCCACTCTCCGTAAATCATCACCATAAATAGATTTATATATTTTTATAGTATCTATGTCCATCACTGATGGGTGGAGCATATTTCCTGCCTGTTCCAGAGGTATAAAATAATATGGTACAAACCCGGTCAAATCTATCCGGTGGGCCTGCGCTTGTTCATCCCTTCCGAAAACATGTAATACAGCTCCGCCTGATGGAGTACCGGAATAATCAATCTGTGTAATATTCAGTTTCATTCTCTCACCCGATTGATAATATATTAGTAAAAAGAAGTATTTATGGTTGGTGGTTTACATTTTCCACATGTTGTACTACAGTGTCAACCACTATAATGTGCGTGCCTCTCGACCATTCAAGCAGATCAATATACGTATATAATGCTGTAAAGATGAGCTGGAATGCAATTATTACACAAGTAATCGGAACTCCAAACACCATATTGGATATACCAATGATCATTCCAAGAATATATGCTGTAATACTTAATCCGAAACCATATGCAGTACATGTCATAACGGTAGACCAGAATTGTAATTTAAGATTATTTCTCTGGGTATAAATATAAAATGCCGTAGTAACAATACCAATGAGAAGAATTCTCATTGTGCTCATTGTAATCTCCGAATCATTATTATCCATACAGAATTGCATAATATAAGCCAAAACTGCTAACCCGCCATAAATACACTGACCGATAAACCATGACAAAAGTAATACACCGATATTATCAGCCGAGTCTATTTTCGTAGTATAAAAGAAATCTCTCCACGTAAGAACATGATGTTCATCATTTCTAAGTCTCATATCATATGGTAATTTTTTCTCAAATTTCCAGAAATAATAATATACTCCAATGAAAAGTACTATAGAGATAATAATATATAAACCTGCATTATATCCATAAAATCCCATGAGATCCATGAGTTTTATAAAAGCTGTAATAATAACAGATGTTGTAATAAATGCCTTAACTGAGTTCCAGCTTAATCTTGTCAATAATTCAGACTGGCTCATATTATTAATTATATCATTTTTTGACACCATATTAATCAGCCATCCCACCCATTATACCCATAGTACTAGCAACTACGGCTATTACACATAATATAATAACAATCACTCCTATTAATCCTCCCAACTGCATGAAACTCACACTATTATTCACTGTGCTCATCATTGACTGGTTTAACACTACAACTTTCTGGAATACTACGGGATCCGGAAATATTGCTTTTGCAATACCCACTTGGTAAATATAAAAATCCCGCAGGCCATTGAAACAGCCTGCAACTCCAATCAGGAATAAGATTCCAATATTCCTGAAATTAATCTTGTTTTGAACCTCAATTTCGGTCATAAGTATATATTTGTTAAAAGAGGTATATATCTATAGTGACTGATCTTTTTTCCGTTTCAAAATAGATATATATACCCATGTTGGGCGAATAATAAAAATATAACCATCCCAATCGGTTATAACATGATGTCCTGTTTCAAGTACTTCACATTCTGATGGTTCGCGTATTTCGAGATCAAGATCTTCATTTTCAAAATGATATTCCAATGAGAAGATATCTTTTATATCACGTGTAAGGTTAAACATAATAATATATTGGTATAATCTGTATAAAAGTGTAGCGTTCAGTCAAGTTTTCCGCCTTGCGCTAATATGCATAATTTCCTTTCTTCTGATTCATTCAAACCATATTTCTTGATGAGGAATTCTGCAAATGTCTTAACATTGTTGATATGAACTCCACACTTATCACAAACCGGATCTTCATCCCAATCCCATCCAAGCTGACTATTATCACATACAGGGCAAACAAAACTACATGATGACGAATTACTGACGAATCCTAATCGGAACATTCAATCAGCCCCCGCATAATCTACCCCTTCTTTATTTTCATATTTTTTAAATATTTTAGTTAAACATACATTATGCATTGAAAACGTTCCATACATATAATGTTCGCTTTCATGAATATCTGTATCTGAATCATACATATGCTGTTCACATACTTCACGTTCTTCATCTGTCAAATACTTTTTCGGTATGACAAACGAGCTGCTGCTTGAGTTTGAAACAAAACCTAATCTAATCATTATATATCTCCTGTCTGCTGATAAAAACTGTGGTCTCTGATTTTTTATCAAGAGTCAATGATAGTATATATGCTTCCAATCGTCCTTCTGGTACAAGTTTTGGATCCTCCCATCCGGTTAATCTGACAGCCCACAATTTGGTCATTTACAAGATCCTCCTAATTCTTTAATTATCTTTACCAGATCATCTTTTTTATCTTTCGGTATTTCAACAACCAGTATATCAACATAGCAATTATTTTTCCATTTTTTATATTCTGTTAGAAAATCCAATGTATCATTTTTTGGAGATGGATCCGGACCTTGCCATGCTATAGTAATGTCATCTTTTTTCACATCAATTATACTGGAAGGATCATAATTTCCATCCCAAAACTTCTCATTAACATAAAGTTCATCATTAACAAAATACCAGTCGTCAGATAAAGATTTTTGAAATTCATCAAATTCTACTAATGTAATTTTCATGGTTACTCCTTATATTTCTTCTGAATCCTTTCCCATTGCTCATTAAACTCGTCAACTGTTTCTTTTGCCCAATGCTCTTCATATCCAAATTCCATTTCGAAATCTGCAATAAGATTAACTTCTTCAATGTCTTTAAGTTTATTATCTACCATTCCGGTTCCTCCGGCACTACTTCATCGGACACACCGATTTTTTTCAAAAATTCACGCATATTAAAATTTGTCATACTTGTTTCGAATTGGATGAACTTATACTTCTTATTTTTAATTCCAAATATTGTCCACCTGTCACATTCCTCATCACAGTTTTCCATTCCAAGCAATTTTCCAAATTCAAGATGATGTTTAATCGCGCATATCTGGAATTTTTTCAAGTCTTTTTTCTTGATTACAAATGAACTACTGCTTGAATTTGATACAAAACCTATTCTACATTTCATTTTTCTTATCCTCCTTAATCATTCTTCTTTTCCTCATACATATCTTCACATATGAATGCTACTATGATTAAACTTGTGAATAGCATTGAAGTTACAACGGAGAATATCAATAACTCTCCTTTAGACTGTTCAAATGGATTAATAACCATTGTAATAACAAACATAGAAATACAAACACTACCAATTATAGTTTCTCTTATCATATTTACTTTCACTCCCATCCAAGGAACAATGGTAAAAATCCAATCACAAACGCTGCACATATAAATAAAATGAATGCCCACATTACATTAGAAGTAGATGATTGTAATATAAGTTGTCCTTTTCTATATTGTTCTGATTCGTGCTTTGATTCAATTGATTCCATTTTCTTTATCCTCCTTGTCAACTTTTTTATAAAATGCCTTAATACCGGGCCAGTCGTCCGGGGTTACCAGATAATTGGCAATACGTGCTACTTTACAATGTGGTTTACATTTATTCTTTATTTTAAGTTTGTTTTTCGATCTATATAAGCATATTGTTTCAATTAACGTTATATTTGATAATTCATTGGTAAATCTGTCAACCTGATCATCGGAATCCAGATCCGGGTAATCCTCTTCTACACCTTTCCAGATAGATGATATATATAAATTGATTTTGCCTGTTGGTTTCCAATATCCATAATATTTTGATGGATACGTAGATATTTTATAATCAATTCCCTGATTTTCCATAAACATCCATTATATATTCTGGCATTATTCTATATAAGCCAAGTGGTTTATCTATAATTCGCACCATTCCAAGTGAATGATAAAAATCATCAGCATAACCATTGGATGTTACTGTAACAGAATAATGTAATAATTTTGCCAGCTTAAGTATTTCTCTCATCATAATAGATCCGTAATTTTTTCTTCGTTCAAGAACCCCTATATGAGTAATAGTAATGGATTGTTTTCTCTCCAAAATAGTATATGACATCGCTCCTATTAATGCAAAATTTTTGAATAATAACATCAGGTTCTCCTTAGTAGATTTTATTGCATCCAATATCGAATCAAATCCGCCATCTTTATGATAACTTTCCGGATATAAATTTTTTAAATATTGTGCATATTCAATCCTGTAATCAAAAATATACTGGGTATAATCAGATTTATGTTGTGGTGGTTCAATAATAACCAGTTTAAAAGTATATTCATCAATCTTAAAATTTGAAATACTCCGGTACAATACATAAGAAGATACACTGCTATCTTCACGGTGAAGAATCATCGTCGGTTCAACCCATTTATAACATTTATTTAATAAATCCATTCAACCCCAGCTCCCTTTTTAATTTTATTATTTCTTTTTCCATGGCATTAATACGGTTCAGTTTATACTGCCTGTCCACATCATGAATATGATGGTTTTCCAGATGGGCCAATATATGGTCAGGGCATATTAGTCCACGTAATGTATACAACAATTGTGTATATTCAATCAATGACATTTCCTGAACTTCTGGCACATATTTTTTCGCCAGCCTGTTCATCGGGTAAATCATTATTTTATAATCTGGTTTAATATATTTTACGGTAAAATAAGGAATCCCTGCCAGATTTGCTAATTTTTTTTGTGCACGGTGTTGAAGACGTGAAAAATTCAAACGTGCATGCTCGGATTTAACTTCAATAAGAGAAGACAGATTGATTGAATTTCCATCAAGACGAAATTCCAGAAAATCCAGATCCACGGCATAGAGACCTTCTCCAAAATGACGGTGTAATTCATTAAAAATCAGATCCCGTAAGTGATAACGTTCTTTTCGTACCATCAGAGTAGTATTTGATAGTTAATTTATAAAAGGGTGGTGGTCTGGTACTAATTATTACTGATAGTAATATTTGAGTAATAGTTTTATATCTTATTATTACGAAAATTTCCAGTGGAACTTTTAATACAACTTTACTTGTTTTAAAACAAGTATAACTGATATTTTTATTTTGGACTTATTTTTGATTTTCTGGTTTTAAATGAAACTAAAATAATTTAATATAATATTATTATTATATATATGATCTAGATGTAAGGATGGAACGCGATTTTTCAATCGATTTGTTTTTTCTGAAACAGGGGTTTTGATTTGGGTGATCAAAAAAACTCTCTATTACTCTATATATAAATCGCGAGGCTTAGTAAAATATATATAGTACTTATTTCTATTATGATAGTTTTTTTATTTTTTGAAACACCCAAAATAAAAAAAGGAAACCGATTCAAAAAAGCAGTACCATCCTTACATCTAGATCATATATATAATATTTGAATTATTTTAATATTTTTTAAAAATTATTAAGATTTTATTTTAAAAACAAATCCCAAAACAAATATATCAATTTTAATTGTTTTAAAACAAGTAAAGTTGTATTAAAAGTTCCACTGGAAATTTTCGTAATAATAAGATATAAAACTATTATTCAAATATTACTACTAGTAATAAATATTAATGCATTACAATAACGCATTATAATAACGCATTACAATAGAATCACAACACTTATAAATGTTATAAACCAATTATTAACTAATGAAGATAGAAATTATAATCATTATTATGATAATTATTAGCCTTGGCTTTATTTCAAATATTCATATGTCTTCATGCACTACTCCTACAATACCTATGACACCACCACATTGCCCTAATATTTGTGACTGTAATGCATCATCGGATGAATGCCAGATATCGGCCTGCGACTATATCAGATGCCACTTGCAATGGTATGGAGTATGCTTATGGTAACATTCGCAATCGCAGATATCCATGGGAACCTACTTGGGTTAAATGATGCGCTCAAAAAATGTAAATTTAAAATAAAATCTGACACACTTATCAATCTTGGCGATATATGTGACGGAGGAAATAAAACACATCAGGTTATTGATAAATTATTAACTATCAAACATCATATATTGACACAAGGAAATCACGACGTACCATGGGCTCTTAACTGGATGAAAACCGGTAAAGAACTTCCAATCTGGTGGAATCAAGGCGGAATGCGTACAGCCGAATCCTATAATTTTGACTATAAAAATGTCCCGAAATCGCATATTAAATTTCTGGAAAATACCCTGCCATATTATGTTGATGAAAAAAACAGGTTATTTGTACATGGAGGATTCGATCCTGATAAACCAATAGACACACAGGATGTAGATTATCTCACATGGGACCGGAAGCTCTTATGTGAATACGCCCAGACAAAACATGTTGAACAATATAATCATGTTTTTGTAGGGCATACTACGACACAATTTTTTAATGGATCCGTAGTACCCATGACATTTAATAATGTGACCGGTCTGGATACCGGAGGAGGCTGGTCAGGTAGGATCACTATCATGAATGTAGATACATTTGAATTCTGGCAATCAGAGATAAGTGCAAATATGCAAAATAGTATGGGATTATATCAGGATGTTTTCTAATTTTCGTACAAATCCAACCGCTCCCTCTCCCATACAAATGGTTTATCGCCCAAAAATTCTGTTAACCAGTTTATGATACGTTCTCCAAACGAGTCTATGTATTTTTCAAGTTCATCATCAAGTGTCATAATAATATTAAAACACACATATATAAAAACTTAACTACAATCCCCGATTTCGTTTCATCCGCGCCCCGATCCCGAAATCATCCACTTTAGGAACTTCACAAACGACTTTTGTCTTCTTTAATCGATCAGCACATCTCTCCTTTGCTTCGCGCGCCAGCTTCTCAATAAAATTCATATTGACCATACCAAATGTAAATATGTATTATGAGATATTAAATGTTTGCTTCGAGTTTTTTGATAACGCGATCACACCCATCCCTGAGAAGTATCAGGTGTTTGATATATTTTCCAATACAGTGTTTATGCCGTTTCAAAAAATCTTCTGTACCAATATCCCGCTCCAAAAATGTAAATCCAAGATATTCATACAAATACATATCAAAATCACTTCCATGATATATTCCAATATATACATTTTTTTGTTCCGGGACTTGTGGTAACAACATTACCCCCAACTCCGATGTTTTTCATGAATTGTCTCCATACCATCATATTCATCAATTTCCCATTCTATACCATCAGGTATTTCAACAATTTTTAATTCAGAATATTTATCATTGGCTTCTTCCCCCAATTCATTAATTACCTGAATAAGGAATGGATCATCTCTTCCAATATTCCAGTCTGACCAATACGCATTATCAGCAAGATTATCAAGTTTTTTACCAAAAACTTCATCTCCAAAATCTTTTGTTACAGTAAGTGTGAACATTGATTTTTTAGCTTCATTATCATCATCGATGCGAATATATTTACCATCTTGTGCAATATGCTGGTAAAAATAACATTTTTTACCCATTAATTCCAGATAGCGTCTTTGTGCTTTTGGAGATAATCCAAAACCACCATGCACTGTGTTAATTACAATTTTCGTCATTTCAAAACCTCCTTTTTAAATTCTGCCCAACATCCCGTACAAATTTACTGCAACATAATGGTGTTAATAATGTAAATGGTGTTAATAATGGATATAACATAATTACCTGTTTAAGTATTGTAAATCTTTCAGGATTTTTAAACATGAAATACACTGCCGCAATATAACAACTGAAAAAATACATTTGGAGATATAATACTAATCGTTCCACTATTGAAAATTTTCTTCCACGAAGAACTGCTGTCTGTTGTATATTATATAAACATTCCAATGCGGGTATCAAGACATCCAGCCTGCCGTGCAATGTTAATTGGGCATGTTCCGATGCGCTGCTCGTATCACGTCTCCTGTACCAGACACCACATGGTTTTGGTGTATAATACATATTTGTAAATGCAGATATACGCATAATTAAATCAAGATCTTCCCCACGACAATTACGATATCCACCAAGATCATCAAACACATCTTTCCGGATAACCATTAATGACGGTAATACAAAACAATCCCATATCGCCCGTATGAATAAATTACCCTGCATACCAGTCTGGTAATGAGGAAACAACTGGCGATGCGGATTTTCATCCAGATTATTTATCTGGTAACCATTTGTACATGCAAGACCTATGGAATTATCAGCCTCCATTACAGGAATAATTGTTTCAAGAAAATCCTCAAACCAGATATCATCATCATCCAAATTTGCAATATATTTCCCAATAGCAATTTTTATCCCGGCATTCCGGTTATCAGATATCCAGTATGTTTCAGGTATACGAAGATACCTGACTTTATCTGATATAATTTTTAATTCATCTGATGAAACATTTCCAACATCATCTACTACAATAATTTCAGTATTTTTATATGTTTGGCTGGCTGCACTACGTACTGCACGTAATAATAGTTCCGGCCTGTCATGTGTCGGTATAATAATACTTACTAATGGATTCATTTTTTTGTCCTGAAATACTCTATCAAATTTATACAAAATAATAATGTTATCATAATAGATATAAATGTCAGTATATATAATGTAAACGGACTGACACCCCAACAAATAGTAGAGAATGCTTTTCCTGTCATATCCATCATTATACAAGTATTATGTTCGGCTACCCACTGCCATATCGAGAGGACAAACCAATCAAAACCTGTTATAACTAATCCACTCACAATCAAAAAAAATTTTGATTTAAAAAATGTCATTTATATTTTATACTCCGCTGCCTTCGCATCATTATAAAACATCTGTACGGTTTCAAGAGAGACCATAGGTAAACTACGTCCAAGGAATTCCAGTTTTTTCAGGATATCCGGCGTCACCGTAATAATATGACAACCAGCATCATTTGCCTGAACAATGTTTAATACTTCCCGCGTACTTGCCCAGAGCAATTTAATATTTGGTTTTATTCTGATAATTTTTAGTGCATCTTTTATAATCGGGACCGGGTTAACACCAGTATCAGCAATTCTTCCGGCAAATACAGATATAATGGACGGGGCCGTTGAAGAATATAATGCTGCAAATACTTCAGCAACCTGATTTACCGTGAGAACCGCAGTAACATTTATTTTTAATCCACTTTCAGATAATTTTTTAATTAATGGTGCAGTACTTATACCATTAGTAAGTGTTACCGGAATTTTAATATATACATTTGGTCCCCACGAATTAATAATACGCGCCTGACGTTCCATTTCAATCATATCATCTGAAAGCACTTCAAACGATACAGGCATGTCTTCTGGTATACTATCAATAACCTCTTTTGCAAATGTCTCATAATCTGTAACACCGGCTTTTCGCATCAATGTTGGGTTAGTAGTAAACCCATTAACAGATCCACATGCATCAACCATTTCCTTAATATTTGCACCATCTGCAAACAATGTTATTTTTAAATCAACAAGAGCTGTCATACTTAATTATTGGTAATGTACTTATTTAAGATTAGTGATTGGCATATACAGTTTTAACGATATCCAATGCTTTTTTGGCATCAGATATATCACCTTCAGGTTTTTTATGAAGCTTGATGCATTGTATAAAATAATCAAGTTCCTTTTGCCACGACAAATCAACCTTTGATTTATATTTCCATATACCTATATCAGGAATACCCATTTTAGGGTACATGCGATAATAAGTCAGTTGTTCCATCCCGTAACTCCCACCAAGACCATCTATTACAAGTTTTCCCCTTTTCCCGTAAATCTCAAATGAAAACATATTTTTCCATTCAGTACAACTTACATGCAGCCATGCTATTTTATCTTTATCTGATTTTAACATAAGAAACGCATTATCTTCAACCGGCATATCCCAGAAATACGTATGCGCGTAGCTGTTTATAACATCAAGATCACCCAAGAACCACCGGGAGAGATCAATTAAATGCACACCTTGATCAATCAATTCTCCACCACCGGATTTATCAGGATCAGCACGCCATTCTTTCTCATAACCGAGTCTCCCACCATGACCATATCTCCCACGGATAAACATCAGGTCTCCCAATGCTCTAGACTTGACAAATTCTTTTGCTTTTATAAATGCCGGATGAAAACGGTGATTAAATCCTACTTTGACAAATACCTTGTTTTTATGAGCCTCACATATGACAGGTAGTAATTCATCAGAATTCCTGCCAGCAGGTTTTTCAACCAGCACATGTTTGCCATTGGTAACTGCTGCTAATGCAAGACTGGCAAGACAATCATTGGTTGTAGATATAATAACCATATCTATAGAATCATCCTGCATTACATCATATGGATCTGATGAAAATTTTTTAATCTTCATCATACCTGCAAGTTTTTTCGCTTTTGCCAGATCAGAGTCCACAGCAATAACAAGATTATTAATCCCAAGAGACCGGGCACGTTTTATTCCAACATTACCACATCCGACGAGTCCGATATTCATTGGTATTCTCCATAATACGTATATCGTTTAGGAGTGTATGTTTTCATCTCACTTCGTAAAATTGTCAAAATTGGATCCCTGTCATATGGTGTACGCAATTGTACATGCATTGCTATTTTTGTCCGTAACCTATACTGGCATAAATAAAACGCCTCATTACGAGAGACGAGACAATTTTTCCAGATATCATTATGAATACATAATGGTTTTATCCCATGCGTCTTACATGCAACAACAGTTATAAGAGGATTATGAAATAGATCATTTTCTTTTTCTGAATAATATTCACAATCTTTGTAATTCATACATCCCAATCCTTACCGCGATCTTTTCCGATAATCCGTCTCAGTGTATAAACATCCGACTCCATTAAATCATCGATATGTTCCGGGAATTCTCTCCATTTATCCCAAGGCGCACTGATTAATTTCCCGGTAATTCCATTACTTTTATCTGAAGCTAGAAATGCGCATAATTCCGCCCCAATTTCTAATGATGTACCGCCCGATTCTTTTTGCTTTAATGCTTTTTCATAAAATACAGTCCCAACAACAGATTCCCCGGCGTCAAGGATTTCGTCGAGTAACCG
>Ga0315290_10002665_pt1 | contig 12640 bp, 11 predicted proteins | sample YL17G12_0_MG_FD_203627 | JGI IMG/M metagenome (GOLD analysis project Ga0315290, IMG submission 203627) | Sediment microbial communities from Yellowstone Lake, YNP, Wyoming, USA - YL17G12_0 | ecosystem: Environmental > Aquatic > Freshwater > Lake > Sediment | place: USA: Wyoming | collected...
TATTCTTGAAAGCATGAGCGCTGATAAAGGATAGTAGATCATGGGTTTATCGTATATTGGCAAGAGCTGCTTGCAGACCCCTATTGTCACCGGATAAAGCCTTTTCCCGCTCCCGCCTGCTAAGATAATACCTTTCATGACTTCGCTATTTTAGCTGACAAGCTGGCAAGCTGGCAAGCTAAAGAAGGCAGGCTACCGCCATTCATGTCCAATTCGGACATGTCCTTTGAAAATGCTCCCAGCAATCTGCTTTCAAACAAACTATTTAACAAAGTTAAGGTTGAGGCAAGGTCCCTATGTTTCTTTTTTCCCTAAGCCTGTTTTAATGCTTAGCCTTAACCTTAGCCTGGGCCTTTTACTACTTCACGCTATTGCCAAAAAATAACTGTCAAGTTCGACTCTGCATTGTATTGTTTCAAGCAGTATCATTACCCTTTCATGCCCTTTGATCTCTTTTTCAAAAATGCCGTAAAAATCTTTGAAGGGTCCGTCCTTTATCAGAACCTTGTCACCGTTCTTAAAAGTGGAGGGCTTAATAACGATGAGGTTATGGTCTTCTATCCCATCCTTAATTACATTTATAACCTCATCCTGCACTGCCACAGGGCTCTTTTTACCGACAATATACTTTACACCCCTTGTGTAGGTTATGAGATGAGAGTATTTGTCTTTATCGAAGTTTGCAAAAAGGTAGCATGGGAAGAGAGGCTCTATAACATCAGTCAGCCTGTTGCGTTTGAATTTTCTGAATTTGATTTTTGGATTAAGGACTTCAATTCCTATATTTTGCAGGGAAAAAGCTACAGAATCTTCCTTCTTTGGTTTTGTATAAACAGCATACCACATTATCTATTAATTATAATATTTTTCATATAAAACCTGCATGTTTTACATTAATTCATTACCGATAAACTATCGGCAGTCAGACCCCTCAGGTACCATCAAACCCGATTGTTACTTTTTCTCCCTCAATGATAACAGGCACTTTCCTGACCCCGTCTGAAAGTTTCAGCATCTCTTCCAATTTTGTGCTGTCTGCTTTCACATCTATGTAGGTTGCTTTTTCTCCGTACGCCGACCTGGCCTTGTCTGTAAAAGGTCAGCCTGCCTTGCCATAGATAATAACTTTTTCTGCCATAATGACACCTCCAGATGGTATGTTTTTTCTTCCCGGCTACTTCCCCATTAAATACCGCTCAGGGTTTGCGGTTATACAATTCATTATAACACCCTCATCATAACCTGTTTGAATGAGTCTCTGTGCCGATTCAGCAACAGTCATGCTGCCGCCGAGGAGTTTGCCATGAATATCGGCAACGCTTTTGTTCTCAGGGAAAGTTTTTGTCTCTTTTACCGTATCTGAGACCATGATTATTCTGTCACGGTTTTTTGTTTTGAATATCAGTTCAACCGTCTTTTCATGGAGATGAAAAGGGTCTGCAATTATCTCGATGTAGATATCCTGATTCAAAAGGCCGAACCCGGCAATCCCGGGTTCCCTGTGATGAAAACCCCGCATTGCATTAAATATATGCGTAATGCCCCTTGCTCCTGCATGGAAGCCTGCCTCAGCCTCTGCATATGTTGCATCGGAATGACCCATGCTGACAATGATGCCTTTATCAAAAATCGTCCTGATAATTTCAACAGATCCCTTAATCTCAGGTGCAACTGTGATTATCTTTACCATATCTTCAAAGCCTTCAATGAGCTTACAAAAGTTATATTCATTGGCTTCAGCAAAGGAATCGGTGTTCAGGGCACCGGATTTTACAGGATTGAGAAATGGTCCTTCGAGATGGATTCCGGTGATTTTTGACTGCTGAGTGCTGGCTGCTGAGTCCTGAATCAACATCGCCTTTTTCACCGTATCCATGTTTTCCCTCATTGCATTTATTGGAGCCGGATATATGGTTAGAAGGATTTCTGATACTCCATAAGAACCTTGTATTTCGGCGATCTTCAGGATATCTTCCATAAGGTTTGCCCTTGTATCATAACCGCCTATGCCATGTGTATGTACGTCTGTGATCTTCATTGAAATTATCATAGCACATAAGACATATGATCACAGACAGAATCTATTTAGAGTCTGTCCTTAAAATCGCTATTCTTGCCGTTTGTTTGTCATTCCGGCTTGTCCGGTCACCTCAGCGACTCGCCGAGGCGAGAATCTTTCCGATGGCTTCACAGAAGGATTCCCGACGCGCTTCGCTTGCGGGAATGACAGCCTTTGGGTTTTTCCATGCATTTATAAACAACGACTATTTAGTATAATGATAACTATGTATGCGAGGCATGTTGACCTGGGCAAGTTCGGTGAGGATGGATTGGATCGGATCATCCGCAAAGGATCTGAAATCATGGATGTTGCAAAGCGTATTGACTTCCTCTCAACACAGTTCCTCGATACAGATTATGCTGAGTCAACCTTAATCGGCGACAAAGATACGCCTGAGGTTTTTGTCGTCAATCTCTTGGGAGTCGATTGTCTCACATTTGTTGAATATATCGAGGCAATGCGCCTGTCAGATTCCTTTTCTGCATTTGAATCCAACCTGATAAAGGTGAGATATAAATACGGGATAGTAGAATTCGCGAACAGGAATCATTTTTTCACAGACTGGATAGAGCATAATGCAGAATTTGTTCATGATGCTACAGAAGAGATCGGTGGAAAGAATATCGTAAAGGTTCTGAAATCTCTTAACGAGAAAGAGGATGGGTCATATTTTCTTGCTGGAATTCAACCGGTGCCAAGAGAGGTTATATATATACCTTCGGATTCAATCGACGCTTCTGTTTTAGGCAATATCCGGACCGGTGATTATGCCGGGATATATTCACCATTAAAGGGATTGGATGTATCACATGCAGGGATTATCATTAAAAAGGATAATTCCTTATTTCTCAGGCATGCTTCATCCCAGCGGGAATATAGAAAAGTAGTCGATCAGGATTTTGTATATTATATGACCCGCAAACCCGGCATAATTATACTAAGGCCGAAATAGTTACTAAGACGGCTATAAGTAAGGATATATGACTGTCATTGCACGACTTGATCGGGCAATCCAGAGAAAGGTCCTTGATTCACCGGTCGAGCCGGAGAATGACAAAAAGACAAAACTATGTCGCCATACTAACGACCGTATTAGTAATTCAAGAAATAGCCGGAGGAAAGATCTTTATCCTGTTTCCTGCAGATTATAGATAACATTGCGCAGCCACCACAAGAGCAATAATCCCGGCAGGGCAGTCAGAAAGGTCACAAAAAAGAAACTCGTCCAGCCGATTGACTCTACGAGAAATCCGGATGTAGGAGATATAAAAATTCTTCCGAGCGCTGCAAGTGATGAGAGGAATGCATACTGTGTTGCAGTATAACGGTGGTTGCACATAGCCATTAGAAGTGAGACAAATGCCGCTGTTCCCATGCCTCCAGTAAAGTTTTCAAATGCTACAGCGAAAATGAGCATAGCATAGCTTTTCCCAACCCATGCAAGCGCCATGAACGAAAGATTGGATACCGCCTGGAGCAGCCCAAATATCAGCAGAGAGCGGAAAAGCCTTAGACGCACCATTAAGGTTCCTCCTAACATTGCACCGATAATCAGAGATGCAAACCCGAGCCCTTTATTAATAGTGCCGACTTCGCTTACAGAAAAACCTATCCCCCTGATAAGAAACGCAGTGGTCAGGGCACCTGCATAGGCGTCTCCCAGTTTATAAAGGATAATAAGCAATAAGAGTAGCAATGCAGAGTTTCTCGAAAAATAATCCGTCAGGGGACCCCATACAGCTTCCTTCATGCTTTTTGGAGGAGTTACCTGCTCTTCTGGCTCAGGTGCGAAGAGCGTTGGGAGCATACCTATTCCCATCACCCCGGCTATTAATAAATAGGCATTCTGCCATCCGATATGGTCGGACAGAACAAGGGCCAAAGCTCCGGAGATAAGTGTTGCGATCCTGTATCCCATAACAAATACAGCAGCTCCAACTCCTCTTTCCTGTTCGCGCAGGACATCGGTGCGGTATGCGTCAATTACAATGTCCTGAGAGGCAGACATGAAAGCTACAATTAAAGCAAGGGCCGCCAGGAACAACGGGGCGTGCTGCGGAGAACTGAATGCCATTGCCGCAATCCCTATGACAAGACTTAGCTGTGTAATTAGTATCCAGCCGCGGCGCCTTCCCAGCCAGGGTGGTACAAAACGGTCCATCAGCGGCGACCAGAAAAATTTCAGCGTATATGGCAACCCTACCAATGCGAATATGCCGATAGTGCGCAAATCCACCCCTGACACAGCCATCCACGCCTGTAAAGTCCCGCCGGTCAGGGCCAGAGGAAGGCCTGATGAAAAACCAAGGAATGTTATAACCGCAATCCGCCGGCTGGTAAATACTTTGAGATAAGGAGAGATGTCAAATTTTGATTTCATTTTTTAATGCTTATTTGCAATATTTGTATCGGACATATTATAGCAATAGACAGGGAATCTGATTATTAATAAATCCTATGTTTCATAACTGAGGGAATACCATTAAATAACTTTACTTATTCATAAGAAAAATTATATTCTTTTTTATAAATTTTCTTATTAAAATTAAAGTGTCTTTCGTATTTAAGATGACAGGGAATCCGCATATCAGGAATACAGAAAACAGATCGAAGTTGCCCCTAACAGTGATTTGGGGCGTCATGCTGCTGAAAGGATAAGCGCTTTGGAACAGATATTTAAGAAGGAAAAAGAAGAGGAAGAGAAAGAGAAGGAAAAAGAAAAAAAGAAAAAGAAAAAATAGCTGTTTCTTTTTCAGTGGAGGATGGATTTATGACGGTATTTTCTTTGAAAAGAGCCTTGAAATTATTGTCCTTTGTACTTTTCATTGTATTCATTCTCACATCCGGATCAAACGCAAAGGTCAGGATGTGGCCTCTCACGGAAATTGTAAGGCAGGCTGAATATATTTGTATAGCACAAGTCCAGAAGATCACAGAAAGAAAAGATACCGGACAGAATATTATCCTGCAAAACGAACTCGTACCTGTTGAAAACCTTAAAGGCTCTTTGCCCCTTAATAAGACAATAATGATATATACTGAAAAAGGTCTTGAGGACGAACCCGAATTCCCTCTCCCAGGTACAAATGTCGTACTTTTTTTAGAAAAGGATAAATCATCAGATAGCTTGCATACCGTATTTCGCTTCCAGGGGGTGTGGAAGAGCTATACAGAAAAACGCACATCGAAACCAAATGATCAGAGCCTTGAAGAATTGAATGATATCATTCAATTTCAGTCTGAGCCAGAGAAGAGTACGGCTCCCAGGAATAAGATCTGGAATTATGACGAATGGACAGCTGATAGATTATGGAATCAGGGAAAGACCCTTTCTGAACAAAAACAATTTACTGAGGCATTGAATAAATTCAGGGAAAGCGTCGAATACTGGCCGACTATTGAACGCCTGAAACATATCAAATCATTAGAGGATGGCACGAAAAAGACACAGGCAAAAAGTCTGAGGGATGAAGGATATGCCCTGCAGAATAAAGAGGATCTGAAAGGCGCTATTGAAAAATTCAGGGAAAGCCTGAAATTCTGGCCTGATAAGCAAATGGAAAAGCAGATTTCCTTACTTGATAGTTTGTTGCAGGGGAAATATGCGTCAGACAAGGTGTATAACATAACTCCATGCGGTCTGCTTGAAACCGGACAGATTACTGTTCCTGAAGATTTTGTCATCACCCATGTAACCGGGCCTGTGAATGCTGAACAGGGCGGGAAAAGTATCTCTAAGGTCCTCGCAAACGGCAATGTCGCTGTTACCAGGGAGCAGCACAAAAAGCGAATTGCTACTCCTGAAGAAGCAACCGAATACAAACAGATCCCTGTTTCAAGTGTTAAGAAGATTTATTCTTATGTTGCAGCATGCGGATTTTCTGATCTCAAGAAAGAGTACTGGAATAGAGACTTCAGGGACGGTGTGAGTGAATATCTTGAGGTAACTACCGGTGGACATAACCACTCAGTCACAGTTTACTATTACCATGTTGAGCGGTTCGATGCAATCCTCACTGTACTTGAAGATGAAATTAAAAACGCTGTGAAAAGGATTGCCATTTCTGGCGGGGATGCTGAAAATATCGTATGGGAACTTTCTGAAGTCAAGTTTCGCGTTGATCAAATAAGGAAAGGCGGGGGAAAACCTTTTACAAAGATCGAATCAAGCCCTGAAAAGAACGCAAAACCCGGCACACCGCAATCAGCCTACACTATTTATTTCGGAGAAGATATGGGCACTCATACAAACAGGTTATGGACCTTCATGATCGATGCACAGACAAGAAAGATATCTGTTTATGACGCTGTGACTAACAGCACGATTCCTCTGAAGGATTGGCGTAAGAGCAACACAAACTGAGGATGCCCTTGAACCGCAAAATGACTTTATATAAATTATGTTTTTTCCTTTGTCTCATTGCCATCTTTCTGATATCTGAAAAGACCATTACTCCAAACTCGTTTACATCAAAAAAAGTGAGGTAAGCATGATCAAAATATTTTTCTCTGTTATCAGTTTGTTTTTGTTCCTTCCATCCATTCTTTTCGCAGGCAGTTACAAGGATAGCGTTATCACCCTTGCAGTGAATTCAGAACAATGGATTGCAGGTGAAAAGTCTTCTTCAGAGAGCAAATCAGGTAGTAGTCCCGCTGAGAAAAAAGATATCAGGCTTTCGCTTGAGGAACAGGAAAATCTCGCAAAGGAACTTTATGGAAAGATGGCTAAGACTGATGAATGGGATACCGAAACCTTTATCAAACTCCACCGGCAGGTAATAGAACAGTGTCCTGATACGAGATGGGCGCAGGAGTCGCTCTGGAGGTTATCCAACCTCTATCTTTTAGCAAAAGACCCACCTGACTATCCAAAGATCATTGAGCTTATGGAACAGTTGACCAGTAAATATCCGGGGTCATTATTTTGCCCTGATGCGAAAAACCGTCTTCTGATAGCCTATGAACAAACCGGCAATTACAGGAAAGCTGTTATCCTGTACGAAGACATGTTCGAGAGAGACCCGGGCCTTATCGGAAGAGATGAATACGCCGCTGTCCTTCTTGGTTACGCAAAAGCACTTTCTGAATCCGGCAATAAGGAGAAGGCAAGGGCAGTATATCAGAAGGTGATCGATTTAAAGGATGCAGAAGACTGGTTAAAGGACATAGCAAGAGATGCATTATCCGGAAAAGAAAAATCATAGTAAGGAGAAAAGAAATAATAAGGATGCATAAAAAATCTCTTGAGTCTTCTGGCATTTTCTGTCTATAATTTGTTCCAAATAAAAATTAAAAGGAGGGGTTTCATGGGTAACAGAAACAGGTTATTTGCACTTTTCATCATGCTTTGCTGCGTCTCTTTAGTGCTCTTTGCGGGATGTGCAAAACCACCAACACAAGAGGTTGAGAGTGCTGAAAAGGCGATAGCAGATGCAAAAAAAGCAGAGGTTGACCTTTATGTTCAGGACATTTTTGCAAAGGCTGAAAATTCACTGAAACAGGCAAAGGAACTGATAACACAGAAGAAGTATAAGGAAGCAAAAGCTGCAGCTGAAGAGGCAGCAAAATTTGCACTGGAAGCGCTTACCCAGGTCGCGCCAAATAAGTTAAAAATGAAAGAAGAGGCTGCTCAAAAGATTTCAGCGGCAGAGACGTTAATGAAAGAAATAAAAGATCTTGCTTCCAGGGCAATTAAGAAAAAGGTTGGGCCAAATCAGAATGAACTGAAAACATCTATCAGCAATACCGAACTTGAAATGGTTAATATCAATGAAAGCATAAAGGCTGAGAAAGTACGTCAGGCATATGACAAGATTACTGTTCTGCTGGAACAATTAAAATCGCAAAAAGAAACCCTTACTGCAGCTTTAGAACAAAAACAGACAGCCGGAGATACCCAACGGAAGAAAACGCAGAAAATCTCGCATGAGAGAAAGCATTCTCGCTAATACTGCTTCACAATAGGATAAGGGACGGCAATCAACCGTCCCTACACTCACAGCCAATCATAATGTTTTCCGAAATCATTCGGGAGATGCAGAAATCATCCTTCGACAGCCTAAGAACGCCTTGGCCGGATAGCAAATCTACTGCATACATATGCAGGGATAATTTTGTAAATTGAATGTAATACTATTTGCTAATTAACCCAAAAAAAGCAATTAACCACAGAGTGCACGGAGGAATTATTAAGTAAGAGAAAAAAATAGATTTTAGGCTCTTTCTCTGTGCACTTTTTCATGCAGAAATTGATAAAATAGATACCCACGGGTAAACACCGTGGAACTCTGCGGTGGATTTTAGAAGGGACTCCTTTGAATTTTTACATCTGGCTAATTTACCAGACATTTGAGGGGATGGGGGAATAAAACAGGATTCGAGGATTCAAGGATTTGAGTGGAAAGGATCAATAATTATGAAACCACATACGAAAAAATCTCCGCAAATAAATTCCAGAGAGTGGTCATATACACCATTTAAAGGTCTTAAAGATATTTTCAAAAATAGTATTTCTCCAGTCCCCGAAAAAGAGATCAGTAATATTAAGACTGATCAGGAAATATTCTCCGAGGCTATGGCTGATGTCAAAGAGATAAAGGAGTTCAGAAAAATTCCTCCCAAAATACCGCCAAAGATCAAACTACTCTCTGTAACGAAAGATGACTCAATTGAGATATTAAGACAGATAGTGCAGGGAGAAGGAAAAATAAGGCTCTCGGACACCGGTGAATATATTGAATGGGTCAGCCCCCATATAAGAAAAGATATTGCTCAGAAACTTCATGAGGGCAGCTTTTCGGTTCAGGACCATATTGACCTGCATGGAATGACATTGATTGAGGCAGAGGAGGCATTCTCTGATTTTTTCAGAGAAGCTGTAAAAAAGCGCCTTTTCTGTATTAAGGTAATACATGGGAGAGGGCTCAGGTCGCCGCGAAGACCTGTCCTGAAAGAGGCATTAAAAAAATGGCTTCACGGCACTTTCAGAAAATCAGTTCTTGCATATTCTACTGCAAAAGATTGTGACGGCGGTTTGGGGGCAACGTATATAATACTAAAAGCGAAATAGGATTCAAGGATTCGAGGGGTCGTGGGTTCAAGTGATTCAAATCATAGATTCTCACTGGAATCCTTGAATCCTTCAATCTATTATTCATAAAAAGGAGATACAGATATAATCAATACGCTCAAGATCAAGATCTATTATGAAGACACCGATGCGGGAGGTGTTGTCTATTATGCGAACTACCTCCGTTTTATGGAGCGTGGGAGAACAGAGTTGCTTTCAGATAAAGGGATTGACGTCGCAGAGTATCACGATAAGGGCTATTTTTTCCCGGTAGTCCACGTTGACATAAACTACAGAAGACCTGCAAAACTCGGAGAAATCATTGAAGTAGCTACGCAAGTGGTTGAAATAACAAATGCAACAGTCACCTTCAAACAGGAGATTTTCAGGGATGATGCAGTCCTTGTCGAGGCAACCGTAAAACTCGCCTGCATTAATAGAGACGGGAAACCCCAAAGAATACCCTCCGAGCTGGCCTCATTATTTTCTGATAGAAAAAATAATGTTTAAACTCAGAGTTGTTTTATGATGGTGATTTATTAACCCAAAAAATGCAATGTGCAGCAAAAGCACTTGTGCAGCACCTTTGTGAGCGCTTTAATGACCCGGATAACGTGCATGTTTTCATTCTTAGCGTTTAGATACTATACAGACGCAAATTCTGCGTTCAAGAGGTTTTGATGCATATGTGCCTGCCGTCTTTTTATCCAAATGCATTTTTCGGGTTAATCCTTACAATCCCCGGCTTTCCAACCTCTCCTTCAACAGAGCATTGATACTCATGGAATAATCCTATGACCCATAGATTTGTCATGAGGTGCTCTGTTATACAGGACGTTGTAAATACTGACTCTTTATCACACATTGAGAGGTATAAAACAATCTGGTCAGCCATATGAGGATCAAGGCCGGCATCTGTCGAATAATAGGCATAAAATTCTATTGCCGCCTCTTCACCAACAACCTCAGCCATTTTGCGCCTTTCACCAAGTGAAGTAAATCCGGCGATTGTATGTTCAGATTCTGATTGCAGATAAATAAACGTCCCCTGCCCCGGTGTTGATACATTCAGAAGTTCAATGTCAATATTTTCAAATCCCCACTTTATTAAAGGGGGGTGAGGGGGGATTACTGATGGAAATAGCTTTTCCACCAGAGCGTTCTTCTGTCTTTCAGCTATCGAGAACGGCAGATTTCCAACGCCTGAGTATCCGCTCATCCTCAGGATGGTCCCTCTTGCTGCAATCCTCAGGGACTTAATCTCCTGGACAGGCAATATTTCTGCCCTGACCTTTCCTCCTCCTTTTGGATAGAAGCCATAGGACTCTATGGAAAGTTTTATATTTACCCCTATCTTTTTAAGAAAGGAAGAAAATATACCGGCAAGGTAGTCATAGGAAGGGCTGAAAGGGACATGTGTGCCGCCCTTCAGGGTAACAATAGTCTTTGCTTTTGAAAATATGAGAGACGGAATGACTGTTTGAAGTACCAGAGAAGTAGAACCTGCTGTCCCGATATCAAAGAAAAAGTCCCCGCTTTTTACTTCACCCGGCGAAAATAAGAGTTCTGTTGAACCCACATCATCGCCCTTCACTTTCGCATTAGCGATTAACTGAGATGCCCTGACACAGGTGAGATGCTGTGGCATGAGTCCCGGTTTCTTCCTGCCTTTTCTGATATTGAATATCCTGAATGGTTTTTGAAACAGGCACGAGAGACTTAATGCCGTCCGCAGTATCTGCCCCCCGCCCTCCCTGTAACTGCCGTCTATCTCGATCATGATATTTACTTTATCAAAATTCATAATTGGATGCTACTTTTTATACCAAGGTCAAAAAACAATAGAAGTTGATGAAAAATGCTGTTAGAATTATAAGATATCAATGAAGTCATTCAGACAGAAATAATTTTAAAAAGGAGGATATAGATATCATGGAATTAAAAAATGTTATTACCATCAGCAAGGAAGGTGTATCAATAAAAGATTTAAACGGGCTCAGGAACATGATGGACAGTCTTATCTACGAAGCTGTGTTTTCAGAGGGTGAGAAGAAAATAGCACTCTTGCTCCTCATAAAAGAGATAGCAAAGGCAGCGGGCGCAGTTCCTGCATCAATTCAAACCCTTTATGAAGAAATGGGGAAGTCGTATCCGGGGTTCACTGTTCCAGCAATGAATATAAGAGGCCTTACCTATGACACTTCAAAGGTTATCTTCAGAAAGGCTATGGAAATGAATGTGGGCCCCTTTATTTTTGAGATAGCACGTTCAGAGATCGGTTATACAAAGCAGAGACCACTCGAATACTCAACAGTTGTCCTTGCTGCAGCAGTGAAAGAAGGATATCAGGGGCCGGTATTTATTCAGGGAGACCATTTTCAGCTTGTCAGAAAAAATTATCTTGCCGACGCCAAGCCGGAAACTGATTATGTGAAAGGCCTTATCAAGGAAGCGATAGAGGCAGAATTCTACAACATCGATATTGATACATCCACTATTGTGGATCTTGAAAAAGAAACGCTAAAGGAACAGCAACGGCCAAACTTCCGGATGACAGCAGAACTCTCTGCATACATACGTGAAATTCAGCCTGCAGGTATAGACATATCCATAGGCGGTGAAATCGGAGAGATAGGAAAGAAAAACAGCACACCCGATGAACTCAGGGCCTATCTTGACGGGTTTAAGGAAACTTTCAAGGCTGGGAAGGGAATCAGCAAACTCAGCGTGCAGACAGGCACAAGCCACGGCGGAGTTGTATTGCCTGATGGAACCCTTGCAAAAGTAAAGATAGATTTCGATACCTTAAAGACCCTTTCAGACCTTGCGAGAAAAGAATACGGACTTTCCGGGTGTGTACAGCATGGCGCTTCAACACTTCCGGAAGATGCATTTCATATGTTTCCCGAAACAGGAACATCCGAGGTTCATCTTGCAACAGGATTTCAGAATATCATGTATGACAATAAGGCATTGCCTTCAGAATTCCGGGAAGAGGTTTATGGTTTTATAAAGCAGGAATATGCAAAGGAATGGAAGGAAGGCCAGACAGAGGAGCAATTTATGTACAGCACCCGTAAAAAGGGGTTTGGTCCGATAAAAAAGAAATGGTGGGATCTGTCTTCCAGTGTGAAGGAGCCTATTATGAAGGAACTTGCGGACAAGTTTGCATTGCTTTTCACGAAACTCAAAGTCGGCAATACGACAGAGATAGTGAAAAAGACAGTGAAACCAGTGGTTGTGAAGAAGGAAATCAATACAGAATTATTAGGTTTATAAAAAGGGAGATGGGGGGGGTTACCAAAAATTAAATCCATATGAAACGTTTGAAATGGCAGATTCTTTTCGGAGCATCTCTGATTACGTTATCAGCTGTTGTTTATTTCATACAGATCGAAATTTTCAAAACTCCCAGAGATACGTTCTTTTATATCTTTCAGGATCTTGCCTTTGTCCCTATTTCAGTCTTAATGGTAACACTGATCATTGATCAGGTATTGAGGATAAGA
>Ga0315290_10002666_pt1 | contig 12638 bp, 9 predicted proteins | sample YL17G12_0_MG_FD_203627 | JGI IMG/M metagenome (GOLD analysis project Ga0315290, IMG submission 203627) | Sediment microbial communities from Yellowstone Lake, YNP, Wyoming, USA - YL17G12_0 | ecosystem: Environmental > Aquatic > Freshwater > Lake > Sediment | place: USA: Wyoming | collected...
CTGATGCAGTTGGCGACTCGTGTTCCGCTCCTGGCCGTGCCAAGCCCTACGGAGACACGCTGATGAGGAATGGGGCATGGGGGGCGGTGGGGGCGGGCAGACGCTATGCTATAGGGGCGGGCTGCCGGCCGCGAAGGGCGGTTGGAGTGGCCGCCGAAGGGGGGGAGTGTGGAAACGAGCGCAAGGCACATGGCAGTCCGGGACCCGTTCGAGCACGTGGCCTCGCTGATCCTGATGAACCATCGGCACGCGGGGATTGGCCCGAGCGGGGCTGTGGCGCGGGAGGTGCGGTCGGTGGCCGTGGTGGGGGCGGGCACGATGGGAGCGGGCATTGCCGCCGCCAACGTCCGGCGCCAGGTCCCGGTGGTCATCACTGACATGGACCCCAGCGCGCTGGACCGCGTGACGGAACGGATCGCCGCGGAGCTGGGCGACAACGGGTCGTCGTCCGACCCGGCCGTGCTCCAGGAGGTCGCCCGCTGGGTCGAGCCCACCATGGCGCCGGGGCGGATCGCCGCGTGCGACCTGGTCATCGAATCGGTGACGGAATCGGCCGCGGCGAAGCAGGAGGTGTACGGCCGGCTCGAGCGGCACCTGCCTGCGAGCACGCTTCTGGCGTCGAACACGTCGACGATCCCCATCGGGCGCTTGGCGGAGTGTCTTGCCGAGGGAGGCCGGTTCTGCGGGCTGCACTTCTTCCACCCGGTGCGGCGCCGGCCGCTGGTCGAGGTCGTCCGGGGGCCGGCGACGCGGCCCGAGACGATCGAGGCGGCGGTGGCCTACGTCAAGCGGATCGGGAAGATGCCGATCGTGGTGGACGACGGGCCGGGGTTCCTGGTCAACCGGCTTTTGGTCCCGTACCTGACGGAAGCCCTGGAGTTGCTGCTGGACGGGGCGACGATCGACGCGGTCGAGCAGGCGGCGACGGAGTTCGGCATGGCGTTCGGCCCGCTGCGCCTGCTGGACGAGATCGGGCTGGACACCGCCCTGCTGGCGGGGCGGGTCCTTTGGGAGGCCTTTCCCGAGCGATTCGTGGCCAGTCCCTTGCCCGTGGCCATGTACAAGGCGGGCCGTCTGGGACGGAAGTCGGGCAGGGGGTTCTTCTGCTACCCGGAGGGGCTGGACCTGGACGAGCCGGGCCAGCCCGACCCGGCCATCGAGCCGATCCTGGCCGCCTGGGCTCGCCCGCCCAGGCAGCTTTCCCCAGAGACGATCACCGCGCGGCTGCTGTTGCCCATGGTCCTGGAAGCCACGCGTCTGCTGGAGGAAGGCAAGGTCCGCGATCCGCGTGACATCGAGCGCGGGGTGGTCTTCGGGCTGGGATTCCCCTTGGCCCGGGGCGGTCTGTTGTATTGGGCCGACGCCTTCGGGACGGAGCAGATCCTCGCGATGCTCCGGGTCCTGGAGCCGCTGGGCGCCCGGTTCCAGCCCACGCCCATGCTCCTGAACATGGCCGGCCGGCAGGGGCGTTTTCTCGATTGACGGCACGTGGTGTGACCTGCGAATCCCTTGAACCGAGGACGAGCCATGAAGCGCTTCCTGTCCCGTTCAGCCCGCCGCCTGCGGGCGCCGGCCGCTTGGCTGGCCGTGGTGGTTTCGATCGGGGCCGCAGCCCCCGAGGCTTGGGCCCACGGCGCCAAGAACGTGATTGTCATGATCGCCGACGGGGCGGGGTTCAACGCCTACGACGCGGCCAGCATGTACGAGGGGAAATGGGACCTGGCCCGGAACAAGAGCACCCAGGTGTACGACGGTCCCGGCTGGGTGAAGTACGCCTGCACGACCTACCCGCTCAACTCGTCAAAGAAGCCGACCGGCGACCGCGTGCAGGAGGCCGAGCTGATCTACCGGCCGGAGCTGGCATGGGACGCCACCCCGCTGACCGACAAGGACGCTCGCACCTATTTTTTCGCCGGGTACCGGTTCCTGATGCGCGAGGCGACCGATTCGGCGGCCGCGGCGACGGCGATTGCCACGGGGGAGAAGACCTTCGACGCGGCGATCAACTGGAGCAACACGAACCGGGCAATCCGCGGCCGGACGCTGGCCGAGATCGCCAAGAAGCAGGGGAAGGCGGTGGGCGTGGTCACCACGGTCCAGTGGAGCCACGCCACGCCGGCGTGCCTCGGCGGCGCCCACTCCATCTTTCGCGACGACAATGAGGCCATCGCCAACGAGATGCTCCACGCCCGGTATCTGGACGTGATCATGGGGGCGGGCCATCCGGAGTTCGACGACGACGGCAGGCCGGCCGCCAAGCCGGCCTGCTTCGTCGGCGGCGCGAGAACCTGGGATCTCCTCAAGAGCGGCAACCACCCCAGGGGGTGGCGATTGATCCAAACCAAGGCCCAGTTCGAGGCCCTGGCCGACGGGAGCGGGTTCGTCGGACTGAAGGTGCTGGGCGTGGCCCAGGTGCACACCACGCTCCAGCAGAAGCGCGGGGGGTATCAGTCCGGCAACGTTCCCTTCGCGGTGCCGCCCAACGGGAACGTCCCGAGCCTCCGGACCATGGTCCAGGGGGCCCTGTCGGTGCTGGAGAGCGATCCCGACGGATTCTACCTGGCGATCGAGGGGGGCGCCGTCGATTGGGCCAATCACGAGCGACAACCCGCCCGGATGATCGAAGAGCAGATCGACTTCAACAGGGCGGTCGAGGCCGTCGTGCGCTGGGTCGAAACCCACAGCCACTGGAACGAGACCCTCCTGGTGGTCACGGCCGACCACGAGACCGGAATGGTCTGGGGCGAGAACTCCGACAAGATCGCCTTCCAACCCTTGGCCTTTCGCCAGGAGGGGAAGCTTCCCGGCCTGAGGCACGAGACTTTGGACCCCAAGGACAAGGCGCGACACACCAACAGCCTGGTCCCCCTCTACGTCCGGGGTGTGTGGAGCCAGTCGTTCGCCCAGCGGGGCCACGGCACCGACACGACCGCCCAGAAGCGGTGGCACGTCCAGGGCCGGTACGTCGACAACACCGACATCTTCGCCGTGGCCCGGGAATGCCTTGAAGCCGAGCCCGCGCCGGTCCCCAGCCCGGCCCGGTGAGGCCGCGACCGTGTTTGCGGCACGGCACTGCTTCTGCGAAGCAGTGGCACACCATGGCACCGGTCCCCACGATCCGCTCCGCCGGCGACTCGCCTTGACGCGGGCGGGCAAATCCTCACAATGAGGGATTCGGAGCGGTCGGCAGGGCGTCTGCGGATCGCGCCGGTGCGTCCCTCGACCCGGGAGCCATTCGCCGTGGCCAAGTTTGCCGTCATCCTGGCGGCTGCCGGCCGGAGCAGCCGGTTTGCCGACAAGAACTACAAGAAGCCGTTTGCCCCGCTGGGGGGCCGTGCCGTGTGGCTGCACTCGGCCGAGCGGTTCCTCAACCGGCCGGACGTGGTCCAGTTGATCCTGGTCATCGCGGCCGAGGATCGGGAGTACTTCCAGTTCAAGTTCGCCTCGAACGCCGCGATCCTGGGGATCGAGGTGGTCGACGGGGGCGCGGAACGGGCCGATTCGGTGGCCAACGGCCTGGCCCGGGTCAAGCCCGAGGCCGATTTCGTCTGCGTGCACGACGCCGCCCGGCCCTGCCTCGCCGACGCGTGGATCGATCGCATCTTCCAGGCCGCCGAGAAGAGCGGGGCCGCGATCTTTGCCATTCCGGTGGCCAACACGCTCAAGCGGGTCGGCCAGGACCACGTGATCCAGGAGACCGTCTCCCGCGGCGGGCTATGGGAGGCGCAAACACCCCAGGTCTTCCGCCGCGACCTGCTCGTCGAGGCCTACGCCAAACGCGGCAGCTTCCAGCCCACCGACGACGCCCAGCTCGTCGAGCGCCTCGGCCGCGAGGTGACCGTGGTCCCCGGCTCGCCCGTCAACCTGAAGATCGCCACCAGGGAAGACCTCCGCCTGGCCGAGCAGGCGCTGAAGGCCCTGCCCAAGCCGAAGACGCTCGGCCCGCTGCACCCGTTTGGGGATGACGACATGTGGAGGTGAGGTGGTGAGGGGGAAGGGGAGTGGATAGTGGATGGTGGATAGTGGATAGAGGGGAGGGCGCGGATGCGGGTCAAGGACTACCGGGACTTGATCGTGTGGCAGAAAGCGATGGACCTGGTCGAGCAGATCTACAAGCTCACCCGCCTCTTCCCTCGGGAGGAACAGTACGGACTGACCGTTCAGGTACGCAAGGCCGCCGTTTCCGTCCCCTCGAACATCGCCGAAGGCCAGGGGAGGCGCACCACCAAGGAGTTCCTGCAATTCCTCTCGATCGCCAGCGGCTCCCTGAAAGAGGTCCAAACCCACGTCATGATCGCGCAGCGTCTCGGGTACCTAAGCGAGGAGCAGACCTCTCAAGCCATGAACCTTGCCGAAGAAGTCGGCCGTCTTCACAGCGGACTGGTCGCCTCCCTCGAAGCGAAAATCCGCCTGAAGCCCCCCCACCATCCACCATCCACCATCCACTATCCACTAGTTCCCCCCCATGCCCGACCTCGACGCTGAACTCCGCTGGCGCGGACTCGTGAGCCAGACGACCGACGACGCGAACCTGCCCGGCTGGCTCATGGAGAAGCCCCGCACGGTGTATGCCGGCTTCGACCCCACGGCCGACAGCCTCCACGTGGGCCACCTCATGGCCCTGATGATCCTCAGGCGGTTCCAGAAGGCCGGGCACCGGCCGATCGCCGTCGTGGGCGGGGCGACCGGCATGATCGGCGACCCCAGCGGCAAGAGCGAAGAGCGGAACCTCCTGTCGCTGGAAGTGCTCCGGTCGAACGTCGAGTCGATGGGCCGGCAGATCGGCCGGTTCCTCGATTTCGCGCCGGGCCCGAACTCCGCCCTGCTGGTGAACAACTACGACTGGACCGCCCCGTTCAGCTTCCTGGAGTTCCTCCGCGACGTGGGCAAGCACTTTCCCGTCAACGTGATGCTGGCCAAGGAGTCGGTCCGAAGCCGGCTGGAGCGGAGCGACGGCGGGCTGAGCTACACGGAGTTCAGCTACATGCTCCTCCAGGCCTACGATTTCGTCCACCTCTGGCGCCAGCACGGCTGCGAGATCCAGGTGGGCGGGAGCGACCAGTGGGGGAACATCACCGCCGGGATCGACTTGGCCCGGCGGCTCGACGGAGTGCAGCTCTACGGCATGACCTGCCCGCTGTTGACCAAGAGTGACGGCACGAAGATGGGCAAGACCGAGTCGGGGGCCCTCTGGCTCTCGGCCGAGCGGACCAGCCCCTACCGGTTCTACCAGTACTGGATCAACCTGGCGGACGCCGACGTGGGCAAGTGCCTGCGGTTCTTCACCGACCTGGGTCGCGAGGAGATCGAGTCGCTCGAGGCCCGGCACGCCGCCGATCCCGGGCGCCGCGAGGCCCAGCGCCGCCTGGCCGTTGAGCTGACCCGGCTGGTCCACGGCGAGGAGGGTCTGGCCGCCGCCCAGCGGGCCACCGACGTCCTTTTCGGCGCCGAGATCACCGCGCTGGACGATGCCCAGCTCGAAGAGATCTTCGCCGACGTGCCCAGCAGGGATCTCGCCCGCGACCGCCTTGCCGGCGAGGGGATCGGGCTGGTCGACGCGCTGGTCGAATCCGGCCTGGCCAGCACCAGAAGCGTGGCGCGGCGGCTCATCTCCCAGGGCGGGGCGTACGTGAACAACCGCCGCGTCCAGGACGTCGAGGCCCGGCTCGGGCCCGAGTCGCTGGCCGGTGCCTCGACGATCGTGCTCCGCGCCGGCAAGAAGAACTACGCCCTGCTGAGGTTCCAAGGCTGACTCATGGCATCGCAACCTCCGCTTTTCCCCGAGCTTCGACTGAGCCACGAGCTGGTGCGAGACCTCCAGCGGATGAATCCCTGGTGGGAGGGGAATCCTCTGCCGGTGCTTCCCGAGACGCGCCGGCACCTGGTTCCCATGATTCACCAGCGGCTCCACCTCCGGTTGGCGCCCATCGTGGTCGTCCGTGGTCCACGGCAAGTCGGCAAGACGATCGCCCAGTTCCACGTCCTGGCCGACCTCCTCGAGCGCGGTGTGCCGCCGCGGAACGTCTTCCGGGTGCAGTGCGACGAGCTTCCCGAGCTTGCCAAGCTGTCGGAACCCCTGCTCCGGCTGGTCGACTGGTTCGAGAAAGCCGTCCTGGGAAAGACGCTCAACCAGGCCGCCGTCGAGAAGAGCCCAACCTACCTGCTGTTCGACGAGGTGCAGAACGTCAAGGATTGGGCCCCTCAACTGAAATCGCTGGTCGACAACGCCACGACCCAAGTGCTCGTGACGGGAAGCTCGGCGCTGAGAATCGAATTGGGGCGGGACAGCCTCGCCGGACGGATGACGACGATCGAGGCCGGGGTTCTTTCCCTGACGGAAATCGGCGTGTTCCACGGGCTCCAGCTCGGCGGCCCCTTCCTCGCCGACAACGGCCTGGAGGCCCTTGCGGACCTCCGCTTCTGGAGCAGGCTCCGGGAGCACGGCCTGGAGCACCGGCAAGCGCGGGATACGGCATTCCGCTGGTTCTCGGATCGCGGCGGATACCCCCTGGTGCACCAACGGGCCGAGGTCCCCTGGGGACAACTGGCCGATCACCTCAACGAGACGGTCATTCGCCGGGTGATCGAGCATGACCTTCGGGTTGGCGAGCGTGGTCGAAAACGCGACAAGCCGCTGCTGGAGGCCGTGTTTCGCCTTGCCTGCCGCTACGTGGGCCAGTCCCCCAGCCTCGCGCTCCTGGCCCGCGAGGCACACCGCGCCCTGGAGGCCAACGTCGGAGAACAGCGCATCCGTCACTACTTGCGATTCCTGGCGGAGACGCTGTTGGTGCGACTCGTCGAGCCCTTGGAGATTCGCCTGAAGCGAAGGCGCGGCAACCCAAAGATCTGCCTGGCCGACCATGGCCTCCGCGCCAGTTGGCTCCAGGAGATCATTCCCTTGGCTCCCGAGGACCTGGCCGCCAGCCCTCACCTGGCGTCCATGGCCGGACACGTCGCCGAGAGCGTTGTGGGAGCGACCTTCTCGACAATCCCGGGCCTGGACCTGGCCCATCTGCCGGAGCGATCGGGCGAACCCGAGGTCGATTTCATTCTGACGGTCGGAACGTGGCGGATCCCCTTGGAGGTGAAGTACCAGCGGGCCGTCGACTCGCTCCGGGACACCGAAGCCCTGCGGACGTTCATCGAGAAGGCGGTGAACAACGCCCCCTTCGGCATCCTGGCCACCCAGTCGGACGAGGTCACGGTGTTAGATCCCCGGATCGTGGCACTACCGGTTTCCACGCTGCTGCTACTGCGATAGAGGCCCCGAGGTGTTTGCCCCGTGAGTAGGCCGGTGCGGATTGCCCTGGTGACCGTCTCGCTCCTGCTGTTGGCGGCCGGGGCGGTCGTGGTCGCGCTTGCCCTTGCTTCCCGGCGGGTGCCGGCGTTCTATCGAGAGGCCCTGGAGGCGGAGCCGGCCGTGCTTCGGGCCGGCGGAGACCGGATGGTCAAGCAGATCGCCGCCCTGGTCGGCGACGTGCAGAAGCAGGGACGCTGGCAGGCGGTGTTCACCGAAGAGGAGATCAACGGCTACCTGGCCGCCGAGCTGTTCGCCCAGCACCCCGAGCTCCTGCCGGCCACGGTGAGTGACCCCCGCGTTCGCATCGAGCCGGAGAGCCTCGCCGTCGCCTTCCGCTATCGCGATCCGTCGTGGGAGGGCGTGGTCTGGTTGGCGGTCGATCTGTATCCGGTCGAGCCGAACGTGGTAGCCCTGCGGATTCGGAAGGCCCGGGCCGGGGCCCTCCCGCTGCCCCTGCAAGACATCCTCGATCAAATCGCCCTGGCCACCGATCAGCTCGACTGGGAGGTCGCATGGCGCCAGGCCGACGGCGACCCCGTGGCCCAGGTCACCATCCCCCCGCTCGGGCCCCGCGGCACGCGCATCGTCCAGGTCGACGTCCTCCGGCTGGAGCAGGGAAGGATCGTGCTGGCCGGGACCACGAAGGGGCGATAGGCGCCGATGAGGCGTAATCCCCCAACTCCCCCCAGGGCCCCCTTAAGGGGGCCGGAAGAAGGCGAAGGTCCATTGCGTCGGATCGGGGCCAATGCGCTGGAGCACGGCCCGGCCGGCCAGTCGGCGGCCCGAGAGCAGGACCATCCATTGCCCCGGCTCTTGGCGCTCGAGCTGGTAGGTGCCCTCGTCCCAGCGGACCACCGAGCCGCGCCCGCCGGCGATCGGGCCTTCGTAGTCGAGATAGGCCAGGCGGTGGTCGGGGAGGGCCCGGGCAGGGAGCGGCTCGGGCAATCCGGGCGCCGAGGGCAGGGCCCAGGTCGCCAACGCCTCACCCGACTCGAGCATCAGGTCCCAGTGCCGCCCTTCCGGGCCGTCGTGCTGGAGAACGACAAAACGGGGCAAGCTGCCGGCCTCCTAGGGCTTCGCGGCGCGCGGCGCGTTGATGGTCGTTTTGAGACTGACGATCTTGGCTCCCGCCGGAAGCGATTTGGCCGTGACCCGGGCCTCCACCGTGACCACGGTGTCCTGGGCAACGACCACGGTGTCCTGGGCAACGGTCTTGACCTGGGCCCCGATCCGGTACTCGGCCTCCTGGTCCGGGTCCAGTCGGCTTAGCCTGCCAAACGACACCTTCTGGTCCTTGAACTCGGGCCAGGCCTCGGCGGCCGTGGTCCCGGCCGGCTGAATCGTCGGGGACAGGGTTTTCAGCCGGGAGATGGTCAGCTCGGGCGGCAGCGTCACGGTCAGGTCGATGTCCCGCTCGACGTCCGTGCCCGTGTTGCTGATCGTCACGTAGTACGTCAGCTCCCAACCCGCCTCGACCGGGTTCTTCGTCGCGATGATCGTGGCCTTGAGGCCGGAGGCGGCCGGCGCCGTCGTCCCGCCCGGACCCGGGGTCGGGGTGGGACCGGCGCCAGCCGGCGCAGACGACGCGATGGTGACCGAGCTGGTCTGCTCCGCCGGGCCCCCTTCGCGCGAGGTCACCCGGACCTGAAGGCCGGCCTTCGGTGCCGCCTTGAGGCAAAGGCACTCGAAGCTTGCGGTTTCCGGTCGGCTGGGGAGCAGCATGGGAAGCGTCCACAACACCGCCTTTTCGGGCACCACGTAGGCGACTTCTTGGTTCTGCGAAGCATTCTGCGGCGACAGTGCGGGATCGAAGTAGAGGCGGACCTCGACGTCGTTGAGCGCTTGGTAGCCGGTGTTGGACAGCTCGACGAGGAACCTGGCCTTCTGGCCCTCGACGGCCGACTGCGGCGGGACGATGCGGATCGAGACCGGCAGGGCCGCGCCGGCCGGGGGGCTGGGTCCGGGAACCGGGGCGGCCCCCGGGACCCTCCCTTCCACCGCCGTGACGCACGCGCGCCGGCTGGTCGTGAATCCGCCGTCCGCCTTCAGCTCGGCGGTGTGGCACAACAGCCCGGCCTTGACCGCCTGGAAGGCGATCGACACCCGCTTCAACTCGCCCGGTGCCAGGCCCTCGCGCACCTCCAGGCCGATCGCCCGCCCGCCGCGCTGATGAACGAGCCCTTCATCGAACCGGTCCACCAGCTCGATGCCCGTGGCCCGGCTTGCGCCCACGTTGGCAATGATGATCTCGAACTTCGCCTCGTCGCCCACGGTGACCGCGGCCGGCCCGGTGACGGTCAACTGCAACGCGGGCTGATGGCCGGCGGAGGGCCCCCCCTGGCCAACCCCGAAGCCAGACGGCGGGCTGAGCGGCCCTGGCGTGGCGGGCGGAGCGAGCGGATAGCCCGACGGCGGGGCTGCTGGCGGCGGGTACGCCGGGGTTGCCGGCGGCGCGTACCCCGGGGCCAGGCCGGCCGGCGGCCCGACGGAAACCGTCGTGGTGGCGCAGTCCCGCGCACGGAGTCCGCTGGCGGCGGTGGCTTCGGCACACTGGCTTACCGTTGCCGCCTGGTCCGCCCGGACGCTGATATCCACGTAGCGGCACTCGCCCCCGGTCAACCGCCCGAGCTGCCACTGGAGGTTGCTTCCCAAGACGGTCGCGGCCGGGGCGCTGTTCAGGTAGCTCAGCCCGCGGGCGACGTCGGTGGAGAGCACGACTCCTTCGGAGGGCAGGTCGCCGGAGTTGGTCACTTCCAGGCGGTAGACGAGCGTGGCGCCGACGGCGGCGGCCCCGGGCCCGCCCACCCGAACGGCCAGCCCCGGAGCTGTCCACGTCACCAGCGTCGAGCCCTGTCCGACGGCCACCCGCGACCCGGCCAGCCCGCCGGCCTGTCCCGGCCGGATGACCTGGACCACCACGGAATTGGTCCCGGCAGCGGGCTGGGGCTGGAAGATCTCGGCCCGGGCCTGGCCCATGGCATCGGTCGGGACCTCGATGGCCTGGGCCCCGTCGGGGACGAAGCCGGCAGGAGGGCCCCCCTGAATGCGGTATTGCACCAGCCAGCCCGCCTGCGGGGATTGGTCGGTCGAGCGGCCCACCGTGGTGACCAAGGCGTGCCGGCCGCCGGCCGGATTGACCGCGGGCGGCGGGAACTGCCACTGGGCGTCGATCCAGTGGATCGTGGCCGTCTGCTTGTGCCGGTCCCAGCCGTGGACGTCCGGCGCGTAGGCGGTGACGCAGCTCGTCCCTTCCACCGCCGAGGTCGCGGTGACCCAGGTCTGGCCGCGACGCACCAGCACGTCGTCGGTCGGGTCGGGGGTTGCGCGGGTCAGCCGAAGGTCGTCGCGCGAGGTGCTGCCGATGGCGAAGGTGTTGGTCACTCGCCGCGGCCAGGTGAAGTCGCCCAACAGGAGATCGCAAATCCCCTGCCGATCGAACTCCAGAATCTCGCCGACGCCCCCGGGGGCCACCGACCACTCGACCCGCTCGTTCGTCCGGAGGTAGCCGTCGGGCCCCAGCACGCTGGCCACCAGGACGACCTCGCTGCGCACGGCCGCCACCGCCACTCCGGGGGAAACGATCACTTGGATCGGGTCCCAGGGAAGCCGGCGGCCGGGGACTTGCGAGGGGCTGGTCGGCTCGGCGCCGGGCGCGGGAGCGGGAGCGAAAATCCGCTCGCCCGTCGGATCGATCCGGGGCAGGCGGCACTGGGCGCATCCGGCCATCAGCGCGCAGGCCAGCAGCGCGACTGCCAGTTGCCGTCGATCGATCGCTCGGCGTTGCATGGCCATCCTCCGGCCGGGTGGGGCGCGCCCGGCTCCTGTCGCGGAACTTGTAGGGTGGGACGAAGCGTAGCGCAGTCCCACCAAACACCTAGTCCGCAGCGGCAGCCTGTCCCAATGGTGGCGCAGTGCCCCACCAGGGAAGGCTAGCATGCAATTGGGCAACGTGGGGGCTTTTTTCCACCGCCCCTGCTGCCCCAAAGCATCGAAAAGCCGGCCCCAGCCCGCGCGACCGGAAGAAACGGCGCATCCGGACATCGGCGAAAGGCGAGAGTGTCTGATGGAGTCTACCTCGTTGCGTCACATGGTGCGGCATCCCGGGAATCACCAATCGCGCCGGGCCCGCTTCCGCCTCGTCCGTCGAAGACTCTGGACGCGACACGCGACCCGTCCGCTACTTCTCTAATAGGAGCGCTTTCTTAATCTCTTTCTTTCTTTGAGCGTCTGACAAGGTTTTGTCAAGAAGGTTTGTGACCTCCACGGCATCCTGTCCCGTGAGGGTGTACTGACTTGTTACGTAGGCCAGCATTTGCCTCGACCACTCTTTGTCGAGTCTGCGCAACAATCGCTGGAGGCGGTGACGATCCGCCTTCTCAGCATTCGCCTTCAACGCCTCCTCGTACTGTTTTCGCAGTTGCGGATCCTTGATCGCACTTGGAGTTACGCCCGCAGGAAGTCCAGCGCCAACCGGGGGAGCGACATTCTCTTGGGGCAAATCCCTTGGATCCCATCTCTTGTCGATCGTTCGATCAATCTTGTCAATTGCCCTTAACCAAAGGTCCAGGCGGAGGCGCCGGTCTTGCGCTCGAACCGCTGGGTCGATAGCTTGAACAGCCGGCAAACGCTTGATGCACTCGTCCGCGCGATAGAAATCCTCGTCGGTGCGAGCGTATTCGATGACCTCAGAGTCCCTTGGTGCCAACGTCCACCTGTTACCGTCCGGTTTGCGCCTGAACACGAGGGCCTCACGACGGACCTCGGACACAGCGCGACCGTTCCGGTAGTCCATTGCGACCTCGATAGCGACTTCCCAATACCCGTCGCGCCAGCGGACTTGAGTAAGTTTCGGCAGCGGCGCGACCGCGGCAAGTTCTGCGACACTAAGGAAGGCCGGCAGGTTGATCACGTTTGGATTTGCCTCCAACTGGAGCCTTTGCCCTTCCTTGGACGGGTCGAAGTCCTTCTTGCGACGGAGCACCGCTGGAAGGGGCGACGCCGTTTGGTCCACGTCGATTTCGTAGACACTTACCACCATCCCGGAGAAGTACGCGAGCATCACGTGCTTCGCGTCCCGCACGCCGATGCGAAAATCGCGCGCTTTGAAATGGCCTAGGGAGTCGGCATGCCTCTCGTGCCAGATCCGACGGCGATGCTTCCCTTGCGGGTTCGACCAGTCCAGAGCATAGGTGACGCGCTTCAGTTGGCGAGGATCCCCATCAGCGTCGAACGGGTATCGCACCAATTGGCTGGTCAGCGTCAGCACCGAGCCATCCTGCAAGTCCCGCGTCAGGACTTCCTTTTCTTCCAGCACCCGGTCGCCTCGCTTCTCGTCGAC
>Ga0315290_10002667_pt1 | contig 12636 bp, 14 predicted proteins | sample YL17G12_0_MG_FD_203627 | JGI IMG/M metagenome (GOLD analysis project Ga0315290, IMG submission 203627) | Sediment microbial communities from Yellowstone Lake, YNP, Wyoming, USA - YL17G12_0 | ecosystem: Environmental > Aquatic > Freshwater > Lake > Sediment | place: USA: Wyoming | collected...
GCTGGCCGTGGTGCTCGGCATTCTGGCGGCTGGGGTCGCGGGTTCCCTGCTGGCCGATCGCTTCCGCGCGAGACAAGCATGACAACGCGAACACGCAAGCCATCGTTCTCTTCGACCGAAGAGTGTTTCGAGGCGGCGCGGGAGTTGATGACCCAGCTGGAGCACAAAGCTCAGGGCGAGGCTGCCGCCTATCGCCTCGATCCGGAGGATCGACGGGTGCTGGAGGAGCTCCGAGAGGCGGCCCACGCCGCGGTACGCCGGCGATGACGCTGCTCCTTGTGCTTCTCGTGTATGCGATCGCGCTTTCGATCGCTCTGGCTGGGGCCGGACACTGGGGCAGTACCGCCGCTTCTCCCGTGGCGAGCACGCCGCGTCCCCACCGCATCCTGATCGTGGGCGCAACCGGTGGAACCGGACGCCAGCTCGTCGCCCAGGCTTTAGAGCGCGGGTACACCGTGACGGCTCTGGCGAGAAACCCCGCGCGGCTTCAAATGACCCACCCGCAACTGACGGTCGTGCGTGGCAATGTCCTCGACGGCGCCTCGGTCGATGCCGCCATGCAAGGACAAGACGCCGTCCTGTCCGCCCTCGGTCACAACCGCTACTTGGGCCCGACGCGCATCCTGTCGCGAGGGACGGGCCACATCCTGCGGGCCATGGAGGCGCAGGGCGTCTCGCGTTTCGTCTGCGAGACCTCCCTCGGCCTCGGGGATAGCGCTTTCCGGTTGGGCCTGTTCTACACGCTGTTCATCATTCCTGTGATTCTGCCCTTCTACTTCTGGGACAAGACCCGGCAAGAGCGGATGATCGCCGCGAGCCGGGTGCCCTTTGTCATCGTCCGGCCCGGGGCGCTGACGAACGGGGCGAAGCGGGGCGTCGTCCGGCATGGCGCGGGCATCGGCAACGCCTTGTGGGTCGTACGCATCTCCCGCGCCGACGTGGCGGCCTTCATGCTGGATCAACTCGAATCCGACACGTACGTCGGTTCGTCGCCGGGCGTCTGTTGGTAGAGCGGACGATCCACGGCGAAGGGAGTTGTCCATGCGCGTGAACTTGTGGGTACGTACGGTATCCGTCGGCGGCCTGCTGACGCTGGCAGTTGCCTGTGGGGGCTCGGCACGTAAAGCGGAGCCCGAGCGCCGGCTGCTCGAGGCCAAAGCGCAAATCATGGTGGCCGACTATCGCGCGGATCTCGCCGAGCTGGCCGGCGTCCGCGACGCGATGGTCCCGCTCGCGGACGATCCCCAGTGGGGATACCTCGCGCACTACTGGGCCGGGTTTGCAAGCTGGCGGCTCGCGATCAACGGCGTCAACCGAGGGATGGCCCCTGCCGGCGTCAAGGCGCATCTCGAGAAGGCCTCGGTCGATCTCGATGCGGCGGTTCGCTTACGGGATGATTTCGCCGACGGATACGCCGCCGCCGCGTCGGTCAACGGCTGGCTGGGGACCATGCAAGGAAGCGACCAGGCGAAGTTCCGGGAACTGGTGACCCATGCTCGCCAACAGCTGGCTCGGGCCAAGGAACTCGCGCCGGCCAACCCCCGGGTCGTGTGGGTGGATGCCATGACGCTGACCGGCACGCCGGTCGCCTACGGTGGCAACCCGGAGCGCGCCCTGCAGATCCTCCGCGAGTCGCTCGAGGCCGGCGACTTCTCGGCGCTCCCGGCGTCGCCGCTCCCCGACTGGGGAAAGCCGGAGATCCTGATGGCACTCGCCTGGGGGAACCTGAATGGCGCCGCGCCCGACCTTGCGGCGGCGGCGGACCAGGCTCGCGCGGCGCTGCAGTTGCAACCGGAGTGGTTCTACGTGCGCGAGATCCTCCTACCGCAAATCCAGGACGCACAACGAAAGGCGGCTGGTTCGAGCGAGCAGCAGCATTGACGGCTGGCGACTAGCCGCGCTCACGAGGTTCTGCGGGCGCGGCGTGATCGCTGCGGTGTTTGCGCGACGGAGAATGTGTTGAAGAGAGCCCTGATCGTCGTCGTCGCTTGCATCGTCTTGGCGCTTTTGCTGGGTCTTGGTTCAGCGTTTTTTCTGGCCCAGCGGGCCGACTACGGATGGAGTCCGGGGATCTCGACGCCACGATTCACCGCCGAGCACCCTCGCGTGCTGATCGACGAGGGGCACAGCAACGCCTCGACCGCTGGGTTCGTGGGACGGTACTGGCCGTTCGCCCGGCTGCTCCGCGCGGACGGATACACGGTCGCCCGGGGGCACGAGGCGTTTACGCCCACGTTCCTCGACGGCGTGCGCGTGCTGGTGATCGCCAACGCGTCAGGGGCTCCCAAGACGCAGATCTTCGGCATGAACCTCCCGATTCCGACGGACAAGAAGCGAAGCGACCCGGCCTTCACGTCCGCCGAGATCGAGGTTGTCCGCTCGTGGGTCGAGCACGGCGGGTCCCTGCTGCTCATCGCGGACCATGCGCCGTTCGGGGAAGCTGCGGCGGATCTCGGCGCCGCGCTGGGCGTCACGATGCACAAGGGATTCGCGGAGGTTCCAGACGAGGTCTCGGATCCGCTCCTGTTCTCGACCGCCAACGGCCGCCTCGGCGATCACCCCATCGTCAATGGAGGCCGGCCAGAAGCCGCCGTCAAACGAGTGATGACCTACACCGGGCAGTCGCTCGACGGTCCGGCGGGCGCCACCGTGCTGCTCCGCCTTCCGTCCACCGCCGTCGAGGCTGTACCCGAAAACGACACGCTGGTCGAGCGTCCCGCCGGACCTGCGCAGGGTCTCGCCTTGTCGCACGGGAAGGGGAGGGTGGTCGTTCTCGGCGAGGGAGCCATGGTGACGGCACAGGTGAACCGCCGGGAGCCTTACGGGATGAACACCCCGGACAACGACAATCGCCAGTTCGTGCTCAACCTCATGCATTGGCTGTCGGGAACCCTGTAGGCTGTGGCTGTTGAAAGGAGGCCCCAAGTGTCCCAGGACACCGTGAGAGTCATCGCCCGGCTCAGAGCGAAACCGGGAAAAGAATTCGAACTGCGATCGCTCGCCGCCGATCTGATCGCTCCGACCCGGAAGGAGGCGGGTTGCATCCGCTACGAGCTGCTCGTCAACGAAGCGGACCCGGCGGAGCTGACGTTCGTCGAGGAATGGCGGGACGGAGACGCGCTGAATGCGCACCTGGCGACCGCGCACGTCCAGTACGCCCTGAGCCGATGCCCCGACCTGTTGGCCGGCGAGCTTGATCTGCGTCGCTTCAGGCTCGTGGGGTAAACGAGAGACAAGGAGCTGACACCATGCCGCATTCGGAACGTCATCGATCGGAACACATCGGATGGCTCCGCGCCTCGGTTTTGGGCGCGAACGACGGGATCGTCTCGACCGCGAGCTTGATCCTGGGAGTCGCCGCCGCCGGCGCTCCAGAGAGCGGTGTCGTCGTCGCCGGCGTTGCCGGGCTGGTTGCGGGCTCGATGTCCATGGCCGCCGGGGAATACGTCTCGGTCAGCTCGCAGGCCGATACCGAAGAAGCCGACCTGGACCGAGAGCGCAAAGAACTCATCGCCAACGACCCCGCGGAGCGCGCGGAACTCGCAGGCATCTACGTCTCCCGCGGTCTCGATCCCGCACTCGCGCGACAGGTCGCCGATCAGCTCATGGCCAAAGACGCCCTCGGAGCGCACGCGCGCGACGAGTTGGGGATCTTGGAGACGCAGCGCGCCCGCCCGGTGCTGGCGGCCTTTGCGTCGGCCGGCTCGTTCGCCGTCGGAGCGCTCCTGCCGCTTCTGATCGCGCTCCTCGTTCCCGCAAACGCGCTCCCGCTGATCGTCGTGGGCACGTCGCTTCTGTTCCTCGCGGCCCTGGGATCCGTGGCGGCCCGCGTGGGCGGCGCGAGCGCTGTCGTCGGCGCTTGGCGCGTGACCTTCTGGGGCGCTCTCGCCATGGCGCTCACGTACGGGGTCGGCGCCCTGTTCGACACGGTCGTGTGAACGAGGCCGATGGGATGAACCGTTTTCGCTCGATTCTGGGTCTGGTCGTCGGTGTCCTGATGATGCTCAGTGGCGCTGCCCACTCGCTCTTGGGGTGGAAGCAGCTCAGGACCGAGTTGGAGCCGCTGCACGCGCCCGCCGATCTGGTTCGCGGAATCGGGGCGGGCTGGAATTTCGGCGGGGCCGCGATTCTCGCTTTCGGCTCCATCGTCGTCGCGCTTTTCACTCAGCGCCTCTGGGGCGATGCGGTTTCAGCGTTGCCGGCGAACGTCATCGGCGCGACGTACGTCGTCGTCGGTGCGAGGGCTCTCCTCGCGAGCCATTTTGACCCGTTCTTCCTCGTCTTCGTGGTCCCCGGCGCCCTGCTTCTGATCGCGTCGGTCTCGCGGCGAGCGGCCTGACGCCGATGAAGGTCGTCGCGTTCCCGCTGGCTCTCGTGCTGCTGGCCGGAGCGCATTGCGGCGCGCGGCGCGACGCCAAGGGGATCGAGCAGGTGTGGGTGCCGGCGGGGTCGTTTCTCATGGGGACGGACGACGCGACGCTTCAAGAGCTGAAGGCGCTCCATCCGCCCGCGTGGGTGATGAAGGAACTCGACAGCGAGCGCCCACAGCATCCCGTCCGACTGGCCGAAGGGTACTGGATCGACAAATACGAGGTGACCAACGCGGCGTTTCGGGACTTCGTCGATGATGGCGGCTACACGACCCCCGCGCACTGGTCCGAAGCCGGGCGCGCGTGGCTCTCCGAGCAGCGCCTCGAGGCGCTTCCCTCGGCGTGTCCGGGAGAACGGCCTGACGATCCCCGGCGCTGCGTCACGTGGTACGAAGCGGAGGCCTACGCGCGTTGGCGCGAAGGCCGCCTTCCAACCGAGGCCGAGTGGGAGTACGCCGCGCGCGGGCCGAAATCGCGGCGCTATCCGTGGGGTGACGCGTTCGACGCCTCGCGTTGCAACGTCGTCGATGCGAGAGGCCCCGTGCCCGTCGCCACCTACCCGGATGGAGCGAGCTGGGTCGGTGCCCTCGACATGTCGGGAAACGCGATGGAGTGGGTTTCGGACTGGCTGGACGTGGGTTACTACGCGCAAGGCTCTGCGGCGGACCCGGCCGGCCCGGCCTCGGGCTTGGTGAAGGTCGAGAAGGGCGGGTGGTGGGGGAGCAATCCGTTCGTCGCCCGTTCCGCCTACCGGCACTACGAGGACCCTCCGGAGTACGGTGACAAGCACATCGGTTTCCGGATCGTGTCGGACCGGAACGTTGGATCACCGCGATGAGACTCACGGATGCAACCGCTCGTGCCTGGGCGATCTTCTTCGCTCGTTCCACTCTCGGCTTCATCTTCTTCATGGCCGGGATGTGGAAGACGTTTGGACTGGGGCCGCTCGAGCACGCGCGCCGGCTTTTTGTCGATCCCTACGCGCACACGTTCTTGCCGGCGTGGTCGCTCTGGGCTACCGGGACGGTCGTTCCGGTCGTCGAGCTCGTTGCCGGAGGACTGGTGCTTCTCGGCTTCCGCACCCGAGAGGCGCTCGTCGCCTTGGGCGGCGTCCTGGTTCTGGTGACGTTCGGCCACCTGCTGCTCGAACCCTTGTACGAGTTTCATACTCACGTGATCCCGAGAGCCGCACTGCTGATCTTTGTGCTGGTCATGCCGCAAGGGGACGATCATTTTTCCATCGACCACGCGCTCACGCTCCGCAAGAATAACCAACCCGCCCGGGGATGAGGAGGCTTCATGGATACGCCGAGAGCTCTTCAGAGGAGTCAAAGGAGTCAGGTCGCCGCCGGCGCTGCGCTGGTCGTCATCGGGCTGGTCGCGCTGGCCCTCCAGTACTTCGAGGGGCCCGGCCGGGCCGTCGTGCTTCTTCTCGCCGGCGGGTCGTTCATCGCCACGTACTTTTTCAGCGACATCTACGGGCTGCTGATCCCCGGGGGAATCCTCTCCGGCCTCGGCCTGGGAATGCTCGGAGAGTGGTGGGGCGCTTCCGTGAGGGATCCGAACGCCGTTGGCTTGGGCGTCGGCTTCGTGGCGATCTATGCCATCGAACGAGCCTATCGCCATCGAGCGCACTGGTGGCCGCTGATCCCCGGCATCATCCTCGTCGGCAGCGGCCTCGGCGCGCACTTCGGCGACGTGGGTCACATCCTGTGGAGGTGGGCGCCTGCGGCTTGCGTGCTGCTCGGCGTCGTGCTCGTCGTCCGGGCGATCCGGCGGGGCCCGAACGCCCCCACGGGCCCGGCCTGACTACTTCGCCGCGGTTTCCTTCACGATCGCGTAGAGGATCGCTTCGCCCCGCGTGACGTTTTCGAGCGAGACACGCTCGTCGTCGCCGTGGGGGAGCGCGGCCTCCTTGTCATCGAGCGCCAGCGGGTCGAAGCCGTACGCCGCGATCCCGAGGGGGCGTAACAACGCGCTCTCGGTCCACGAGGTCAGAAGCGTGGGAACGACCGGTACGCCGGGCGCTTCACGCGCGGCCGTCGCCTCGATCGCCCGGAAGAGCTGGGTGTTCGTTCCCGACGAGGACGCCGTGACCACCGGCTGCAACGGCTCGATCGCGATCCCGGGATCGTCGATGACGGCGCGAATCGCGGCGATCATCGCGTTGGGGTCCTCGCCCGGAAGCAGGCGGCAGTCTAAATGGGCCGTGGCTTGAGACGGGATCACGTTGGTCTGCGGCCCGCCCTGCAAGACGGTGATCGCGATCGTATTGCGCACGCGTGCCGCGCGCTCCGGCTCAGCGAGAAACGCCTTACGAAAGGCGTCGTCATCGCGAATCGATCTCTCGAGATGGACGAGCTTGTCCGGAGGGAGGCTCGGAAACGACCGCGCGAGCGCGGTGAAGTAGCGCTGCACGTCGGGCGAGATCCGGATCGGCGTCTCATAACGCCGGACCCGGTCGAGGGCGCGAACGAGCGCATCGACCGCGGTCCCCTCGGCGGGCGGCATCGACGCGTGCCCACCCCGCCCCTTCGCGGTGAGCTTCAGCCACAGCACGGCCTTCTCGGCGACGCTTACGTTCCACGAGCGCACGCGGCCGCCCTTGGCGTCGATGACGTCCCCTTCGGTGAGCGACAGCTCGGCCCCCGCGAACAGCTCTGGGCGCTTGGCGATCAGCGCCTGCATGCCCTGGGCTTCGACCTCCTCGTCGGCCGTGCCGATGAAGATGACGTCGCGCGCGAGAGGCACGGCCTCGCGCTTCAGGCGAATCAGTGCCGCGAGCTGCAGGATTCCCGTCGTCTTCATGTCCAGGGCGCCGCGGCCGTAGAGGTAGCCTCCCTCCATAACGGCCCCGAAGGGGTCGGACGTCCAGCGGGCGCGGTCGGCGTGCACGACGTCCATGTGGTGCGAGAGGATCAGCGCCCTCTTGGTTCCGTCGCCCGGTAAGCGCGCGACGAGATTGGCGCGGCCGGGAGCGAACGTGACGATTTCCGCTTCGATCCCTTCGCGGTCGAGGATGTCCTTGAGGAATCGGGCGGCCTGGAGTTCGTTCCCCGGCGGATTCGACGTGTCGATGCGAATGTAGTCGCGCAGCACCGGAAGTGGGTCGAACGGCGCGGGTCCCGGGGCGACCGCAATGAGGAGCAGGGAGACGACGGCGGCGGCCTTCATGCGGATCCTCCGTTCAGGTCCTATCGCCCGACGATCACCGCGGCAACGGCGGCCGGGCGGTCGCGACGCGGCAGCCTCTCGGCCATCATGCGGATCCCTTCGGCCCAACCCGGCTGCGCGATCAGGGCTTCGGTCTTGACGCGCCGTGACCGCAAAGGCCGCGCGGTGAGAAGCGCCGCCCAGTCCGGACGGGGGACGCCGGCGATGTCGACGCACGCCGCCTCGAATCCTCGCTCGGTTCGGTACAACGCGAAGAGCCCGAAGCCGCTTTCTCCCTTAGCTTCCACGTGAAGGATCGCGGTGCGGCCGAGGGGGCCATCGTCGATCTCCGCAAGGAGCCCCTCGACGAGCGGATGCCCCGACGCGTAGAAGTCGATCGACTCGTCGGCGACGGCCTCAGCGCGGTCGAACGTGCCGAGGAAGCTCGAGCCGCCGGGGACACCCGGGAGCGAGTCGACCTTGGCGTGGTTACCGAAAAGGATCGAGTGGACGCGCCCATCGCGATGCGCTTCGACGCGCAGGCCGAGCTGGGCGCAGGCGCCAAGCACCACGTCTTCCGTCAGCTCCTCGACGTCGGCGGGGATGCGGGCGAGGAGGGCTTCTGCGGACTCGGCGCGGAAGGGGTCGCGGTAGAGCTCGTGGTAGGCCGCGGCGCGGACACGGTCGCGCGCAGCGCCGGCCTGCCGCGCCGCGGCGTCGAAGAACGACGCGGGGATCGTCTCGAACTCCGATAGGGCCGCCTCTTCGATCACCGACTCGACGCGCCGGAGCTCGTGCTCGAGCCCACCCAACGGCTCGCGAAACAGACCGATCGTCTCGAACAGCGTGGCGATCGAAGCGCCCAAGCCCCCGGGCGGGCGCACGTAGACGATCTCGACGGGCTCGTCCCGGCCGATGCGGTCAAGGCGCCCGATCCGTTGTTCGACCGCGGCTGCGCTCCAGGGCAGATCGAACAGGATCAGACGGTGGCAGAACTCGAAGTTGCGCCCTTCGCCACCGCACTCGGTCGCCAGAAGCAGCGACGGGCCGGACGGAAGCCGGAACTGCGCCACCTCGATGTCCCGCTGGCCGGGGGACAAGTCTTCATGGAAGACACCGGTCCGAAGCTGCGCGCGGCGCGAAAGCTCGGTGCGCAGGTGCTCGACGGTCTCGCGCTCGGCCGCGAAGACGAGGGTCTTTTCGCCCCGCGCCTTCCAGCGCGTCGCCTCGCGAGCGAGCCATTCGATGCGCGGGTCGGCCGCGAGCCAGGCTTCAGCGAGCGGCTTGAGCTCGGTGTCGTCCCGGCGGAGCTTCGCCAGAAGAGACGCGCCCGAGGACAGCGCGGCGCGTAGCAACCGTGCCTTTTCGCGCCGGGCGACCGCGTGCGGGGCCGGGCGCGCGCGGAGCGTGCGCTCGAGGGCCGCGAGGTTGTTCCAGCCCGGGTCCAGGGGAAGATCCACCGGCGCGGCGACGCGCGGCGGGAGGCCGCCGATGTCCGTCCGGCGCGTCGAGCTGGCGCAGGGCGGAAGCGGCTCGCGCCGCGCCAGGCGCGCTTCGAACCCCTCGTCCTCGGGGAACTCGTCGGGGCGCAAAAGTTGAAGCAAGCGGAAAAAGCCGTGCGCGTCGTCCTCGAGCGGAGTGGCCGTCAAGAGCAGCACGTGCCGCCCGAGCGCCGCGATCGGCGCGATCGCCCGGTAGGCGGGCTCACCGGGATGGCCCACGGGACGGCGTAGATGGTGCGCCTCATCGACGATCAGCAGGTCGATCCCGGAGGCGACCGCGGCCTCGGTCAGCTTGGGGCGGGCGACGAGGGTGTCGAGGCCGATCACGGCCCGGCGGTGGACGTCGAACGGGTTGAAGCCGGGGCCGAAGTCGCGCTCGACATCGGCGAGGCGCGCTTCGTCCAGGAGCACGAAAACCTGGTGGTACTTCCGCCACAGCTCGCCCAGCCACTGCACGGTGAGGGTCTCGGGTGCTACGACCAGCGTCCGCTCGGTGAGCCGCGTTCGGATGAGATGGTTGGCGATCAGGCACGCTTCGACCGTCTTGCCGAGGCCTACTTCGTCCGCGAGAAGCCAGCGCACCGGGTCTTGCCGCGTCGCCTTGAGGGCCACGTCGAGCTGGTGCGGGAAGAGACGGATGCGCCCGCCGAGGAACGAGCCGAGGTCGTCGGACGCTCGCGAGGCGGCGAGGTGCATCGCGTCGAGCCGGACCGAGAACCCATCGAGCGACGAGAGGTCGCCCAAGGCGAGGCGCTCGACCGGGGAATCGGAGGTCGCGGGGAGCCCGCGCTCGTCCCAAGGAATGAGGGCGTCCGTCGCGGCGCCGAACCGGAGCACCGTTTTCGTCTGGGCGAACTCGACGACGAGGTTGCGCCCTTCGAGCGCGGCGACGCGGCCGACGCCGAGGTCGGTGTTGTAGCGGTGCGTGACGCGGTCGTCGATCTTCCACATAGGTGTTCAGTCTTCGCGAAAGCTCTGGCGAAAACGGAAATGGTAGCAGTACTCTCCCGCCGTTACGCGTAAAGAGGTGCCATGAACGATGTGATCGACCTCGTCCCGCGACCGCGGCGGCTCGTTCACGCCACGGGCTCGCTCGCGCTTGATGCGGGAGGATCGGTTCCCGCCGCCGCGGGGCCGGATGTCCGGGTGGACGCCGGAGCGGCAGGGATCCGGCCGGAGGGGTACCGGCTCACCGTGACGCCGGAGCGGGTCGTGATCGAGGCGCGAGACGAAGCCGGCGTGTTCTACGCGCGGGCGACCCTGAGCCAGCTCGTCCGACTCCACGCGGGGGCAGGCAGGATCCCCGCGCTGACGATCGAGGACGCCCCCGATTTCGCCGAGCGCGGCGTGATGATCGACGTCAGCCGGGACAAGGTCCCGACGATGGAGACGCTCTACCGCCTGATCGATGAGCTGGCGTCGTTCAAGATCAACAGGTTGCAGCTCTACTTCGAGCACGCGTTTGCCTACCGTGCGCACCCGCTCGTGTGGGTCGGAGCGTCGCCGTTGACCGGCGCCGAGGTCGAGTCCCTCGACGCCTACTGCCGCGCTCGCTTCATCGAGCTGGTCCCGAACCAGAACTCGTTCGGCCACATGGAGCGCTGGCTGAAACACCCCGAGTACGCGCATCTCGCCGAGGTCTCCCCGCCCGTCGGCGACAACATGTCGTTCTGCCCGATCGATCCGCGCGCGATCGAGTTCCTGTCCGGCCTCTACGACGAACTCCTTCCGCACTTCACGAGCAAGACGTTCAACGTCGGTTGCGACGAGACGGTCGATCTGGGGAAGGGGCGCAGCCGCGAGGAGGTCGAGCGGGTTGGGCGCGGGCGCGTCTACCTCGAGTTCGTCAAGAAGATCCACGCGCTGGTGAGAGCGCGGGGGCGCCGGATGCAGTTCTGGGGCGACATCGTTTTCGAGCACCCCGAGCTCATCCCCGAGCTGCCGAAAGACGTGCTCGCCCTCGAGTGGGGTTACGAGGCCAACCACCCGTTCGAGATTCAAGGGGCGAAGTTCGCCGCGGCGGGGATCGAGTTCCAGGTCTGCCCGGGCACCTCGGCGTGGTTGTCGCTCGCGGGGCGCACGACGAATGCGCTCTCAAACCTCGAGGCGGCGGCGCGTTCAGGTCTTGCGCACGGAGCCTCCGGAATGCTCGTCACCGACTGGGGCGACTTCGGCCACTGGCAGCCGTTCCCGGTCTCTTACCTCGGCCTGGTCTACGGCGCGGCGGTGGCGTGGTGCCACGAGGCGAATCGCGGCCTCGACGTCGCACGGACTCTCGACGTCCACGTTTTTCGCGACCGCGCCGTGGCGCTCGGCGGGATCGCGCGAGATCTAGGAAACGTCTACCGCGAAACCGGCGTCCTCGTGAAGAACGCGTCCGTGCTTGCGCTGCTGCTTTTGTTCCCCGAGCGGCCGCTCGGAGAGGGGCGGCTTAAGGGGCTCACGGTGGAGGGACTGGAGCGCGCGGAGGCGCGTGCCGCTGGGCTCGCATCGAAGCTGCACGAAGTGCGGTGCGATCGCGACGATGCACCGCTCCTTGGCGCCGAGTTCGCCCTGGCCGCCGATCTCATGCGCCACGGGTGCCGGCTCGGGATCGCGCGCCTCGAAGCGCCGGGAGGCGCTGTCGCGTCGATCCCGTCGTCGAAGCGCGCAGGGCTCTCCGCCGATCTCGCGCGGATCGTCCACGAGTATCGGCGCGTGTGGCGTCAACGCAACCGCGAGGGCGGCCTGAGCGACAGCGTGGGCCGCCTCGAGACCCTCTTGCGGATGTACTAGGCCACTGTCCCCTATTTCAGAATGGGCTCGAGGCCGGCCCAGGTGACGCGGTCGAGGACGTAGAGCGTCGCGAGGTAGAGCTCGACCTCGTCCACGGGGAAGCGGTCGCGGAGCGCCTTCGCCGCCTTCTCGAGCGTCGCGGCGGTCGGCGGTTTCATGTCGTGGTCTTCGGCGATTAGGCCGTTGTCGTGCGGGATCTTCAGCGCGTCGAGGAAGGCGGAGAGCATGGCGCGCCGCTTTTCGAGGTGGAGAGCCAGGAGCATCGACCCCGCGAGCGAGTCGGTCGGCCGGATCGAGCGCGCGACGTAGCTCGCCCGCTTGTCGACGGAAAGCTGCCGCACCGCGCTCTCGCGAAAGCGCATGCCCTGAATGATCGCGAAGTCGGCCTCGCGTCGTGTGGGGGCCTCGCCCCAGTCGTGGGAGTAGAGAGCGCGCGCGGCGGCCAAGCGGACCTCCGGTTCGAGCGAGGCCCAGAGCTGGGCGGGGGCGCACTGGGTCAGATCGATGCGAGACGCGAGCGACATCTTGCGGTCCTCCTGCGGGCTACGGTGCCGACGCCACCGACCGGGCGCCAAGCCACGCCTCGAGTCGGATTGCCTGTTCGGGGGTCGCGTCCGCTCGTGGACGCACGATGAGTTTCAGGGGCACCGCCGCTCCCGGGGTCAGCTCGACGCGGCGGAGAGTCGGACGTCGTCGCGAGAACGGCGGCGAGCGTGAGTGCTGCAACCATGCGGCGCAGTGTAGCGGGGAACCGCCCGCAATTCCCTACTGGAACTTCTTGTAGAGAACCACCTCGCGGCCGCCCTTCCGGTGCTCAATGTGATCCATCAGCTCGC
>Ga0315290_10002669_pt1 | contig 12633 bp, 8 predicted proteins | sample YL17G12_0_MG_FD_203627 | JGI IMG/M metagenome (GOLD analysis project Ga0315290, IMG submission 203627) | Sediment microbial communities from Yellowstone Lake, YNP, Wyoming, USA - YL17G12_0 | ecosystem: Environmental > Aquatic > Freshwater > Lake > Sediment | place: USA: Wyoming | collected...
CGGCTCGCTCTCCGCCCGGAAGACGTACCAGTACCGGGTGCGAGCGTTCAACGAGGCCGGGTCGTCGGCCGCCAGCAACGTGGCCAAGGCTACGACCCCGAGGGCGGCGCCGATTGTCAAGGCGGCCGCCCCTTCGAGCCTGAGTGCCGGGGCCAGCTCGTCCAGCCAGATCACTCTCACCTGGCGCGACAAGTCGGGCAACGAGAGCGGGTTCCTCATCGAGCGCTCGACCAACGGCAGGACCTGGACCGAGGTCGCCCGCACCGGAGCCAACGTGACGAGCTACACCGACGGCTCGCTCTCGGCGCAGACGGCGTACCAGTACCGGGTGCGAGCGTTCAACGCGGCCGGCGCATCGGCCGCCAGCACCGTGGCCCGGGCCACAACCCAAAGCGCGCCGCAGGCTGCCACCCATCCGACGCAGACGCCGACGACCTCGGCCCGCTTCGATGCCGCGCTGGCCGACGTCGCGTGGCTGGCAAGCCTCCGGCGTCGGGCGTAGGGTGCGTGCTCGCACGCACGCAGGCGTAGACGAAGCAGTTTTCGGTGGGACTTCGTCCCACCCTACGGCTACGGCGCGTGCGTCACCTCACCGCACCTCCGCCTCCTCCACGGTCACGTTCTGCTGCTTGGCGTTGCGGCCCTGGTGCTGGAGAAGCTCGTAGAGCAGGTTGGCCTTCTCGCCCGGCTTGACCGTGGCGGTGTACTCGACGGTCTGGAAGTCGTGATTCTTCGCCTTGAGGCCGCTGCGGAAGACGACGTGGCCGGGCAGGGTGCGGCGGACCTCGACCTCGATCGGCTTGGCCGTGTAGTTGCGGACCCGCTGGGTGTAGAGCGTGTGGTCGCCCCAGCCCACCACCGCGCTGTTGACCTCGATCTGGACCCCCGGCTCGTCGACCCGGCGGAACACGTCGGCCCCGAGAATCTGCATCCAGACGGCGTCGCGCCAGGTGCGGAGCTTGACCAGGTCGAAGATCACCTCGGGGTCGCGGCCGAGGTTCAGCTCGATCTTGTCGCCGATGGGGACGTACTTGATGGGCTGAGCCACGAGGAAGCTCAGGCCGTCGCGGCCGTTGTCGCGGAACACGCGGACCACGCCGTCGGGCAGGGGCGTGGTGCCGAGCTTCGACGCCTTGTCGTTCTTCATCAGGTACATCCGCACCAACTGGTCGCCGTACTCCGGCACGCGGTAGCGGTACTGGATCTTTAGCGGCACGGGGGTGTCCTTGAGGCTCCGCATGCGCTTGGCCCAGCCGTTGGGGATCGTCTCCGTGCCTTCGATGGTGTAGATGAAGTACTCGCTGAGGCCCTCCTTGATGACCTGCTTCTCCTCGTCAGCGGCCGGCATGTCGCCCAGGCCCTCTCCCCTGCCGCCAAATGCCTGGCCCTTCTTGGGGCGGGACATGAGCTCTCGGGTCGCCGTTTTCCGGAGTGCGAGCCGATCCTCCTCCCTCAGCTTCCGAACCTGGTCGAGGCGGACGTTGGCCAGTTGGGCGATCTTCTCGACGAGATTGACCCGGCCGACCACGAGCCGGACCTGGGCGTCGGCGTAGTCCTCGCCCGAGCGGTTGTCGACCCGCACAAAGCCCTCGAAGCGCAGCTCCGTCTCGTCGCGGTTGGCCACCAGGACGTAGTCGGCCGACCAGCGGATGCCGCTGGTGAAGTAGCTGATCTCGATCACGGCCTCGCCGTCCAGCTCGCTCTGGACGTTCCAGTAGAGCATCTGCGGCTTGTCGTGGGGGAAGGTGGCGTCGAGCAGGGTGAGCAGGTCGGGCCGGGTGAGAAACCGCAGCTCGACCGACGTCGGATCGATCAGCGTGTTGGCCCAACTGAACTGCAACGGATTGATCCCCCGCTTGAAGCTCACCTTGCGGGTCTCGCGGACCAGCGTCAGGTCCTCGGAGTTGTAGATGGTCAACTGCACCGAGTCCCGAGCCGGCACGGTCGAGAGATCGACGTTCTTGCCTTCCACGGCGCCAGGGCAAACGGCTGCCGCGAGGAGGGCAACGGCGAGAATCCAAAGGCTTCGCGGTACGTTCACGGCTTTACTTCCCATGCGGCGGGTAGGGTGGGACAAAGTCCCACCGACAAAACAGGCTGACGGCCGTTTTCGGTGGGACTTTGTCCCACCCTACGGCGCGTCCATCACCTCACTGCACCTCCGCCTCCTCCACGGTCACGTTCTGCTGCTTGGCGTTGCGGCCCTGGTGCTGGAGAAGCTCGTAGAGCAAGTTGGCCTTCTCCGCCGGCTTGACGGTGGCCGTGTACTCGACGGTCTGGAAATCGAAGTTCTTGGCCTTCAACTTGCTGCGGAACACCACGTGGCCGGGCAGGGTGCGGCGGACCTCGACCTCGATCGGCTTGGCCGTGTAGTTGCGGATCCGCTGGGTGAACAGCGTGTGGTCGCCCCAGCCGGCCACGCCGCTGCGCACGTCGATCTCCAGCCCCGGCTCGTCCACCCGCCGGAACAAGTCCGCCCCGTACACCTGGAGCCAAACGGCGTCGCGCCAGGTGCGGAGCTTGACCAGGTCGAAGATCACCTCGGGGTCGCGGCCGAGGTTCAGCTCGATCTTGTCGCCGATGGGGATGTACTGGATCGGCTGGGCCACCAGAAAGCTCAGGCCGTCGCGGCCGTTGTCGCGGAACACGCGGACCACGCCGTCGGGCAGCGGGCTGAAGCCGAGCTTCGACTCCTTGTCGTTTCGCATCAGGTACATCCGCACCAACTGGTCGCCGTACTCCGGCACCCGGTAGCGGTACTGGATCTTGAAGGGGACCGAGGCCGGGGCGAAGCTCCGCATCCGCTTGGCCCAGCCGTTGGGGATCGTCTCCGTGCCTTCGATGGTGTAGATGAAGTACTCGCTCAGGCCCTCCTTGATGATCTCCTTGGGCTTGGCGGGCTCGGCCGGTTGGGCGGCCGGGGCCTCGGCTGCTGGGGGGGCCATCACCTTGCCCAGGGCGTCGGATTTCGCCGCGTCCCGGGCGCCCTTTTCCATCTGCGCCACCTGGGACATCGGGATCCGCGCCAGTTGGGCAATCTTCTCCACGAGGTTGATCCGGCCCACCACCAGCCGCACCTGGGCGTTCTCGTACTCCTCGCCGGAGTTGTTGGCGATCCGCACGAAGCCCTCCAGGCTCATCTCCGTCTCGTCCCGGTTGGCAATCGCCGCGTAGTCGGCCGACCACGAGATGCCGCTGGTGAAGTACGTGATCTCGATCACGGCCTCGCCGTCCAGCTCGCTCCCCACGTTCCAGTAGAGCATCTGCGGCTTGGCGTGGGGAAACGTGGTGTCGAGCAGCTCGAGCTGGTCGGGCCGGGTCACGAACCGCAGCTTCACCGACGTCGGGTCGATGAGCGTGTTCGCCCAACTGAACTGCAGCGGGTTAACCCCTTTTTTGAAGGTCACCTTCCGCGTCTCGCGCACGAGGGTGATGTCCTCCGAGTTGTAGATCGTCAACTGCACGCTGTCGCGCGCAGGGACCGTCGAAAGGTCGACGTTCTCGGCCCTGGCCCGGGCGGACCAACCCGCCGCCACCAGGAGCAGAACCGAACCGAAAAGATAGGTCGTTCGCATGGCGGTTTCTACCATTCGTTCTTGAGGACCAGGTGGAGTTTCTTGACGATCAAGGTGGCCTTGCCGTCGGCGCCCCGGGCGGGGAGGCTCGTGTGGAACAGCACCTGCTCGAAGGTGCTCTTCTCCGGGTCGGGCTTGCCCTCGAAGGTGGTCTCAGGGCCGAGCACCCACTGCACTTCCCGGCCGTTATCGCCGAACAGCTCGTTGCGCACCTGGCGGACGTTCTCCGACACGTCGAGCACGGCCACCTGGTCCTTGAAGTTCTCGATCTCGAACTTGAGCACGATCTGCCGGGTGTAGAGATTTCCGGCCACCCGGTCCTGGTCCCGCCGGTCGATCGTCCGCTTGACGACCACGTCCTGGGCGGTGCCCACGTACAGCCGCATCTCGTCGTCCAAGGGCGTGAACTTGCCCCAGTCCTCGCCGATGAACGCCGTGCCCCCGCGCCCGTCCTCCTGGAAGATCCGCACCTTGCCGTACTGGAGGGCCGCGGAGCCGAGGTGGTTGGCCTTGTCGTTCTTCAACACGTAGTGCATCGGCACGAGGAGCTTGTTCTGCGGCCGGTCGAGGTAGCCGAACTGCACCGGGTCGGCCGTGTAGGTCTTGCGCACGGGCACCTGCTGGAACTTCTCGACGAGCATCTCCTTGGTCTCGTTCAGGCCGATCGGCTTGAGGAACCGCGGCCCAAAGCCGGCCCAAAGACCCGTCGAGCCGAACGACTCGTTGGCCAGGTTCTGGATGCGGATGTACTGCGACAGGACCAGCGCCTTCTCGTCGTGGGCGGCCACCGCCCGATAGTTGAAGCTCTTCGTCAGATTGCCCAAGAGGTAGCTGATCCGCACCCGGGCCGAGCCCGAGTCGCTCGCCGAGACCTGCCAGACCAGCGCCGCCTCGTTGGGCGGGTAGCTCACCGAGAGGACCTTGACGTCCAAGGGCTTGGCCGCCTCAGGCGCCGGCTTGGCTGCGGCGGGTGCCTTCTTGTCCGGCTCGGCCGCCGGGCCCGCCTGCGGGCCGATCACCCGAAAGACGATCGTCCCCGGGTCGATCTGCGTGTTCGCCCAGGAGAAATCGACCTGGTTTACCCCCCTCACGAGTGGTACGATCCGCTCCTCCTCCACCAGGGTGGCGCCGGGGTTATCCAACTGGATCTCGACCCGCTCGCGCACGGGAAGGGTAATGAGTTTGATCCGGGCCAGGGCGGCCTGGGGCCAGGTGGCCAGCAGGCCGAAGGCCACAAGAAACGCCGTCAAGACAATACGCCGCATGGGTAGGCTCCCTGATCGAGTCTGGGGCGGGAAATCGCGTTGTTCCAAGTATACGACGATCCAGCCGCGCCGTTGGTTCCCCGGCTCTTCCCTCCCCCCGGCGAGCTGGCGGGGGATGGAGGGGTGCGATTCCCACGAGAATCACGAGAGCGCGAAAGGACGAAAGCACGAAATCAGCGACCACGGGAGCCCCGCCTGGCGGTCGAGCCCTCGCCTTCCCCCTTTTTCGTGTTTTCGAACTTTCGCGCTTTCGTGATCCCCTCGTGTCGTTCTTCCGACGGGTGGCACGCTCTGCAGGGCCGCGGCTCGGACGGGTCAGGGTTGAGTTGTGCCGCGAATGCGGGTATGATTCACCTGAATTGAGGGCTTTCGTCGAAGAAACGAAGGACCCCCAATTGCGCGTTCTGTTGCAGGGACCAACTGATGGCTGGCAAGGACCGCTCCACCCCTGGATGCTTTCTGGCGCTGCCGTTCTCGCCGGAGTTCGAGCCGGTCAAGGAAGCCGTGGAACGGGGCGTGCGCGACGCTGGTTTTCGGCCGGTCAGCATGGCTGAACTGGGGCCGCGCCCAACGACGTTGATGGAATCCCTGATGGAGGCCCTAAGGGAAGCCGATTGCGTCATCGCGGACGTAACAGAAGGCCCGCCGAATATCCTTCTCGAGGTGGGCCTCGCGATGGGCATGGGGAAGCCGGTGTTCCTGCTAGCCGAAGCGAGGCCAAAAGGCCGAGTCCAGGATGACCTGCCTTTCGACTTGGCGGGGATTCACCGATTCGCGTACAGACTTTCTCCCCGCGGGATGGAAGAGTTGTCGGCGCAGGTGAGCCGCGCACTGGAAGAGTTTCGTGGCTCGCCGACCGCCCGCTTTGCACCACCCTGGAAGGGTGACCGGCTCGGGTTCTCCGTTGACTGGGATCGCTTGGACCGCTCCGATGCGGAGAACCTCTGTCTCGAACTCCTCTCCCAGATGGGTTTTGTGAATCTCGACTGGGACAAGGGGTCCCCGGGAGTTGACTTGGCCGCTGAACTTCCCAAGAAAGACCCCGACGGTTTCGAGTACCGGGAACTCTGGCTTGTGTCCTTGGGGAGACTTGGTCCACCCGAGATGCTGATGAAGATGGCGGCGGAGGAGCCCGACTATTTCATGCATCGCCTTCTTCGGCGCCGGTGGCCAATGAAGCAATGGCGGAGGGGCGCGGAGGGGACACTCCCTGTGACCCTGCTCTTTGTCCTCTTCGAGAGCTCTCGACGTTCCGAGGTGATCGAAGAGCATTTCAGGGAGTTGCTGTATCGTTCTGACCCTCATCCGAAGGGAGTGGGTCTTCGGGTGCGAGTCTGGGATCGCAATTACCTGACCTCCCTGGTCCAGCGATTTCCCCAGGTCGCCTACAAGTACTTTTCCGACGAGGGCCGCGCGAGGGCGAAGTTCCGCAAGACGCCCGAGGAGTTGTATCGGGAGAACGTCGAGCTGGTTGAACGCCAGGCAAAGCTGATTGCTGAGCTGGAGGACGAAAAGAATAGGCGTGTCCGCGCGGAGCGCGACGCCGTCTGGAAGGACATCTCCTTCTCGGCAGCCCACAAGATCGGAAACCCCATCTTTGCCATCGAGACCAATCTCGATCCGTTGCAGAAGCGCGTCGATGAAGATCGACGGGGCGAGGCGGCGGAGGTCATCGGCAGCATCCGTGCGTCGGTGGAGAAGGCCAAGGCGATTATCGACCAGTTCAAGTCCCTCACGAAGGCGCAGCAAATCGAGCTTGCGGAGACGGCGCTTCGCCCCATCTTGGACGATCCGTGCGCAACCGCTCGGAACCAGGGAGTGGAGTGCGCCATCGAGTGTCCTGCGGAGATGAAGGTCAGCGGGGACCCCGAGCGGCTCGCCGAGTGCTTTGACGAGCTGGTCAACAACGCCTTGCACTGGCTCGACAAGCCCGAAAGGAGAATCTCGATCCAGGTGGGGGAACCTCCCTTGCCCCTTCCGCCCTTTGTGGATTCGACGGGGAAGTATGCTCTGGTACATTTCAAGGACAACGGCTCCGGCGTTCCCATTCCGAACAAGGACAGAATATTCGACGCGTTCTTCACCACGCAGGATCACGGAACGGGGTTGGGCCTGGCTTTGGTGAGGCGGATTATCGAAGGGCACGGCGGCGTCATTGTGGAGTCGGGAATCCCCGGCCAAGGGGCCGACTTCGAGATCTACCTCCCTCTCTGCGGAGAAGGCGCTGCCAAGGCCGCGCGGCCGCCTGCCGCTGGAAGACAGAAAGAAGAAGGTTGAGGCTCCCATGGCGCGGATTCTGATTGTAGACGATGAGCAGGAGAATCGTGACGCCCTCAAACGGGCCTTAGGGGATGAAAACCCCGATTGGGACATCCTGACCGCCGAGGATGAAACCGACGGCAGAACGGTCATCGAGGCTCAACTGGCGCTCAGGGCACCCGTGGACGTCGTCCTGACGGACCTCGTGATGGCCACCGAGCGCAGCGGCATGGACATGCTCCAGGAAGCAAGGAGGCTCGATCCCCTGATCATGGCGATCCTCTTCACGGCCAAGGAAAAGAGCCTGGATCGCTACGCCGCATTCGACTACGGCGCGTTCGACGTGGTGGAAAAGAACATCCGAGGCACGGCGGCCGTGCGGGAGATCAACATCAAGACGCGCGCCGCCCTGCGCTACCGCGAATGGTCCCAGCGGATCATCTTTCTGCGGCGGTACTTCGACCCGAAGGTGTTCAGTGCGATTGAAAGGGACCCCTCACTCCTCGATCTGCGGCAGCGGACCCTGACCATCTGCTTCTGGGACATCCGGGGCTTTTCGCGCCTGTGCGAGATCCTCAAGGCGCATCCAACGCTGGTTGCCGGTTTCCTTCGCGAGTACTGCGAGCTCGCGGCGCAAACCATCTTCGCTCATGGCGGCGTGCTCGACAAGTTCATCGGTGATGGAGTCATGGCGTTGTTCGGTCTTCTCAACCACCGCAACGATGAAGGCAGAGACGACGCCATTGCCGCGGTCCGCTCCGCCATGGCGCTTCGCGACGCCGTTGGCCCGCTGATTGGCTCCTGGATGGAGAAATGGCGACTTTACACTCCCCAGAGTATTGATATTGGCGTGGGGTGTGGCATCCATACCGGCGAAGTGCTGGTGGGCAACGTCGGGACCGACTTTCGCGACCAGTTCACCGCGCTGGGCCCCCACGTCAACTTTGCAAAACGCATCGAAGCCAGATCGCAATCAGGCCAGATCCTGGTCTCCCAGTCCACGCAGGCAAGGATCGAGACCGAGATCGCGACGGAACTCGTCGCACAGATCGACGACGTCAAGAACATCCCGGGCCGGTTTGCGGTCTATGCGGTTGCAGCAGCGCCGTGAAGCTTCTCACCGGGCGATGGCCACTTCCCACACGTCGCGAGTGAGGTTCTGCACCCCGACCCGGAAGTCCAGGAACTGCTCGATCGTCGCGATGTTCGTGAGCGTGTGCGGCGTGAGCGCCAGCGTGCGGAATCGCCCGCCGCCCAAGAGCGCCATCGGCAGAAGGAGCTGATCGGCAAGGTGCGGGCCGACCGGCACGTCGACGCCCAGGTAGCGCACCGCCTCCCGGGCCGCACCGGCGGCCACGGTCTCCGCCGGCACGCCCCGCCGGCCAAAGCCCGTAAACACCTCGCAGACCTCGCGGCTCTCGACCTCCAGCATCAAGGCGTTCCCCGGCCCGGCCGAGCCGACCTCTTCGATCGACGCGCACTCCTCGGGCCAGTCCAGCTCGGCCAGCGCGGTGGCGACCTCGCGCTCGGCCACGTGCCGCGGCAGGCGCGAGAGCACGGCGCGGACGGCACGGCGAACGATCGGGCCTCGCTCGAGAAGCTCCAGGGGCCCGGTGCCGGGCCGCGGCTCGATGCGGACGGTCATCTGCCCGCCGCCGGCCGGGTAGAAACCCGCACGCCCCAGCGTCGCCTCGACCCTCGGACCCAGCCGCTCCACCAGCGGCAGGAACGCCTTCTGGAGGAAGTCGAAGGGCGGGGCGTAGATGTTGTGCGTGCCCCCTTCGAGCACGAGTTGGGAAGGCCCGCTGGCGAGCATCAGCGCGGGCAGGACCGTTTGCAGCACCAGGGTGGTGCTCCCGGCCGTGCCCACGTCGAAGTGGTACTCGCCCGGCCGGACGCCCCCGGGCGCGAAGCCCAGGTGGCGCGACTTCAGCACCGCCCCCTCGACCTTGGCCTGCCCGATCTCCGCCGCCGCGCGGACCGCCGTGAGGTGCTGGCGCTGCAGGCCCGGGTTGTCGCGCCCGGCCCGGATCCGCTCGATGCGAAACGGCTTGCCGGTCACCAGCGACAGGGCCAGCGAAGTACGCAGGATCTGCCCGCCCCCTTCGCCGGAAGAGCCGTCGATCGTAATCATCGCCCGAAGTGCTACGCCGCGGCCGTGTGGGGCCGCAACTCCTTGAACAGGTTGATCGTCCGCAGCATCGTGCCGTCGGCGTCGTAGAACTGGATGATCCCGGCGTCAAGCAGCCACATCGCCATCAGACCCCGGGAGCGATACGTTCGGGCCACGAACCGCCGTTGTTCGACCAACAGCGTCTCGTGCAGATCGAGGATGCTCCGCACCGCCGCCCCGAGGTCGGCAAACGTCTGGACCACCAATTGGCGAACTTGATCGGGTTGAGGCGTCACGGTCATCGGTGCATCCCCCTCGGGCGGAGGGTCATAGTCCTGCCAGCCCGGCAGACATACCAGCCCTACTCCTTAAATCGGTCATTCCTAGCTCGCCGATTGTCGGAATCCTGCCGGCCAGAGGGTTTTCTATTCCATTTATTCTTCCCAATCATCCTAAACTCACTCGACCCACTGCCTGTTGCGTACGACCCTGCCTGTGATATCCTGGCTCTCTGCGTTCATCTGCGTTCATCTGCGGTTCCCTCCCTTAGCTCTTTGCGGTTCCCCCTCTGCCTTTGGAGGTCCTTAGCGATGCGAACCAAGCTGATTCTGGCAATGGCCGTGGTCGTGGCGTCGTGGTCGGCGGGCTTGCCCGGGCCGATCGCGGCGGTGGATTTCCCCGGTCCCAGCCCGGGCGAGGCCAAGGCCCGCATCGAAGGCGGCCGGTTGGTCCTGGAGAACGACGTCCTCTCGGCAACCTGGGAGGTGTCCGGCCGGGACTTCCGGCTGATCGAGCTGACCGACCGTATCTCCGGGACCACGCTTCGGCCGAACGCCCCGTTGTTGGCTTTCCCGGACCCGCCGGGCCAAGGGCCGGGCATCGCGCCCGAGGCCCAGACCAGGCCGATCCGCGAGCTTCTGCCCGCCAACCCCGGCGCGGTGCGGCTCGCGGAGCGGTCGGCCGGCTTGCGCGTGACCGTGCCCCTGGCGTGGCCCGCCCTCGACGGGCAGCCCCGCGCCTCTTGGCAGGTGTCGCTCCGCGATGGGGCGAACTATCTGCGCCAGGAGCTGATCTGCCGAGCGGGCGACAAGCCCCTGCCGAAGACGACCTTCGCGCTTTGGGACTTTCCGGCCAAGGGCGCCGGGCCCTGCGGCGCGGTCGACGGGTCGCCGGTGCTGGCCGGCAACCTGTTCTTCGGCTGCGAGCACCCCGCGGCCCGCAACGAAGCCCCGCAGGGCGAGCACGTCACCTGCCGGGCCACCACGTTTAGGGAGCTGCGCCCGGGCGAGTCGTGTACGCGGAGCGCCGTGGTCGGCGTGGCCCCGCCGGGCCAGTTGCGCCGGGCCTTCCTCTATTACCTCGAGCGCGAGCGACCCCGCCCCTACCGGCCCTTCCTCCACTACAACTCCTGGTACGACATCGCCTGGGGCGACCGCAAGATGGACGAAAAGCAGTGCCTGGCCGCCATCGACCTGTTCGCCCGCGAGCTCATCGACCGGCGCAAGGCCACGCTCGACGCCCTGGTCTTCGACGACGGCTGGGACGACAACCGCACGCTCTGGCGCTTCCATGCCGGCTTCCCCCGCGGGTTTACGCCCCTGACCGAGGCGGCCGCGGGCCGCGGCACGTCGGTCGGCGTGTGGCTCTCCCCCTGGGGCGGCTACGGAGAGGCCCGCGACGAGCGGGTCAAGTACGGCAAGACCCAGGGCTTTGAGATCAACTCCCGCGGCTTCTCCCTGGCCGGGCCCAATTACTACGCCCGCTTCCGCGAGGTCTGCGCCGAGATGGTCCAAAAGTACAAGGTGAGCTACTTCAAGTTCGACGGCATCGCCGCCGAGCTGGGCTCGACCGGGGCCAGCCGGGAGACCGCCCCCGACGTCGAGGGCCTCTTGCGCCTGATCGCCGATCTCCGCCGGCTCCGGCCCGACGTGTTCGTCAACGTCACCACCGGCACCTGGCCCTCGCCGTTCTGGCTCCTCTGGGGCGATTCCGTGTGGCGCAACGGCGACGACATGGGCTTTGCCTGGCCCGGCTCGATGCGCCAGCAGTGGATCACCTACCGCGACCTCAACACGTACAAGTGGATCGTCCGCCGCGCCCCGCTCTATCCGTTGAATTCGCTGATGAACCAGGGGATCTGCCACGCCCGGCTGGGCAACGCCTCGAAGCTGGGCACGGACCTCAGGGAATGGTCCGACGAGGTCCGCTCGTTCTTCGGCACCGGCACGCAGCTCCAGGAGCTTTACGTCACGCCGCAGTTGCTCACCCCGGCGATGTGGGACGTGCTGGCCGAAGGGGCTGCCTGGTCGCGGCGAAACGCCGACGTGCTGGCCGACGTCCACTGGATCGGCGGCGATCCGGAGAAGGGCGAGCCCTACGGCTATGCCGCGTGGTCGCCCCGCCTGGGCATTCTGACGCTCCGCAACCCGAGCGCCGAGCCAACCTCACTCACGCTCGACGTCGCCCGGGCCTTCGAGCTTCCGCCCGACGCCCCGCGCCAGTACCGCCTGAAGAGCCCATGGAAGGATCGCCCCAATCAGGAGCGAAACCTCCAGGCCGGCCAGCCGGCCCGCTTCGCCCTCGCGCCGTTCGAGGTCCTGATGTTCGAGGCCACCCCGGTCCGCTGACGCTCCGCGTGGTTTTGGTCAACGACTTGTCGATTTTCCCACTTCTCGTCTCCATCGGGTGGTTTGCCTGACACCCGTTTGGGTGGAGTGCCCGCGCACAGCCCGGCCGTGGCTGGACGTGCGTGAGAACAGCATCCCCCGTCGATCCTACCGCGGCGCCCGGCCCAATTGCCAGGCCGAAAAAACGGCCACGTCGGGTGGCTGGGCCCGTGAAGGGGGTCGGGAGTCGATTTCCATGTCGGCCGAGAGCGTCTTCACCCACGGGCCAAACCGACCGCCGACATGGAAATCGACTCCCGACCCCTTACGCCTCCCCCAACCCGGCCAGGACCTCCGCAATCCGCTTCGCCTCCGGGATCCCCATCTTCCGGGCGTCCTCCAGCGCCGACCGCAACAACCCCACCGCCTCCTCGCGATCCCCCGCCTTGCCACGCTTGAGCAAAATGTGGGCAATCCACCAGCGGCACCTGCTCCGTGAGAGCATGTCCCCCAGTCGCTCGTAGACTGGAAGGACTTCCTCCCGACGGATCCTGAGCGCCTCGTCCAACTCGCCCCGGTCCTGGAGGATGTCGGCAATCTGGCCCATCGTCACCGCCCGCGAGTGGACGTCGCCGAGCCGCTCGTACACCGGCAGCTCGTCCTCCCGGCGGATCCGCAGCGCCTCGTCGAACTCGCCTCGGGCCTGGAGCACATCGGCAATCTTGCCCATCGTCACCGCCCGCGCGCGCACGTCGCCGAGCCGCTCGTACACCGGCAACTGCTCCTCCCGGCGGATCCTGAGCGCCTCGTCCAAC
>Ga0315290_10002671_pt1 | contig 12631 bp, 11 predicted proteins | sample YL17G12_0_MG_FD_203627 | JGI IMG/M metagenome (GOLD analysis project Ga0315290, IMG submission 203627) | Sediment microbial communities from Yellowstone Lake, YNP, Wyoming, USA - YL17G12_0 | ecosystem: Environmental > Aquatic > Freshwater > Lake > Sediment | place: USA: Wyoming | collected...
GACGCGAGCTGGAGGCGGATCTGTTTCTGCTGGTGCGGCGGGAAGACCGCGATGATGCGGTTCACCGTCTCGGTCGCGTCCAGCGTGTGCAGCGTCGAAAGCACCAGGTGGCCCGTCTCCGCCGCAGTGAGTGCGGTTTCGATCGTCTCGTAGTCGCGCATTTCACCGACGAGGATGACGTCGGGATCCTGGCGGAGGGCCGAACGCAACGCGAGGGCGAAGGACTTGGTGTCCACTTCGACCTCGCGCTGGTTCACCAGGCTCTTTTTGTCCCGGTGCAGGAACTCGATCGGATCTTCGATGGTCATGATGTGCTCGGTCCGGGTCGAGTTGATGTAGTCGATCATCGCGGCCAGCGAGGTCGACTTCCCGGAACCGGTGGTTCCTGTGACGAGGATCAGGCCGCGGCGCTCGCCGGCGATCTGCTCGAGAACCGGCGGAAGCTGGAGATCGCGGATCGTGAGGATCTTGACGGGGATGACCCGGAGCACCAGGCCGACCGTACCGCGCTGCTGGAAGACGCTGCAGCGAAAGCGCCCGAGGCCAGGCACGGAGTAGGCCATGTCGAGCTCGTAATTATCCTTGAACTTCTGCTTCTGGCGCGCGCTCATGATGCTGAACGCCATGCCGATGGTGTCTTCTTGCATCAGGCGCTTCTGGTCGGTCAGGGGGAGCAGGCGCCCGTCCACGCGGATCACCGGGTGGCTTCCGGCCTTGAGATGGAGATCGGACGCCCCGCGATCGTCACAAATTTTCAGAAGGTCATTGATGTGCAGTTCCATGAACTCCCCCACCTGGGAACGTCTTGACTTCAGCCCGAACATAGGTGCGGGGTTTCGGGGAGTCAACCGGAGGGCTCACAGGCCCAAGAGGCGTTCCCGGACGGCGGCGTTTCCGGCGGAGCGCGCCACCGGGAGGGCTGAAACGAACCCGCCGGTGCGATACCCGGACGAGGCGAACGCCTCCGCCAGAGTCGTGATGGCCTCCGGCATGCGCAAGCGCCCGTTATTGCGGACCCCCGAGCTTGCGGATAGAGGCCGGTCATCGTGCTCGTGTGCGCGGGGGTCGTGAGGGGGGTCACCGTCCAGGCACGCGTGACGAGCACACCCTCCGCCGCGACGCGATCGAACGCCGGGGTCGGCTCGCGTCGTGTCTAAGGTGACAGCAGGACGTTGGGACGGCCGGCTCGCGTCGCGGGACGCCCGCAGCCCACGACGGCGCAGGCGGCACAGAGCGCGAGCGTGAAGGCACGAGACGGCCGGGGCATCGCCGCCACTCTACACGCCCAGATCGCCCCACGTGTGGAGAACGATCGCGGCGGCGACGGCGCCGGCTGTTTCCGTGCGCAAGACACGCGGACCGAGCGACGCGCGCCGCCATCCGGACGAGACCGCCGCTTCGATCTCGCCCTCCGAGAACCCGCCTTCCGGCCCCACGGCGAGCCACACTTCTCGCGCCTTCGGGCCGGCGAGCACCGCGCCTAGCGAGGCGACCCCGGCCGCGTGAGCCAGGATGATCGCGACCACGCCCTCTCCGGGGGGCGCAAGCGGGCTCACGGCCAGCGCCGGCAGGACGCGTCGGCCGCACTGCTTGCAGGCCTCCATCACGATGCGCTCGTAACGCGCCAGGCGCGCGGGTGACGGAGACGGCGCCTCGACGCGATGAGACGCGATCAGCCGGAAGGCTGAAACGCCGATCTCGGTCCCCTTCTGGAGCACCCATTCGATCTTCTCGGGACGCGTCAGGGACTGGAACACGATGACGCGGAGCCCGGGCTCGACGTCTCCCGCTCGCACCGCACCGACGACGACGCTCACGCGATCGCGGGAGGAGACCTCGATCGTGGCCTCCCACTCGCCCCCCCTCCCGTCGAAAACCGCTAACGCGTCCCCCGCCTTCAGGCGCAGCACCCGCGCGACGTGATGCGACTCGTCGGGGTCGAGATCGACGGAGTCGCCCGGCGCCGGGGTCGCGGCGAGAAACACGCGCCGGAACGTGTCGGTCATCGCTCGCCCCGCCGCGCGAGCAGGCACGCCCACGGCCCTTCGGAAGTGCGCGCCTCGATCTCGAATCCGGCGGCACCGAGCGCCGATGCGATCTCTTCACCGTCGTCCACAAGGAACCCCGATGCGACCAGCACGCCGCCGTTCACCAAGGCGCCGGCGAGCGAGGCGGCGTTCGCGATGAAAAACGACGACTGGATATTGGCGACGATGCCGTGAAACGTCTCGCCGCGACGCTCGGCGATCGACCCGATGCGCACCTCGACGACGTCGCCCGCGGCATTGGCGGCCAGGACCTCCGAGGCAACCGCCGCGGCCTCGGGGTCGGAATCGACGGCGAGCACGCGAGACGCACCGCACCGCGCCGCGACGATCGCGAGCAGGCCGGTGCCGGTGCCGAGATCCAGCCAGCGCGACCCGGGGGTCACCTGTTGCTCCACCCCCGCCGCGGAGAGGCGCGTCGTTTCGTGCTCGCCGGTGCCGAAGGCCATTCCCGGGATCAGCCGGATCGGCTCGCGCCCGCCGTGGTCGAGCGCGGCCTCCGTCGCCAGCACGGCGAAGCGGCTGCCCAGCGGAATGGGCGACAGCGAAGCCTGCCAGCGCTCGACCCAGCGCCCGTCCGGGACCGGCTCGATCGCAAGCTCCGACGCCTCGGCCGGGAGGCCGTGGGCTGAGAGCACCTGGGCCGCACGCTCACGCCACACTCCGGCGTCGTGCTCCGGTCCGAGATAGACCCGCAACTCGGTCATGCCGGGCCCCGAGGCCGCGACCTCGACGCCCAGACTCCCGCTCCCCAAAACCGCCGCGATCTCGTCGTCCAACGCATCCGGGACCCTGACGTTCAGCACATGCCAACGGGCGGTCAATTGAAGATGTCTTTGACGCGCTCGAAGATCCCGCGCTCGGGGGTTTCCACGCCATCGAGCTCGGCGAGCTTCGTGAGAAGTTCGCGTTGTTCGACCGACAGGCTGCGTGGGGTCTCGACACGGATCGTGACGTGGAGGTCGCCGCGCCCGTTCCGGTCGAGCGCGGGGAGCCCCTTGCCGCGCAGGCGCAGCACGGTTCCCGACTGCGTGCCCGCCTCGACCTCGACCTCGTCTTCGCCGCCGCCGACCAAAGGCACGCGCACGCTCGTTCCCAGCGCGGCCTGCGCGAAGGTGATCGGAACCTCGCAGTGGAGCTGCGCGCCGTCGCGCTGGAACACGGGATGCGGCGCGACGTGCAGCACGACGTACAAGTCGCCCGGGGGACCTCCGTCGCCGCTCGCCTCCCCTTCGCCGGAGACACGCAGGCGCATGGCGTCATCCACCCCCGCGGGGACGCGGACGGTGATCGTCGAGGTGGCCTGCACGCGTCCCTTGCCGGCGCACGCGACGCACGGCGTCACGATGCGCTTGCCGGCGCCTCCACAACTGCCGCACGTGCGGGCGATCGTGAAGAAGCCCTGCTGAAAGGCGACCTGGCCGCGGCCACGGCACGTCGAACAGGTCTTGACGCCCTCCTTCCCCTTTGCCCCGGTCCCGCTGCACGTGCCGCAGCGGTTGAGGCGCGGGATGGCGATGGGCGCCTCGTAGCCATCGGCCGCCTGTTCGAACGAGATCTCGAGGTCGTAGCGGAGATCCTGCCCGGCACGCGGACCTCGGCGGCCTCCGCCGAAGATGTTCCCGAAGCCGAACAGGTTGCCTAGGATGTCGCCGAAATCGCCGAAGACCTCCTGGTCGAACCCGGAAAATCCCGGCTGCGCGCCGAGCCCCTCGCGTCCGAAGCGATCGTACCGCTCGCGCTTGCCTACGTCAGAAAGAACCGCGTAGGCCTCCGCGGCTTCCTTGAACATGTCCTCGGCGGACTTGTCCCCTGGATTCCTGTCCGGGTGAAACTTGAGCGCGAGACGGCGGTACGCCTTTTTCAGGTCGTCCGAGGACGCGTCTTTCGAGACCCCAAGGATCTCGTAGTAGTCCCGCTCCTCCAACGACTCACGCCTCCTCGACCGTATCCGCCGTCTCGCCGCCGGTCGACGTCTTGCCCTCGCCGCCTTCCTCGCCGGACGAGAATGCGCCTGGATCGTACAGGATGACGTCGGAGAGGATGCGGCCGACCTCGGCGATGCGCTCGAGCGCCGCGGTGCACTCGGCGGCGCTGCCGCCCTCGAGCGCCTTGCGCGCCGTTTCGAGGATCTTGCGCACGTTCCCCTGCTGGTCCGGCGCGAGCATCGCGCCGAACTCCGCGAACGTCTTCTGATTCGATTCGACGAGCCCCTCGAGCCGTGTGCGGACCCGAATGAACTCGGAGCGTCGCCGGTCTTCTTCTTCGTGCTTTTGCGCGTCCTCGATGATCGATCCGATCTCGGACTCGGAGAGGCCGCCGGCCGGCGTGACGAGGATCTTCTGCTCGCGCTTGGTGGCCATGTCGCGGGCCGACACGTTCACGATGCCGTTCGAGTCGATGTCGAACGTGACCTCGATCTGAGCGGTGCCCTTGGGCGCGGGCGGCATGCCGACGAGATCGAACCGACCCAGCGACTTGTTGTGCGCCGCAATCTCGCGCTCGCCTTGCAGCACGTGGACTTCGACCTTCGACTGGTTGTCCGCCACGGTCGTGAAGATCCTCGCCTTGCGCGTCGGAATCGTGGAATTGCGATCGATGATCTTGGTGAACATCCCGCCCCGCGTCTCGATGCCCAAAGACAGCGGGGTCACGTCCAGGAGGACCATGTCCTTGACGTCGCCCTTGAGGATGCCGGCCTGGATCGCGGCGCCGATCCCCACGACCTCATCCGGGTTGATGCTGGAGTTCGGCTCGCGGCCGAAGATCTGGCGGACGGTCTCGATGACCTTCGGCGTGCGGGTCTGACCGCCGACGAGCACGACCTCGTCGATATCGGCGGGGCGTAAGCCCGCGAGGCGGAGGGCCTCCTCGCACGGCCCTCGGGTCTTTTCGATGAGATCCTCGACCAGTTCCTCGAACTTCGCGCGCGTCAACGTCGTGTTGAGGTGTCTTGCGCCGCTTTCGTCCGCCGAGATGAACGGAAGGTTGATCTCCGCAGCCTCGAGCCGAGACAACTCGCACTTGGCCTTTTCGGCCGCTTCTTTCAGTCGCTGGAGCGCTAACCGGTCGGAGCGGAGATCGATTCCGGTGTCCCCGTGGAACAGCGCGAGCAACCAATCGACGATGCGCTGGTCGAAATCTTCTCCGCCCAGGAACGTGTCGCCCGAGGTGGACTTGACCTCGAAGACGCCGTCGCCGAGCTGGAGCACGGAGATGTCGAACGTGCCGCCGCCCAAGTCGTAGACCGCGATCTTCCTCGGCATCGTGCCTTCGTCGAGGCCGTGCGCCAGCGCGGCCGCGGTCGGTTCATTGACGATGCGTAAGACGGTCAGCCCGGCGATCCTCCCGGCGTCCTTCGTCGCCTGGCGCTGGGAGTCGTCGAAGTACGCCGGGACCGTGATGACCGCCTCATTGACTTCGGACCCGAGGTAGTCCTCGGCCATCTCCTTGAGACGCGTCAAGAGGTAGGCCGAGATCTCCTGGGGCGAGTAGTCCCGGTCGCGCACGCGGATCCACGCGTCGGCGTTCGCCGAGGCGACAATCTCGTACGGCACGATCTGACGCGCCTTCCCGACCTCGGGAGACTCGAACTTGCGCCCGATGAGCCGCTTCACCGAGTAGATCGTGTGCTGCGGGTTCGTCAAGGACTGGCGCTTGGCGATCTGTCCGATGAGCTTCTCGCCGCGCGGCGTGAACGCGACGATGGAGGGCGTCGTACGGGCTCCCTCGCGGGACGCGATCACCCTGGGCTTCCCCCCTTCCATGACCGCGATGCAGCAATTGGTCGTGCCGAGATCGATGCCGATCACCTTGCCCATGTCAGGACTCCTTCCGGTCGTCGATGGCTGTACCGCCTTCGGACTCTTCGACGCGAACGCGGACCATCGCGGGCCGCAAGACACGGTCGTGGAGAAAATAGCCTCGCTGGAAGACGTGGGTCACCGTGTGCGGAGGCAGCGGCGAGTCCGGATCGGTCGCCACCGCTTCGTGCCGCTCGGGATCGAACAACTCGCCGACGCTCTCCATGCCGCGCAGGCCTTCGGCCTCGAGCTCGGCAAGGAGCTGCCTCTGGATCAGCGCGACGCCCTCGATCAGCGCATCGCCCGAGGTACCGGGGCGGGCCGCCGTCATCGCCCGCTCGAAATTGTCGAGCACGGGAAGAATTCGGCCGACGAGATCGAAGGTCGAATAGCGGAAATGGTCGAAGCGCTCCCGGTCGATCCGCTTCTTGAAGTTCTCGAAGTCGGCCTGCAGCCGGAGCAGACGCTCGCGCAGATCGGCGTTCTCGACCGACGGGGAAAGATCTCCCCGGGGAGACGCGGTCTCTTCGGCGGAATCCGCTTCCTCGAACACGACCTCGACGTCGTCGGGGTCCGCGCCGGCCAAGGGAGCGCCGTTTTCGTCCACGCCGACGACTTCCAGGATCTCGATGTCCTCCGCGGATCCGGGATCCGCGGGGAGCCGCGGTGTCGCGCTATCTTGGGGCCTGCGGCTCATCTCAGGCACCCGGGTTCGTGAGGAATCGCGTCAGGACGTGCGCCAGGTAGTCGACGAGGGCGATCGCGCGCGCGTATTCCATGCGCGTGGGTCCGACGACTCCCACCGTTCCGAGCACGCGGTCGCCCGCCCGGTAGGTCGTCGCCACGACGGAGAGATCGGAGAGGGAGGAGACCGGGTTTTCGTGGCCGATGACGACCTGAACGCCTTGGCCTGTCAGCACGTTTTCGAGCAGGTCGACCAAGCGCCCCTTTTGCTCGAGCGTGCGCAAGAGTTCTTTCGTCCGCTCGAGGTCGTGAGACTCCAGCGCGCCGACGAGGTTCGAGGCGCCCTCCACGAGCACGTCGGTCGCATCCTCGTCGACGGCCAAGGCGTCCCGGCCGAGCTCGAGCAGGCGAGCGCGGCGGCGATCGTAGGCGGACTGCTCCTCGAGGAGCTCGCGGGCGATGGCCTCCCTGATTTTGGGAAGGGTCTGGCCGGAAAACCGCCGGGACAACTCGTTTCCCACACGATCGAGATCGGGCTGATCGAAGGCGGCCTCGAGGTCGAGGATGCGGTTGTGGACGACGCCGGAGCGATCGACCAGGATCGCGACGACGCGCTGCGCGTCCAGGCGCACGAACTCGAGATGCTCGACCACGATCCTTCGCATGTCCGGGACCAAAACGACGCCGACGTGTTGCGAGACCCGCGACAGCTGGCGCGCGGCCTCGCTCAGGAGCTCCGGAATCTCTCCACGCCGGTGCAAGAGCGCCTCGTCGATCGCCTGCGCGTGGCCGATGTCGATGGGAGGCCGGCTCATCAGCCGGTCGACGTAGAGGCGGTAGGCGAGATCGGTCGGCACGCGGCCCGCCGAAGCATGCGGCTGGCTCAGCAATCCGCGCTCCTCGAGGTCGGACATGACGTTGCGGATGGTCGCCGGGGACAGATCGAGCCCCGCCCCGCGCGACAGGCTGCGCGAGCCGACCGGCTCGCCCGTGATGACGTGGGCCTGGATCACGGACTTCAGGATCTCGCCCGCGCGGTCGTCGAGCTCGCCGAGGTCGAGGCGACCCGTCGGGTCCTTCGTCATCCCTTCAGTCCTTGCGCGAGGCTCGCCTCGCGTCCGCTCGTCAGGAAGGCCCGGATGAACCCGTCGATATCGCCGTTCAACACGCGATCGGCGTCGCCGACCTCGAAGCCGGTCCGGTGGTCCTTGACCATCCGGTAGGGCGCCAACACGTACGAACGGATCTGGTGGCCCCACTCGATCTTCTTCTTCTCGCCGATTTCTTTCGCCATCGTCGCTTCGGCTTCCTCGCGGGCCCGGTTCGCCAGCTTGGCATGGAGCACGCCCATGGCCACTTCGCGATTCCGGTGCTGCGACCGCTCGTTCTGGCACGTCACCACGATGTTGGTCGGCAGGTGCGTGATCCGCACCGCCGAGTCCGTGACGTTGACGTGCTGCCCGCCGGCGCCGGACGACCGGTAGGTGTCGATCCGCAAGTCCTTGTCGTCGATCACGATCTCGGCGTCGTCTTCGACCTCGGGGATCACGTCGATCGACGCGAACGAGGTGTGGCGGCGGGCCTGGGCGTCGTAGGGCGAGATGCGCACCAGACGGTGGACCCCACGCTCGGCCTTCAAATAGCCGTACACGTTCGGTCCGGAAACGCCGATCGTCGCGCTCTTCAACCCCGCCTCCTCGCCCGCCTGCCAGTCGATCGTGGACACCTTGAAGCCACGCCGCTCCGCCCAACGCACGTACATGCGGTAGAGCATCTCCGCCCAATCCTGCGATTCCGTTCCGCCGGCGCCCGGGTGGATCTCCAGAATCGCGGCGGACCCGTCGTGCTTTCCCGTCAGGAGCGTTGCCAGCTCGGTCTCTTCAACCCGCTCTCCCAGGGTGGCCACCGCGGCCACGAGGTCCGCCAGCACGTCTTCTCCCTCGCGCGCGAGCTCGTGAAAGGTCCGCGCATCGTCGAGAAGGCGTCCAAGGGAATCGGCCCTCTCGATGTTCTCGGTCAGCCGCGACCGCCGCTGCTTCAGGACTTTCGTGCGTTCCGGGTCGCCCCATACCGCGGGCTGGCTCAGCTCGGCCTCCAAGGCATCGATTTCGGTGCGCTTGCGGTCCACATCAAAGGAACCTCCGCAGCGCCTCGACCTTGACGGTCAACGCTTCGATCCTCTGATTGAGTTCCTGTAGGTCCGGACCAGCCACGGTGTCCCCTCCGCCGCGAAGAAATCTAGGACCGCTCGGGTCCCATGCAAGCCTCTAACGAAAAATAGCATAGGGCGTGCCTTAGCCCGAGATCCGGCGTCGGCCGCGCTCAGTTGGCGACGCGGACCACCCAGGTGCCGCTGTGGCCGTCGCCGTGGAGCCTCTCCGCCCCGGCCTCGGCAGCCTCTTTGGACGGGAAACCGCCCACCCGGACCTTGAACAGTTTTCCCGAAGGGCCCTCGGCGACCCCGTCGATCCGTACGGGGTAACGTTTCGCTCTCAGGGACAAGACGACCTCCTCGGCCGCCTGGCGGTCGCGACCGACGAAAACCTGAACGAACCAGGGACCCGGGGTCACGGAGGCTTCGGCCGGCTCGGGGGTGGCGGCCTTGGCGCGGGCCTCGCGGGCCGGCTCGGCTTCCTTCCCCGCGCCCGAAAGCGTGTCGAAGAAGGTCAACTTCTCGGTCGCATCGACGACCTCTTGCTCGACGTCTGAGAGCGGGTCGGACGAAGCGGACGCCGCCCGCGCCGGGGCTCTCCGCCGTTCGACCGCGCGCCCGAGTTGAAATGCGCCGAAACAGAGCGCGACGAGCAGGCCCCCGGCCATCGCAAGGAGCCACCCCTCGAGCCGGAGCTCGCGCGGCTCGTCCCGAGGCTCGAGGTCAGGATCCATCGGGGTCCCGCCGCCGCTCGGCGGTGGCGATGGCGTTTTTCGTCGTGGTCTTCACCGACTGCATGGCGCGGTCGGCGCGCTGCACCAGCTCTTCCTTGGTGCGCGCGTGGAGCGGAAACGACGCGATTCCGAACGACGCGGTCATCGGCTGCGCGCCTTGCGATCCGCGCGACGCGGTGAGGAACGGGCGCCCCGAGATCACCTCGCGCACGCGCTCGGCGACTTCCGTCGCGCCGTGCCATTCGGTCTCGGGGAGCACGATGCAGAACTCGTCCCCGCCGAAGCGGAACAACTTGTCGAACTTGCGGATCTTCCCGCGCACGCGCTCCGAAACCTCGAGGAGCGTGCGGCTCCCCGCCGCGTGCCCGAGCCTCGTGTTGACGTCCTTCAGATTGTCCATGTCGAAAAAGATCAGAGACATCGGCGTCTTGAAGCGATTGGCCCGCGACATCTCCTCGAGGATGAACTCCTCGAAGTACCGCCGGTTGTAGCAGGAGGCGGTGTCGTCCTTGATGGTGAGCTCACGAATCGCGCGCACCTGCATCGCGTTCGCCACCGCGGGACGGACGCTGTGGGCGAGCTCGGTCAACGCGCCCGCGACGTCCCTTACGGGATCGAGCAAGACGACGGCGCCGACCGCCCCCGCGTGGTCGGCGCGCAGCGGCACCGCGAGGGCGCGCACGCCATCCGCCGCCAGCGGGAACGCCCCCTCCGCCCAGTCCGAGGCGCCGCGCGAGCGCACGGCGTTTCGCAAGGACTCGAGTCGAGGATCGTCGGCCCCCATCGTCGTGGTAAGGGGGGCTAACGCCGCCCCTTCGAGGTCGGGACCGAATCCGACGCCGTCCGCGGCCCCGGCCCAGCCCCGCGCGACCTCGAGGAATGCCTGGAGTTGCCCCTCGAGCTCGAGACACTGCGTTACGGCGAGCGTCGCCGCCAACACGTCGGGTGGCGAGGGCGCGCTGGCCCCCTTCACCCGCCGCTCCCGCGGCTTCCGCTCCACGGCGGGCTTCACGCCCGTGCCGGCTCGCCGCTCGCTCATTTGTCCCCGAGAAACGGCCGGAGCAGCTCGATGGGAAGCGGGAAAATCAACGTGGAGTTCTTCTCGGCCGCCACCTCGGTCAGTGTCTGGAGGTAACGGAGCTGGAGGGTGACCGGGTTCTTGCCGAAGACGTCCGCGGCCGCCGAGAGCGCCGTCGCCGCCAGTCGCTCTCCCTCCGCATGGATGATCTTCGCGCGTTTCTCGCGCTCGGCCTCGGCCTGTTTTGCCATCGCGCGCTGCATCTCGACCGGGAGGTCGACGTGCTTCACCTCGACCGCCGACACCTTGATCCCCCACGGGTCGGTGTGCTTGTCGAGGATCGTTTGCAGTTGTTGGTTGAGTTTCTCGCGCTCGGAAAGCAGGGTGTCGAGCTCGACCTGCCCGAGCACCGAGCGCAGCGTCGTTTGCGACAACTGGCTGGTGGCGTAATGGAAGTTTTCGACGTCGACGACCGCCCGGCGAGGGTTCATCACCCGGTAATAGACGACGGCGTTGACCTTCACCGACACGTTGTCACGCGTGATGATGTCTTGGGGCGGCACGTCGTGGACGACCGTGCGCAAGGAGATTCGCACCATCCGATCCGCGATCGGAATCAAGACGAAGAGCCCGGGCCCGTAGTCCATCGGGCGCAGGCGGCCCAGACGGAAGACCACGCCTCGCTCGTACTCGGGGAGGATCTTGATCGAGTTGGCGACGATGAAGACGACGATGACCAGGGCGACCAGAAGGCCGGCGGAGATTTGAACTGGGAACATGCGGTTCTCCCTAATGAGCGCCTGTCAGCCCGTGGCGTCGACGGGCTCGACGTCGACGATGAGATCTCGGACGCGCACGACGCGCACCCGGGTTCCGGCCGGGACAAAACCGGAGGCCGCTGTCGCCTTCCACAAGGCACCGTGAACGAAGACCGTTCCGTCGGGCTCACACGGCTGCTCGACCACGCCGATTTCTCCCCGCAGGCCCTCGACGCCGGTCGCCAGCGGCACATGACGCGCCTTGATCGCCAAGCGTGTGGCCGCGAAACAAAACGCAGCGAGCGTCAAGCTCCCCGGGAGCACAATGAGAAGCGGCGGCCGGAGATCCCCCCCCGCTCCGGGAAACAGCATCACCGACCCCGCGATCACCGCGACCGTCCCGGCAACCCCGAACACGCCGTGGGACACGATCTTGAGCTCGAGCACGAACAGCGCGAGGCCGGTGAGGACGAGCATGAATCCGATGGCCGAGATGGGGAGCTGCTGGGCGGAAAACGCGAAGAGGATCAGCGCGACCGCCCCCACGAGGCCGGGGACCCACGTGCCGGGGTGGTTGAATTCGGCGTAGAGCCCCGCGAGGCCGATCAGGAACAAGAGGTAGACGATTGTCGGGTTGGAGAGGAACCCTCCCAGCCGCTCCTCGAGCTTCGCTGTCCTCGTCCGGACCGGCTCGATGATCGAGGCCCCTGCGAGCGCGAGCGTCGTGTCCTGGCCGTCGAAGCGCTTCACCTTGCGGCCGTCGAGCTGCCGCAAGAAATCGGAGCGGTCCTTGGCGACGAGGTCGACGATTCCGGCTTTCGCGGCCGCGGAGTCCGTGAACGACTCGGCCGAGATGACGGCCTTGTCGCACGCCTCGACGTTCCGGCCCCGATGCTCGGCGATCGATCGCGCCAGGGCCGCCAGGTCGCTCGTGGCCTTCTTGAGGAGAACGTTGCCCTCCTCGCTTTGACCCATCCCGAAGATGACCGCCGCCGCGCCGGTTCTCGTCCCGGGAGCCATCGCGGCGACATCGGCGGCGATCAGCAGATAGAAACCGCCCGAGGCCGCGCGCGCCCCCGAGGGCCCGACCCAGACCGCGATCGGCGTCTTGGCGGCGAGCATCCTCTTGACGAGGATTTCGGTCGCATCGACCGAACCACCCGGCGTGTCGAGCTCGATGAGAACGAGCGCGTCGCCCGCCGCGTCGGCGGCGTCGATCGCCTCCAAGACGCGCCTGGCGGTGGCCGCATTGATGTCCGTCTCGAAGCGCACCAAACGGACCGACGGCCCTGCGGTCGCCGCCGCGGCGGAGAGGAACACCGCCAGGAAGATACTGACCAGGCGGGACATACGCGCCGAGTATACGGGTCGCTCGCAAAGAGGGTCAAGGATGCGTGGCGTCGATCTCGCGCAGGGCGACGGCAGCCCTTCTGAATC
>Ga0315290_10002673_pt1 | contig 12630 bp, 9 predicted proteins | sample YL17G12_0_MG_FD_203627 | JGI IMG/M metagenome (GOLD analysis project Ga0315290, IMG submission 203627) | Sediment microbial communities from Yellowstone Lake, YNP, Wyoming, USA - YL17G12_0 | ecosystem: Environmental > Aquatic > Freshwater > Lake > Sediment | place: USA: Wyoming | collected...
TTGGGGTCAGGTCTGAATTAGGTGCTATATTCGGACCCATCTCCGGGAGGTCCACGATGAGCTCGAAGCGGGACATCAAGCCGATCACCTACTTGAAGAACAAGACGGCCGAGCTGGTCCTTGCGGTGGCCGAGACGGGGCGGCCCGTCACGATCACGCAGAACGGGACGGCCAAAGTCGTCGTCATGGACGTCGCCACCTACGATCGCTGGCGCGCTGCGCTCGCGATCCTCAAGCTCGCCTCTCACGCCGAGGCCGATGTCGCGGCCGGCCGGACCGTATCTTCCGACGAGGCCTTCAGGCGCGCCGCGCGCGCCGTCGATCGCGTCAGGCGCAATGTCTGAGCGGCGTTTCAGGCTCGTTTGGACCGACGTCGCGGCGGGTGATCTGCTGCGTCTGGTCTCGTGGGTCGCCGCGGAATCGCCGCAAGATGCGGCGGCGCTTCTGGGCCGGCTCCGGAAACGGGTGGGCACACTCGCGACCGCGCCCGCTCGGGGAAGGGTCGTTCCGGAGCTCGCGTTTTTCGGCATCGCGATTTTGCGCGAGGTCGTCCTGCGCCCGCACGGGATCGTCTACCGCCTCGAGGGCCGCACGGTTCTGATCTTGGGCGTCTACGACGGTCGGCGCGAACTGGAGGACGTGCTCTTGGAACGGCTGACTGCGCCTTCCGTGAACTGAGCCGCTTGGCTATACTTCCACGCCATGAGCGACAAGCCCCTACACGTCATCCAACCCGCGCGTCTGAAGCCCGGCGTCACGGTCGACACACTCCCCCAACCAAGAGCTTCAGACCTCGCCGGCCGCACGAACGAGGACATCCTCGTTCGAGGCCACGCGCTGATCCTTTGGGATCCCAAGCGGCCCGGGCAGAAGCTCGACGCCATCGACACCGATCAGATCACCCCCGCCGCCGACTGCGTATCGGAGAGCCTGGAGACGCTGGACGAGCGTTGGAAGGCGGGATCGTTCCGCTATCTGATGCCTGATTTCAGGAAGCGTGTCCACGCCGGCGCGACGTTCGTGATCGCGGGCGAGCGCTTCGCGATCGGCTCGTCGCGGGAGATGAGCCCCGCGGGGTTGAAGGGGGTCGCCGAAGAAGCGGGCCTCGAGATGGTCGTCGTGTGCTCGCACAACATGGGAGACATCTTCCGCCGGAACGCGTTCAACCTCGGGCTGCAGGTCGTGCAGTGCCCCGAGGCGGTCGTCGACGCCCGAGACGGTGACGCCTTCGCGTATGACCCGGTCTCCCGCAAGCTCCTGAACGAAACACAGGGGAAGGCCTACGAGCCAACCCCCCTCACGCCCAAGGAAGACGAGATTCGGCGCTCGGGCGGGATCTTCGCGATGGGGCGCCGCGAGTTCCGCGACTCGGTTGCATCGGCGCCGACGATCGCCTGGCCCGACGCGGCGACGGCGAAGACGATGACGACGACGGAGCAAATCCTCTGGGCGCACCGCGTCGACAAGAACGCCGAGGTCAAGCCCGGAGCGACCTTGCGCGTTTACGCCGACCTGCTCCCCGCCTCCGACGGCACCGCGCCGTTTTCGATCCACACCTTTAACCAGATCACCGGCGGCGGCTCGATCTTTCCGCGCCAAGCCGCCATCGCGAACGACCACTTCGTCTTCACCGGCAAGGACGCCGACGACAGGCAGACGGGGATCGGACGCGCGTTCGCGGCGATGCAGGGGATGGAGAAGCCCTACTACGCCACACCGGGCGACGGCATCTTCCACTTCTATTTCCCGGAGCAGGGACTCGTCTACCCCGGGCAGTTCATCCCCGGGGCCGACTCGCACAGCCGGGCCTACGGCGCGTACGGCGCGATCGGGATCGGCGTGGGCTCGACGACGCTCGGCTTCGGCTGGTCCACGGGGTACGTCTACACGACCGTGCCGCCCGCGCGGCGCGTCGTCTTCCAGGGCAAGCTCCAGGCGTGGGTGTCCGGCAAGGACATCGTGCTGAAACTCCTCGAACGATGGGGCACGAAGCAATCGCAGGGGATGTCCGTGGAGTTCGTCGACGCCGCGAAGCAGCTCCCGATCGCCTATCGCAACACGATCGCCAACATGATGGCGGAGGCCGAGTCGTACAACGGGATCTTCGCACCGGACGAGATCACACACGCCTGGTTTCGCGCGAAGGGGATGACGGACCTCCCCTACCCGGCCCTCTCGCCGGGCGCCTCCGCGGTCTACGCGCTCGACGAACAGCTCGACCTCACGGAGGTTGTCCCGATGATCGCGAAACCGTTCTCCCCCGGAAACGCGTTTCCCGCGGACGAGGTGGCGAAAGAGCGGATCGGCTTCGACAAGGCGTACATCGGCTCGTGCACGAACGGCAGCTACGACGATCTGCTCCAGGCCGCGCTGGTCCTTCGCGCGGCGAAGACGATCGGGCTGACGAAAACCGCGAAGGACTTCGTCGTGTTCCCGGGGAGCGGCGGCGTCGCGCGGATGATCGAGGCGCAAGAACCGCGCCTGGGCGGAGCGTCGATCGCGGACGTGCTGCGCGGCGCGGGCGGGAAGATCCGCGACTCGTGGTGCGGGCCCTGTTTCGGCCAGGGCCCCGACGCGCTGGCCCCCGGCCAACGCGCGATCACGTCGTTCAACCGCAATTGGCAGAACCGGATGGGGTTGGGCGGCGAGGGGTACCTCGCGAGTCCCGCGGTCGTCGCGGCCTCGGCGCTCGCCGGCTACATGGCGCCACCCTCGGAACTCGGCCTCGTCTGGAAGGCCGACGATTTCGGGGTCTGACAAATAGGGGACAGTCCCCTTTTTCTTATCAAATCGGTATCCGAGGAGATTTGTAAGAAAAAGGGGACTGTCCCCTATTCCGCGTCTTGTTGTGCGGGGTGGCGGTTGGCATAATCCCGCCTTCTGCAATAAGAAAGGAAGGGATCCATGGGTTCTTCCGCTTCTCGCGAAGCCATCAAGGCCATTAGGGATTGGGCGGTTTCAGAAGGCCGCGGTCTCAAGCGACCGGACGTAACCCCGCAGACGTTCGGCAGCCTCGTGTTCAACGACGAGGTGCAGAGCGCCCGCCTCCCGAAACCGGTCTACCGGGCCCTTCGTCGAACGATCACGAGAGGCGAGCCGCTGGCCCTCCCCGTCGCCGACGCGGTCGCCTCGGCGATGAAGGACTGGGCGGTCGAGCGCGGCGCGAGCCACTACACGCACTGGTTCCAGCCGATGACCGGCCTGACGGCGGAGAAGCACGATTCGTTCTACGCGCCGACGTCCGACGGGAGGGCCGTCGCCGAATTCTCCGGGAAGGAGCTGATCAAGGGCGAGCCCGACGCGTCGAGCTTCCCCTCCGGAGGCATGCGCTCGACCTTCGAAGCGCGCGGGTACACCGCATGGGATCCGACCTCGCCGCCGTGGCTTTTGGAGAGCCCGAACGGGGCCACGCTCGTCATCCCCACCGCCTTCGTCAGCTGGACGGGCGAAGCGCTCGACAAGAAGACGCCGCTGTTGCGTTCGATGGAGGCGCTCTCGATCCAGGCGGTGCGCATCCTCGAGCTGTTCGGCTCTAAAGCCGAAAGGGTCGTCGCGACGTGCGGCCCCGAGCAGGAGTACTTCCTGATCGATCGTCATTTCTTCTTCGCGCGCCCCGACCTGACGCTCGCCGGACGGACCCTCTTCGGCGCGAAGCCGCCCAAGGGCCAGGAAATGGAAGACCAGTACTTCGGGCACATCCCCGAGCGGGTGCTGGCCTTCATGATGGAAGTCGAGCAGCAGCTCTACAAAGTCGGCGTACCGGTGAAGACGCGGCACAACGAGGTCGCCCCGAGCCAGTACGAGGTCGCCCCGATCTTCGAGAACGCGAACGTCGCCACCGACCATCAGATGATGATGATGGAGGTGTTGAAACGCGTCGCGCCGAAGTACGGCATGGCGTGCCTGCTCCACGAGAAGCCCTTCGCCGGCGTCAACGGGTCGGGGAAGCACCTCAACTGGTCGATGGCGGACGACGAGGGGAACAACCTGCTGAACCCCGGCGACACGCCTCACGACAACGTCCAGTTCCTCGTCTTCTGCTCGGCGGTGCTGCGGGCCGTCGACAAGTTCCAGGGACTGCTGCGCATGTCGATCGCCGCCGCGGGGAACGACCACCGCCTGGGCGCGAACGAGGCGCCGCCGGCGATCATCTCGGTCTTCCTCGGCGACATGCTCACGGACATTTTCGAGCAGATCGAGAAGGGGGACGCGACCGGGACCAAGCAGGGCGGCATCCTGCACACCGGCGTGTCGGTTCTGCCGCAGCTCCCGAGAGACGCCGGCGACCGCAATCGCACCTCGCCGTTCGCCTTCACCGGGAACAAGTTCGAATTCCGCGCGGTCGGCTCGGGCCAGTCGATCGCGTTCCCCAACATCTGTCTCAACGTCGCGGTCGCCGAGTCGCTCGACGTCCTGGCGACGGAGCTCGAAGACTCGGTGCGGGGGGGCGAGAAGCTCGACGACGCCGTGAGCAGGCTCCTCACCCGTCTCGTGAAAGAGCACAAGCGGATCATCTTCAACGGCAACGGCTACGCGCAAGAATGGCAGGACGAGGCCGCCAAGCGCGGACTGCTGAACCATCGGAACACGGTGGACGCGTTTCCGGAGCTCGTGAAACCGGACGTGCTCAGGACGTTCGAGAAGTACAAGGTGCTGAACGAGCGCGAGGTCCGCGCCCGCCTCGAGATCGCGATCGAGCAGTACAACAAGGTGGTCAACATCGAGGGTCAGTCGATGACCCACCTCGCGAACCGTTACATCCTCCCCGCGGGCCTCGAGTACCAGAAGCGCGTGGCGGAATCCGTCGGGGCGACGAAGGCGGCGGGTGTCGACTGCACGGAGGGCCGAAAGCTCCTCGAGGAGGTCTGCGGGCTGACGTGCGAGCTTCGGCGCCGCACCGAGGCGCTGCAGCACGCCCTCGATCATCATGGAAACGACTCGGCCGAAGCGCACGCGAAGCATTACCGCGACAAGGTCGTCCCGGCGATGGGCGCATTGCGCGAGACCGGAGACAAGCTAGAGACGCTCGTCCCCCACGACGTGTGGCCGCTACCCACCTATCGGGAGATGCTGTTTCTCAAGTAGGTCAACCGGGGTAAGAAGCGGCGAGATCGTGATTCCGGCGCCTTCCTCTCCCTTTCCTTGACACAGGCCCCTCCCTGCCGATATTGGCGGGGGGCCTGTTTGGAAGCGGAGAGTGGGGATGAAGCACCAAGCGCAGTACGATCTGATCGATCCCGAAGCGCCGACACCGACGTTGGGCCTCGAGTTCGAAGAAGATGACGGTCCCGAGGTTCCGGATGACGCTTACGTCATCGGAGAACACGGGAGCACGGTCCGGGAACTCGGCGTCCAGGCCGCGACGGGAGCGCGAAAGGGCCCCAGTCGATGGGCCAAGCCTGCGGCCTTCCTGTTGGTTGCACTGTTCGTCGTGCTTACGGTCTGGAATCTGGGCCGCTTCGTTCAGGGCCCGCCCCCGCCGCCAAAACCCTCGCCGTTCCAGACGAAACAGGCGCTCTACCTGGGGGTCATGAAGATCGATGCGTACCGGCGGGTGCACGGGGTCGTCCCGGATTCGCTCGCGGAGGTGGGCCTTCCCGAGGCGGAGGCCTACGCCTACAAGCGCGTCGATCCGGCGCACTACGTCCTCTCGTTCCGCGGCGGCGGCTCGAAACTTGAATACGACTCGAGTGAGCCGAAGGAGAGGTTCTTCGGTTCGCCGAAGGACATGCTGACGATGGGAGACTCGAAATGAACGATCAGGCCGCCCCAACCACTTCACTCGAAGCAGCGGCGCGTCGCCGGTCACGCGAGTCCGGGTTTTCCCTCCTCGAGCTCCTGATCGTTTGCGCCGTGATCGGGATCATCGCGAACATCGCGATCCCCGCGCTGTACTCGGCACTGTATCGTGCCAAGGCGGCGAGGATCATGGAGGACTACAACATGGTCCGCACGGCGGCCAGCCAGCACTACGTAGACCACAGCTTCTTCCCGCTCGACACGGGTCCGGGGGTCGAGCCGGTGGAGCTGAATCCTTATCTTCAAGGCCGCCTCGTCTGGACGCATCCGGACTATCAGTACGATTGGGAGCTTTGGGTCGACAGTGCGGGAAACCCGACCCAACCCGCGACGGGCGTCCTCGTCGGGTTCAGCATCGTGACGACCGACCCCGCGCTCGCCGCCGCCGTGCACAGGATCTACAAGGGCACCGTGCTCGACACGATCCCGAACCACACGACCTTCGTCATCGAGCCGTACGCCAGCTGACGCGGCCTCCCACCGTCCGCTCGGAGAAGTGGCGTATAGCCCGCCCCATGCTTCGACGCGTAGCAGCGCTCACGATGACGGCGGCCTGGGCGTGCTCGGGCGTCCGATCGATCCTCCGGCGGCCGCCGGGAGCATCGCTCCACGCCTTTCTCAGTCCGGTGACCGGATCGTTTTGAGCTGGGTTGAGCCCGACGCCGCGGGCGTCCCCACCCTGCGGTTCGCCCAGAGAGACAGCGACGCCTGGGGTGTATCGAAAACCGCGATCCCAGACGCGCTCCTTGCGGCCGACTCGGCGGACATCCCGTCGGTGGTGCCGCTGGGCGGAGGCGGCCTCGCTGCGCACTGGACCGCGAAACGAAGCGGTTCCCCGCATGCGCGCGACCTTCTCGTTGCCGTGTCTCGCAATGACGGGGTGTCGTGGAGCCGAAGCCTCGCTTCACCCCAGGCGCTTCGCGAGCTTCTTCATCCACTTGCGCAATAGCGGGTGCGCTCCGGGGAGGTCGTCGCACAGCACCGCGACGTCGTCGCCCAGGCCATCGAATACCTGGGGGCTCGTGAACGATCTTCGGCCGCCGTCGGTCACGCGCACGAGCTCGCCGAGCACGGTCTCGGTGCCCGACGACTCGAAGTCGCGCTTGTAGGGGTTCCCGCTCGCGTCCGCGGCGCGCTCCCAGTCGGCTCGGAGTCGATCCATCATCAGCTCGCGGGCGTCCTTGACGTCGCTCCGGCTCACCTGCGGCGTGTCGGCGAGCGCGAGCATGAAATCCAGCAGGTCGGGGTTCGAAAGATCGGTCGCCACGGGGGCGATGCCGATCTCGCGCTCGTCGTCGATCGTGTCGCCGCGCGCGACGGTGGCGCGCCAGCGCGACGTGCCTCCGATCAGATCGAGGGGGTGGATGCCGGTGAAGGTGACCGAGGCTTGCCGCCGGCCGTCCGCGGGGACCACGCCGAGCTCGTCCTCGCGCGCGTCGCGAGTTCCCGTGAGAGGCACGACCGAGACGACCGCGCGCGCGTCGCGGCGGCTCGTGTTCGACACCGCGAAGGTGAGGGTGACGCGGCCGTCGATCCGGTCGGCGTCGATAGCGGGTGAGCCTTCGATTTCAAGCGGGCGCGACACGTAGAGCTGTGCTTCGACGCGCGCGTCGAGGAGCGCGACGGTCAACGGCGTGCGCGTTTTCGGTGGGACGCGGTCCCCGACGCGGAGCGAGAGCCGTTCCGCCTCGGGCGCGCGGCTGCGGCCCGCGAACCTCACGCCAGTCGTCACCTGTGCTCCGAGATCGCGTCCCGAGGCGATCAGGTCGAAGGCGCCGGCGCCGCCGCCGTAGTTGACGACGTCGACGTCGACGAGCACGCGCTCGCCAGGCTCGAAGATGCCGTCGCCATTTTCGTCCGCGAGACGCAACTCCCCAATGCCGGGGTGCGCGCTGTGAGACCACGTGTCGAACCACCGGCCGTAGGCCGCGGCGTAAGCGCGGTCGTACGCGTAAGGGAAGGCGATCGCCGCGGTTTCCCCGACGCCGAGGTCGAACCCTTCCGCGTACCCTTGCCGATACGCCCATTCGGCCTGGATCGCGGCGCCGTAGCGCCAGCCCTCATCGAAGCCGATCCGCCAGGCGGCATAGGTCGCCCGCGAGTCGATCGCTTCGAGCACCTCCTGGAACCGCGCGCAGAACACGACGCGGAACTGTTCCCGCTCTACGCTCGTCCATCGGGACCAGGGCGACCCGTGGCGCTGCGTGTCGCGCCAGATCGAAAACGCGAACGCGGGGTTTTTCCATTGCGCGTCGTAGGCACGCGCCGAGCGATCGAAGCCCCGGTCTTCGAGCGCCCGGCGCCCGTCGCGCGACAGGCCGGCCGTCCGTGCGGGCGGGTAAGCGACGAAGACCTCGTCGAGGATGGGCGCGACGGCAAAGGGGCCGTGGAACCCGGGGACAGTCCCCTGCGGGGACCGTCCCCTCGAGCCGACGCGGTCGAAGACGGGGTCGTTCGCCAGATCCATGAACTGCCGGCGGACGCGCGCCTCGGCCTCGCCGTCAGCCCTTCCCTCGGCGGCCTCGTTCGCGAGCTGGTCGCCCAGAGCGCGCGCCCGGGGATCAGATCGGCCGAAGCGCATCCCCTCTTCGTGATCCCACGCTCCGAGGCGCGGATCCTCGAGCGCCACGGCGACCCCGCGCGCGAAGCCTGCGCGCCAGTACTCGCGCCACCCCCAGAGGCGAGCGGCCTCGTGCGCCAGGTCTTCGCCGGCGCGCATCGCGAGACCGTCCACCTCGGAGCCTTGGCCCGGGGGCCGCGCGGTGCGGGACGGCGCGGCGCTTGGCCCGGCTCCTCCCGGCACGATCAGGAGTTCGGAGGGGAGCTCCGGCGCCGCAGGGGCAGCCGGCTCGGCGCGACGCGCCGCGCTCTTGGGATCGCGCTTCCAATCGAGCGGAACGCGCGCACCGGCGGAAAGGCCGATGACCAGGAAGGGGACGACCAGCTGACGCGGCAAGCGGACGTTCATGCGGTGGATCTCCTCGGGGCGCGACGCGCTATTCTGTACGTTCCGGAGGCCGCATGGTGAACACGATTCGCGTCTGGGCCGAGGCCCACACGCAAAACGCGCTGCGCATCGTTCTGATCCTCGTTCTGGCCTGGCTCGTTCACCGCCTGCTCCGTTCGATCATCAAGAGGATCGAGAGGATCAGCGACGACGGCGATCCGCATACGACGAGCGAGCTCGAAAAGCGCGCCCAGACGATCGGCCGCATCCTGCGCCAGGCGTCTTCGGTGCTCGTCTGGTCGGTCACGATCATGCTCGTCCTCGCCGAATTCGGCGTCGACCTGAAGCCGATCCTCGCCGGGGCAGGGATCCTCGGTCTCGCCGTCGGCTTCGGCGCGCAGACTCTCGTCAAAGACGTCATCACCGGCTTTTTCATCCTGCTCGAAAACCAGATCCGCGTGGGCGACACGGTCACGGCCGCCGGCTGCTCGGGGGTGGTCGAGGCGGTCAACCTCCGCACGACGGTGCTGCGCGACTTCGACGGGACGACGCACATCATCCCCAACAGCTCGATTACGGTCGTCACCAACGCCACGCGCGATTGGTCTCGCGCCGTGCTCGACGTCGGGGTCGCCTACAAGGAAGACACCGACCGGTGCGAGATGGTCCTGCGCGAGGTGGGAGCCTCGATCGAGAAGGACCCCTTCTTCGCGAAGAGGCTCCTCGGCCCGTTCGAGTACCCCGGCGTCGTCAAGTTCGGCGACTCCGCGGTCGTGCTGCGCGTCCTCGTCCAGACGCAAGCGCACGACGGGCCCGTGGTGCTGCGCGAGCTGCGCCGGCGCGTGAAAAAGGCGTTCGACAAGGCGGACATCGAGATCCCGTTCCCGCACATCAAGATCGTGCGCGACCGCGACGGCGCTGCGTGAGAGCGCCCGCCCTTGGCCTGGCGGTGCTGCTGCTCGCGGGATGCGCGACACCCCGAGGGACCGGCGATGCGCGGCGCTACTACGACGATGAGCTCGCGAAGCGGATGGTGCCTCTCTTGGAAGAGGCGATTCGGTTTCCCACTTTTCAGGGAAACACGGCCGCACGCGACGCCCAGCAGGCCTGGCTGATGAAGACGGCGTCGGACATGGGCTTTGTCGCGAAGGACATGGGCAAGATCGTCGAGGTCGACCTCCCCGGCCCCGCGGGAGCGCCGGTACTCGGGCTCGTCGTGCACGGCGACGTGCAGCCCGTCATGGCTTCAGCCTGGTCGATTCCTCCGTTCGACGGCGTCACGAAGGACGGTTTCGTTCTGGGCCGGGGCTCGGCGGACGACAAGGGACCGATGATCCAGGCGCTGCTCGCGATGAAGGCGTTCGAACAAGCGGGGCCCGCGCGGACCCACACGATTCGCCTTCTCGTCGGCAGCGACGAGGAGAGCGACAGCATCGACTTCAAGGAGTACCTCGAGGCGAACCGGCCGCCCGACTACTCCCTCGTGCTCGACTACGTGTTCCCCGTCGTCGTCGGAGAGATGGCGTGGACCGGCCTGTACGTGGAGGCGACTCCGGGGGCGCGCACGAACGCCGAGCTGCCGTTCCGGATCGAGACGCTCGAAGCGGGGCTCGCGCCGAGCATCGTCCCCGACCGCGCCCTGCTGACCCTTCAGTGGATTCGCGGCCTGCCGTCGTGGGGCTCCCTCATCGAACGTCTCAGCGCCAGGCCGCTCCCCGAAGGAACGCGGCTCGAATTCGTCCAAGCGCTCGGCGACGACGCGCGCCTGACGATCGTGGCGCACGGCAAGTCGGCGCATGGGGGCGTCAACCTCGAAGGCGGGCGCAATGCGCTCGTGGCGCTGGCCCGCGTGACGGAGGGCCTTCTCCCCGCCTCGGGAGAAAACGACCTTCTCGCCTTCGCGCGCCTCGCTGGCCTGGATCTTCACGGCACGGGACTCGGGCTGACGGAAAACGACCCGATCTGGGGCCGCTACCTCGTCAACGTCGCGACCGTGAAGCCGCGAGACGACGGCCGCTTACGTCTCACGATCGTGCTGCGCCGCCCGCCGCCGCGAACGGGTCCGCAGATCAGGGCGCACCTCCAGAAGGTGGTCGCGAGCTTCAACAAGCGCGCGAAGGCCTCGCTGACCGTCGACGGCTACTGGGACGACGAGCCCCTGTCGTTCGATCCCGAGGCGAAGCTCGTGAAGCGCCTGCTCGCCGCCTACGCCGGTGCGACCGGCGCGCCCGCACCGCCCGCCATCGCCGGCGGCGGGACGTACGCGAAGCGTCTTCCGAACAGCATCGCGTTCGGGATGTGGTTCCCCGGCAAGCCCTACCCCGGCCATGACGTGGACGAGAAGATCGCGATCGACGACCTGCATCGCGGCACGCGCGTGCTCATCGCTGCGTTGGCCGACCTCGCGTGCTCCCCGCGCATCAACCGGCCTTTCGACCGATGAGAGACGTTTAGGCTCCCTACTGACAGGTGGTGGTAAAACGCTGCACCATCGGAACGCCGTGCCGGCCTTCGTATCCGTACGTTCCTATGGCACAGGAGTTCGCCGCTCGGACCAGGTACCAGAGTCCGTCGCCCGGCGCGACCGGCTCCGTGTCCGTGAAGGTGGTCGTCGTGAGATCGTTCGCCGCGCAGAGCTCGTCGCCGCCTCCGGGACCGACCGGAAGTGTCGCGAGATGGCCGCGTACGACGTCGTAAACGGCCCCCACGTCGGCCGACGCATTCCAGGCGATCGTTGCCCTGTCGCTCAGGAAGCTCACGCCGGCGACCTCAGCGGGAGCCGTGACCGCGGTCCCCGTACACACCCCCGCGCTGCAGTGATCGGCGGTCGTACAGGCGTTGCCGTCGTTGCACGCGGTTCCGTTCGCCACGCCGGCGCACGTCACGGTAAACAACCCGGGATCGAGGACTCGCGGAATGGACCCTTCGTTGATCGACGCACGCGTGAAGGTCAGGGCCGAGGTGGCGCCTGGGGCACCCGCGACGTGGAACTCGATGCGGGCGATCTCCCCCGACCCAGCCATCGGCAAGCTCGTCGCGAACAAGGAAATCAAGGCGACCCCCGGCGTAGTGAGATTCGCGGCGATGCCGAAACCGGTGGCGATGCCCGCCGTCGTCACGCTCGTCGCCGAGACGACCGCGGGGTCGAACTGGATCGTCATGTCGATGCCGAGGATGCCGTCCCCGGGGGTGGCGGAGATGGGAACGAAGACCGTCGACCCCGGACCGCCCCCTGCCGTGTCCGGCATGCTCAGGACGGTCGAGAGCGGCGAGAGGGGTTCCGCGGGCTTCGAAGCGGACGATCCCCCGCCCGCCTCCGCCGCGGCCAGCGCTTCGACTTGGGGCCAGTTCCCCGTCACGTCGCCGTAGAGGATCGCGTAGAGGTCCTTGCCCGTCTCGGCCGGTGTGACGGGGTTGAACGCGTAGATCGGATCGACGCAGTCGAGCGGGTAGGACAGCCCGCACCTCAGGAACTTCCAGTCCGACGCCGACGCCGTCGTCGTCGCCACCGGGAAGTGGTCGACGAGCCCTACCGCGAACCGCGCCACCAGCGACGCGTCGAGAGCGCTGGTCGTCCCGTTGCCCGTCACGTCCCCCGCGAACTTCTGGTTCACGGAGAGCGAACCGTTGCCCACGGCCGCCATCGCCAGCCGCGCGGCGTCCATCGACGTGATCGCGCCGCGATGGTCCGAGGCTCGCGGGTCGCCGTACTTGTTCACCGAGGTGATCGTCACGTTGCCGTGGAGACCGGGGATCACATAAGCCCCCGTGCCGCCGGTCGTCGCCAGGGCCGGCCCCACCGCGATGGCGCCGATGCCGACGTTTTCGACCCCCTTGAGGCTCGGCTCGCCGCCGGCGCCCTCGCTCAGAGTGTTGTCGCGGTA
>Ga0315290_10002675_pt1 | contig 12629 bp, 13 predicted proteins | sample YL17G12_0_MG_FD_203627 | JGI IMG/M metagenome (GOLD analysis project Ga0315290, IMG submission 203627) | Sediment microbial communities from Yellowstone Lake, YNP, Wyoming, USA - YL17G12_0 | ecosystem: Environmental > Aquatic > Freshwater > Lake > Sediment | place: USA: Wyoming | collected...
ACAAACGGGAATATACATAGGTTAGTTAAAGGGTATTTAACAAATAATGCGGTACGCGGTTTGCCGAATATTAGCGGATGGGATGTAAGCAACGTTACCAATATGAACTTGTTATTTAAAGATTATGAATTGTTTAATGAAAATTTAAGCAAATGGGACGTAAGTAAGGTCGAACGTATGGCTGGGATGTTTCAAAACTGTACGAATTATACCGGAACTGGGCTATGGAAGTGGGGTAAGAAAGTCGGGAATGTAAAAAATATGGATATGATGTTCTTATCTTGCGAAAATTTAAAAGATCAGAATTTAGGCAGTTGGGATGTAAGTAGTGTCGAAAAAATAGAGGGTATGTTTGCGGGTTGTACGAATTATATAGGATATGGATTAGATGAATGGGGTGATAAAATCCGCAAGTTAATAGATACAAAGAGTATGTTCTACGCGTGCAGAAAATTAAATCAGAATTTAGGCAGTTGGGATGTAAGTAATATCAACAAAATGTATGGGATGTTTGAGGAATGTACCAGTTTTATTGGAGAAGGTTTAGAATTGTGGAAAGATAAAGTTGGCAAGGTAATAGATATGTCGTCTATGTTCTCTGGTTGTCCGAAATTAAAAGTAAATATAAGTGGATGGGTCGTAAACCCGAACTTGGTAAGTAAAGATACATTTAAAGGATGCACGTCGATGCCAATTGAATATATGATTGGTTATATGGAAGATGACGAAGATGAAGAAGCAGACGAAACAATCGCACCTAAAGACAAATGTTTTTGGTCTTATGGTCCGTACGACATTGAAAGTAAAAAATGGTTAAAAAAATCTGGCAATTTTATAGTGCAAGTGCCAGACATAGAAACTAAATCGCCAGGCTCTGGAATAATCTTAACTGAATCTGAAAATTACCATTGTTTGTCGTTAGAATATCTAAAACAAGTGAGTAAAATTGAAGGCAAAGAAGACAAATACGAGACATTCCACGAATGTAGCAAGGATGTTATGGCAAAGGTACTAGCGCCCAACGGAATAACACCTCTTGGGTTTGGTTACGACGATGACAAAAAAGACTACAATATATGCGTATCATATGTAAAAATTGATGCATATTTTGTAGAAAAACCCGATTGGTTTTGGAACGGACCAGTTCCCGAACCACGCAAGTTTAAGTTAGTCAAACTTGAAGGAGGTGAAAAGTATCTCGTGAGTAGATCAATTGCTTTATATGGACACAACGCAATAAGTGGGGTACATTGCGACAAGTCGGATAAACATTACATTTATAAATTAGCACCGAGTGTAGATAATACTCAAGAAAAAATTGCAGAGGGGGGAGGTGTTAGAAAAAATAATAAACGGTATATAAAAAAATCAACTATTAGGTTTAAAAAAACTACAAATAAACATATAAAAAATGGCGGACAAACCCCAATAAAATCTAAACTAACCCGGAAAGTTAAACCTAAAAATAAAAAAAACAATTACAAAAAAGAAAAAGAAATGAACGGTTAAAAAATAATTCATTTACGCTTGAACCAGTTTTCTTTGAAATATTATATTATATATTCAAGTATAATATAAGAACAATGAATGACCAAATATGCGATACATTCAATCGTTTATTTTATGACGATTTAGTCTATTACAATAATCAATTTAATTCGCGCAAGAATAAAATATTATCAAAATATACACCATTAACCACGCGAAGTTTAACTGTAACACAATCCCCATTTTTTCCAGCAGAGATTTATAAATTCGTCACAACGACCCGGCGGTGTATGATGGAATATACATTTAATATATATAACACTCGTATATATCTCAAATTTTTCAAATTCGGAACAGACGCGACTTCTCCCGAAAAAAAAGAATATAATACATATTTAAAATACATATACATCTGGTTATCTATATGCGTAGAACACACTTCCAATAAAACAAATAAGACTCTTGAAATTAATATTTATTTGACCGATTTCAAAAAAACATTGCCCGCGAATAATTCTGCTGTTCTCTCGCCTGAACACGCTAATACCGCTTCCACTTATAAATGTATTCAAAACGGGGAAATAACTATATACAGAAAAGAGGAATGGTTCAAGGTATTTATACACGAAACAATCCATTCTTATTGTTTTGATTTCTCGGGCGAAAATATTGCAGAAATAAATCGTATTATGTGCTCACGATTTAATATTAATTGCAACTTTAATGTAAATTTGTCCGAAGCGTATACTGAAATATGGGCAAGGGTGATAAATAGCGTTATATACGCATTTTTTTCGATGGGAGTAAGACCGAACAAACAAGAGTTTATAAAAAATGTGAAAACCTCGTTGAACAAGGAGGTGGAACATTCTTTGATACAGGCACGAAAGGTGCTCAAGCATATGGGATTGACTTTCGGCGATTTAAATGTGAAAGGAGGAAGAGCAACAACTTTATATAAAGAGAATACAAACATTTTCGGATATTACATTCTAACAGCAATAATGTTGAATGATTATACCGATTTTATACAGTGGTGTTTTATGAATAATATAAGCGATGAAAATATATCAATATTCAAGTTTGATTCGAAACCCGAAACATTAAACGCTTTTATGAAATTCATTATTAATAAAAGCGATAGCGATTCGTTCAATAATCGAATTAAAGAAGCGACTTTTAAATCGCAAGGTGATAATATGAATATGACTGTTTTAGAAGTTCCGAAATTATCGTATTAAAGTTTATTGTTATACTATATTATGACAACTAATTTCGCACCAGAACTTCATACGACCGAAATCGTTATACCTACTTATACTACACTGAACGAGTTTGATACAAAATCACATTCATACAATAAAATGCAACTAATAAATATATGCAAACATTACCAGATTAACTACATTGGTAAGAAGAGTGCATTAATAAATGGTATAAAAATTCACATAACACAACTACATTTTGTATCAATAATCCAGCGGTGGTGGCGAAGAAAATTTATATGTATATGTAACGAACTACGGGGACCCGCAAAGTTTAATCGGTCATTGTGTATCAACGCTACAGATTTTTACAGTTTCGACGATATTCGAACTATCGATTTTAATTTGTTTTTTAGTTACAAAGAGGATACGGATGGGAAAATTTACGGGTTTGATATTGCCTCGTTCAACGAATTATATAAAAAGTCGTCCTCGTATATAATACTAAATCCTTATACACGAATCCAAATAAACGAAGATGTAATTTTGAGATTTAAACGATTATTATGTATAGCGTGTGCATCAAAGGGGCATGTATTAACCGACGAGACCCCGGCAGAGGTTGTAGAAAATTTTATTACAGTAGAACAAAGAGCAAGTGTAGTGTTTCAAACTATAGATGCTCTCGGGTATTATACAGACTGTTCGTGGTTTTTGAATTTATCGAGAGAAGATTTAATATATTTTATTAGACATCTTTTTGATATATGGAATTACAGAGCAGAAATGAGTAATCAATTAAGGTATGAAATTCATCCACAAGGAAACCCATTTGTTCAAAACGGGTTTATGATAAATATGGTAAATTATTCATTTATTTCAAATACTGAGATTAAAGAAATGTTGCTTGATATAATAGTAAAATTAGTATCTTCTGGAATAGACGATAATCGCAAATATATAGGAGCATCATATGTACTCTCTGCATTAACGCTAGTTAGTGAGGATGCGGCAGAAGCACTTCCGTGGTTATATGAATCTGTAGTATAATAATAAAATAAATCTCGGTAATTTTTATTTTATTATTATTGTTATTATTGTTATTATTGTTATTATTGTTATTATTGTTATTATTGTTATTATTGTTATTATGTATTGTCTACAACGTGTTGCATTGGGATTGTCTTTATGTCATCTGCATCTTTACACGGCACCTCAATCGATCTAAAATTAAAGCAATTTGACGCATCATCTTTATATCTTACTTTTCCAGAATTTTCTGGCGTAGGGTAAATGTAAATAATTTTTGGTGGTGGGTTTGACAAATATACGAAAAATAATCCAATCGAGAAACTTATTAAAAATATATGGAGAGATATATATTCAAAAAACATACATTATGTAAATATAATTAATTAGTAGGTATAATTAATTGGTTCAGAGTATAAACATCATTAACTAATACATTTATCTGCTCTCCCATATTATTTTTTATACCAGTAGGGTTCTTGTCTATTGAGCGAACGTATGTATATTCATATTCAGTTTTTCTTAATTTATCGGATAAATCTTGAATGTTTTTTTGAAATATGGATAAATCGTCAAATGTCTTTTGTGTATGTGGCGACATATCATACGCAGTTTTAAGTTGTGTTATTTCTGCATCGATTTGGTTATTTAGAGATTCGATTAGTTTAGTATTTTTAGAATTAGTCAAAATGGACTTTAATTTTGATGATAGGGTGGAGTAACGCATATTTGATGTCGCATAAGTGTCTCGTAGTTTATTAAAAAGCACGATAAATGTATCCTCGTCGTCTTTATTAAATCGAAATAACTTATCGGTTTTTAATAGTATTATAGCACTGCATATTTCATTTAGCGTTTGTTCTATTTCTTTTACAACCAATCGTATGTCTTCATATTTTTCCAATTCTATTTTCATATGAACCTTTTTTGTCGAGTTACATATAGCGACTAGTCCGTCATCGGTTTTATCGAACGTGGTCCCGCCCGCAACTTTACAAAATATACATTTTGGTATAAAATTTTTGAAGTTGGTTTGTTTTTTTTCTATGGATGATTCTGATTTTTTCAATGTGGTTAATCTAGTCTTAAACTGTTCTTCGTATTCAGATTTTAGTTTATAGTATTTATCCATTTCTGTGTTAGTATTCTCAAGTGTCTTAATCTTTTTACTCATTATATTATACAGGGTTAAAAAATTATATAACATAACTTATGAGTTTATCTTAACTCGAAAAAATCATCCGTAGCATTTAAAGCAGATAATTGTTTCACCTTTTCGATTATATATTCTTGTTCGCGTTTGTTTCTAATTTCTATTTCTTGTTTTGTCAATTTACCCTTGTATTTATAAAGAAGTATGCCTCCTAGCACACATCCGAAAACAAAAATCATTCCAACATTAAATAATATATTAAAGTATCTAGTTTTAAATTCTCCGCATTTTCTTAGAGCATTTTTTAGTGCTAAATGAACTCCAGGTTCTGTTAGCGAAGGTCTAGATAATTCCATATTAATTATTAATAATAATATTTATATTGTTATTAATTATAATGGGAGGAACGAATAGTACTAATAAAGCGCCAATTGATCCTTTAACAGACAAACTTACATTGTTAAAGGGGGATTTAGATAAACAACTAGTCATTGTAAATACAGGGAATGCCGACATAAGTCAGCAAATAAATTTGCTTCAGGGAAAATTGACTAAATTAAAAGCTACGCCGAAGACGAATCCAGCTGCTATCAAGGCACTAAATGAAGAGGTGTCTGATTTTTTAGCAGGAAAAATACCTGCGGTCGCCCCAACTAAAGATATTCCTAAAACTCCAACATCGCAGGAATACACTGCGTACGTCGAATCTATAACTAAGACTCAAAGTCAGTTAATCGTTAATTTAAATTCTCAGATTGCTTCATTGAATAAACAATTGAACGACGGACAAAGCAATATTAATACTATACAAACGCAACAACTTCATTTGAAACAAGCACAGGAACTTCAAGCACTTCAAAATTCTCACTCTGACCAAAACGCACAAACTATGAAGGATATTCAAGTCGCGCAATTATCTCAATTATCGTCCTCTGATTTTAAACCACAGGCAGCAAAACTTCAACAACTTCAACAACTTCAACAGTTTCAACAAATGCAGCAAGCACAAGACCTTAAAACCCTTGTAAAAAGTCATATGCAACAACAACAAAGTATCCCTTCGAAGAAAACCCAATATTTTAATACTTCGCAGAATTTAGCAGATAATTCAGTTCAGAGACCTACGGTATCAACCGCTCCAGCGCCGAGCGATTATTGGAAGACAAGCGTTTTTGCTAATCTTACCAAGACTAGCGGAGGGAACCGACGAGGAAAAAAAACAAGAAAACACGGAAAATAATAATAATAAAAATGAAAGTATAGTATAATGTCAGCTGTTTCAAACGCATCCTCCACATCTACGTCTACATCGCCCTCGCCCTCCCCAGCACCGGCACCAGTGCCAGTAACTTCTACAACTACCTCTAAAGAAAACCCGACTATGTCTCTTGTATGGTTTATTATTATCACCGTTCTTTATTTTGTATTCAAATATATTTCGCCTGTAAGCAAAATATACGGCATTATTTATGTATTGTTGCTGATAGTAGGAGAGTTTGTAATAAATTTAAATTTAACAAAGTCTATGTGCGGAAATAATCAATATGGTGCGGCCACATTTATTACCATATTGCCGTGGGTGTTTATTTTGGGTATTTTAAATATAGTTCTCACTCTTTTTCCTGGATGGTTGTCTCCATTTTCAAACACGTTTGGATATTTAATTGCTAAATTATTTGGATTAAATAGATTTTTTAATGACCTTTTAAAACTCCCAACCGATTCGGATATAAAGGACAATAAAATAAGTCAATCGTTGTCCGATATTTACAATGACCAATCTGCATTGATAAATAAAATATCTCCAACAAATCTAGATACTTTCTGGCAGATATCACAGGAGATTATAAGAAAGGAAGAATACACGGAAGACAATAAAAGTAAATTATTGAATTTCCTCAATTTAAAAAATATTGTAAGTGAATTTATATGGTATTTATTGACTGGTATATTAATAACGTCGGTAAGTTATAATTATTTATTAAATCGTCCATGTACACAGGATGCTAAAATAATGAAACAAAAAAGACAAGCGTATGAAGAAACCATCGCAGCACAGCATGCGGCGGCACAACAGAATTCGCCTAGAGTATACTCAACGTATGAATAGATGATATGATTACTTAAAAATATATCATTCCATTATTATATGGATAGCGATGGGATAAATTTGGGACAGTATGAAAATATATGTGTATTTTTAAAGGAAGGGAAATTCGGAAAATATATCGAATGGAATGAACGCAAAAAAAGTGTTATAACTTCAATGCCATTTGACAAAATAACACTGAGCGATGTATTGCCTACCCTACAACAGATGAGAGATAATAAAAATGACAAAACCGAAAACAGTATCATTCGTGTAATAAACAGAGACTTAACAATACGCAGCGGTAGATACGGACATTACATTTATTATAAAACATCTAAAATGAGAAAACCGATTTTTTTAAATATAACGGAATTTCCGTTAGATTATATAACATGTGAATTGCACGAAATACAGTCGTGGTTTAAAGTAAAATACAAAATGGACATTGAGATATAATCATACAATTAATAAATAAAATTACATATAATAAATATATTTGTTTATTATATGGCCGCTATACAAAAAATAAAACCAATAAAACCAATGAAAAAACAGAAACAAACAAAACGAGTGGGTGCAAAGAAGGTATTATCTCCAAGCAAAACTAAAAAAAATAGACCAGTATCTGGGTTCAGGGTAAAGTGTCCAAATTCTATACAATGTATAGGGTTTGGAGAAGAGATATTTAGCATAAACGCGTTTTTTAGACATTTTACAGATTTCACTTTAATCGACGGTGGGGTAGATTCGGAAAGAATTGGAGACGTATCTAATAATGGATTTATGTACAAGTTGTCTTATTTAAAAGACGGTTATTCTTCTGTTGCTATTTTAAAGTCTACTCAGAAAATAAACTCTGATAATTTAATGTATGAATATAACGTAGGTCTGTTCATAAATAGCATATGTCCATATTATACGTGTTTTTTGGAAACGTATGGATTATTTCAATATAACACAATGGCAGATTATAATAAGTTTAAAACAAATAAAAAAGTGTCAAAAGCAGAATTAAATAATTCGCTAACTAGCATACCACTAGATTACTCGATAGGTTGCCCAAATTCTCAGACAATTTCTCTTCTAGTTCAATATGTATATGGAACTAGTTTAACGGATTTAATAATGATGAACGTAGACAATACTACTTTTGTTAATTACGACCTTTGGTGTATTTTATTTCAAATATATTACGCATTATCCCAGTTGAGTGATAATTTTACACATTATGATTTACATACTAGCAACGTAATGATATACGTACCTAATATAGGTGATCCCATCACATACAATTATTATTTAGCTAAGGGCGATATTACATTTAAATCCCGATACATTGCAAAAATAATAGATTACGGTCGTTCATATTTTAATAACGGACAACCAAACGGAAGTTCTAGCGACGTATATAATACAACGCTCTCTACTAGACCATGTGACTCTAATTATCGTTTTGGTACGATACCAGACGGAGGAACACAGTATGGTATGCCTTGGGGTGGTCTTTCCGCATACAATATAGACACCCGCAAGAGAAATGTAAGCGCCGATTTAAGATTGTTTTATATGGTCGGGCGACAATTAGACCGAAATAATGTATCAATTACTAACGCATCAACCAATTCATACATCAACCAGATGATAAAATCTGTTGTATTCGACCCTACGGGTAAATATGGAAGAGTTTGCACGGACGAAATAACCCAGAGTGGATTGGCTAACGGTTATATATATAATGTATCAGACGCACTTCATGCGATTGCTATGTACATAGGATTAAATTCCCAGAAATACGAATACCGGTACGCAATTAAGACAAAAGAAATTACAGTTGAACCTGGTAAAAAAACCGTTATACAATAAATATAATTGTATATTATATGGCCGATATACAAAAAAGAAAACAAAGACATACAAAACATACCGGAAAAAAAATGTCTCAAAGCAAAACTAAAAAAAATAGTCCTGCGTCTAGGTTCAGAGCAAAGTGTCCAGATTCTATAGAATGTATAGGTTTCGGGGAAGAAATATTTAGCATAAACGCATTTTTCGATAATTTTACGAATTTCACTTTAATCGACGATAGTAAAGATTCTAAAAAAATAGGAGACGCGTCTGCTAACGGGTTTATTTACAAATTGTCTTATTTAAAAGAAGGGTATTCTTCTCTTGCTATTTTAAAGTCTACGCAAAATGTAGATTCGGATAATTTAATGTATGAATATAACGTAGGTCTGTTTATAAATGGCATGTGTCCGTATTATACGTGTTTTTTGGAAACATACGGATTGTTTAAATATAAAACAATCGCAGATTATACCAATTTTAAGACGAAAGATAAAGTGACAAAAGCAGAATTAAATACTTCGCTAACCAGCATACCGTTAAATTATGCGATAGGGTGTAAAAATTCTCAGACAATTTCTCTTCTCGTTCAATATGTAAATGGAATTAGTTTAGCGGATTTAATACAAAAAAATAGGGGAAATCTGAAGTTTGTTAATTATGATCTTTGGTGTATTTTATTTCAAATATATTATTCGTTATCTGCACTACGAGAGAATTTTACTCATTATGATTTACATACAGATAATGTAATGGTATATGAACCCAGCAAGGATACCTACATCACATACAATTATTATTTACTTGGGGGCAATATTACATTTAAATCCCGATACATTGCAAAAATATTAGATTACGGTCATTCATATTTTAATAATGGGCACCCTGGAGGTAGTTCGGTTGATGTATATAACAAAACTCTTGCTACTAAGGCGTGCGATTCTAAATCTCGTGCTGGCAGAAAAGCAGACGGAGGAACACAGTATGGTATGCCCTGGGGTGGTCTTTCAGCATACAATATAGACACCCGCAAGAGAAATGTAAGTGCCGATTTAAGATTGATTTATATGGTCGGGCAACAATTGATTTCAGGAAGATTAATGCTGAACCAATATATTCCACAGATAATAAATTCTATTGTATTCGACCCTATGAATAAATATAGCAAATATTGCACAGACGAAATACACCAGAGTGTAATGCACAATGGTTATATATACAATGTATCAGATGCGTTTGAGTGTATTGCTATGTATATAGCAATGAATTCCCGGTATTACGAAAACCCTGCTGTGGTACAGTCAAAAAGTATTACTATAGAATATGGTAAAAAAAACTTGATACAATAAATATAATTAAATATATTTATAATATAATGAGAACTAACCGCGTAGTTTATGCAAACCGCACTAAATTGAAATCGCGGTCACGCAAACGAAAAACCAGTCGTGCCACTAAAGTCGGAGAGAACCAAATCGCCACATTGGCTATATTTGTTATTCCGAAATTTCTAGAAATGGTTAATACTATTAAACTATATCATTGGAAGACATCTAGTTATGCTACACACAAGGCGACCGACCAATTATTCGCTGATTTAAATTTAAAGACAGATGAATTTGTGGAAGTACTTCTTGGAAAAAGCGAAATAAATCGCGATAAAACTTTACAATTTACCAATGTAAAAATTAAATCTTTTTCAACTAACACAGAATGTAAAAAACAGATAGAGGAATATAAAGCATTTTTGATAAAGTTGCCGTCACATAAGAGTTTTAACTCAGCAATGAATGTAGATTTACTGGCTATTCGCGACGAAATAGTTGCTCTATTAAACCAGTTTTTGTATTTATTGACGTTAAAGTAATTGTTTATTGTTTATTTGTTATTTTATATTTATGTATAATATAATGCAAATTACTATAAGTCTTCCCGAAGGAGTTTTCCCTCCAGCAAATTCTACATTTGTAAGAAAAACTAGAGGAAAAAATTATTATACTGTAGAAGTTAAAGGAGAGAAGGTAAATAAAGGAGCATTAAATAATTTATCTGATTTATTTTCGGGGTTCTCTATTAATACAAAACTTGAAGAACCCAGAGTATTTGAGGCAAAAAATATCGACGACATTAATAAAATTATAGCAGATTTTGGAGGGTTATCGATGGGCGGAGGAAAACGAAATAGAACAAAACGCGGAAAGAGGAAGTCGTCTAAAAGTTCGTCGCCAAACAAACATAAAAAAACGCGTAAACATAAATAAGTTTATACAATTTCGGTAAATTATACACAATTAGATTTTTAGTAAGCTATGCGTTTAATAAAAATAGGTTCATAAATTTGGACAGTTCAACCGCCTTTTTTAATACTTAAAATAACAATTTTACAGATCTATTACACGCTATATTTAGAGTATATGAAAAGGTTAATAATCCAATTTAATCCAATTTGTTAAATGTAAATTTCTATTGGTAATATCTGTATTATTGAAACAAATCACCTTTTTATCAAGGTTCTCGCCAAAATTAGTTGCTAAATATGCAATCCATAAATGAAAAGTGCTTTCGCTTAAAATTATATTTTTACACAATAATCCTGCGTAAATTTGAATAACATCGGGTTCGTCAATTTCTGTGAAAGACGCAAGTTTATTCTGGAAAAACGCGTTAGTTGAAATATCACTTATAATAAATATATCATTTATTTTTTCACCATTAATACTTAAATTTTCTATTGCTTTTAAATAAGACTCAGGTTTAATATTTCGCATATGTGAAAAATCAGCACCAATTCTAACACAAATAATAGTACTATTTTCAATATTTGGATATTTTTTAAATATATAATTTTTTATATCTGCATTATCTAAATCTAAATATTTTGGTATTTTATTCGCAACAGAATTAAATAAATTTAAATTTTGATTGTATCCTGTTATAAAAATATTAGTTTCAGGAGAGTTGGTTATATTATCGGTATAATCATTATGAACTATAACATAGTTTTCGTATATACGTTCAATAAATTTTAATTTACTAAAAATAGTTTTGTCGTAAGTTATGTTTTCGCCGTTTTTTTTTAAACATTTTTGTTTTCCAAAGGAATTACTAGTTCCATATAACATTGTTTCTGTTTTTACTATTTCTAACTTATAATTATATTTCTCGCAATAATAAATAGCACTTGCCAATTGAAATAAATTATTTCCTAACCCAGCTGCTCCAGAAAAAGAAACAATCATATATTATATATCATATTAAACATTTAATAATACCGCATTGAATAGGCATTTTAATATACAGCGGCGTAAAAACATATTTATATAGTTTAAATCTTGATTGTGTGTTTTATTATTTTATAAATATATTTATTTTACAATAGTATAATAAATATGCCAAGAAAACAAAATAAAAAACATGCTACTAAAAATATAAAACATAAAAAACAACAACTTAATTCTACAAGAAGATTAAAACTAACGATAGGTGCTCCTACAAGATTGTCTGCGAAAAAAATAAATATTGCGACCACTTATACTCAAATAACTCCAAAAAAAACAAGTATAATATATGCCAACCAGAAGGACCGTCTTATGCACGAAATGTCTGGCAAAATACAATGGTTGATTGATTTAGCTGGTTCGCGTAATACGGTCGAGGCAATTATAGACCATTTTGGACACAATGATGTAACAATAAAAGAAGTTAAAGAGTTACCTAAACTCGGTAAACATACGATGTTTTTTAAAACCGCGTATCCTGATACAAAAGACGCGTATCAGTTACTTGTGCGGGCAGGACACTGGATATACTATGATAA
>Ga0315290_10002678_pt1 | contig 12627 bp, 10 predicted proteins | sample YL17G12_0_MG_FD_203627 | JGI IMG/M metagenome (GOLD analysis project Ga0315290, IMG submission 203627) | Sediment microbial communities from Yellowstone Lake, YNP, Wyoming, USA - YL17G12_0 | ecosystem: Environmental > Aquatic > Freshwater > Lake > Sediment | place: USA: Wyoming | collected...
CGATTCGTCCGGCGGGGTACGACTATCGTGACAACTACGGTCCGTACACGGTGGGAGACAAGCAACTGTTCATGATGGGCGACAATCGTGACAACTCGAACGACAGCCGCTACTGGGGACCGCTCGACATGGACCTGGTGAAGGGCCACGCAATGTTCATCTACTGGTCGTGGGACGGCGAGAAGAACTGGCCACGCTGGAACCGCATCTTTCGCCTGATCCACTGATGATCTCGTCTGCGGCGGTCGCGTTGTTCCGCTCGAGCGGCACCGGGTGCGACGAGTCTCTGCGCCCGGCGCCCAGCGGAGCTGCGATCGAAGGTCCGAGCACGGCCGCACGGCGGGCGGCCCGGACCGGCCTTTACGTGCACGTCCCATTCTGCGCGCAACGCTGCACGTATTGCGATTTTTCAACCGGCAGTCTGTCGTCGCACGCGGTTGAACGCTACCTCGCGGCCATGATGCTCGAGATCGCCGAACGCGCGCCGCACGGGCAGGGGATCGAGTTCACCTCGGTGTTCTTCGGGGGCGGCACGCCTTCGGCACTCTCGGGCCGCGCGTTCCGCACGCTGTGGTCGGCGCTCCGCGCCAACTTCACGATTGCGCCGGATGCCGAGATCACGCTCGAAGCGAATCCTGAATCGGTGCGTCCCGCGCTGCTCAAGACCTGGGCACAGGCCGGCGTCAACCGCCTGTCGATGGGCGCCCAGACGTTTCACGCCGACGAGCTCGGGTGGCTGGGCCGCATCCACGATGCCGACCGTCCGGCAGTGGCCTTCGAGATGGCGCGGGCACACGGGTTCCGGCGGCTGTCGCTCGATCTGATGTTCGGCTTCCCCGGTCATACGCTCGAGCGATGGCGCGAGACGCTCCATCGCGCGCTGGCACTCAAGCCAGAGCACTTCTCGGCCTATTGCTTCATCCCCGAACGCGGCACGTTGCTCGGAGACGCGGTGCTCGAAAATCGCGCGGAACTTCCCTCGCCCGAGGAGCAAGCTGCGATGTACGCCGACCTCACGAATGTATTGGGAAGGGCGGGGTACGGTGGCTACGAGACTTCGAATTTTGCCCAGCCGGGTGCAGAGGCGCGGCACAACCTCGTCTACTGGCTGGTGCGCCCGTATCTCGCGTTCGGTCCGGCCGCCCACGGGTTCATCGACGGGGAACGTTACGGGAACCACTACGCGTTCTCACGCTGGGCGACGGCACTCGAGCGCGGCCGAAGTCCCGAGGCCGAGCGCGAAACCCAGTCGACCGAGGCGCGAGCGACCGAGATGATGATGCTCGGATTGCGCCTCGCGAGCGGGCTCGTGTGCGAGGACTACCCTGCTGCGGCGTGGAGTGCCCTGCTCGAGCGCTACGGAACGGCGTTCACAGCGGCGGTCGCAGGCGGCCGTCTCGAGCCCACCCATTGCGGTTGGAGAATTCCGGCCGGATTGCGCTTTGTCGCCGACGATGTGCTCGCCTGGATCGAGTCGCGCGCCGTCGGAACAGCGACATTTGACAGTTCGTCCCATGGCTCCCTAACGTGGACGCCATGTCCCAGCCTGCATTCCCTGGCCGGCTGACCCCCGGCGACCCCGATCTGTCGGAGCGGCAGCGCCGCATTTTCACGGCGCTGGTGGAGGTTCACCGCACCACCGCGCGCCCGGTCGGCTCTGAAGTGCTGGCGCAGCAAGGCGATATTGCAGTTTCCTCAGCGAGTGTACGAGCCGAGCTCTCGGAGCTCGAATCGATGGGCCTGCTCGAGCGCATGCACAGTTCGGCCGGCCGCGTGCCGACCGCGCACGGCTATGAGCTCTACGTGCGGCGCCTGCTGACGCCCGCGGTGCTCGATCGCTCGATCGTGGCGGAGGTCGAGCACGCGCTCGGCCGCTCCGTGCACGACGTGCGTCATCTGCTCGACGAGGCGTCGCGGATTCTCTCGTCGCTCACGCACCAGCTCGGGCTTGCACTCGCAGTGTCGCTGTCGGGTGAAGTGCTCAGCGGGCTCGACCTTTCACCCTTGCACGAACGCCGCGTGCTGCTGGTGCTCAATCTCGGAGAGGGCACGCTGCGCACGCTGGTGCTCGAGCTCGAGACCCCTCTCGAGCGCGACGAGCTGGAGGAAGTGTCGGGAGTGCTGCGCGAGCGCCTGCTGGGCCGCACGCTCGCCGAAGTGCGCGAGCGGCTGCAGCGCGATCCGGAGCTGGTGCGCAAGAGCGCGGTGCGCATCGTGTCGGCAGCCGCGGCCCGCAGCTGGGAGCAGCCCTTGGAGACTCCACTTTATCGAGCGGGCGCCATGCACATCGCGGAGCATCCCGAGTTCTCGCGCTCCCTCGGTCCGATCCTGCGCGCGGTCGAGGGTGGATCTCCGCTCGACCGGTTGCTCGTCAACGGCGTCGAAGGCCAGGTCTGCGCCCGAGTGGGCCTCGATGAGGATGTCGCGCTCGCCGGATGCAGCCTCGTCGCCTATCCGCTACCGGGTCGCGTGCGCGGTGCGGTCGGCGTGCTGGGTCCGCTGCGCATGAATTATTCTCTCGCATTTGCCGTCGTCGATGCGGTCGGCGCGCGCGTCACCGAAATCCTCGAATCCTGAAAGATACGGATCCATGAATGTGAAGACTTCCGACACTGGCGTGCCGGGGCCGGGTGGCGATCCAGCCGATCACGATTCCGATCTTCCCGCGATGAGCTCCGGCGATCTCGCCGTGGACCCTGACACCGAAGCTCCGGTGTCCGAGCTGCGCGAGGGCACCGTACCGGGCGAGGACTCCGCGGCCGCCCAGCTCTACAAGGACCGCTGGCTGCGCTCCGAAGCCGAGATGCAGAACTTTCGGCGCCGCGCGCAGCGCGACGTCGAGGAAGCGCGCCGGTTCGCGGAAGACCGCATGCTGCTCGTCACGATCGACCATCTCGACGATTTCGAGCGCGCGCTCGACGCGGCTCGGGAAGCCGGCGCGCCGCTGGCATGGACCGAGGGGGTGGAGCTTGCCGCGCGGGGCATGCGCGATCATCTCGCGCGTCATGGCGCCATCGAGATCGCGGCCGTGGGCGAGCCGTTCAATCCCGCGGTGCACGAGGCGATGCTCGAAGTGGACGCCCCCGCAGGTGTCTTGCCCGGACACGTGGTGCAGGTCGCCCGCACCGGTTATCAGCGCGGTGGTCGCGCGCTACGCCCGGCGCGCGTGATCGTGGCGCGCAGCACCGGGGACTGATCCATGGCGAAGCGCGACTATTACGAAGTGCTCGGTGTGGCGCGTGCCGCCACCGAGGACGAAATCAAGAAGGCCTATCGCAAGCTCGCCTTCGACAATCATCCGGATCGCAATCCCGGCGAGCCGGCGGCCGAGCTGCGGTTCAAGGAGGCGACCGAAGCCTATGAAGTGCTGCGTGATCGCGACAAGCGCGCGCGCTATGACCAGTTCGGACATGCCGCGACGAGCGGTGCCGCAGGCGGCCCGGGTGCGGACTTCAGCGGGTTCGACCTGGCCGATGCACTGCGCGCATTCATGCGCGACTTTGGTGGTGACGGCGGCGGAGGGTTCGAGGACTTGTTCTCGGGTGCGCGCGGCGGACGGGCGGTGCGCCAGGGCGACGACCTTCAGGTGCACGTGAAGCTCACGCTCGAGGAGATCGGCACGGGCGTCGAGAAGAAGATCCGCGTCAAGCATCTGCGCCCGTGCACGACATGCGCGGGGCGCGGGGGCGAGGGCGAGTCAGCCTGCACTCAGTGCCAGGGTCGCGGCCAGGTGCGCCGCGTCCAACAGTCGATGCTCGGTCAATTCGTGAACATTGCGACCTGCCCCAAGTGCGGCGGGGATGGCAAACTGTTCAAGGAGCCGTGCAAGACGTGCGGTGGTGACGGGCGCACATCGATGACCGAGACCCTCTCGGTCAAGGTGCCGGCGGGCGTTGCGAACGGAAATTTCATTCCGCTGCGCGGCATGGGCGACTCAGGACCGCGCGGAGGCCCCTCGGGCGATCTGATCGTTCTGATCGAGGAGAAGGGCCACGCCATCTTTGAGCGCGACGGCGACGACCTGCACTTGGACGTGCCGATCAACTTCGCGACCGCCGTCCTCGGCGGGACCGTGGAGCTGCCGATGCTCGACGGCACCAAGGGCAAGCTCGATGTCCCTGCGGGTACGCCAAGCGGGCAGGTGTTGCGCGTGCGTGGCCGCGGCATTCCGCACTTGCGCGGCGGGCGTGGGGATCTGCTGGCACGGGTCCTGGTGTGGGTGCCGTCAAAGTTGTCGGGTGCGGACAAGAAGCTGCTCGAGGAAGTGCGTCGTTCCGAAGCGTTCAAGCCGCCACTGCCCGGCAGATCGGCGTTCGATCGCATGAAGGACGCCTTTGCCGGCTAGCGTCGTCCCGTCGTGGCTCTACCTGCCCGGGAACGCAGCGGCGGGTGACACCTTCCTACTGCCCGAGGACGAGGCTCACTACGTGGGCCGTGTGTGCCGGGCGAAGCCCGGAGAACGCGCAACCGGCACCGATGGCCTCGGAATGGTTATGGATTTCGAGCTGGTCAGCGTCGCGCGGCAAGTCGAAGTGAGGGTCCTCGCCCGCCGCCACGCAGCCCGGCCCCACGAAGCACGCGTTCTGTGTGGTGCTCCCGAAGGTACCCGCGCCGACTGGCTCGTCGAAAAGCTCGGGGAACTCGGCGTGGCGCAATTGATCCCGCTCGAATGCGCGCGCGCGAACTGGCGCGACGCCCGGCTCGATCGCGCGCGCAAGCTCGCGATCGCCGCTCTGCGCCAGTCCTGCAGCGCCTGGCTGCTCCAAGTGCGCGATCCGCTGCCGATCCCGGCGGCCATTGCGACGCTGCCGGCCGCGGCGGCGCGATGGATCGCCGAGGCCGGCGCCGAGCACAGTGGGGTGCGGGGGGAACTGCCCGCGCTGAGCGTGGCCGCGGTCGGCCCTGCGAGCGGTTTCGAGCCCGAGGAGCGGGAGTGGTTTGCGGCTGCCGGGTTCACAGCGATTCGTCTGGCTGGCGCGCGCCTGCGCACCGAGACCGCGGCCATCGCGTGGGCGTCGGGATGGGCGGCCGCCTCAGTCTGAAGACGATCCTTGAGCCGATGCGGTTCGGCATTGGGGATCGCGTCGCTCGACGCGGTCCGTTGCCGCGCGTCCCGCCGGACGGCGTGTCAGCTGGCTTGACGCATCGGGAATTGGGCCATAAACTGGCTCTCGGATCTTTTCGCGCCCAATGAGGTACTCCCCACGGGCGCGAGATTTGTTTTTCCTCACGAGCAGTTATCAAAGGGCAGAGAGGGGGGAAGTTCTTGCCCGGAATCAGGGTGAAGGACGGTGAGTCCTTCGAGAGCGCCCTGCGTCGTTTCAAGAAGAAGTGTGAAAAGGCCGGCATCATGGCGGATTTACGCCGCCACCAGCACTTCGAGAAACCCAGTGAGCGGCGCAAACGCAAGCTGAATGCCGCCAAGCGCAAGAATCTGGCGCGGCGGCAGCAGGAGAGCTAACGCAACTGAACTTCGGTCTGCGATGGACGTGGGTGGACTGGGTCTTCCTGATCCTCATACTGGCCTTCGCGGTTCGCGGATGGATTCGCGGCATTCTGTCGCAGCTGTTCGCGGCACTCGGGATGATCGCGGGGCTATGGGTTGCTAGTTGGGTGTCACAGTGGGTCGGGTCGCATTGGCAGGACGCCCGACCCGCTGTGTTTTTTTTGCTGTTGCGAATGATGGTCGTGCTGCTGGCCGGCTTCGCGGCGGCGTCCGTGTTTCAGTGGATGGGCGAGCGAGCGCGTGAATCGGCGCGCGGTGGCCCGCTCGATACTTTCGACGGGCCGGTCGGGTCGGTCCTCGGAGCGGGTTTCGGTGCGGCGTTCGTTGCAGTGGTGATGCTGGTGTCGCTTCAGATTTCGTGGCCGACTTCGGTGCCGGCCCTGGTTGCTCGCTCCCGGCTCGCGGTTCCGCTCATGAGGAGTGCAACCGACGTCTGCGGTTATGCGAGCCGGTTCTCACCCGGCTGGCACTGGCTGCGCGAGCGCTTCCGCAAGGCCGAGCGCCGCGCAATTGAGGCGCACACGCGGAGCATCGAACCCATCTGAATGGGCCGGGCGCAAGGCGCAAGGGACGCGCCGAGCGAAACGTATCGCAAGGTGCTTCGCAGCGAGGAGCGACCGCTTGGGGGCGATCGGACTTCGCCGACAGAGTCGAGTCCTGCGCCGTTGCGGCGCGATCGCCACGGGATCGGACCTTGAACGCTCACGCACTCGAGCTGCTGGAGTTTCCGCGCGTCGTCGCGGACGTCGCCGCGCGCGCAGAGTGCGACGGCGCACGCGCCGCGCTGAGCGGGGCGTGCCCGATCCCCGATCGGACCCTTAGGGTAAGTGAATGCGCGCGGCTTGCCGAGGCGATCCGGCGCACCGGGGAGCCTGGCAGTTGGCTCTCGGTCGGCACCGGCGAGGTCGCGGGTTGGCTCGATGATGAATCGCGATCGCTCGGCGTTGAAGGGCTGATGGAGATCGCAAGCTGGCTCGAGGCGGGGTCACACACGCGCGCCGCGTGGACCGACCCCGATCTTGCGGAGCGTCTCCCAGAGTTGTTCGCGCTCGTCTCGGAGCTGCCGGCGTTCGAGGGTCTCGCCGTGACGCTCCGCACCTCGCTCGACCCTGATGGGCGCGTGAGCGATGCGGCTTCACCCGCGCTGCGGCGCGCGCGTGCGGAGCTCGCGAATGGCGAGCGCGATATGCACGGACGGCTCGAGCGCTGGTCCAAGGGCTTTGGTGAGTCGGCCTACGTGACGCGCCATGGCGACCGGTTCGTGGCGCTGATCCCGGGTGCCGGATTCCCGCGCAATCGCGGCATCGTCCACGACGTTTCTCGCAGCGGCCAGTCGCTGTTCGTCGAGCCGATCGAGTTGTGCGAGGCCAACAACCATCTGCTCGAGCTACGCGCGATCGTGACCGAAGAGGAGCAGCGTGTGGTGCGGGAATTGGTGGCCGCGGTGCGCGAGGAGGCGGAACCGATCGGGATCCTCGCGCGCGATCTCACGCACCTCGACACGTTGCGCGCACGGGCGCGCTGGGCGATTGAGCACCGGGCGATCGCGATCGCTCCGGGTGGCGAGCGGTTGCGGCTCAAGGCCGCACGCCATCCGCTGCTCGCGGCGGCGGGCATTGCGGTCGTGCCGCTCGATCTCGATCTCGACCGCGCGGGCACGCTGCTGCTGGTGAGCGGCCCCAACATGGGCGGCAAGACGGTACTGCTGAAGACCGTCGGACTCGCGGTGGCGCTCGCGCACGCCGCGTTCGCGGTGCCGGCGGGCGAGGGCAGCGCGGTGCCTGAGATCGACGCGATCGAGGCCGACCTCGGCGACGAGCAGTCGCTCGATCGCGGATTGTCGACGTTCGCTGCGCATCTCGCCGCGCTCGATGCCATGGCGCGTGCCGCGGGGCCACGCACGTTGCTGCTCGCCGACGAACTGGGCGCAGGCACCGATCCCGAGGAAGGCGCGCCATTGGGCCGCGTCCTGATCGAGCACTTCGCGCAGCGCGGCGCATGGGGCGTGGTGACGACGCACCTGGGTGCGCTCAAGCTGCTGGCCGGCACGGTGCCAGGGGTGGTCAATGGCTCGCTCGAGATCGACACGGCGAAGATGGCGCCGACCTTCCGCTTCATCTGTGGCGTGCCGGGCGCGAGCCACGCGCTCGCGATGGCCGAGCGCCTCGGCTTCGACCGCGCGCTCATCGATCGTGCCCGCGGCCACGTGCGCGCCGAGTCAGCCACGCTCGAACGCGTGCTCCAGGATCTCCAGGCGCTGCGCCGCTCGATGGATGACGAGCTCACGCGGCTCGCGGCTGCGCGTGGCGCGGCGGAAGAGGCCGAGCGCGATCACCATCAGGCGGCCCAAGCGGCGCGCCACGCGCTCGATCAGGTGACGCGGCGGCTGACGCGCGAGAGCGACGCGCTGTTGTCACACGCGCGAGAACTGTGGCAAAACGTCCAGCGCGCCGCGCGCCGCGCGGATAAGACCCGCGCCGACGCGGCGGTGCTCAAGACGCAGGTCGAAACCGTGGAGCGCCAGGGCGAGACCCTCCGCGCGAGCGCTCGCGCGGCCTACGACGTACTCGGCGTCGAAGGCGCCACCCGCGCTCGTCAGGCGTTGCGCCCGGAAGACCTGGTCCCGGGACGCCGCGTGCGTGTGATCGAACTCGGGATGGACGCCGAAGTCGCGAGCGCGCCGGATGCCGAAGGCAACGTGCGACTGCGGCGCGGGAACTGGACAATCCAGAGTCACATCAGCAAGCTCGAGCCCGCCGCAGCGGCGGCGACGCCGGCGCCGGGGCGTGCCGCCCGCGATGGGCGTGCGGACCGAGGCTCGAGTTCGCCTCAGCCGCTGGTGACATGGGAGGCGGGGGATGCGGTACCGCTCGAAGTCAATCTCCGTGGGTATGAAGCCGACGAGGCGCTGCGGATGCTCGATCACGCGCTCGATCGCGCCGTGCTCGGCGGCCTGACTGAGCTGCGCGTGATTCACGGCGTCGGCAGGGGCGTGCTGCGAGCCGCGGTCGAGCGGCATTTGCGCGGGCATGCACAGGTCGCGAGTTTGCGCATGGGCCAGGTGGGTGAAGGAGGCCGCGGCGTGACCGTGGCGCAGCTGCGATGAGCGACACGTCTCGCGGACCGCGAACCCCAGACGACTGGGTCGAACGCGTGCGCGCAGCGAGCGACATCGTCGAGATCGTGTCGCAGACGGTGGCGCTCAAGCGGGTCGGGCGGAACCTGGTCGGCCTGTGCCCGTTCCACGGCGAGAAGACGCCGTCGTTTTCGGTGCAACCCGAGCGCCAGTTCTATCACTGCTTCAGCTGCAAGGTGGGTGGTGACGTGTTCCGGTTCGTTCAGGAGACCGAGAAGGTTGGATTCCTCGAGGCGGTCGAGTTGCTGAGCCGCCGCGCGAGCATCCCGGTTCCCGAGCGCCGCGGCGGCCACGGTGGTCAGCGCGGCGCAGTGATCGAGGTACTCGAGGCGGCGGCCGCGGCCTACGAACAATGGCTCGCGGATGGCGCGGCAGGTGCTGCGGCGCGCGCCTACCTCGCAGGTCGTGGCATCGATCGCGACACGCAGCGCGCGTTTCGGCTCGGCGTGGCGCCGGCAGGTTGGGAGAATCTGACACGCCGCTTGAGCGGACGATTTCCCGATGAGGTGCTGGTCCAGGCCGGTCTCGCCGGACGCCGAGATTCGGGACACGGCGGATTGTTCGACCGGTTCCGTAACCGGTTGATTGTCCCGCTCATTCAGGCAGGCGGCGACGTGCTCGGGTTCGGGGCGCGCGCGCTGGCCGCCCTCGACGAACCCAAGTATCTGAATTCACCGGAGACTTCGGTGTATCACAAGGGTTCGTTTCTGTTCGCGCTCGAGCAGGCACGTCGCCAGATTGAGCCCGCGGGCGAGGCGATCGTGGTCGAGGGCTACTTCGACGCGATCGCCCTGCACCAGGCCGGCCTACGCCACGCCGTGGCGACCTCGGGCACCGCGCTCACGCCGGAGCACGCCAAGATCCTGAGGCGGATGACCGCACGCGTGGCGCTGACGTACGATGGCGACGTGGCCGGACGCGATGCCGTGGCTCGCTCGCTCGGGGTGCTGCTCGCCGAGGGGATCGAGGTCCTGGTCGTCGACCTGCCGGCAGGAGAAGATCCCGATTCGCTGGTGCGCCACGGCGGAGTCGCGGCGTGGGACGAGGTGCGACGCCGCGCATCGGATCCGGTCGAGTTTTTCGAACGCCACGTGCTGCGCGGCAAGGTGACCGGGGATCCGCGCGAAGCGGCGGTGCAGGCGGTGGTGCGGCTCATCAGCCGCGTACCCGATCCGGTCCGGGCGCGACTTCTGATCGAACGCGCCGCTGCGGTGTTCGGACTCGAGCCCGAAGTGCTGGCGCGCGCAGTCGCGTTGCAGAAAGGTGGACAGGTCTCGGAACGGCCGATTCAGGCCGCCGTTCAGGCTCAACGCCGGTTCCAGCGCGGGGTCGAGGTGGACGTACTGCACGCATTGTTGCAAGATCGCGGGTCTTTCGCCGAGACGGAAGGTCACGTCGACCCTAAGGACTTTCGCGATCCACTGTGCGCCGAGGTGGCGCAGTGGTTGTGGGCGGGCGGCATCGGCTTCCCGGAGGGAGCGGACGCGGCGGCACTGGTGCGAGAACTCTCGCTGACTCCCGAAGCGGACTATCACTGGCGTGAACAGGCACGCGGCGGCGTGCGCAAGCTCGTGATCCGCCGGCTCAAGGAACAACGCAGGCAGGCGCAGGAAGGCTTGCGCCGCGCGGCGACGGCGTCGGAGCAGACGCAGTTGCTCGAGAACGTACGGGATCTTTCGAGGGACATCGAAGAGTTGGAGCGATCGTCGCGGGAAACGGTGCAGGAGCAGGTTGCGGAAGATTCCGGGCGCAGGTCGCGGCCGGAGTTCGGGCAGTCTGAATAGAAGGAGATCACGCGTACATGGCGTCGGCGAAGAAGCAGATCAAGCTGAAGGAGAAGTCCGAGCACCGCAAGCGTCTCGACGAGATTCGCACACTCGCGTTGCGCCAGGGCTACGTCACCGAGGATCAGGTGGTGTGGTTGTTGGACGACGATCAGGACCCCGAAGTGCAGGTGGATCAGATGGAAGAGATCCACGCCATGCTGAACCAGATGCACATCGAGGTGTTCGCGAGCGAGGAAGAGGCGCAGGAACGGTTGAAGAAGCTGCGCAAGCTCGAGGAGAAGAAGGCGCCGGCGGGCTCGAAGGCGGTTCCGCAGCAGCCGGTGCGCTACGACGATCCAGTGCGCATGTACCTGCGCGAGATGGGCCGAGTGCCGCTGCTCACGCGCGAAGGTGAAGTCGAGATCGCGCGCCGCATCGAGGCCGGCGAGCGGCAGGTCGTCTCCGCGCTGTTCCGCGCCGAGCCCGCGGTCCGTGAGATTCGCATCCTGCTCAAGCGGCTCAAGGACGGCCAGCTCAAGATCGAGGACTTCATCAAGGTCGCCGAGGAAGCCGCGACCGAGCAGGCGCTCAAGAAGGAGCGATTGCGCGCGGTCAAGATCATGGAGCGCGTGTTCGTGCTTCAAAAGCGCTGGAACGACCTCGTGGAGCGCCAGGGCGTGCGCATGGCCGACAAGCAGCGCAACTCCTTCCAGGCCAACTTCGCAAAGGTCGAAGCCGAGCTCACCCAGGGGCTGCACCGGCTGTCGATGAATCCGCGCATGGTGGTAGGCCTCGCCGCGCCGCTCAAGGAGATGGCCGAGCACGCGCTCGAACTCGATGAGTTGGTGGGGGTTCTGGAACGGCGCTACGGGCACAGCGTCGAAGAAGTAAACGAATTCACGCGCCGGCTCAAGAAGGGCCCGCGCGAGTTGCGGGCGGTGAAACGGGACTCGGGGCTCGAGCCTGCCCAGATTGCCGAGTTCCAGAACGAGCTCAAAATGATCCGCAAGGGGATCAAGGAGCTCGAGGACGAGGCGATGATGTCGCGCGAGCATCTGCTCGAGCTCTACCGGCAGATCGTCGACGGCGAGCGCGCCACCGATCAGGCGAAGAAGGAGATGATCGAGGCGAATGTCCGCCTCGTGATCTCGATCGCGAAGCGCTACACCAACCGTGGTCTCGAGTTTCTCGACCTGATCCAGGAAGGCAACTCGGGCTTGATGCGCGCGGTCGACAAGTTCGACTACACCAAGGGCTACAAGTTTTCGACCTATGCAACGTGGTGGATCCGCCAGGCGATCACCCGCGCGATCGCGGATCAGGCGCGCACCATTCGCGTGCCGGTCCATATGATCGAGCACATCAACCGGGTCGTGCGCGTGTCGCGCCGGCTGGTGCAGGAGTTGGGTCGCGAGCCGTCGCCCGAGGAGATCGCGGAGCGGCTGGAGTTGCCGGTCGACAAGGTCAAATCGATTCTCAAGGCTGCACAAGAGCCGATCTCACTCGATCGCCCGATTGGCGAGGATGACGATTCGAACCTCGGCGATTTCATCGAGGACACGAGTGTGGTGAGCCCTGCGCACTCCGCCGCGTCCGCGATGCTGCGCGATGAGGTCAGCGAAGTGCTGCGCACGCTGTCCCCGCGCGAGGCGAAAGTGATCCGATTGCGCTTCGGTCTCACCGAAGATGGCGCGCAGCGCACGCTCGAAGAGGTCGGCGCGTTCTTCAACGTCACGCGCGAACGCATTCGCCAGATCGAGGCGAAGGCGCTGCGCAAGCTGCGGCATCCAACACGCAGCAGGCGCCTGAAGGCGTATACGGAGCTGCTGTAGGACTCGAGCGAGGCGGGTTGACACCCGTTCCGGCGGGGTGTTACACACTGGCGTTTCCGGCACACTGCTCCATGAGTGCCCGCGCTTTGGGCCCATAGCTCAGCGGTCCAGAGCGGCCGGCTCATAACCGGTAAGACCCTGGTTCGAATCCAGGTGGGCCCATGAGCCCGCGTCGCGACTCGGGCAACATTTGAAGAATGGGTGACGATGATTCTGGGGGGGCGGGTAGCTCAGCTGGCAGAGCACCTGGATCACAACCAGGGGGTCACAGGTTCGAGCCCTGTTCCGCCCACCATGATTATCATGAAAGTTTCGGGGATGCCGTGACGGCATCCCCGTTGTGCTGAACCGATGCCCGCCGATTTCGCATCGCCTTGAGGAGGACGC